>Ga0310121_10002529_pt1 | contig 17245 bp, 31 predicted proteins | sample CB27_Tmax_986_MG_FD_203504 | JGI IMG/M metagenome (GOLD analysis project Ga0310121, IMG submission 203504) | Marine microbial communities from Western Arctic Ocean, Canada - CB27_Tmax_986 | ecosystem: Environmental > Aquatic > Marine > Oceanic | place: Canada: Western Arctic Ocean | collected...
TGCAGTTTACAAAATCATATTATTATAATAATACTGACGCCTTAACAGATGCAGGACCACCAATTAATGTAGTCGATGCTTGGCTAATATGGCAATACTTGTCTTGGAGAGGACCAATTAAAAACTATCTAGAGATAGGTGTCTGGACAGGAGCAGTGTATTCATTAGTCGCTGAACAACAACCAGAGTGCAATATTGATTTAGTATGTCCGCTAATATATAGAGTAGAAACTACAATGAAAAAATTGCAACACAAATACACAAGGACATATGCAAAGAAGTCAGCTGAGGTTGATTGGGTTAACATTGATAGAAGCTATGATATTTTTTATGCTTATCATCCCATGGAACTAACAACAGAAATTATAGAACCTGCCCTGCCACGAACATCTGAAAACACTTTACTATGGTTGGATAAACATCCAGATTGTCAACTAGCAAAAGTTCATTCGATGTTACGCGAACGGGGATGGAAACAATGGTTAGTAACTAATCAATTGGAATGGTGGACACACAAATCAAAAACCATACAACCATTTATAAATTACCTATTACACGAATCTAATGTTGGTTGGTTTTCTTATCTTAGGCAAGAACAATCAATATGGAAGTTGTCAGCACCACAATGTGTTTACGACAATCCAGACTTGTTTAACCAAATGTAAAAAAAGGTAGACAGTTTATCCGATATATCCTATAATAGTCTTATATGCCATTAGTACCGATAGTAATAGAACAAACAAGTAAAGGTGAACGAAGTTATGATATTTTCTCTCGTTTACTTAAAGACAGAATTATAATGCTCGAAGGGTCAATTGGAGAACACACAGCATCGGTATTGTGTGCTCAACTATTGTTCCTTGAATCACAAGACAGCAAAAAAGATATTACATTATACATAAATTCCCCAGGCGGACTGATTACTGCTGGTATGGCAATATACGATACTATGCAGTACGTCCGCTCAGATATACAAACAATAGTTACAGGACAAGCGGCCTCTATGGGATCGCTACTTGCATCGTCGGGAACGAAAGGTAAACGTTTTATGTTGCCACACTCAAGACATATGATACACCAACCATTAGGTGGAACGCAAGGACAAGCAACAGATATAGAGATTCATGCTAGAGAAATATTAAGATGGAAAGATGAACTTACAAAAATTTACGAAAAACACACAGGACAATCGTTAGATAAACTTAAAGACGACATGGAACGAGATAAGTTTATGACTTCCGAAGAAGCAGTTAAATATGGATTAGCAGATAAGATAGTAACATCGAGAGACGCAGATAATAACAAAGAAGAATAATTCATGGCTGAAGTCAAGAAAAACAAATTAGAGTATGTTTGGCTAGACGGATACAAACCCGAACCCACTTTAAGATCAAAAATTAAAATCATAGACAGATATTGTACAAATTTAGCAGAAGCTCCTGAATGGGGATTTGATGGCTCGAGTACACAACAAGCACAAGGATCAAAATCAGATTGTGTATTAACACCTATACGTTTATACAACAGTCCATTTAATACTAATCAATTAGTATTGTGTGAAGTGTACAACGCAGACGGAACACCACACCCATCAAATACAAGAGCAAATATTACAAGTGAAGACCAAAAAGAATATTGGTTTGGGTTTGAACAAGAGTATACATTTATTGAAGATGAACGTCCATTGGGTTGGCCCGCAAAAGGTACGCCTAAAGAACAAGGTGATTACTATTGCGGAATAGGTACAGCTAACGTTGGCCGAACCCTAATAGGTAATGCTAATCGTGTAGGTGCTAGGATGTTTACTGGAAGAGATATTATGCACGAACATATTTCAAATTGTTTAATAGCAGGAGTATCATTACACGGAACAAACGCAGAAGTAATGTTAGGACAATGGGAGTATCAAGTTTTTGGCAGAGGTGCTAAAAAAGCCTCGGACAATGCTTGGATGGCACGTTACTTACTTTATAGAACAGCAGAAAAATATGGCATTGATGTTAACATAGAACCAAAACCTATTAAAGGAGATTGGAATGGTAACGGTATGCATACTAACTTCTCAACTAATAAAATGAGAAATGAAGGCGGAGAAGATTATATTAAAAGTATTTGTGAGAAATTTAAACCTACACACAAAGAACATATTGCAGAGTATGGTAGCAAAAACGAAGAACGCTTAACAGGACTACATGAAACACAACACATTGATACGTTTAGTTACGGTGTTAGCGATAGAGGTGCAAGTATCAGAATTCCATTAGCACTTACGCAAAACGGATGGAAAGGTTATTTAGAAGATAGACGTCCGTCCGGAAACGCTGATCCATATAGAGTTACTAATCGTATTATAACAACAATGGAGCAATAATGGATTCGATAATGAAAAATATTTTACCGTTAACAGATTGGGAGTCGAATAGATGGGACGGTATTGTTAGACCTTATTCACATAAAGACGTAGAAAAATTACGCGGTACAGCAGACATTCAATATACTCTTGCTGAAAGAGGATCTAGAAAACTTTGGTATAAATTAAAAGACTTGCCTTACGTAAGTGCCTTAGGGGCTCTTACAGGTAACCAAGCCTTGCAACAAGCCAAAGCAGGACTAGATGCTGTATACTTGTCAGGATGGCAAGTGGCGGCAGATGCAAATACAACAGACGAAATGTATCCTGACCAGTCATTATATAATACTGAGAGTGTACCTCGTATCCTTAAAAAAATTAATAATACATTTATACGTGCAGATCAAATTCAACATATGGAAAGCAGTGGTGACACAGATTATTTTTTACCCATTATTGCAGATGCCGAATCGGGATTTGGCGGCGTATTGAATACACACGAAGTATTCAAACATATGATTAGAGAAGGTGCTTCAGGAATACACTTAGAAGATCAATTATCATCAGCAAAAAAATGTGGACACATGGGTGGAAAAGTTTTAGTACCAACTAGTGAGATGATTGAAAAACTTGTAGCGGCGAGACTTGCCGCGGACATAATGAACGTTCCGTTAGTAATAATTGCAAGAACAGATTCACTTGCTGGTGCTTTAATTAGAAGTGATCATGATGAAGCAGATCAAAAATTTATAACAGGTGAACGAACTGCAGAAGGATTCTTTAAAACAAAAGCAGGTATGGACCAAGCAGTTGCACGTGGACTTGCGTATGCTCCATACAGTGACTTGGTATGGATGGAAACAGGTAACCCAGATATTGGAGAGGCCAAAGAATTTTGTACAGAGGTACGTAAACAATTTCCAAATAAGATGTTTGCATACAATTGTTCCCCGTCATTTAATTGGAAAGCTAAACTAAATGATGCACAAATAAGAAGTTTCAAAGACGAGTTAGGTGAGATAGGTTGTAAGTTTCAATTTATTACATTAGCAGGATTCCATTCACTAAACCACAGTATGTTTGATTTGTCTAAAAAATATAAAGAAACAGGCATGACTGCATTTGTTGAACTGCAACAGAAAGAGTTTGCGGCGCAGGAACACGGATTCACAGCAGTTAAACACCAAAGAGAAGTTGGTGCAGGATACTTTGATGAGATATCAAAATTAGTTACAGGTAGTAGCACGTTAAGTGCTTTAGAAGGTTCAACTGAAGAGGAACAGTTTTAATGCCTGCGGATAAACCAAAAACAAAACGTCCTTATACTAAAGTTAGAATGGTTCCTGAAGATTCTAAAATGAAGGATCACGGATTTTATTATTACGCATTTAAACCTGGTAAAGGTGAAAAGAAAAATCAAAAGTTAAAACAACGTAAGTACGATCCTATCACACGTAAACACATTTGGTGGGTCGAAAAGAAATTACCCCCACATAGTAAAAATTAATTAGTTAATGTAAATGATTAACGATATCTATTAAAAGGCCAATTAATAGGATCGTTGCGTTCAGGTTTTAAGATTTTTTTCTCTACAGGTTTATTTTCTTCAGGGTCGGGTCCACCCCAACCATGGTCGTCATCACGGATTACGCAATTACTTCCGGTAAAATTATTAGGTTCTTTTTGTTTTTCTTTTTCTTCAGCCATAAAATTTCTTTACTACATTTACTTATTGTAAAGTAACAGAAAAATGTGGAAAAGTCAAGCCATATGATTGTAAAGATGTAAATGATTTACAGTAAATTTTTTCACTTTTGTAAATCTTGTAAACTTTTGTAGGTTATTCTATGATATAAATCTCAACAGGAACCACCGGTACAGCAACTAATACATTTTTTTCTTCGGGATATGTAATTGAAGGGTCTAATATAAACGTTTTAGTTGTTTTTGTACAAGCAACACATAGTAATAAAAAAATTACTAGTATTGCTATTGTCAACGTTGGTATTTTGTTTTCCCCTCTCAATCTTTTCCTCTTGCTCTAAGTTTTTTTTTGAGTACATACTTTTTACCTTTTATTTTATATACTCTTTTTTTCTTAGGTGCTTTACCACCTACCCATGCTTCGTTATAATCGTCTGTAGACTTGTCGTCACCTTTATAACGTCCACGTCTAGTTCTTGCACGTTTGACTTCTTTAGTTAAAACTAAAGGTTTATCGTGCGTGCCGATAACTTTTTCTAGCCATTTCCACATAGTAGTACCCCCTTTATTTTTTAAATGGATTAAGTTTCTTCGCGGCGCCTTTTACAGACCCAACAGAACTTTTACCAATATTTTTAGCTTTACTTCCTAGCCCATTGGCAAAGTTAACAGTTTTTGACCCTGCAGTTTTAACTTTATCAGTTAATCCTTTAAGATTTGGTTTCCACATATAGTTTCCTCCTTTCTATTTAGACACTGTCCATTATTGCTTTGACAAAACTGGCATTTGCTTTTTTAGTTTCGTCGCAAATTGTGCCTGCTGTACTGACTGTTTCGTTACAAAGTTCTTTTGAAACTTCAATACACCATTTTTTTAATGCTTGTAACATTTTTTCTCCTTATTACTTTTTTTTAAACCAGCTCAATGGATTTATTTTGTCAGCGAGATTTTCAACTTTCTCATTAACATACCATCCTAGAACAAAGCCTAACACTAGTCCAATTGTAAAAAACATAATTATCCTCCTGCAATTATATATGTGCGTATTTATCTGAAAAAACCGCTTAGGTTTGGTATATAATCCTCTAATTTTATACCTCTATGAGTATCTTGTTTTGTAGTAAACTGTATTAATTCTTGTGTTAGTGCGGTGTAGTCTTGTGCTTTATATGTTTTGAGTTGTCGCAAAAATTGTATTATACCTAATTTAACTAATTGTTCATTATCTTTTTTATCTTCTATTAAAACTTCCCGCACAATTTTTTTAATGTACTCTTCTGGAAGAATACGCCAAGTCATAAACTTTGGATATTCTAAAGGCTCAATCATTACAGGAACAGTTGTTTCGTTAACAGCTAATGGTGTAAGTGTTTTTATAACATCAATTGTTATGTGTATGTTCCAATATTGTAATACAAAATTAAAAATTAATTTTGAATCTTTGCCTAGTGTTTTAAAAAATTTATTATACTCTAAAATGTTTTTGTATACAGTATCATAATTGGCAGGATACCTTACGTACTCATATGTTTTGCCAACCCCGTCCATACTAATAACAACAAAGAGACTTTTAAATTGTTTTGCCATATCAAAAAACTTTGGGTGTATTTTTGTTGCATTAGTAGTAACTTCTAATTTAATATCTTTAGCTACGTCTTTATCAATACAATATTTTAAAAGATCAAAGAACTCTGGATTTAGTGTTGGTTCTCCTCCAGTAACATGAATAATTTTACTTTTTACTGCTACTTCTTTTATTTTATCCATGTTAGATTTATTTTTTGGCCACGCATAATCTTCTTCAAAGTATCCATCATAATATCTCCAAGTGGTATCCTTGTTTGGATCTTTTTCTGAACTGTTCCAACCCAAGTCCTTCCATTCTTTCCAAAGTTCACTTGATGCATATGGAAAACACATTTTACATTTTAGATTACACTTATTACCAAGTTTTAAATCAACTCTTTTAATACTATGCTCGGATAAATTTCCTTTGTATTTTTTGTTAATAAAAGTTCGAGGTGAATTACCATATTGCTTTTCCCTTTTATAACAACCAGAACATTCTGCTAATTTTTTATTATCCAACATTAATTTTCTTACGTTGGTAAGATATTGGCCAGCAAACCAATCGTCAATACTATCTATATCTTTAATTTTTGTTTCTTCGGTGTCAAGGACTCCAGTCCATTCTGCATAACAACATATTTGCATATGTCCAGTGTTTGTAACAGTGATGCTGTCAAATGGATATCTGCAATAAGATTTTGAAACTTCTTTCATATTAAAAATAATGAGCTAGTTCAGGAATATAATTTGCAATATTAATATTTCTATGGTTGTCTTGTGTTGCAACAAACTGTTTTAATTTTTTCCACTCATTTTTATTTTGTTTTGTATTATGGTTCTTAAGGTTACGTAAACAATTTTGTATAACGGCATTCATTGTTTCGTTGTTTGATGATTTTTTAAGCATTATTAATTTGTTTATTTGTTGTACAATATCTTTAGCATCTAACAAACTATAAGACAGATAAGTTGGATCTTCTAAATAAATTATCCCAGGGTTAGCATTAATACAAAGAGGAGTATATTTTTCTATAAAATTACTAAGGTGGTGCAAATTAAAAACTTGTAAACAAAAATTGATAGCAAAGGTAGAGTTAGGTTTATTTTTTAACCAGTTATAATAAAACTTTGTGTTCTGTTCGATAGTATTAAAGTTTCCGGGATACCTAATATAGTTAGATGTATCGTTCAAGCCATCAATACCTAGTGATACCGAAACAGAGTTGAACTGATCAGCCAGTTCAATAAATTGAGGAGGTATAATTGTTCCGTTGGTTACAATCCCAAAATCAATATTTCTTGCATAGTTGTTGTCAATACAATGTTTCATCCAATTAAACAAACTTTTATGTAATAGTGGTTCACCTCCAGAGAAGTGAAAACGTTTGTAATGTTTGGCCATATCTTTTAATTTTTTAATATTCTTTTCCTTCATTGGCCAGTTATAGTCGACTTTATCTTTAGTTGAACTTTTTACTATTGGATCGTTGTACTCCCACCCTAATTCTTGCCATTCTTTTTGTAATTCACTACTAGTCCATGGATCACACATTTTACATTTTAAATTACATTTGTTGCCAAATTTTATGTCCAGTGATTCGAGTTTAGTATTGTCTAGTGGTTCATCTTTATTTTTTTTAAAATATTTGTAATTAGTTTCTTGTCTAATTGATGTTTCGCCACGTTCCTCACATTGATAACAACCAATGCATTCCTTTAAAGGTTTACCTTCTAGCATTGATTTACGCACTTGATTCATATATGAACCACGGAACCAATCATTAATATCGTCGACGTCGTTAATATGTTTTTTATCGTCGGGAAAAGTATAGTCGTGTTTTGCGTTAGTTCTCCATGGAAAAAAATTATAATAACAAAATTTCATTAGGCCAGATTTGTCCACAATAACTTGTTTAAACGGCATTCGACAATATGTTTTAGGAACTTTGTTCATGAATATATTTTAAAATTAAATGATTGTATGCATCTAAGTATTGCATATCGTCGTCTCTAGGTGTAACTTCAACTTGCTTTTTTAATTCTTGCTCAATAGAACTATTATTAACATTACCTAATGCATGACGTAATGCTCCTGGTCTCTCAACAAACCCAGCCGACATATATGAATAAATGTTACCGTTAGGAACTACACAAATTTTTACTTGTGGAGATTGTTTTGGACGCAATTCGTTATAAGTTACTCGCATTAGATGTGTGTCTTCACCACGCATGGCGTTTTGCAGTGCGTAACCATAATCAATAGTCATGTTCATTTTTTTAATACGTTCGTCAAATGCTAACAGTGTGTCTTGAACTCTGTTTCGTTCGTTGATCTTATATTGGAATGTATAGTCCTCTCTTAACGATAAGTTACTTGCACCACCTATATCTTGTATATAATTTATAATGCTATGTAAATTTTCAAAATGTTTTGGCAATAAAACATAGTTTAAAAATAATTTAGTCTTATCATCTCGTTTATTATAATTGGTTAAGTTTTCTTTTACAACCTTCCATCCTAGCTTATGTCTAGTTGTTGCTACATATTCTTCATTATCTAATCCATACAAAGATATTCTTAAATGATCTAAGGAATTTATGTAAGGATTTTTTGATATTATTTTATCATTTAATAAAAATCCATTAGTAACCATTCTTGATTTATATCCTTTATCAATTAAATCTTTACATATATTATTGATGTAAGGACTAGTAAGAGGTTCCAGTCCTCCAGTAATACCAAATCTATTTTTATCTTTGCCGTCGTCTTGTTCTATAATTTGTTTGTATACATTTTCACTTTTCTTTATAACAGCATCATAGTTTCGTCCACAATATAAGCATTCGAACATACAACTAATGCCAGGATATAAGTTTATTCTATAAGGATATTTGTAAACGCCGTCAATAGCGGCTTGAATTGCTCCATTCTCAATGATAGGTTGTAAGGTTTTCCAGTAAGGGGATTGTTCAAATGGTTGCATTATTATTAATTATTTGCAATATTCTATGGTTGACTGTATCGTGATATGTGCTATTATGTACGTATATTATGATAAATACATTTATGAAAAAAATAGTTGTTACGTTATTTGCAACGTTATTGTTAACAGCTTGTTCTGTAAAGAATCCTGCACTAGATTTTGGTAAAAAGTGTGTGGCATCTGAAGACCAAGTTGTTTATTCTTATGTTTGGTTGTTTGATTCTACGGCAGGATTAAAAGCTACAAAAGAACAATGCGAGCAAATTGCAGAATAATAGACTACTATAAGTATTAAGACAGGAGTTTAAATAATTGACTATGAAGCGATTATTAGGGGCTATACTATTAGTAACGTTTTTAAATGGATGTGCAGGCCTTCCGTTAGTAAGTACCCTTGAAGGTAGTCTTTCAATTAATGGAGCAATAGCAGGAGTAACTGGAAACTATGAACGCCAGGCGGTGAATGCTTTTGTTAACCTAGCGTCACATAAATCAACCGGTAAAACAGTAAGTCAACATTTGTACGCGGCTGTTGAAACCAAATATACAAAAAAACGTCTTGAAAAACACTTTAAAAATAAAGAACTATCAGTTACTAATTTTGAAATTGCAAATAAATCTTTAAGTGATTTTGGAGGCTTCCTGCCAAAAGATAATGGACAATGGTTTTTTGGAACAAAGAAAGTTAATGTTCATAAAGACCCAAGAAATAATTCTATACATCCAGGCAAAATTCATGCAAATATTGAACACAACCCCAATAAGAACTGGCGACCAGACATCACAATAAAAGAACCATACGTAGCAATTATTAATAACGCACCTGTACTATATGTAAAATTAGCAAATTATACTGTATTAGACAAATACGCACCAAATTTTAAACATAAAATGAATATTAACAAAGAGAATGTTGATTTTACCTTACAATGTAACTTTTCGTATTATTGCAGTAATACAGACGCTTCAGAAATAACTTTCTAATGTACAAACTTTTAATTCTTGCTTATCTTATAACACAAGATCCTATAGCAACACAACAAACGTTTCAAATGCAACAAACATATGATACAATGGACGATTGTAAAAACGAATTACTTTTACAAACCAGAGGTAACGGAACCTATGATGTTATGTGGGAATTTGTTATTGATGGTCAGTTTAAATGGGATTGGTTAGTTGCTGGTTGTAAGAACGATGCAACTGGTGAAGAGTTTAGATTAGAACCATCATATCCATTAGGTAAACCTAAAGAGTTAGAAGGTTTAGATTTTACAGAAAATCGATTAGAAGTTTAAATTATTTTGTTATCCAAATATTCCACAGCAACTTAACTTTTCCATTAAGAAATAATGATAGATTAATAAGCCAATAATTATTCCTTCTAGCCAGGCCGCATACGCACACCAAACCGGGTAGTTACGAATTAGTTTTATTTTCCAATCCCATATTTTTTTCAGTACTTTTTTCATATAGTTTAAAACTTTTATTTGCTTTTAAGGATTTTATCGTCAGCGATTTTATTTTTGTTTACACCTTTTTTGATTGTGTAATTAAGTGTACCATTAGCACCTGCTTCAACGGGTTGACGTTGAGATCTGAATAGTGCTTTTTCTTTTCTGTTTTCAGCAAGGGTGGTTGAATGTTTAATTAAATGTATTTTATCTCGCATGGTAAGTTTACTTATGTGTTTTTTACAACCCAGATATGTAAGAATTACATGGTAATATTGTCTATGTATAAAGACACCACGATACCCTTTACCATGCGTGTACGTCGCTCTAAGACGCTTTAAACGGTAGACAATAAGGTGTTTATATTATAATATTATAGTTGGCCCTCATAGCTCAATTGGTAGAGCAACTGATTTGTAATCAGTAGGTTCCTTGTTCGAGTCGGGGTGAGGGCACCATACACGCAGAGTTATGCCGTGACAGCAAGAAGAAATTTTTTGGTTCTTTTGGTGTTTTTGGTATATTTGGTAATATATGGTTTGGGTACACCAATAATATTATTCTTGTAATACCCCATAATAGTACTATATAATAATATTATGTTAGAAAAAATCAAAAACTTAATTGGCAAACCTGCAGGTTGGATGTATTTCATTCTTGTTGTTGTTTTGTTAATTATTATATCAAACAACTCGAGTGTGAAAGCAAACTTACAAGCAGAGTTGGATAATGCTAATACAGAAATCTCAGCGTTAGAGGCGTTAAATGAAACTACGTTAGAAGCAATGGCAGGTGAAGTAGCTGTTAGAGATGATGCAATAGTAGGATTAAATGACGTGATAGCAGGATTGGAATCAGATTCAGTGGCGGTTAATGCTAAACTGAACGACTCCGATTCTTTAAGAGGAGAACTAGAAAGTACAGTTGCTGATTTAGAATCACAACTGAATGCTAGTGCTTCAGCTTTAGAAGATGCAATTGCAAATCCAAATTGTCCAGTAGCAGTAACTGAATAGATCATAACGGTCTGTTAGTGTAGCGGTCAACACGTCCCCCTGTCACGGGGAAGAACATGGGTTCGATTCCCATACAGACCGCCATGCTCTTTTTATAATTACGTTTATGGATATCGGTTATTTTTCAGATAAAGGAATTCCACTGAACAATAATGCAGAAGGAATGAAAGTAAACTCACTAGGGTATCGTTGCCCAGAGTTTACTCCGTTACCTGCAGGAAAAAAGAATGTTGTTGTATTAGGTTGTTCTCATACATTTGGAGTTGGTCATGCAGAAAGTACACACTGGATTTCCCATTTAGCAAAACATAATCCAAAACTATTAAGGTACTGGAATCTTGCTGTGCCTGGATGTTCTGGAGATAGAATGGTACGTATTTTATATGGTACTGAAAAAATCTTATTTCCTAAATTTATTATTTGTTGTTGGCCAAGTGTTAGCAGAAGAGAACGTTTAGATAAAATTCCAATAGATGTGTTTGGCCGAGACAAATATTTAAAATTTGAAACAGACAGTAGTGATCAGCAAAATTTTTTACGTAATTTATTTTTTATAGAATCTTTTGCTAGTCATACTCATGCAAACGCATTTCATTGTTTTGCCGAAGAGATGCCAAACCTTCCAGTAAATATAAATGTAATGGAGTATGCTACACTTAAAAGTTGTTGGCCCCCATGGGACGAACATCTTGGAAAAGAAGCACGTAGAGAAAGAATTACTGATCCAAATTATGCACTAGACGGTATACATTATGGTAAGAAGCATCATTTAGCTTTTGCTGAACTAGTACTAAACAAATTTTCATCAAAATTAAAATAATCGTTAATATTAATTTTTCTAAGATAGTCTTGTTTTTTAATAAACAACGATAAATTAGAAGTGTTTGCAATAGTTCCACCATCAGTATTATCCGAATCAATTGCTATTTGAGAAGCCATGGCGTGTAGTATTTTATTATTACTTGATAAAAATTCTATTTTTGCATTAACAGTAAAAGGATTTTTATATTTTACATTTAATACGTTAGGATTATTTAGAAATGCCCAATCGTGATCAATATTATTATCAGATGCATATTTTATAATATTTGGAAAGTCTTCTATGTTTAAGCAACTAACAGTAGTCCAAAAATTTAGTTTAAGAAGTTTATATTGCTTTTGTAGTTTTTTATATTCTTGTACAGTTTTTGTAAATTTTTCCCACTTAATCGGCCACCGTACGTAATCGTGTACGTCTTCAGTGCCATCAAAACTTATTGTAACTATAACCATAATTTTCTTTTTGAGTAGTGTTATTATTTCGTTAATCATTCTTGAGCCATTAGTATTCATTCTGACTATTCTAGTGTTACGAGGAAGATTGTTTAATATTCTTTTATAGTTTTTACTTGCAGTTGGTTCACCACCATTAACATCTACTTCAAGTATTCTATCCTGTGGAAATTTCCAAAACTGTTTATAGTTGTTTACACGTGTATAATTTTTACTTTTAAGGCTACCAATTTTTGTACTCAAGCCATCATAACAAGTCTGACAAGCACTGTTGCATACATTGTCTAATACTCCGCCGATAACAAGATAATCTTCTTTTACTGGGTGTAGTATCTTATGTCTTGCAATACTTTTAGTTCTTATACTTTCACCTGTTACTTCTTCAGTACGTTGACAACGCACACACTCTTCTGGCCACTTGTTTTCGTCCATTGTGTTTTGAATGTTACGTAGCCAATCGCTTTTTTCTAATTCATAAAACGTTTTGAATCCAGCAGTCGTATTCATGTGTCCACACTTACCAACAGTACCGTTTTGGTTTAGTCTAGCAAAGTGATTAATTCTTGGGCAAAACATTTATTAAATCCCTTATAACAGTTTCTAATCTTGGAGTCTTGTGCAGATACTTCTTTATTAATTTCTCGTCAATCTCAATAAACTTTTTTATAGGTTCAACTTTAATTTTTTTATAGTCTTCCCAAACTTTTTTTTTCTTATGTAATATTCTGTCTAAGGCGTACATTGGTACAAATTGTATATCACCATTATAATATTTTTTTAAATGTAGCAACCAAATAAATTGTGGAGCAAAGTGCAAGTCAATTAATTTATTATTTTTAATTTTAGACATAGTTTCCGCAACAGGTCTAGAGCTGTCAAAAGCTACTTTGTTTACTCCTGATATAAATCTTTCAGTTGGGTCTCTTAAAATAACAACAATACTTTTTAAATTTTTAATATCATTATTAATGATCAGCTTATCTTTTTGTAAAGATAATTCATTTGATCCATTTTTAAATATCGGATAAACGTATAAGTCTTTAATTTTTATAACTTCACAATCTTTGTTTAGTAAAGTATTCCAAGTATTCCAATTTGATAACATTACCACCAACTTCGTTTTTCCAACACTTGTTCTACCCATGCTTCAGCAGAGATACTGTTAGGATCACTAAACGTTTGTGTATTAACACCGCCAGGACGTATCAAAGACATTTTGATATTGCTGGCCTGTGCGTTCAGTTGTTCATGAGCCAGTTCCAAACTCATTTTTTGATTGCGATATTGCATTGACTCACGCATGGTAAGTCCGTTTATTTCTTGATCATGTGACTCAGCACACAATTCTGTTGATATGTTCCATATGTAGTGTTGTACGTCTTTGCAAGGTTGCCACTTGTGCCAAATTTCAAACAACAGTTCTGTTTGTGCATAAAAACTGATAGCATTGTTTATAAAAAAATCACACGGCTCAATCAATACGGCTGTGTGAGCAGTCCTACGAATATTTTCTCCATCGCTTCTAGAAATACCAATTATCTCGTGTTTACGTGCAGATAACTGTTCTGCAAATGCTTTACCAATTCCGTGTTTATGTCCTGTTATAGCTATTTTCATGATTGTTGAATATTTAATCGTTAAATCGTGTGTAATAAATATTTTTATGATAGATTATTTAGGAGATCAAACCAAATATAATGCGGTATACGAATTACCAACGGATAATCTTAAACAAATTCAATCTGAAGTATTAGAATGGGTTAAACATAATACAAATTTTTTAAACGATAAAACTTCACAAGAGTTCTGGATGAAAATTGATTATAAAAATTTGGCAAAGGCTTCTCCTTCTATTATAAAGTATTTTCAAAAAATTCGAATGCCAATAAAAGAAATTACTGTTGGTGTGTTAACTGAAGCAATGACTGAAGGATTTATTTTACATCACGGAGCACCGCCAATGAATTTTAAAATTAATTTTCCTATTTTAAATACTGAGGATATCTATACTGAATGGTATGATATTCCACCCGAAGGTTTAAAAAAATTACCTGAATATACTAATCCCTATTCAGGTGATCAATGTTATGATTTATCTAGTCTTCATGATACTGTTGATAAACTTTATAAATTACGTATAAGATATAATATGCATAAGTGTCCTATTATTCTTAACAGTTACCTACCACACAGAGTTATGCCAGGGCCACAAGCAAAGTATCCAAGAATTATGTTGGCCACGATGCCAATAAAAGATCCGTTTGATTTAATGCAGTTGTCTTAAGGTTGCTTCTTCTAAGATATTGCCGTCCAAAGTTTTAGAAAACTCTTCTAACTTGCTCAGTTGTTTTTGGTATTCAGAATTTAATGGGTGTGCAGTGTTGAATATGTTATGGTCTTCAAAATTTTCAAATGTGTTCCAGTCTTGTATTTTGCTTAAACAAGTCTGGTCAGCATTATATTTTTTACCTAACAGTGTAATATCTTCCATTTCGTGATAGTTGTCTTTTTGTACAACAAAGTGTAGTATAAATCTGAAATTGTGTTTTTCTTTTAATTCAGATATGCATTCTAAGTTTTCAATAATTTTATTCCAATTGCCACCTAGTCTTAGTTTCTCATATGTTTCTTTACTTGCACCATCAATACTAACGCCTAGTTCTTGTAAATTGTTTATAACGTACGGCACTTTAGTATGGAACTCTTTAAACATAAGTCCATTAGTTAATATAGAATACTTGATATTATCTCTCTCCGGAGTTTGTTCCATGAAGTGTCTATAAACGTGTGAAGCAAAAGGATCACCATCAGATCCTATATGTACTTGTATAGGTTTGTTGTATGTGTACAGCCAATCATTTATTTTGTCTGCAAATTGTATTCGCTTTTTATATTGTGAACCTTCTTTATAAAATATTAATTCTTTCCTACAACTTGGACAACGTAAGTTACAAGAATCATCAATAGCTAAACGTAAATGTTCAATGTTAGTTCCGCTTGTTATGTGTTCTACAGCATTAGACTTTATATAAGAACATTGATGCTCATTACAATAACGATATGTTTTGTCTGTAATAGAACCTTGTAAATGTTTATGCATATCACTATTAATAATTTCATCAAGGCTTTTAATTTGTAAATTGCCAATGCTTTGTGGCAACCATGATGTACATTCACAAGCATAGCAAGAACCATTTTTATCTATCAAGATAGTATCAAACGGTCGCGGACAATTGGCCCAAATATCTAAATTTTTCTTTGTGTTTATTTTATAATGATCAAACAGTCTCTGATTTATCATCTGTTGCTATTATAATGTAGCCGTCGTCTTTTAGGACTTCCATATAGTTTGTTGCTCGTTCAACACCACCTTCCATACCATCATAATAATATACGAATCCTAAATTAATTGAGTCTTTAGGTGGGTTAGCACTAAATCCTCTAATTCTCATTTTATCTTTCATCATTGTATTTCTCCATTATCCACTTCTTCATACTTAAATCTTTGAGAGCAGTACTCACATATAACATAACCTTTGTCAGTTTTATCTGTACTATCTACTTTATTATCAAATGTATAATATACTATTGGGTGGTCATCTGCACATGAAAACGTTTTTGTATGAATTATTTTAGGTGTCATCTCTAATTTTTTTTGTCATGTTTTGTTATCCATTCTGCTAAATCTTTTGTTGTAAAATATATACCTGCGGGCCAAGTCATTGGTCGCGTATGTTTAATTACAGGATTGTTTTGATGGATATCTATACGTTCATATAGATATATTGCAAGGCTTGTTGCATAGTTGCTTGTCATCGTTTTTTTAACTCCTCCTCGTTTTTCTTTTTCCATTCATCGGTAGTATTTGGGTCTTCCCACTTATATACTTCTTCTTCAGTACGACTGCACCCAAGACAGTAGCCACTATTGTCGTCAATGCTACAGACGCCAATACAAGGAAATCTATAAATTTCATGACTGCTAATACTAAACTTTGCCATTATTTTTTGGGTTTGTAATCATATCCAGTGTTAGTGTAACACCTTCTGGGACAACATACGAGTCATTGTTAGTTTGTTGCTGTTTTAACTGTTGTCTATTACGAGAAAGCCGTTGGAGTTCCATTTGTTTAGCTTGTTTTTTAGCTTTTCGTTCGCCGCGTTGGGCTTTATATGTGTGATGTATACCCATTTGTTTCCCCTCATAATGTACTCTTAATTATCTGTTCATGACCAGTAATGTTAGATTTTTCTTAACTTAAATAAAGTATAATCCAAAATTTATAAGAAAGGTAAACAATTATGAAAAAATTAATGATTGCTCTAGGTGTGGTTATGTTAGCCCTACCTGTATATGCGGGAAACGTCGACTTTACGTTTGGTGCGGAGCGAAAACTACAAGCTGAAACAAATGCTATGTATTTAGATACTACGTTTAGTTTCCTAGGTTTTACAGTAACAGATGGTATTAATTATGATGTTGACAACGGTCTCGATACAACGTTCAACAGTTTTGAACTAGACATCAGCCGTCCACTTACTGACAAACTTACTATGTATGTGAATAATGATTTTGATATTCATTTAGATCATACAGAAACTACTACTGGTTTTAAAATTAGCTTTTAGGAGATGAGCTTCTAAAAAAATACAATAAGAAAAACAATAGGGGAGCATAACCTATGTTTAAGAAGATTATATTAATTATTGGAGGGTTTGCGATTGTTGTAGCATTAGGTATTTCTACAGTATTAGCAAAAGAGACCAAAGTAGGATTTATCTACATTGGACCCCCAGGAGATCATGGCTGGACTTATAGACATGATGTTGGTAGACAAGCAATTGAAGATGAGCTTGGTCTCAAAACAACATTTATTGAAGGTGTGCCAGAAAATG
>Ga0310121_10002530_pt1 | contig 17244 bp, 15 predicted proteins | sample CB27_Tmax_986_MG_FD_203504 | JGI IMG/M metagenome (GOLD analysis project Ga0310121, IMG submission 203504) | Marine microbial communities from Western Arctic Ocean, Canada - CB27_Tmax_986 | ecosystem: Environmental > Aquatic > Marine > Oceanic | place: Canada: Western Arctic Ocean | collected...
GTTTACAACCCTATTTCGATCAGGTAACCGACGACATAACGTTGCTTCGCTATCAGCCGGGATGAGCGTGGCGGAAGTCTGCCGGTTTCGAACTCGAACCTAATCCCAAAGTTCAAAGAATTCTTCGAACGCTCTAAATTGTCCGCCCTCAACCGCCGACGGTACGACAATGGGCGTCTTTATGCCGGCATCAAACCAGGCCGCTAATCCATCCCTGACATCGGTCGCCGTTCCGAATAGGGTCGTGTCAGCAAGCCAACGATCCGAGAGACAAGAAGCAACTCGGTCGAAGTCACGTTCGTTAACCGCTGCCTCCACGGCGTCCATTTCTTCCTCGTATCCGGCCTCTTTCCAGTAGTTGCGGTAATTTGGGAGCATCGCATAGCTGGTCAGAGTGCGGCGGTTTACCGCTTTCGCGGCTTCAACATCGTCGTGAACACACGTGGGAATCATGTTGCCGATGAAGAAATGGTTTTCGGAACGACTTTGGTCGCTCAAGACCGCCAGTGAACTTTTCATATGTGAGCGCGCGCCGTTCGCGAATACCATACCGTTGGCGATGGTCTCCGATAGCTGAATCATCTTTTTCCGCAGCGTCGCAAAGATAATAGGCGGAAGTTCGCCAGCGCGCGGAACCGCACGCAGTTCTTCAACGAAGCTGCGCATATCGGCCAGTGGTTTCCCTTGCTTGATGCCCAATCGGTCCATCGCCGGTTCATGGCTGACGCCAACGCCAAAGTCGAATCGTCCGCCTGATACTTCGTGGATGAAGCTTGCCATCTGTGCAAATTCTTGGACGTTGCGGGTGTAGATCGGCTGTATGCTTGTCCCGAAGCGCACCTCTGACGTGGTGAATGCGAGTGCTTCGCATAATGCGAGGCCGTCTGACAGACTCGGGCAATATATTCCGGGGAAGCCCCGCCGCTCGATCTCACGGGCGAGATCCAACGTTCGTTGGCGGCGTCCTGGAACGGCGGCGAGACTTAGTGCCGGCAGCGGGTGGTCCATCACTGATCCTTTTCGACTATGTGCGATCTAGCGAGCAAAACTAACAGCGGTCCTGGAGCTTGGGAAGTGCCGAGCTACTTTTCTAGGTCCCGCCGATGGTGTTCGACGAGCGCTGACGAAAAAGCGTGACGAGCAAGACGCCGGCGATAAAGCCACCGATGTGTGCCCAGAACGCAACGCCTCCCCCTGGCCGACCGAGCGATGGCAGGCCCGAGATAAGCTGGACGACAAACCACCAACCAAGAATGAAAACAGCGGGAATGGACACTGTCGTGATGAAGAAACCGAGAAAGATCAGCGTTCGAACTCGGGCTCGAGGATATAGAAGAGCATACGCACCCATGACGCCGCCGATGGCGCCGGATGCGCCCACCATGGGGATCACGCTGGTTGTGTCGGTCGCGATTTGAGCCGCTGCGGCGACCAAGCCGGTGAGTAAATAGAAAAGCGTAAAACGAAATGCACCCATTGAGTCTTCGACGTTGTCGCCGAAGACCCACAAGAACCACATATTTCCGATTAGGTGTAACCAACCCCCGTGCATGAACATTGAAGAGACCAGTGTGACGACGTTGGTCTCGCCATCGAACTGACAGATTAGATTTTGGGCGATACGTAGTTTGCTCCCTGGTTCGATGGTCCCCAGAAGATCGCCGGGAACGAGACCGTAACGGCACAGAGACTCCGAAAATCCAGGGTCGAAACCAAAGCGTTGGAATAGTGCCCACCCAACCACGTTAAGACCGATGATTACGTAGGTGGCGACTGGGCGTCGACGGGTCGGATTGTCGTCTGTGAGCGGGAAAAGCAATGAAATTCTCCGTTAGCTTGCTTGGAGCATGTGACGAACGGTCTTTAAGAACTGATCGTTCTCTTCCGGCGTACCGATGGTTATACGTAAGCATCGGTCGAGCGGCGTCGAATCAAAATAGCGCACCAGTATTTGTGCGTCGTAAAGCGACTCATAAAGCGTCGACGCGTTCATGGGTCCGGGAACTTCCGCTAGTAGAAAATTCGTTTGCGATTGTGGGACGGTAAAACCGATCCTGCACAATTCGTTGCGCATTCGACCACGCTCCGCTCTGACTTTTTCGCAATTTATTAGTGCGTGGTTGGAATCGTTAAGGGCGACCAACGCCAGAGACTGCGTGATCGTATCGATGTTGTAGCTATCGCGGGTCTTGGTGGCCATTGGTTCAATCAAGGCAGCGTTTCCGATAAGGAAACCGAGTCGGAGACCTGCCAGCGAATATCCTTTGCTTAGGGTGCGAAGCACCAAAACGTTGTCGAACTCCTGGACCAACGGAATGGAACTATGGCCTAGCGCGGGATCGACGAAATCGACGTAGGCCTCGTCGATTAGGAGAACGCCCTCTAACCCATTAGCTATTTCACGGAGTACGTCGACGGAGCAGAGAACACCGCTGGGTGCGTGGGGGTTCACGAGGCACGTGAGCCGCGCGCCCGACGCGTTTATCCGCTCACTAAATCCTTTGGGTAATGTCCAGTCTTTTTCTAGTCGCAGCGACTCGATACGACAGTCTTGGATATTGGCCAGGACTGGATACAGCGAATAGCTTGGATCAACCATTCCTATCGCCCCTTTGGGGTTGACCAGAGTGGTGACAGCAAGGCGAAGGCCCTCGTCACCGCCGTTGGTAACGAGGATGTTGTCGGCGGATATATCAAATCGAGATGCGACGAACTTGCGGAGGCTACTTGCTGAAGGATCGGGATAGCGTCGCAGAACATCACTATCAAAGTTCTTCAGAGCCGATTTAATCAGCGGACTTGGTGGGTAGGGGTTTTCGTTGGTATTGAGCTTTACAACGCCTCTGTCTGAGGGTTGTTCACCGTAGGTGTAACCTTCCATCGCCCTAATATTGTTGCGCTCGTAGCTCATTCCTCTTCGGTTTCGTCTATGCGTTTCGCGACCTGGCCCGATTCTGCCGGGCCCAACAAATAAGCAATCCATTGGGTTGCAGGGTTAGCCTCCAACGCAATCTTGGCGGTGATGGTAAGTGGGACCGAGAGAAGCATGCCAACGGGACCGAGTACCCAACCCCAAAACACTAACGAAACGAAAACTACCAACGTTGAAAGACCGAGTCCCCGTCCCATGAATTTGGGTTCCACCACGTTGCCTATAATGACGTTGATAAGAACGTATAACGCCAACGTGCAGATCGCGGTGATTGGACCGAGTTGGACCAGCGCGAGCAATACGGCGGGTATCGCCGCGATCATGCTGCCAATCGTCGGTACGTAATTCAGCATGAACGCCAGGACCCCCCACAACAATGGGAAGTCGATTCCGATTAACGCCAAGAGGCATGTGACTGTGACCCCGGTCGCAACACTGACGGTTGTCTTGATGGCGATATATCGATTGACGTTGGCGATAAAACGATCGAAATGCGGTAGATCGCGTTCAGGATTGGCGAGTACAGATCGGAGTTTTGACGGAAAACTAGAGGCTTCGGCGACGATAAAGATGACGGTTAGTAAAATGAGAAAACCATTCGAGAGCGCGCTCCCAAACCCACGCACCGTATTGGCGGCGAGTGAAAGCGCACTGCCCGGATCAAATTGAGAGCTAAATAATTCAGCAGACGAGGGGATGCCGAGGCGATTTAGGGTGGGTCCTAAGAGACCGATCAGGTCTCGGAGTCGGGCTTCGTAGAAGCTTTGTTGTGTCGAAAACTGCTGTATGGAGTCTGCGACTAGCAAGCCCAGCCCGAGCAAGACGACTATTAATGCCGCAGAAACCAGAGTGATCGCGACCGCGATTGGAACCCGCGATCGGGTCAGCCAGAAAATCGGTGTAGCGGCGAGGGTCGCAATGAATACCGCCAACAGAAACGGCACCACGATGTCTTCCGCCGCTTTGATGCCGGCGATGATGATGACGATGGCTGCGACCGTCAGCAGGGCGTTGTTGGGACGATGGGGCTTATCGCTCAATGCCACGTTCGGCGATTCGCTAGGCTGGGTAGCTCGCGGCGGACCCGCTCGACTTCCGCGGGATCAATGGATGCAATGGCAAAGCCGTCACCGTCATCGCATTCAGCGACGATTCGTCCCCACGGGTCAACAACGAGAGCGTGCCCGAACGATTGACGATTGCGATGTCCATGCGCGCCGTGCTGTGCCGGTGCTATCACGTACGCTTGGCATTCGATAGCGCGCGCTCGCAGCAACACATGCCAATGGTCCTGTCCCGTGGTTTTGGTAAAAGCGCTTGGGATTGTCAAGGCAATCGAGCCCGCGTCTACCAAATCCTGGTAGAGGGCCGGGAATCGAACGTCATAACAAACGCTGAGCCCTAACGTACCGAATGGCATTCGTGTGGTGACCGCTTCAACACCCGGGACAGTCGCTTTTGATTCAAGCAGACGCGTTCCGTCGGCTAGGTCGACGTCAAAGAGGTGAATTTTTCGATATCGTGCGGCCAGAACGCCGTTTGGGTCGATATGTATGCAGGTATTGTAGGAGCGATTGTCGCCTGCGCGTTCCGGGAAACCACCGGCCACAACGTCGACTCGATGGGCTTGCGCGATTTCTCGACACGTTTCCAATATCGGCCCACCAGCCGGCAGATTTTCCAACCATGGTTGGCGGTCGCGGTCGGAACCGATGTACGCGAAAGCCTCTGGAAGGAACACCACGCGGGCACCGGCATTCGCAGCTGCATCTGAGAGTTCGCGCGTCGTTTCAAGATTCGCCGTGACGTCTGCGGTTGCGCACATCTGCACGATCCCGATGGGAGTGGTTTGGCTCATGTCACGAGTTTGCCTAAAACGAACATGGTCGGAAACCTCCTCCCGTCTATTTCAAAGATCAGGGTGCGTGCAAACGATCTGTTCTCCGATGAACGCCTCGATCGCCGGAAGATTAAAAGCATCATCTTCGGAAACGAAGCTAATCGATATGCCTGAAGCCCCCGCTCGACCGGTTCGGCCAATGCGGTGGACGTAGTCTTCAGCGTCGTCGGGTAGGTCGTAATTTATTACGTGGCTAATGCCTTCCACGTGTATGCCTCGACCCGCGACATCGGTTGCTATAACGAGATTGGTTTTACCTTCTTTAAATCGGTTGAGCGTTGCCAGCCGTTTGCGTTGTGGGATATCGCCAGCAAGTCCCTCGCACTCGATGCCCTGGCGATTCAAGTGCGATACCAGATGCCGAGCCCGATCCCTGCGATTGACGAATACGAGTGTGTGCGAAGGTTTCTTATGTTGAATAAATTGCACGAGCATGCCCGCTTTATCGGCTCTCGAGGTGTGCCAGAAACGTTGATCGACGGTGTCGACAGCGACTCGCTCAGGTTGAATGACGATATGCATGGGATCGACAGTCCATTGATTAGCTAAATTCATCACGTCGTCATTGAATGTGGCGCTAAAGAAGAGCGTTTGGCGTTCACGTTTCTTCGGTGTTTGATAGACGATGCGGCGGACGTCTGGGATAAATCCCATATCGAGCATACGGTCTGCTTCGTCGATGACTAGAACCTCGACTTCGCGGAGGCTGACGACGCGCCGGTTACAAAAGTCAATCAGCCGTCCGGGTGTTGCGACGAGAATATCAACGGGACGTTTTTCGAGTTGTTGTTGCTGCCGATCGAAATCCATACCACCAACCACGGCGACCACGTGGGCGCGCATGTGACGCGATAAATCGCGGGCATCTGCCTCAATCTGTAGTGCAAGTTCCCTCGTTGGCGCGAGTATCAACGCCCTCGGCGTGCCCACGGGACCCGATTCCTCCGGTGGGAACTCGACCTGTTGCGCAAGAATTGTGATTAGGAATGCGGCGGTTTTACCCGTGCCTGTCTGTGCCTGTCCGGTAACGTCGTAATCAGAGAGGCTATATGGAAGTACCGCCCCTTGTATTGGGGTGCAATGGGTAAAGCCAAGATCATCGATAGCCGCCGTAATCGTGGGCGGTAGCGCGAATTCAGCGAACGTCAGTACTTCTTCGTTATCGGGCATTTGGATCAAGAACTCCTACGCATTGACAGTTCAAGACAAACTGCAAGAATTTCTATAGCTTTTTCGATTTCGTCATGGGAGGCGAACGTGGGTGCGATTCGGATCACAGAGTCTTCGGGATCATGTCCATACGGAAACGTTGCCCCAGCCGGCGTTAGCACGACGCCAGCAGTGGCAGCCATGGCAACGACTTGGGTGGCGAAACCGGGGGCGGTTGAAAGCGTCACAAAGTAACCACCTTCGGGTCGCGTCCAAGTTGCACAGTCACGATTTCCCAGGTGTATTTGTAGGCTGCGTTCAACCGTTTCGAACTTTGGCTTGAGGATTCGGGCGTGAGCAGCCATGTGATCGTCAACGCGCCCGTTCAAGAATTTGGCATGGCGCAGCTGATTCACTTTATCCGGCCCGATCGTCATGACTGCGAGCCTCGCTTCAATCGCTTTTAACGTTGCCTCTGATCCGCCGATAAATGCGATGCCACCGCCGGCAAACGTGATTTTGGACGTCGATGCAAACATGATAATGCTGTTGTCTGTTCCATGTTTATGGGCACTCGTGAGTATTGGCGCCAGGTCTGCTTTCGGGAAATTAAAGTCATGGACGGCGTAAGCGTTGTCCCAAAGGATTAGCAATGGCCCATGGGCTTTGTTCGGGAGTGCCGCAATTCGATCGACCGTAGCCGGATCATAAATACACCCCGTGGGATTGGAATATTTCGGTACACACCAAAGAAATCGACATTGGCTGTCCGAACGGATGGTCTCTTCTAAGGTGTCCATATCTGGACCGGTCGTGGTCATTGGCACCGGGATCATTTCGATATCAAACGATTCCGTCAGCGCGAAATGACGGTCGTATCCAGGTACTGGGACGACAGCGTGGGCCGAACCCAACGCACTGAAGCGCTCGTCGCAAAGTCCGTAGCGCATGGCGGTATCAATCACCAGTTGCATCGCTTGTAAGCTCGAATTGCCGCACACAATGATGTTTTCGGGATCCGTCCCAAGCAGCTGAGCGCCGAGTCGACGAGCTTCCGGAATACCACGCAATCCGCCGTAATTTCTCGCATCAGTGCCATCTTCGAGCCGGTAATCACCGCTGAGGATGCCATCGAGAGCATCGGAAAGAGCCAGTTGTTCAGGAGCCGGCTTTCCCCTGGTGAGGTCCAAGGTCAGTGGGTTTCGCTGGAGTTCGTCCCATCGTGATTCGAGAGCCCCCACGGTTGGCGTGTTAACTGAATTATTGTTCATTCCGAAATGCCAGAACTTTCTTCGCGACCCAACATGAGATTGAGGTTCTGGACGGCGGCGCCCGCGGCGCCCTTGCCGAGGTTATCCAGTCGAGCGACAACGAGAATTTGTTGGTCGCGCCCGAACACCATCAAGTCAATACGGTTACTGCCATTGCAGGCGGTGGGTGATAGATAGCCTTCATCAAGTTCGTTATCAAAGGGCGCTTCGATGACCCTCACGAACGGTTCACCGGCGTAGCGGTTTTGGTAGATTTCAACGAGATCTTTTGGCTGAACCGAACGATTGAGTTCCTGCAAAAATAAGGGCGTTTGGACCAACATACCCTGAAAAAAATTTCCAACACTCGGCATAAAGAAAGGTGCAAGTTCTAGCCCGGCGTAGCGTTGCATTTCGGGGACGTGTTTGTGGCTTAAATTAAATGCGTATGGACGGGTGGGTTGTTCGTCTTCAACGACTCGCGAGTACTGCTCGATCAGCTGCCTTCCGCCACCAGAATAGCCGGACAACGCATGGGTTCGAATTAAGGCATTTTTCGAAACAATATTTTCGTCCACAAGCGGCCGGATACTCAGGACGAACCCGGTCGCGTAACAACCTGGATTTGAAACCAGGCGAGATTCTCGAATGGCATTCCGTTGGTCCGGCGCAAGTTCAGGAAGCCCATATACCCACTTATCGTGGACGCGATGGGCGGTGCTTGCGTCGATAAAACGCGTTGTCTCGGAGAGCTTTATCGCTTCGCGGGCTGCTTCGTCAGGAAGACAGAGCACGACCAAGTCAGCCGATTCAAAACACTCGCGCCTCGTTTCGGGTCTTTTGCGTAGCTCGTTATCGATGCTTAAGAGCTCGATGTCGTCCCTGGCCGTGAGGCGCTCGGTAATCTCAAGCCCCGTGGTGCCTGCTTGGCCATCAATGAAGATCCTAGCGCTCGCTGACACGATATCTGCTCGGAAACTTTGCGAGCATGCATTCTACCAGGGACAGCGTGTTTCACAGCCCCTGGGTGAATGCGGTGTTGTTTGAAGCGACCGATTCAAGGATCGCCGACTGGTCGCAATCGGGAATTGGTGCATCATCCACCGGGTACTTGGAATTCCATTCGGATACAAGTTGGTCTACGAAAACAAACAACTCAGGGAGGTTCTGTTGTCAGCGATATTGGATGGCTGGGACGCCTAATATTCTCGGCTTTCGATCCTCGCGACGTAATTTATTAATCAAATCGGTTCGGTCGGGGGGTAGGTTTGGCCGATGAAGGCTGAGGCTATGTAAGAGCGGGACGTCTGGTAAGACATCGCGCATTAGATGAATGAAACGAAGCGTTTTGAAGCCGTCAAACCACTCATGACGCTGACGAACGCTTGGGTCGCGGGAGACGAAATCGAAATAGCCTAGCTGTTTCATGTTCGTTGCAGAGGGTCCTTCGAGCGAGTCCTCGGTTTTTGTGGAGATCGCTTTAATCACGTCTCGGAGGCACTCGAACGACTGTGGGTGATAACTCAGGTAGCAATCGTCTGGCACCGTAATCGATGCTATCGATGGACCCGTCCCGAATGGTACTCGGTGCGACGTGCGCGCATTAATTACGATTTCGGGTGATCCGAGCAGATGGATCTTGGACACCTTGCTTAATTTATTCAGGAAATAAAAATCTTCTGCTGCGTCTCGCCGAGGAAATCCGCGGACTTGAGCGTAGGCTGTGGCAGAAACGCTGATCGTGCTGCCGAGCGTGTGGAATGCGTATGGCGAGCCTGCCAAGCGAAGGCCGGCGACGTAATGGCGCATGTGAAGCTCGTAGAGCTCGGCTCGGCGTTGTACCTCCGGATCGGTCGACACATGACGGTAGGAATAGAGGTACACGCCTTCAGTCCGCGGTATCGAAGGGATGTATCCGTTTGGCAGCTGTACGTCGGCGTCGACTGAATAGATGCAGGGTTCGTCGATCGTGCCATCGCGGATATATCCGAGCGCCACATCGGCACCTATTTTCCTCGCGAGGCCGACACCTTGGTTTTTCGGGATCGGCTGATTGACGCGATCCACGGTTAGCAGATTCGGAGCGCTAAGGTGTTGAAGTAGCCTTCGCGAGCGCTGGTGCATTGGGCTTCGCGGGTTAATATTGTCGGGCACGTTGACAACGACGATCGTGAGAACGTCCGGTCCAAGCGTGCTGAGCATTTCCTGTGCGAACTCAAGTGGCTCGTCGTACGCGGGGATGACCACAACGTGTCGGAATCGTTTATTCAACCGTTGCCGATCCCTAGCTTCGGGCTCGGCATAGCGTTCGAGATACTGATCAATAGGTTGCTTCAATCGGCTAATGGAGCGCGGCTCTCAGCGGCACATTGGTTAGTATTCGAGCCTCGGCTTCGAGAAGTGCATCCAAGCGATTTTGCGTACCGCCGACGAGGCCGGCGAGCTTCAAGAACAACTCGAAATGACGCGCTTCACTTTCCGCGATGTTTTCGTAAAAACGTCGCAACTTCGGATCTTCAATTGCGTTGGCAACTAAGGTAAAGCGTTCGTTTCCTCGAAATTCGACGATTGCACCCACCAAAAGTCGGTCGATTAAGAAAGCGTTTGATCCGCTACGGATTTCTTGATTGAGTGCACGAATATAGCTATCCCGACGATCGGGTCCCGGTTGTATGCCTCGACTAATGAGAAGTTTCACGACTTCCCTGTAGTGAGTTAGTTCTTCTACAGCCAGATCGCACATCGCTCTCAAGATGGCGGGTTGGTCGGGATAATGCGAAGCGATATTGAGAGCCATCCCCGATGCTTTCTTTTCTGCTGATGCATGGTCTCGTAAAAAAGTATCGAAATCGGAGAGGACTGCCGTGAGCCATTCGGTCTCGGTGGCGACGGCGATTTCAAGCTTCAAGAAAGTACGCGCTCCAGAAACCCCTTGATGTCGACGAGTTCTTCGGGACAGACATGATGTCCCATCCCGTATTCGCGCCAGTCGACCTGGTAATTGAGGGCTGTCAGAGCTTCACGCGAAGTTACGGCGCGAGTGATCGGAATCATCGGGTCGGCGATTCCATGCGCCATGAAAATGGGGGTATCGATGCTCACGAAACTGACTTCGGTGCCGACGTTCTCATGATCGTGAACATACGTGGATAGCGCCATCAAACCCGCGAATCGATATTCGGCCCGCAAGCCCAAGTGCAAGGCAACGACCCCGCCCTGTGAAAAGCCCGCGAGCACGATTCGATCGGTCGGCATACCGTTGTGATTTTCAGCGTCTACGAGCTCCTGAACCGCAGCGGCCGACATGCGAATCTCATCCGTTCCCGAAAGCGGCGAACCGGGGTCAATGTCGTACCAAGCCCGCATTTCCATACCCCCGTTGATGGTCACGGAGCGCTCCGGCGCGTGGGGGAAGACGAAACGGATAGGAACGTCCAGGTTTAACTCGGGAACGATGGGTTCGAAGTCGTGACCGTCTGCACCAAGGCCGTGAAGCCAAATGACGGTGCCAGAGGGCGTTTCCGCTGGATCAATTTCGATAGTTTCAAGCGTCATACGGGGAGTTCAGCAGGAACGCGTCGTTTTTTCAATTCCATTTGTTCGTGGAATGTGTCGGGCTATGAAGGATCTTCCTCTTCTCGTCATAATGTCCTCATGGTTGACGAATTGGAACGGCATGCCGGTGGGGGTCTAAAAAGTTTAAGGCCGGCACTCGATTTTTTGACGCCGTATCGGTGGCGGGTAGTTGCTGCATCTTTCGCATTAATGCTCACCGCTTCCGTCACGTTAGCTGTGGGTCAAGGCCTGCGGTTGATTATTGATCAAGGCTTTCAGGCGGGGTCCGCCAATCTCTTGAAAGTGAATATCGGTGTACTGTCCTGCATCATCGTGGTTTTGGCCGCCGGCACGTACGTGCGTTACTACTTTGTTTCTTGGATCGGCGAACGCGTAAGCGCCGATATTCGAAACGCAGTGTACGCTCATCTGATTCACCTACACCCAGGCTTTTTTGAAACCAACTCGCCTTCTGAAATACAGTCACGTATTACAACCGATACAACGCTGTTGCAGACGGTTATTGGCTCTTCCATCTCCATCGCTTTGCGCAACGCGCTGATGTTTTTGGGTGGCATCGTACTGTTGGTCATTACGAACGCGCGGTTGTCGATGCTGGTTCTAATCTGTGCTCCCTTGGTGGTGATGCCGATCGTTCTCTTTGGCCGGCGTGTGCGCCGCCTTTCCCGCTCAAGTCAAGATACGCTTGCCGAGGTGGGTGTTTACGCTGGGGAGTCACTGCGACACATAAAATTGGTGCACGCGTTCAATCACCAACGAGCCGACATCGCTCGATTTTCCCAACATGTCAATGAGGCGTTTAACGTTGCGGTTGCTCGGATTCGGCAACGTGCTTGGTTAATCGTAACGGTTATGGTGCTTGTGCTGGCAGCTATCGCGGTGATGCTTTGGATTGGCGGTCAGGAAGTGTTAACGGGACGCACGTCCGCGGGCGAATTAACGGCGTTTATCTTTTATGCGGTAATCGTTGCGGCATCCGTAGGAGCTATCAGCGAGATCTACGGTGAACTACAGCGTGCGGCGGGTGCGACGGAACGACTGGTCGAATTACTCAGCGCGCGTTCAGACCTTGCGGAACCCGAATACGGGGTGGGGTCGGTATCGGAAGGGACCCTACAATTTGATGGTGTTTACTTTGCTTACCCGACGCGCTCAGACGTGGACGTGTTGTCTGACGTTAGTTTCAAGGTTTCAGATGGTGAAATGGTGGCCCTCGTCGGACCGTCGGGTGCCGGCAAATCAACTGTTTTAGAGCTAGCACAGCGCTTTTACGACGTTACCCAAGGTTCTATCTCGTTTGGAGGGGTGTCGGTTGATCAGTTTCGTCTCGATGATCTGCGGAGAAACATGGCCTATGTACCCCAGGACGCCATCTTATTTGGCGGCTCGATCGGAGCTAATCTGCGGTACGGAGATCCCACCGCAAGTGACCGGGCGGTCCAAACGGCATTGGAAGCCGCAAGTGCCGATTTTGTTTTTGGTCTTCGAGAGGGACTTGGCACCCACGTCGGAGAAAGCGGCCGAGCCCTTTCCGGCGGGGAGCGTCAACGCATCGCAATTGCACGTGCACTTATTGCGGACCCACGTCTCCTAATATTGGACGAGGCAACGAGTGCCCTAGACGCACGAAGCGAGGAGGCGATCCGTCGCACGATTGCACGACAACATGGCGAACGGACCGTAGTCATTGTCGCGCACCGACTGTCGACGGTCGTACAGGCTGACCGCATTATTGTGTTTGATGGTGGAAGGATCGTTGGCGAGGGATCTCACGACGAACTGCTTGCCAACAACACGTTGTATCGTCAATTTGCGTCGGTGCAAAACTTGTCCAGTGCCCAGGAGGTGACACTACTTCGGTACGGACCAAAAAAATACGATGGCGCGAACGCGTAGATATTGAGTCAGCGGGACTCCCAATAAGGGAAAGCTGAATCGAGCCGATATCCCGGATACACTCCAACGATTGCAGGTATGGGAGGAGCGTTATGGGTCCGCTAAATGGTTTCCGCATCATTGAACTCGCCGGCATAGGCCCAGGGCCGTTCTGCGGCATGATGTTGTCGGATATGGGGGCAGAAGTCATCCGAGTGGATCGGATCGCGAAAGGTGTTGGGGCACCCAAAGACGTGCTTCAACGCAATCGCCAGTCGGTGGCCGTCGACTTAAAAAAACCTGAAGGAATCGAGATTGTACTCAAGTTGGTTGAATCCGCCGACGCCCTTTTTGAAGGTTTCAGACCGGGGGTAACGGAACGGCTTGGGTTGGGCCCGGACGAATGCATGGCGCGTAACGAAAAGTTGGTGTACGGGCGTATGACAGGATGGGGTCAAGACGGACCTCTTGCTCAGTCCGCCGGTCACGACATTAATTACATCGGGTTGTCCGGGGCACTGCATGCCATCGGCGAGCCGGGAGGGAAGCCTGTGCCCCCCTTGAATCTTATCGGGGACTTTGGCGGCGGCGGCATGCTGCTTGCTTACGGACTGGTCTGCGCTCTGCTGGAGGCACAAAAGTCGGGGAAGGGCCAGGTGGTGGATACAGCGATGGTGGATGGGGCTGCGACACTAATGGCTATGTTCTTTTCCATGGCGGGGCGCGGCTTCGACGATGAACGCGGAACCAACTTGTTGGATGGTGGTTCCCATTTTTACAACACTTACGAAACCAAAGACGGGCAACACGTGTGTGTCGGGTCGATCGAGCCGCAGTTCTATCAGTTACTGGTTGAAAAGGCGGGTGTCGATGCAAATCGTTTTGGCCCACAAATGGATAGGGATCGGTGGTCGGGCTTTAAGGATGAACTTGAAGACGTTTTTAAGATGAAAACGAGAGGCGAGTGGTGCGAAATCATGGAAGGAACCGACGTGTGTTTTGCACCGGTGTTATCGGTCTTCGAAGCGCCTGCTCATCCTCACAATGTGCACCGTGGTACGTTCATTGAAGTGGACGGAGTTGTTCAACCCTCCCCGTCGCCTAGGTTTAGTCGCACTACGGCCGAAATCTCGCATGCGGCAAGAGCTCCAGGTGAAGACTCCACAGAGGTACTTTCGAGCATTGGGTTTGCTCAGGATGAGTTGGACACGTTGCGTGAGCAAGGAGTGATTGGTTAATGCTCGCGCGATGGAAGTTTGTTGAAAACGTATCCCTGTCCGCGTTCGTTTAAAAATAGTCATACCGCCGTCGATGTCAACGAGTTACGAGCAGGATTACCGACGTTCTTTGGAGCAACCGGAACTATTTTGGTCGGAACAAGCGAAGGCAATTGAGTGGTTTGCCTGGCCTGAAAAAATCATGGAAAAGGATGCGAACGGGGTCGTTCGATGGTTCGGGGGCGGCAAGTTGAATACGGCTTGGTTGGCTTTGGATCGTCACGTGGAAGCTGGTCGGGGTGACCAGATCGCGTTGATTTATGACTCGCCGGTGACAAATACGGTTGCACGTATCACCTACCGTGAACTTACGGAACGTGTTGCAAAAGTTGCTGGGGGACTGTTGGCTCTGGATGTAGTCCAAGGGGATCGAGTCATTATTTACATGCCCATGGTGCCTGAGGCCGTCATCGCAATGCTTGCATGCGCGCGGATTGGGGCCGTCCACTCGGTCGTATTTGGCGGCTTTGCTGCTCGAGAGCTAGCGATGCGGATCGATGACGCGAGTCCACGAGTTATTCTATCGGCGTCGTGTGGGATCGAGTTCCAGTCGATCATCGCGTACAAACCCTTGTTGGACGAAGCGATACGTATTGCGAAACACAAACCAGAAGCTTGCGTCGTCCTACAGCGCAAGATGCTGGAGGCGCCGCTGATCGGAAGCCGTGATCACGACTGGGCAGAATGGGAAGCCGCCGCCAAATATGCAACGTGGGTTGCTTTAGACGCACTTGATCCTTTGTATATTCTATACACGTCGGGTACGACCGGGAGGCCCAAAGGCGTATTACGTGATCAAGGCGGACATGCCGTAGCCCTAAATTACAGCATGGCAGCTATCTATGGGACGGATGTAGGGGATGTGTATTGGGCGGCTTCCGATGTCGGCTGGGTGGTCGGGCATTCTTATATCGTCTACGGGCCGCTGATCAAAGGGTGCACGACGTTACTTTTTGAGGGTAAGCCAGTACGCACGCCGGATGCAGGGACGTTTTGGCGAGTACTAGCCGAACATCGGGTAAAGACGTTTTTCGCTGCCCCGACCGCATTTCGAGCCATTCGAAAAGAGGATCCCCACTGCGAGCTGATGCGTAACCACGATCTTTCCGCGTTGGAATATCTTTTCGTCGCCGGAGAACGTTTGGATCCGCCGACATATCAATGGCTGAACGAGGTGCTAGAGGTGCCTGTCATTGATCACTGGTGGCAGACCGAGACCGGATGGCCGATTTGTTCGAATATGGCAGGCTACGGGTTAGTTGAAACACGACCCGGCTCGCCGACGTTTCCAGTCCCAGGCTATGACCTCAAGATACTCGACGAAGATGGAAAAGTGGTCGCCGCCGGGCAAGATGGAAACGTTGTGGTCAAGGAACCACTGCCGCCCGGATCGTTACCGACAGTGTGGGGAGATCACGACCGATTTATGGAGTCGTATTGGACTAGATATCCAGGCTACTACTTGACCGGTGATGGTGGTTACCGCGACGAGGATGGATATGTCTATATCATGGGACGAGTGGACGATGTCATGAACGTAGCAGGCCATCGGTTATCGACGGGTCAGATGGAAGAAGTCGTCGCCGATCATCCCGCCGTGGCAGAGTGTGCAGTCGTTGGCATTCGCGACCCGGACAAGGGACAAGTACCGCTCGGTCTTGTGCTGCTAAAGGACGGGGTCAATATCGAACAATCGACGTTGGAACAGGAATTAATTCAGATGGTACGGGGCGATGTAGGTGCCTTCGCCAATTTCCGGAAGGTGTGTGTTGTACCGCGGCTTCCGAAAACGCGTTCAGGAAAGATTCTAAGGCAGGTACTACGCCAAATGATTGATGGCGACCCGTACAAAGTACCTTCAACTATTGACGACCCTGCTATTCTTGAAGAAGTAGCTAGTGTGCTTTTGGATTTGGGCGTGATGGAGGTTAACGAATGATCATAGTCCACGGCGTTATTCCGATCGTGCCCGAACGCCGGAAGCGGGCATTGCAACTAGCGCGTGAAATGTCGGATGCGACTCAGCTGGAACGAGGCTGCATTTCCTACGACTTTTACGTGGGGCTTCAGGACCCGAACGTGTTGGTTCTGTTTCAAGAGTGGGAAACCATGGAGGCCTTAACGCGGCATTACCAGACCGAACATATGAAGGTCTTTATGGCTGCACTTCCGGAAGTCGTGTCCGGAGAAATTAATACGCGACGTTTCGCGGTGCAGACCATGAAGGCGACCGCGAACGAGCCCGAGGAAAATTACGTTTCCAAGACGGAAGCACCTCGTATAGTTCATTGATTCCCGGTACCGACGCAATCGCTTACTACTAGATATAGTGCGCAGCCTCACACGCTGACTCTTATACTAGAACTTCCTCAGCAGAGGGATCGATTCATGGGCGCAGATCTCGTTGGATATTGCCGCTGGTTTGGGAATCAAGTGTACGAGCAGTTCACTGGCTACGACTGCTTCAAGTCCGCTTCTGCGTTGACCTACACTACCTTGTTTTCGATCGTGCCCATCATGGCCGTGGGGTACCGGACATTGGCGTTTCTCCCAGAATACGATCAAGTTGGTGACATCGTATCGAACTTTATTTTCCGTAACTTCGTACCGGAATCGAGCGCCATTGTGCAGAGTCAGTTAGCAGACTTTTCGTCTCGAGCTCTGCAGTTGGCGGGTCCTAGTTCGGTCATCTTGTTCGTTACCTCGTTTTTGTTGTTGGTCACCATCGAAAAGTCGTTCAACGATATCTGGCAGATTCACGAACGTAGGAAGGGTTGGTCGCGACTTGTCAATTATTGGGCTGTGCTCACCATTGGACCGCCGTTATTGGTCGCAAGTATTGTCGGCAGTACGTACCTACTCACTTTTCCGTTAGTTGCCGAGAATGCTCCCTTAATCAGCCAAGTGATGTTGGCTTGGCTACCTATCATCGCGGCGATCGCGACTTTCACGGTGCTGTTTTATGCAGTTCCGAATACGGTCGTACCGTTCAAACATGCGCTTGTGGGTGGCGTGATGACGGCAATATTGTTCGAAATCGGTAAACTCGGCTTTCGTTTCATGGTGACCCAAGTCGATATTGCCTCGGTATACGGCACCTTTGCGGCGGTACCTTTTTTCCTTATGTGGTTGTACGTGGTGTGGCTATTAATTTTGGCGGGTGGCGTGTTTGTTCGGACACTTTCTTTATCCCAAGACGTTGCCGAGGCAACCCCAGAGCCCGTGGTGATAAAGGCTTTGCGTGTGCTGAAAATACTTCGGGACGCCCACGCAGATGGTGCACAA
>Ga0310121_10002531_pt1 | contig 17244 bp, 18 predicted proteins | sample CB27_Tmax_986_MG_FD_203504 | JGI IMG/M metagenome (GOLD analysis project Ga0310121, IMG submission 203504) | Marine microbial communities from Western Arctic Ocean, Canada - CB27_Tmax_986 | ecosystem: Environmental > Aquatic > Marine > Oceanic | place: Canada: Western Arctic Ocean | collected...
GTCGAAGACATCTCCTGCCACCAACACCACGTCCGGGCTGAGACGGGAAACCTCCTCTACCGCCCTCATGAACACATCCGCTACGTCTGCCTCACGCACGTTCTGCCCTCGATCGTGGCGCTCGTAGGCGCTGAATCCGAGATGGAGGTCGGCCAAATGGGCGATGATCACTGTGGCATCCCTGGGGAGGCGGGCGGGTCGTGGTGCTCTTGCAAGGCTTCTGACGCGGACCCTGAAGGCACCTGGGGCGCACGGCCGGGGGGGCCGTCCTCGGCAGTGCCCCGCTCTGCCCACTCGCGCCACTGATCCTCCCTCACCGCCAAGATCCGGCTCTGAACCAGAGATCCCATGGCGATCACGACCACTCCGGCCACGTAGGAGAACGGGGCGATGCGCAGGCCACTGCGACCGAGCCCGACCATCGCGAAGCCCACCGCAGCTCCGATCACCGCCGGCACCCCGGTCCGCACGCTCCAGTCACCCTCGCCCGATCCCGAAGCCCCGAGCACTAGTCCGGTCCCGTAGAGCGGCAAAGCTCCCAGGAAGGCGAGCCCCAACCCACGGTAGAGACGGCTGGAAGCCAATCCCCCCAGCACCTCCCAGCCCGCGGCTGTCACCGCTCCGGCCACGTATGTGAGTAGGAGCAGGAACCAGGCGCGTCGCACGCCCGACCACGGAGGAGCCTCCTCGCGCGGAGCGCTCCAAAGCCCGGCCGCCAGCGCGGCCATCTCAACGCATAAGATGATGGTAAGAGCGCCCAGAAACCCGCCCGGCACATATAGGAGCAATCCGAGAGACACCTCGGCCGCCGCCGCCCCAGCCACACCGACCGCGAATGGGGGAATCCAGAACACGCGAGATATACCCGAGGTCAAGGTCCTATCCCGTGGTATCCGCCACGGAAGAACACCAGCGGTTTCCCCTCCTGCGCGTCGCACGCCACCACTTCACCGACGACGATCGAGTGGTCTCCGCCCTGATGCACTTCAGTCACCTGGCAATCAAGCCACGCGAGCGCGTCTTCGAGCACCGGGCTGCCGGTCACCTCGGTGCGATAGGTCAGCTCCTCGAAACGGTTGGAGTGATCTCCCAGGGAGAAGCGCCGCGCCAGCCCCTCATGAGGCCGTCCCAGGACCGACACGGCGAAGGCACCGCCTTCCGCAATGCACGCGTGGCTAGCCGCCCCCCGGTCCACGCACACAAGCACGAGAAGGGGATTCAGGGAGACCGATGCGACTGAGTTGACGGTGAGACCGCATAGGCGACCATCAGGAGCCCGCGACGTCACGACCGTGACCCCGGTGGTGAAGTGCGCCATCACATCGCGGAAGTGTAACTCGTCCGGCATCTTCTTTGCGCCTGACCGCGAGCCGGAATACGTTGTGAGGCTCCGGAGCGACAGGGGGCTTTGGGGCCTAGGGACGGGCCCAGGGGAGTGCTGGATCTCGTGTCAGGACAGGCGTTTCGATCACTCGTAGCGCTCGCCATACTAATCTCCTCCACGGCCTGCGACAACGTGGAGTGGGGCGGAGTGGACGTGCGTTTCGTACGACCCCCTGCTGCGCTCGACGGGACCACGCCGGACGATAGCGAGGGGAAGGAGGCGGCGGACAGCCTAACCCTTCCCGCCAACGGCGCGGCCGCTGCGCCTGTCCCGGGACCGACGCCCGGCTGAGGCACATGCACCGAATCAGACTCCGCCACCCTACGCGGGCTCCGCTCCTGCTGCTCGCCAGCGTCACCCTTGGCGCGTGCGGGTCCTCCGGTTCGGGACAGAGGGACGAGCGCGATGCCCCCCCCTCCGCGGCGCCCGTCGTCATCACCGACGCTTCAGGTCGCGCGGTACGCTTCGACCACCCACCGGCCCGCGTACTCTCCTTGGTCCCCACTGTCACACAGATGCTGGTCGAGCTCGGCGCAGGTGATGCCCTCGTCGGTCGCACCGACTACGACACCTTCGCTGTCGTGCGCGGCCTGCCCTCGGTCGGAGGTGGACTCCGACCCGACCTGGAGCGGCTGCTGACGCTCCGCCCCGAACTCGTGATCCGGTTCGAAGGCGCACAGGATCCCGTGACCGGCGTGGCCTTGGACGAGCGCGGCATCCCCCACATAGCGGTCCAACCCGACCGAATCGAAGACGTCAGAACGATCGTGCGCCAGATGGGTCAGATAATGGGGCGAAGCGAGGCGGCGGACGCCCTGGTAGCCGACCTCGACCGACAGCTAGAGGACGTGCGCGCACTGGTGGCCAGGGCCGAGCGGCCGCGGGTCGCGTACGTGCTGGGTGGGACCCCTCCCTGGGTCGCCGGACCTGGGACGTTCATCGCCGACCTCCTCGATGCTGCGGGTGGCGAAAACGTGTTCGCGGACCTCGACAGACTCTACGGGCCCGTGAGCTTGGAAGAGCTGGTCACGCGCGACGTGACATTGTTCGTCGTCGGGCGGGGAACCGTTGTGAACCCGCGCCTCGGAGACCGGGCACCCGTTGTCGAGGTGTCACAGGACGTGGAGTCCCCAGGCACCGGTCTCGGCCGCGCCGCGCTCGAGTTGGCGCGCTTGCTCCATCCGGATGCGTTTCGGTGACGAGAAGTCGAACGACTGCCGCCGCGCTCATCCTGGCGGTCGCGGCTGCCGTATTTATCGCGGTGCGATTCGGATCGGTGGCGCTCTCCACCGGCGACGTGTTGGACGCGCTCAAGGGAAGAGGTGACCCGGTCAAGCGCGACATCGTGGTGGGCCTTCGCCTGCCGCGTGCGCTCCTCGGCGTCTTGGTGGGGGGCGGGCTCGCCATGGCTGGCGCGACGTTCCAGGCACTGCTCCGTAACCCGCTGGCAGAACCGTACATCCTCGGCATCAGCGGGGGCGCCGCAGCCGCAGCCGTGACGGTGCTCGCCCTCGGGCTGGTATCCGCGGGCTCCTGGGTCCTCCCGGCCGCTGCGTTCGGGGGCGCGCTGCTGGCGATCCTCCTCGTGTTCCGGGTCGCCTCTGCGGCGGACCGCTCTCTCGACGTGCGCGTCCTTTTGCTCGCGGGGGTCGTGGTCGGGGCATTCTTCAGCGCGATGATCGCGCTCTGGTTCGCGCTGTCCGAAGCCTCCACCGTGCGCAACGCCGTCCTCTGGATGATGGGGAGCCTGGCAGGAGCAGACTGGAGGGTAGTGGTGACCGCCGCGGCTTACACGCTCCCTGCCGGGATCGCATTGATAGCGCTTGCCCGCCCCCTCGACCTGCTCGCCATCGGCGAGGACACAGCGACTTACTTGGGTGCGAACGTGGAGCAGGTGAAGCGCCTCGCCTTCGGTATGGCTTCGCTGATTACGGCAGCGGGAGTGGCCATGGCGGGAGTGATCGGCTTCGTAGGGCTGATCGTCCCGCACGCGGTGCGGTTGGTAGTCGGCTCCGGTCACCGAGCCCTGCTCCCCCTTTCGTTCTTGGCAGGATCGGCCTTTCTCGTGCTCGCGGACGTGGTCGCCCGGCTGGTGATAGCGCCGTCCGAGATACCGATCGGGGTGGTGACGGCGTTCGCTGGCGTTCCACTCTTCCTCGTGCTGTTGCGCGCAAGCCTCCGGTGAAACTCGGCACGGATCACCTGACGATCCAGTATTCAGGTGCGGCGAGGCCCGCTCTAGACGGGGTCACGCTGAGCATCCCAGCCGGATGCCTGACGGCTGTCCTCGGGCCCAACGGATCAGGTAAGTCTACTTTACTCAGAGCGCTGCTCGGCGCGAGCAGACCGAGCACCGGCACGGCGACGCTGGGGGATAGGGACGTGCGTGCCTGGGACCGGAGGGAACTCGCCCAAACGGTAGGCGTGGTGTCGCAGAGCGAAACGATAGCCTTCCCGATCACCGTCCGAGAGATGGTTGCCATGGGCCGCTTCCCCCACCTGGGCCCGCTTCGGGCCGAGGGGTGGCGAGACCGGGAAGCGGTGGACAAGGCACTCGAGCGCTGCGACATCGGCGACCTGCGGAACAGGCAAGTGACCACGCTGTCTGGAGGTGAATTCCAAAGGGTGAGGATCGCCCGCGCACTGGCCCAGGAGCCTCGGGCCCTGGTCCTCGACGAGCCCACCGCGAGCCTGGATCTCCGCCACGAAATGTCGATCCTGGGGTTGCTCAGGGACTGGACCGACGACGGGATGACGGTCCTTCTCATCACCCATCAGCTCAACCTCGCAGCGCGCTTCGCCGACCGGATGATTCTATTGGACGGCGGGCACGTCGCCGCCGAAGGCACCCCTTCGGAGGTCTTCCGCAGGGAAATCCTGGAGCGTGTGTACGACTGGCCGGTACGGGTAGACGAGGATCCGGTGACGGGGTCGCTCCGGGTGGTGCCCCTGAGCTAGCGTGACCGCGCCTCCACTGCCTCCGACCGCAGCACCCTGTAGCTCTCGTATCGTTCAGGCGCGACGCGCCTCTCTTCGGCAGCCTGCCGCACCGCGCACCCTGGTTCCATGATGTGCGCGCACCCGCGGAAGCGACACCGATCGCGCAATCCCCGCATTTCTGGAAAGCACCAGTCGAGGTCGGCAGGATCCATCCCCCAAAGGCCGACGTCGCTGAAGCCCGGGGTGTCGGCCACCGCCCCACCGCAGGAGAGCGAGAGAAGACGGGAGGACACCGTGATGTGGCGACCCGAGCGACTCCGCAGGGAGAGCTCTCCCGTGCGGAGCTTGAAGCCCGGCTCGACCTTGTTGAGGAGCGTGGACTTCCCCACCCCGCTCGGGCCCATGAAAGCCGATATTCCTTCACACATGAGGGCCTGCAGGCCATCGATTCCTATGTCGACCTTGGCGCTCACCCTAAGCACAACGTAGCCCGCCGCCTCGTAGCGGGCGGACAGGGACAGCGCTGTCTCAACAGCGCCCGGAAGGTCCATTTTGTTGAGGACGATCACGGGGGGGATGGAGTTGGCCTCGGCCACGACCAGGAAGCGGTCGATCAGCTCGGCGCGAGGGGTCGGCTCGATCGCCATCACCACGAAGACCCGATCCAGATTCGCTGCGAGCACCTTCGCCTTCCTGCCACCGACGCCCCGGCGCACCATCGTGGTTCGTCGGGGAAGGCAAGCCTCGACCGTAGCCGTACCGTCTGCTTCCTCCACCTGGACGCAATCGCCGATCACGATCTTGCCTCCCCCGCGGGATTCCTGCTTGAGCCGACCGCGGAGGCTCGCCTCGACCTGGCGACCATCTTCCAGCGCGAGCGCGTAGACGCCGCCCTCGACTCCGATAACCCTGCCAGTCACCACAGGCGCATCACCACCGAAAACGAGCCCGCCCCTCCGAGCCCCGTTTCAGGGCGCCGGAGGGGCGGGTAGAGATGGCGGGGGGGGCCACATAGGTGGCCCTGGGTCACGCGGCGAAGGACTCCAGCGCGGCGCCCTTGCCGCCTTCCCGAAGGCGACGCAGTGCGCGGTCCCGGAGCTGACGAATCCGCTCCCGAGTGACGCCCAACAGATTGCCGATCTCTTCGAGCGTATGCTCGCGATCGCCCTCGAGACCGAAGTAGAGGCGGAGCACCCTGGCGTCACGCGCGTCAAGGGTCTGGAGTGCCTCGCTGACCGACTCGCTCAATAGTCGATTCTCGACCTCGAGCTCAGGCTCAGCCGCTTCTTCCGTGATGAACCGCTCGACCAGTTGCGAGTCTTCGCTGTCGCCGATGGGCGCATCGAGACGGATCTCGGCCGCATTCAGCGTCTGGAGCGACTCGATCAATTCGGGCGTCAGGTCGGTCGCCTGGCTCAGCTCGTCCGGCGCCGGGTCCCGTCCCAGCTCCTGCTTGAGACGCTCCTTCTCCCGGAAAATCCGGGCGAGGTCGCTGGCCCGATTCAGCGGCACGCGCACCGCGCGCCCGTGGTTGGCCAACGACGCGAGGATCGCCTGCCGGATCCACCATACTGCGTAGGAGATAAACTTTACGCCCTGCTCGGGATCGAACTTTCGGGCAGCAGTGACCAACCCGACGTTTCCTTCCTGGATCAGATCGGTGAGGGAAACACCTCGATTCTGGTACTTTTTCGCCACGCTGATCACGAAGCGGAGGTTCGCCTTGGCCAGCTCCTGTACCGCTTCCTCGTCACCCTTTTGGGCTCGAGCACCCAGAATTTTTTCCATGTCCGGGGTGATAAGCTCGTGCCGGCTGACATCCCTGAGGTACTGGTCGAGCGCGGTCTGGTCTTCAAGGCTTCCGTCGAACCCGGTGAGCAGACTCCGACCACCGGACCCCTTGCGCTTGCGTCCGCGCGTTGACTTGGGAACTGTGACGTTCGTGACAGTAGCCATTCTTGACCTATCTCTTGGAGACCCGGCCGCTCGCCCATCGAGCCGGCCAGAAGCATCACGATAGTTGGAAAAGTCCAGAGCCATACATACTCGGCCCTCCGCCACCCGGAGTCAACCCCTCCGGCCCATCTGAGACACCGCAAAACCGCGCGGGTTCCTCTCGGGGGAGGGGCGGGCGTGAGGCCATATCCCTAGCGGCCGCACCCCCCGGCGTTGGATTTATGCACTCCTAACCCTCTGGCAAGTGGCGGTTCCCATCTTGTGGTTGCTCCGCGCACTGAGATCCGCCAGACTCGAGTTCAATCCCGATCCCAGGAGCACCGTCGCATGCCCCCACGCTTCACCGCAGCAGGCTTCACCGATCCGGGCCGGATCCGTCCCCGGAACGAAGACACCTTCATCGCCGACCCCGAGTTGGGCCTGGCCATCGTGGCCGACGGCATGGGAGGACACCGTGCGGGACACATCGCCAGCGCCATGGCGACCGCTGAGCTGCGTCGGCAACTGACCGCGCAGGGGCCGCTGCCGAGCTCCCGCGGTGCGCGAACAGGATCGCCCTCTCCCCTGCGCGAGAGGATGGCTGACGCGGTCAGGAGTGCGGACGCCCGCGTGCGCTCCGATGCGGCCTCGGCACCCGACCGCGCGGGCATGGGCACGACTCTGACGGCGCTAGTCGTGCGTTGCGAAGAACTGCACACGATCATCGGACACGTGGGCGACAGCCGAGCGTACCTCTACGAGAAGAAACAGCTCCGCCAACTCACTCGGGACCACACTTGGGTGCAAGAGCAGGTGGACCGCGGGGCGCTACCCGTGGAGAGGGTGACGGACCATCCCTGGGGGCATGTCCTCACCCAGGGCGTGGGCGTCGGAGACGACATCAGCCCGGAGCTTCTCGAGCAGGACGCCAGCCCTGGTCAGCTCTATCTTCTGTGCACGGATGGACTGACAACCATGCTGCCGGACACCGCTTTGGAGCGGACCATCACGGAGGCACTTCCAGGGGGTCTCGACGCCACCGCCCGCGCTCTTGTGGCCGAGGCCAACGAGCGGGGTGGGCTGGACAACATCACGGTCGTCTTGGTCAGCATTGAGTAAAGGAGTGACCGAGGGGGGGCCTTACGCGGGTTGGGTGATCTTCTCTAGCACGCGCTCGATCGGGACATCGCGGCGCTCGAACGTGAAGACGCGGAGCACGCGCGCCGCCCGGTAGAGTTCCTCGGTGACCAGGGGCAGGTCGAGCAGGCCCGGCAACCCGGCGGGGCCAAGCCTCTCCACGGCGCCGCTACTGCGCTCGATTAGAAGGTCGAGCTGGAACATGGCCCGCTTGTACGGGAAGTCGATCATGACCTCCCCCGACTGGAGTCCCAGCTCCAGCGCCAGCTCGTCCTCGACAGCCCGCTTCCACGGCGAGTCGCCCACGACCCAATCCTCGACCCGCCTTCCCTGGAGGTCGGCCGCCGTGAGTTCGACGGCACGCTTGGGAAGTCGGCGATGCCGGAGCGCCGGAATCCAACGCGTCACCAGCCGCTCGGCGACTTCGCCCTCATCTTCCCCCGCACGGCGCTGGATCTCGTAGAGGAGCTGCTCGTCGGTGGGACCAACCAGCTCATCGGGATCAACCAGGCCTGCAACGACCGCCTCCTCGACGATCCTCTTGTAGAGGGCGGTCGCCGAGCGGACCGCGTGATGCCAGTACACGTTACGGAACATCTGGTACTTGGCGAACAGCAGAGACTCGAGCGCGGCCACAGCCTTCTCATGCACGCCGATCTCCCACCGTCCCGTGACGGGGCATGGGAGCAGCACCAAGCCCTGGAGCAGCCGGCCGACGTCTACCTCGCCGTACGGGACGCCGCAAAAATAGGCGTCCCGCTTCAGGTACTCCATCTTGTCGAGGTCGAGTGAACCGCTGACCAATCCACGAAGAGGCAGCTCTCCATCCCCCTTGATGAGCGCGTGGATTCGGTCCTCTGCGCCCAGCCCGAGCGGGGCCAGAGCCTCGCGCAACTCCGGCGAGTGGAAAAAACGCTCCGCTACCGCCTCGTGGTCCGCGGGGATCCTCCCGGGCTCGAGTTCCTCGAGCGCGTGTGAGAACGCGTAGTGGCCGATGTCGTGGAGAAGCGCGGCGAAGGGAACCAACTCCTCTCCCTCCCACACCTCGGGCGGGGTCGCACCCCGCTCACGAAGCAGCCGCAGAGCGGTTGTCGTGAGATGATAGACACCTAGCGCGTGGTCAAAGCGCGTGTGAGTCGCGCCCGGATACACTAGATGGGCCAGCCCTAGCTGCCGGATATAGCGCAATCGCTGGAATGCCGTGGTGTCGACGATTCTGGCCGCCGTCGGGTCGAGCTGGATCGTGTTCCAGAGCGGATCTCGGATGGTCCGAAGGCCACGGTCGGTCACCTGACCCCGCCTAATAGAGAAGGGAGCAAGGACACGCCTAAGGTGCTGGTTGCGCAGCTCATCGCCCGAGCATACCCGGCGCAGGGGGGCGGCGCCAATGCCCCGATCGGTCCCCCTGACTCCCCGGGGGGGGCGTACCCGTACCCTTGCACGGAGGAACAGGAGCTAAGCACCTTATGTTTCTACCCGAACAAAACACGAATCCCCTCACTGGTTCTGGCATGTCCGTTCTTCCTGCCCTTCGCGAGCACGTGCGTCTCCGAGCAGAGGATCGCCCTGGCGTCTACCGAATGATCGACCAGAACGGGGACGTCCTCTACGTCGGCAAGTCGGTGCGGGTGCGGAGTCGGGTGCTCTCCTACTTCAACGCGCTTCCTGGCGAGAAGCCAGAGTCGATAATGCGCCAAGCTTGTGCAGTGGAGTGGGAGTACGCGCCCAATGAATTCGCCGCGCTTCTGTCTGAGATGCGACTGATCCAGCGCCACAGACCCCCTTTCAACGTGCGACACAAGCGCCGTCCCAATTACTGTTTCATCAAGCTCACTCGCGAGCCAGCGCCCCGTCTCATGGCGGTGACACGGGTGCGAGAGGACGACGCTCTATACTTCGGCCCCTTCCCGCGGCTGCGTAGCGTCTCAGAGGCGGTGCTCGAGCTTGTCCGCACGCTGGGCCTCCGGGACTGCCCCGCGAGCACGCCGGTTTTCTTCGCAGACCAGCACGAGATGTTCGGAGCCGGGCGCGCGCCCCGCTGTCTACGCGGTGACGTGGGCACCTGCCTAGCTCCGTGTGCCGGACGACCAGAAGCGAGCGCCTATGCGGAGCGGATACGAGACGCGCGCCGTTACCTGGAAGGAAGGGGAAAGGGACCGATAAAGAGGCTGCGCGAGCGCATGGCCGAGGCCGTCGGTCGGCGCGAATTCGAGTACGCGGCGCTGCTGCGCGACCGGGCCGAGCGGCTGGAGGAACTCAAGGACCGGATCGCCGCATGGAGAGGCGAGTTCGAGGATCTCACCTTCCTCTATCGCGTGCCCGGGTTCCGCGGCGAGGACCGTCTCTACATGGTGCGCAGAGGACGCGTCAGCGAGGAACTCGACTATCCCAAGACCGCACACGCGCGCGCGCCGTGGAGCTGGTGAAAGAAGTATTCCGCTGTCCCGACCCTACGCCCCGAGCGCTCGAACGTGACGAGGCAGCAGAGATCCTGTTCGTGGCAGGCTGGTTCCGGACCCGTCCCCGGGAAATGAACCGCACGAAATCCCCAGACGAGTGGCTCAGTGATTCAAGGGGAACGTGAACGCGAATCAGTCCACCTGTCGGCACGCTCTCCCCAATCGCTCCAGAGCCTCGTCCACCTCGCTGTCACTGAACAAGAGGTTGGGCCCGAGTCGCAGTACCTGGTCGTAGAGCCCTCCGACGCCGACCAGCAGACCTTCCTGACGCGCAGCCTCCAGGAGCGCCTTGGCACGGCCGGGGGAGGGCACCTTGCCCGGCCCGTCCTCGATCAACTCGAGGCCCACCATAAGCCCCATCCCCCGCACTTCGCCGATCCAGGCATGGCACGCCGCCAGGAGCTCGAGCCCCGCGATGAGGCGCGCCCCCCTTGTCGCCGCCAAGTTACGAACATCCTCTTCGACCATTACATCCAATGCTGCAGTCATCCCTGCCATCGCGATGGGGTTACCGCCGAAAGTAGATATCGACTTCCCCTTCCACCCCGCGGCGATTTCGTCAGTGGTGATCGTTACGCCGACCGGCAGTCCCGCCGCGATCCCCTTCGCCATGACCATTATGTCTGGCACCACACCCCAGTGCTCGATACCGAACCAATGTCCGCCGGTGCGTCCGCAGCTGGTTTGCACCTCGTCGATCACGAGCAACCCTCCGTAGCGACGAATCACCTCGGCAGTTCGCCGGAAATAGCCCGAAGGCGGCACCACGACGCCGTTCACGCCCTGGATGGTTTCCGCGATGAACGCGGCCGGGCGACCATTGGTCGTAGTTAGGATGGTTTCCTCGAGGTCGCGGGCTAACGCTTCGGCGCAACGCTCGTCGCACGGTTGCCCAAAGGGGCAGCGGTAGGGATAGGGGGCCATAGCGTGCGTGATTCCGGCCTGCGTCGACGAGAGCGGGCGCCACGAACCTTGCGCTGTCAACGTGGTGGTCAGCGCGCTCCGACCGTGGTAGGCCCCCCGAAGCGCGATCACTTCCGTGCGACCCGTGTAGGCACGAGCGAGACCGATCGCGGTCTCTACAGCCTCGGTCCCACTATTGGTGAAAAATGACCGTCCGAGTGCACCGGGGGCCATGGCCGCCAGTCGCCGCGCAGCCCCGACCATCGGAGCGGTGACGTAGAGCGTCGACGTGTGACCGAGCTTGCCCGCCTGCTCCCGCACCGCTTCCACGACCCGCGGGTGGCAGTGCCCCAGCGAAGTCGTGAGGATCCCCCCGAACGCGTCCAAGTACTCGCGACCATCCGCGTCCCGCACCCAGCTCCCGCTGCCCTCTTCGAGCACGAGCGGCTCTTCGTAGTAGGGCATGATCGCGGGCAGGAGAAACTCGCTGTGGGCGGCCAGCACCTCTGCGGCACCGGACGTGCGCACGGTGTCGTGGCTCACTAGCTCTTCCCCTTGGCCATGGCCCGTACCCGCTCGAACTCCTGATCCGTAACCGGCTGCACCGACAGGCGGGAGTTGTTGACAAGCACCATGTCGGCCAGGCGCCGGTCAGCCTTGATCTCCGGGAGTGGCACGGGAACTTTGAACCGCTCTACGAAACCCACATCCACCAGCCACCAGCGCGGAGCGTCCTTGGCGGACTTCGGATCGTGGTACTTGCTCTTACGGTCGAATTGCGTCGGGTCTGGGTAGGCTTTCTTCACCACCTTGGCAACGCCTGCTACCGCCGGCGGATGGGACCGCGAGTGATAGAACAACACGAGGTCGCCCTTTTCCATCGCGCGCATGTGGTTACGAGCCTGGTAATTCCGCACCCCGTCCCAAGGAGTGCGCCGGTCGCGCATCAGGTCGTCGATCGAATAGACCTCGGGTTCGCTCTTCATGAGCCAATGGTGCACGGGCAGGTCCGCTCGGCTGGGGTGTGTGGGGCCAAACAAGTTTGGCAGGCGGGACGGAAGGCGCCAGCGGTAGTTAGTGCTAGCCGGTACGCCGCAGCCTCCACCACCGCACCGCCACGACGGTCCAGTAGGTGAGCAGAAGAGGCTCGATCATGAATTTGAAGCGGACATTCTCACCCAGCTCGAGCGCCGATCCCACCAACGCAGTGTACAGGACTAGTGCGCCGGCCCCGATCAACGCAGCCTCTTCCCTCACCACCCGCTCAATCGCCTCTCCCTCCCTCCTCCGCCGGCCAACGAGTCGTGCATGGACCAGGAGCCCGAGGGGAATCAGCACCAGGAAAACTGAGCCCGTGGTGCCGGTAGGGAGTGCCCGGTCGACTAGGCGAGCCAAGGGAAGCCCCGTGAGGACGCGCCACGCGGCAACGTGAAACCCCATCCGGTTGCGGTCTGGGGTAAGGTGGTCGTACTCGGTCGAGGGCGCCGAGAAGTTGCCGTACCCGATCATGGCATTGCCAATGAAATGCAGCGGGTCAGAGGCGATGAGCCGACGCGCGGCATCACCGTAGGCAGCCGAAATAGCGGGCACGTTGATGTTGTGGAAGTCGTCCCGTGAGAGCGACGGAACGTCGGAGAGCCGGTCGTAGCCGAGCACGCGGTAGCGGGACGGTGGGCTGAAGGGGGGCACCGTAACGATCCTGTCCAAGCTGCCCTCGCGTAGCAACGGATCCATGTCGGCGCGCTCATAGCGGAATAACGCGACTCTCCAGAGCCCCATCCCGTACCAACTGCTCGCCCCGAAGAACCCGTCCTGAACCAGGTTTTTTCCGTATCACCCCGCGGGCAATAGCGCGAATGCCGCGCCCCACACGAGCACCAGCCGGGGGCGGCGGGCGAGCACGGCAGCCCCCGCGACTGCCGGGACCAGCAGCGCGAGGTGGAACAGGCTCCGCGTGAGCACGAGCACAGAGAGCGCGGCGAGCACTACCAGGAGGGGTCCGGTACGTCCCTCAGGTCCAGCCTTCACCAACGCCAAGAACATCACCATGACGAGGAAAGCGCACAGTGTTTCGTAGAGAGCGTAGGCCTCGTACAGGACCAGGGCAGGGTCGAGCGCCACGAGTGCACCAGCGACGACGCCGGCGGCAACGCTCGCAGTGAGCCGGGTCGCGATCAGCACCGCCATGGCTGCCCCCATAAGTAGGTGGAGCAGCTGAAGCGCCTCGGGCTGTAAGTCGCCGAAAATTTTTACGAGTGGAGCGTTGAAGGCGTTCCAGAACGGCGGTTGGGTGTGGAGGTACCAAAGGCTCTGAAGCGCCCGCTCCCGCAGATCCGCGGTGCTCAGGTTTTGCCAGAAAAAGTCCCAGGTGCTGGGCCCGAAGTCGTGCCGGATGGTGAGGCCGCGCGCGATGTGGACGGCTGCGGCGGCCAGGTGGAGAAGGGCAGCCGCAGCCGCCCACCGCCCCGCGTGCGCTGGGGAACAAGGACCGCACGTGGCTCCGTCGCTCACGTGAACACGATCGCTGAAGGCATTCGGACCTTGGGCGAAGCAGTCAACTCGTCAAAAGGGAATCGCGCTCCGGACCATCCCCGCCGCAAGTCCGCCCAACACGACCCACCCCGACGACAACCCTGACTTGGCCAGCATCACCAGCGCAACCACGAACACCGCACCGGCGAGCAGGTCAGGGACCGCCTGCAGGAAAAGGCCAGCGGCCACTCCGACGATGGCTCCGGCCACCACTGCCGACACGCCTTCGAGTGCGGCCTTGAAGGGAGCCAACCCGCGCATTCGCTCGAGGTGGGGTGCGATTAACATGACAGCGGCAAACGACGGGAGATAGAGACCGGCCGTGGCGACAAATGCTCCCGGAACGCCGGCAGCTGCGTACCCCACGAACGTGGTCAGTGTAGAAATCGGTCCGGGGATCGCCTGGGTCAGCGCCACACCGTCCAAGAAGGCCCCGCTCGTGAGCCACCCGTAGCGGCCGACCGCGAGTGGCTCGAGCAGCGCCACCAGCACGTAGCCACCGCCGAAGAGCACTGAACCTATCCACAGGTGAGTCACGAACACCAATCCCAGCGTGCCCAGGGACGCTCCCACGATCGGCACCAGTGGGAGCAGACCCGCCCGAGGAAATCCGCCAGCCTCGGGCCGCGCTACCCCAGGCCCTTCCTTACGCCGCCAGCGCGCCCAAGTGGCCACTCCGCCCAACACCATGGCCGCCACCTCCCAGCCCCCGGCGACCAACGCTACGCCCGCCCCTGCCGCGGCGAGCAGCCCCCCGAGTTTGTCGTGCACCGCGGTTCGCCCAAGCCGCACCCCAGCGCCGACTATCACAGCGAGCACCGCTGGCTTGATCCCCCAGAACACCCCCGCCACACCTGGAAGCGTGCCGTACCGGAAGTAGAGCCACGACAGAGCTAGGACGATGAAGAAGGCAGGGAGGAGAAAGGCGAGCCCCGTGGTGAGGGCTCCGACCCGTCCGCGTTGCGTGTAGCCGATGTGGATCGCGACCTCGCTCGAGTTTGGACCAGGGAGGAGGTTGGTCACGCCCACCAGATGGAGGAAGTGCTCTCGCGTGATCCAGCCACGCCGCTCCACTACCTCGTCCAGCATCAGTGCGAGGTGGGCGCTCGGTCCTCCGAAACCGAGCAACGAAATCTTGAGGTAGACCCGAAATAGTTCGAACAGAGAGGGGGGCGGCTTCTGCCGCCCCCCTCCAAGGCCCTCCACAGAGTTCGGCAGCTGCCGTTACCCGAGCTTGGGTCCCGACGCGGCCACGTTCCGCGGCACGTGCGCACGGTACTTGTCGAAATTATCCTCGAACATGCGCGCGAGCTGCGCAGCGCGGGCGTCGTACGCGGCCGGATCCTTCCACGTGCTGCGCGGCCGGAGGACCTCGGACGGCACGTCTGGCACCGCCACCGGGACCTCGATGTCGAACACCGGGTCCGACACCATCTCGACGTCGTCGAGCGCCCCGGAAAGAGCGTGGCGGACCATCAAGCGGGTGTGGCCGAGCTTCATTCTGGTCCCCTCGCCGTAGGGCCCCCCGGTCCAGCCGGTGTTGATCAACCACACCTGCGCCTGATGCTTGCGGAGCCGCTCTCCCAGCATCTCCGCGTACACCGAAGGATGGCGGGGGAGGAAAGGCGCACCGAAGCACGTGCTGAAGGTGGCCTTCGGCTCTGTCACCCCCCGCTCGGTGCCCGCCACCTTCGCGGTGTACCCGGACAGGAAATGGTACATCGCCTGCTCGGGCGTCAGCCGCGCAATCGGGGGCAGCACGCCGAAGGCATCGGCGGTCAAGAACACAACCTCACGCGGGTGACCCCCGACCCCCGAGAGCACCGCGTTCGGAATGAAACGGATCGGATAGCTGGCCCGCGTGTTCTCCGTGATCGAAGCGTCGGCGAAATCGATGTCCCGGGTATCCTCCCGCAACACCACGTTCTCTAGAATAGTACCGAAGCGCTGGGTGGCAGCGAAGATTTCCGGCTCCCCCTCCGGAGAGAGGTTGATCGTCTTCGCATAACAACCACCCTCGAAGTTGAAGACCCCGTGGTCGCTCCATCCGTGTTCGTCGTCGCCGATCAAGCCTCGATCTTTTTCCGCCGAGAGCGTGGTCTTGCCGGTCCCTGAGAGACCGAAGAAAAGCGCCACGTCTCCGTCCCGACCGACGTTCGCCGAACAGTGCATCGGAAAGACACCCCGCCCTGGCAGAATGTAGTTGAGCACCGTGAACACGGATTTCTTGATCTCACCCGCGTAACGCGTGCCGCAGATCACCACCATGTTGTCGGTGAAGCTCAGCATGATCGCGGTCTCGGAACGGGTACCGTGCTTCGCCGGGTCCGCCTTGAACTCGGGCGCGTGGAGCACCACGAAATCAGGATCGCGCGCTAGCTCCTGTGCGTGTGGGCGCAGAAACATGTTATAGGCGAACAGGCTCTGCCACGCGCCGGGTGTGATCACCCGCACACTGATCCCGTACACGTCGTCGGCCCCAGCTCGGGCGTCCCGTACGAACAGACTTTCCTGCCCGTTCAGATGAGCGATCGCATCGTCCCTGAGCGCACGGAACTTGGCCGTGTCGGTCGCGACGTTGACCTTTCCCCAGTCGATGGTGGAATCAGTGCCTTCGTCTCGCACCGTGAATTTGTCGTGGGGCGACCTCCCCGTATGCGGCGCGGTCACGACCGCGAACGCCCCGCCCGCAGAAAGACGCCCTTCTCCGCGCGCCAGCGCATGCTCGTAGAGGGCCGACGACGAGAGGTTCCAGTGGACGCCCCCGACCGGATCCAGCCCCTGTTGTTCTAGCCCGTGCCGCCCTTGGACCTTGGGCGATTTTGGGCGCGATCTATTGCTCGTCTTCGGAGCCATACGGAATGTTCCTCATCAAAAAACACGTGGTTGAACCGAGGACCGCGTTTCGCGGATCTTGCGTGTTGGAAGTCTTGAATTCTGAACGGTTCTCGCCTGGGCCTCCACCGCAGCTATGGTTGCCAGATTAAGCACGTCCTGTACCGTGCTGCCTCGCTGGAGGATGTGGATGGGCCGTGCCATCCCCAACAGTATGGGCCCGATAACCTCAGCGCCTCCGAGCCGGTCGAGCAGCTTGTAAGCGGAGTTTGCAGCAGTGAGGTTCGAAAAGACCAGGACATTGGCGGGCTCCTTTAGCCGGCTGTTGTAGATCTCGCGCAACTCGCCTGCGTCGACAGCCGTGTCGGCCTGCATCTCCCCGTCGATCATCAGCTCAGAATCCCGCTCCCGCACCATCTGAACCGCCACCGCTGCTTTGGTCGACTCGGGATGACGACCCGATCCGAAGTTTGAGAACGACACCATGGCCACGCGGGGTTTGATGCCCAGACCGCGGACGAACCGGGCGCATAGGAGCGCCACGTCCGCCAGGGTCTCAGCGTCGGGATCGATATTGACCGTGGTATCGGCAAAAAACAGCAGCTCCCGGTCCGGGAACGCGAGCATGTAGAGTCCCGCGACGCGGTCCACTCCCTCCGCCACTCCGATCGCCTGAAGCGCGGGCCGGATCACTTCCGGGTAATTGGATTCGATCCCGGCCAACAGCGCGTCGGCGTCACCCAACTTCACCATCTGAAGCGCGTAGGGGAGCGGCTTCAGCATGTCCTGGCGCGCCTCGTTCAGGGTGAGCCCTTTGCGGGCCCTGCGACGGTAGAGATCCTCCGCATACCGCTCCCGGGTCTCGTCCTCGTCCACCGCGAAGATCATTTCCACGCCTGAAAGCTCTACCCCGAGCGACCTTGCCTTTTCACGCACGGTTGCCGGGCGACCCATGAGGATCGGCCGCGCCACCCCCCCTTCCACCATCTCGACGGCTGCGCGGATCACGCGTTCATTATGCCCCTCGGGGATCACCAGGCGGGGCGGCCGCTGCCGAGCCCGGCTGGTCATCCAGCGCATCACTTCGCGGGCAGGTCCGAGACTCGCCCGCAGATGTTC
>Ga0310121_10002532_pt1 | contig 17240 bp, 10 predicted proteins | sample CB27_Tmax_986_MG_FD_203504 | JGI IMG/M metagenome (GOLD analysis project Ga0310121, IMG submission 203504) | Marine microbial communities from Western Arctic Ocean, Canada - CB27_Tmax_986 | ecosystem: Environmental > Aquatic > Marine > Oceanic | place: Canada: Western Arctic Ocean | collected...
TCCGGAGCAGTATCTTCGAACATTCTCTCTTTTCCCGTCTGCCAGGCATCGGATTCGACGGCTCGGATGCTCTCACCACGGAGCTCATGGGACTGACTGATCGGCTCGGAGTGGACTCTTGTGGCAACCTCTTCCGCCAGGGCGGGAGGGGTCGGTTCCATGGCCAATCCGTCGTCTTCGTCCGACTGCCTTTCGTCCACGATCGGACGCTCGTCTGAGAAATCGTCAGCGAGCAGATCATCATCCGACTCGAACTCTGCTAGGAATCCATCCGCCTCTGCCACTACATCGGCTTCCAATTCTCCTACAGCAGGCGTCGCATCGGCGGGAAGCTCTTCCACCTGAACGTCCAGATCGGGGTGGTACAGATCATCCTCCTGGGTACTCGACAAAATCGCTGCGACCAATGAGGGGTCCGTGGCCTCATCGTTGATCGGAAACTCATCCGCTTCTGAATCGTCCCGCTCGTCATCGGCCAGAGGAGTCAAAGCCTCTTCCATCGCATCATAGGTCGGTTTTGTTTCGGGATTTACCGCTGGAAACTCAGGCGACGTCTGGGAGCGTTGGAGGATTGCATCGGCCTGTTCCACAGACATCTGTATTGCAGCAGTCCAGATTTCTCTGGGTACCGATACGGATAACCCGGTGTCCAGTATCAGCGCTTTCGTTTCCTCACCAAGCCATAAGGCCTCTTCAATTTTTTCAATATAGACATCTTTCTCTTCGACATCCTCGTCGCTTTCCTCGTCCTCGGTCTCTTCACGCTCGTCACGGCGACGTATTACCTCTTCCATGGGAAGGCCGGCTGCATAATCCGCGATCATGTCCTCGTCGACCGACGGTAGCCCCGATACCAGGGTGATATTCTCTTCCCGCACGGCACCATGCTCGTCTTCGCTGACACGAACCAGCAGGGTTCCAACCTGGCGAACGAACTGTGTTAAATCCGGGCGATTTTCCGGAGTCCCATGGGTTGCGCGAACGAAGAACGAGTCCAGATCGTCTGGCACAAAACGCGTAGTCTGGGCCGAAAGAGGTACTCCCCCACGAACCGTGCGCCCCGCAAAGCACTCACCCATAATAATGGCCAGAGAAAACACATCCACTCGGGAATCATCAACTCCGTGGTCCGTATACAGCTCCGGGGCGGGATAACAATCCCAATACGGTGCATTGTCGTGTGCCCATTCGAGACGGCTAACTCCCACAAGATGGTGTGGGTCGGTAATCACGACGGCACCTTCATTAAGAAAGATATTCTCGGGTTTCAAATTGCCGTGCATACCCTCTTTTTTCGCTTCGGCGAGAACTGCGGAAATCTGGGTCACGAGACGGCCCACATCCAGAGCGGGGAACGGGTCGTCACCAGAATTTCTCATACGGATCAACGCCCGAAGACTGGGGCCGGGCAGGAAGGGGCGAATCAATCCAACGGTGGAATCCAACTCTACCAGTTCCTCAAACCCAACCAGTCCACCGTGCGTCGGTGAGAGTTGCTTCGCCAACTGGATCCGATTTTCCTCCGGTTCCGCGATTAATTCCGGATGAAATACTTTGAGAATCTTTTCCGATTGGTCCTCTTCGGAAACCACCCGCAACAGGATACCATGGGGTCCACGTAGGAATTCCTCCGTTACCGAATAACGTTCAGAAACCACGGAACCAGGTTCCGGCCACCATATCGGCCCAGAAGTCACCACAAAAACCCCGGGATTGAAGAGGCAGATTCCTAACACAGGAACCCCTTCGCCTCAACCTGAAGCACGTTATTAGCGCACTATAATCAATCCATGCGCTTCAATTCGTTATGCTTCGATTGCGCCAGGTTCTTGCGTGCCGTCTTGGATTGTCGATAAGCTAAAGATGTCATGAAGATTTCAACCCGTGGTGAATATGCAATTCGCGCGATGCTTTATATCGCATGGATGGCTCCGGATAGAGAACATCCGGTGCAATCCAAAGAAATATCCAAGGCGCAATACATCCCTGAGCACTATCTCAAGCATATCCTCTCCGAGCTACGGACCCATGGGCTCATCCACTCATCGCGCGGACCACATGGTGGCCATTGGATTGCCAAAGACGCCGAGACCATTACGATCGGGGACATCATCCTCGCCATGGAAGGACAACTCACGCATATCGAAGACATCCTCCTGATGCCTTGTCAGATCGAAGTGGGTCCCGACCATTGTGCCATCAAAGAGCTCTGGATCCGCGTCCGGGATACCATCGAAGAGATCCTTCATTCGGAAACGCTCGCAGACCTGGTGAAACGGCAACGGACTATGGTAGCCGATGCGTCGAACGCCAAGGACAAGGGATTCAAGATCCTCTGACGTCCTCAGCTGAGAAGGCCTTCTACTCCCCGTTCACGTACGACCGAAACGTAATACTCGTGATCACGGAATGGTTCGATGTCGCCCGAGTCACATAATGCCTCAAGCCGTTTCCGAATCTGTCCAAGCATCGGTCCTGCGGGAATAGCCAGCTCCGAAATCAGCAGAGTGCCCAATCCCTTGGGCAGCGGCGGCTCACGCATGTCGATGGCAGTAATTTCGGCAATACGGACTTCCAGCTCGTTGAGCTGGCGAAGAATCTCCCGAACGCGATGGGCGCGTTTGCTGGTAAAGTCCGCCCGACTGAACCGGATGAGGTCTTCGAGGTAGGGTTCCACGTCCTTGACCAACCGGCGAACTGCGGAGTCCGTCCAATCCGATTCATATAGATTCACCCGGCCATGCAGCCGGATCACAGCAGAAACCCGATCCGCCAACTCGTCAGGAATTTTGAACCGAGCTGCGATTCCTTCAAACAGGATCGAACCGAATTCTTCATGCCGGTAAAAATGCACCTGTCCCCGACGATCAACCGTTCGAGTCCAGATCTTTCCAATGTCGTGGCAAAGGGCCGTCCAGCGGGTGCAGGAATCGAAAGAAGCTTTTTTCGTAACCTTGATCGTATGGTCCCAGCAGTCCTTATGGTGCACTTCACAACTCTTATGAAAGCCCACAAGGCTTACGACCTCGGGCAAGAGAAAACTCAAGACACCCGTATCAAATAACCAATACAGGGCTCGGTCCACATATGGCGTCTTCAACACCCGGTCGATTCCCTCAAACCATAACTTTCGATCTACCGAGAGTATATTCGCCGCGTCGCGGGTAGCCATCCTCGTGGTCTCACTGTCCACCACAAACCCGTACGACCCCACGGCGACCGCAACATCCAATAAGACCTCTGGATCGGTCCGGAAGATAGTCCGTGCCGAATCCATTGGGCGGATCCGTTGGTTTGTCATGTCATCTCGCCCCGCAAAGGGGTCGAGAACCGCGCCTTCCGTATCGATTGCCATCGTATCAACAACAATCCTGTTCCGGGCCAGGTCGGCGAGCATCCCGTTTAGAACTTCACCGGACGTATCGTGCGTATACGAATCATCTGGGTCATAACCTCGGATGCCAAGTTCCAGTGACGTGTCATCTATGGCCACAATAAGGCGCTGGTTATCGGTCCCCGCATCTATCAACTCGATAGACTCAAGCTCCGTAACCGGCCCTTCATCCCAGGTACGAGTCAATCCAGATACCAGCATCGTGCCTCGAACAAGCGATATTTCCGGCCGATTCGATAGGAGCCATGACACAACGGGCCCCGTAAGATGAACCTCTCCAACGACTTCACCGATCTGGCGGAGGACGTCCGACAAAGAAGCCGGTAATACAGTGGTTCGATCCGATAGGTTTTGTGCAACCATAATCGCCGCCTCCTATCCGAGCTATCCGTACTCAGTCAAGGCTGAATACCAGAGAACCTCGTGGTTCTTGCCCCAACGTGTACATCGCCAAATCACGTTTCTTCACTGTTTGACGGTGGTTTCGGCACAGGTATGATGCTCATCATCATTGATCAACTTACTTTTCCGGCGCCCAGTACAGGGTATTACGTCGGTTTCGTCCACCAGGAAACTTCATTGTTGGATCCGATCCTCATATTCACCCAGAATCCTGGAAAGATTCGAGAGTTTCAGGTTGCGCTACAGGCCAATAACGACAACCAGCCTGGGGTCCGGTTCCTGGCAATCAATGAACTGGATACGACCGTGGAATCTCCAGAAGAAACCGGACAGACATTTGCCGAGAACGCGTTAATCAAGGCGGCCGCTGGAGTACGCCAGACCGGATATTCTACCCTCGCCGACGATTCCGGGCTTGAGGTCATGGCACTCGACGGTCGACCTGGCGTTCGATCCAGCCGATTTTCCCTTGATCATGGCTACACGGTTGATTCCGGTGACCAGACCGAAGCAAACAACGCGCTGCTACTTCAACAACTTGCAGATAAAACCGACCGTAATGCACAATTCGTCTGCGCACTGGCCCTGGCTCTTCCTACCGGGTCCCTGAAGTCCGTGGCCCACAACGGGGCTGACGACATCAAAGTCATCGAGACGGGATTCGCACCGGGTTGGTCTGGGGTCGTGGTCCATGGGACCGTACAAGGGACGATCTTGACTGCACCAAAGGGGGGCGGTGGTTTCGGGTACGACCCCTTATTCTGGTCCACAGACCTCAAGAAAACCTTTGCGGAAGCAACTCCCGACGAAAAACTGTGCGTCAGCCATCGAGGCCGAGCGCTGCGGAAACTGGGTCAGATCCTCCAGAGGCTGGAATGAAAAAGCGACATAATAGAAATGGGCCCGTTCCTGGGAAGTCCGAGCCGCCCACCGGTCGGATCGTCAATCGCACCCAGCTCTGTAACCTGGTAGATGCCGTTCGGGAACGGAAGATCGTCGCGTTCGATACTGAGTTTCACAGTGACACATTTTACTATCCCCGGCTCTATCTGATGCAGGTCGCAATACCGGCCGAAAACGGTGGAGCTATCGAGACCTATATCATCGACCCTCTTGAGGTCGAAGACCTGTCTCCATTCGCCGAAGTGCTGACCGATCCCTCCATTGAATCGGTGGTACATGCGGGAACCATCGATGTGGAGATTCTGGCCAACGATTTCGGATATGTTCCGGCAAATATCTTCGATACCCAGATCGCAGCCGGCTTCGTCAGCCAGACCTTTCCCATGGGCTTATCACGATTACTGGAGGCGTCCCTGGGGATCACCCTCGCCAAAGGACAAACCCTGTCCAATTGGTCCCAACGACCGTTAAGCCCCAAACAGCTGCACTACGCCATCGAGGATGTCCGTTATCTGATACAACTCAGAGACAATCTAAAAAAAGAACTGGTCGACGCCGGACGACTCCCATGGTTTCAAACGGAAATCGCAAAAAAATACGAGGAGAGCCGGTTTGCGCGTTCACCGGAACTGGCCTACCGAAAATTCTCGGGGTGGAACCGTTTGCAACCCAATAAACGGGCATGCCTACGGGACCTGGCCGCATTTCGCGAGAACACCGCAGCAGAGCTTGATCGTCCCGTACGGCGAGTCCTGGACGACCAGCTAATCATGGATCTGGCCAGACAATGTCCACGTTCTATCGCCGAACTGAAAGAACACCGACGGATTACCAACAAACATGTCCAGGCCTACGGAGAACAGCTCATTCAATGCATCGAAACGGGCCATGCCAACCCCATGACCGGTGACGAATTCAATGTACGGAACTCCCTGTCGCCGGCACAGAAGTCCCGTCTAACCGCACTGACGATGATCACTCGAATCGCCTGTGATCAGGCTGGGGTTTCTTTTGACCTGGTCGCCCCGAAAAACGCTCTAACGGAAGTCGTTCACGCCAATAACACCAGCTCCAAGAACATTCAAAAAGAACTGGGCGGCTGGCGCGGCCAACTTCTGGGCGACACGCTTTCCGGGTTCATGAACGGAAAGGTCGGACTGGCCTATGACACGGAAGACCAGGCCGTCAAGCTCATCAAGCTGGACTAACGCAGGCCATCGGCTGGGCCGAGGCCTGCGCAATCTACCAGCTATGCTGTCTCTACAAGATCGATCTCCGGATAGGGATCTTCGATGGACTCGGGTTCTCCGACCACCTCGTATCCAATATCCGTGTAGATCGGATAGCCCGTTCCCGCCGGAATCAATCGACCGACGATGACATTCTCCTTCAGACCTTCCAGGTAATCCTTCTTTCCCTGAATCGCGGCCTGAGTGAGCACCTTGGTCGTCTCCTGGAAGGAGGCAGCCGAGATGAAGCTATCCGTCGACAAAGACGCCTTCGTGATACCCAGAAGAAGGGTATCGGCACCAGCGGGCTCTCCGCCGCCAGAAACAATGCGCGCGTTCTCGGCATTGAAAGTCCAACGGTCGATCTGATCACCATAGACAAACGGAGTATCGCCGACTTCAACGATCCGTACCCATCGAAGCATCTGACGTACGATGATCTCGATGTGCTTATCGTGAATTCGAACTCCCTGAAGGCGATAGACTTCCTGGATTTCGTCAACCAGGTAACGGGCAACCTCTTTTTCACCCTTCACACTCAAGATATCGTGAGGATTGAGCGAGCCGTCCATCAGAGGATCTCCCGCCTTCACGTACTCACCTTCTTGAAGAATGACGTGCTTACCCTTGGCGATGGCGTAATCGGTGTAGTTCCCAACCTCAGGAACAATCCGCACAATCCGTTTACCCTTCGCAATCCCGGCGAACTCGACTCGACCATCAATACTGGTGATCAGAGCATGGTCTTTCGGCTTCCGCGCTTCGAATAGCTCGGCAACACGAGGCAGACCACCCGTGATGTCCTTGGTCTTAACGGTTTCACGTGGGATTTTTGCAAGTACATCCCCAGGCCGTACACCTTCGTCCGCTTTGAACAGCACGGTGTCGATATTGGCGTTGACCGGCAAGGCGTACGAGACCGGCATACCGGACTCACTATGCTTCACGGGCTTACCACGGGCATCCACAATCGCGATCCGAGGACGAAGACTTGGGTCCTTGGTCTCGATGACAACCTTTCGGGACAGCCCCGTTGATTCATCAACCTGCTCCACAAAGGTGTTGCCTTCGATAAAGTCCTCGAACTTCGCGAAACCGGCAATCTCGGTAAGAATCGGCGTGGACCATGGATCCCATTCGGCAATCTCCTGGCCCTTCGTAACAGTTTCTCCGTCCTTCACGCGAAGAGTCGCGCCGTACACCAATGGCAGACGCTCTTTTTCACGACCGGACTCATCGATAACGGCGATTTCGCCATTACGATTTGTGACCACTTGTACTTCGGTCTTCTTGCCGTCCGCTCCGGTCTCGTCACAACAGACGGTACGAAGGTTCCGGTACACCAGGGTCCCTTCAAATCGGACTTCCAGGCTCGAACGTTCGACCGTACCAGCAGCGGTACCACCAATGTGGAAGGTCCGCATTGTAAGCTGCGTTCCCGGTTCACCGATGGACTGAGCCGCGATAATTCCAACCGCTTCCCCAATATCCACAAGGCGTCCTCGGGCCAGGTCACGACCATAACAAAGCACACAACAGCCATTGCGTGTCCGACAAGTAAGCGGAGAACGAACCATCACTTCATCAATACCGGCATTATCGAGACGATCGACGCCCGCTTCCTCAATCTCCTGGTCCGCTTCTACGATGACCTCTCCGGTATAGGGATCAAGGATATCGTCCAAGGCAACGCGCCCAAGGACACGATGCTTGAAATGTTCGATGATCTCGCCACCTTCGATAAGGCTGGAACAAGCCAACCCATCAAGCGTTCCACAGTCAAAGTCACGAACCACAACATCCTGCGCCACATCAACCAGACGTCGAGTGAGATAGCCAGAGTTGGCAGTCTTCAGGGCCGTATCGGCAAGACCCTTTCGCGCTCCATGGGTGGAGATGAAGTACTGGAGAACCGTAAGGCCCTCACGGAAATTCTCCGTGATCGGAGTTTCGATGATTTCACCGGACGGCTTGGCCATTAGACCACGCATAGCAGCAAGCTGGCGCACCTGCTCACGACTGCCTCGAGCACCGGAGTCTACCATGATATAGATCGGGTTGAAGGACGGCTGTCCACTCTCTTCATCACTGGATCCGACGTCCGAAGCAATCTTAGCCATCATGTGATCGGCGACACTATTACTGGCCTTGGTCCAGATGTCGATGACCTTATTATAGCGTTCACCCTCGGTGATAAGACCTTCTTCATGCTCGATATGAACAGTACGGACATCTTTTCGAGCTCCTTTAAGGATTTTTCCTTTTTCCTTGGGAATAATCAGATCCTTAATACCAATGGAGATGCCGGCACGCGTCGCGTGTTCGTAGCCCCAGGTACGAAGCGCATCTGCCAGAAGAATGGTCTTCTTGCTTCCACATCTTCGGAAGGTCGAGTCGATAAGCCCATTCAAGGACTTTTTATCGAGAACTTTGTTGTAATCGCTGAAGGGGATCTCTTCCGGGATAATCTCACTTAAGAGAATACGTCCAGCCACCGTTTCAAAGCTCTCATCACCCACTCGGCACTTGATCTTGGCCTGCAGATGGAGTTTGCCCGCATCGTAGGCGGCACGAACCTCTTCAGCACCGCTAAAGGAATTGCCAGTGCCTGCGACACCATGCCGGTCCCGCGTCATATAATAAAGGCCGAGAACAATATCCTGTGTTGGGACGATGATCGGCTTACCATGAGCGGGTGACTGGATGTTGTTTGTGCTCATTAGAAGCACGCGGGCTTCCATTTGTGCTTCCACAGACAGCGGAGTATGTACGGCCATCTGATCGCCGTCAAAGTCGGCATTGAAGGCCACACAAACCAGTGGGTGCAACCGGATAGCTTTATCTTCGATCAAGATTGGCTCAAAGGCCTGGATACCCAGACGATGCAGTGTCGGCGCACGATTCAACATGACCGGATGCTCTCGTACCACATCCTCAAGAATGTCCCAGATCTCCGGGGCCCCTTCTTCCACCAGCTTCTTAGCTCCCTTGATGGTGGTCGTATATCCACGTTTTTCCAGCTGGTTGTAGATGAATGGCTTGAACAGCTCCAACGCCATCTTTTTCGGGAGGCCGCACTCATGGAGTCGCAGGTTGGGACCTACAACGATGACGGAACGACCCGAATAGTCCACGCGTTTCCCCAGAAGGTTCTGGCGGAAACGTCCCTGCTTTCCTTTAAGACTGTCCGACAGCGACTTGAGGGGGCGTTTGTTGGGACCTGTGATGGTCTTTCCCCGGCGACCGTTGTCAAATAGAGCGTCTACGGCTTCCTGAAGCATACGCTTTTCATTACGAATAATGATTTCCGGCGCATTGAGTTCCTGGAGACGCTTCAGACGATTGTTACGATTGATGACGCGACGATAGAGATCATTCAGATCACTGGTCGCAAATCTTCCACCATCCAGAGGTACGAGCGGACGAAGATCGGGTGGGAGGACAGGAACGACTTCCAGAATCATCCATTCCGGCTGATTGCCCGATTCGATAAACGCTTCCACCACCTTCAGGCGCTTAGCATACTTCTTTCGTTTGGCTTCACTCTTGGTCGTTCGCATCTCGGCACGAAGTTCCGTGGCCAACTCTTCGCTCTCCACATCCTCCAGAAGACGACGAATAGCCTCCGCTCCCATGCCCACCTCAAAGGTGTCAAAGCCGTGCTCCTCACAGAGTTCATCATAGCGGTCTTCGTTCAGAATCTCACCCTTCTCTAGGGGCACATCACCCGGATCGAGAACAATGTAGGAGACGCAGTAAAGCACACGCTCCAAATCCTTCAGCGTAATATCGAGAAGGTTCCCAATCCGTGAGGGAAGACTTTTCAGAAACCAGATATGTGCAACCGGAGCAGCCAGGTTGATGTGGCCCATCCGTTCACGGCGAACCTTGGACTGGATGACCTCCACACCACACTTTTCACAAACGATGCCACGATGCTTCATTCGCTTGTACTTACCGCAAATGCACTCGTAGTCCTTTACGGGACCGAAGATACGGGCGCAAAACAAACCATCTCGTTCGGGCTTGAATGTACGATAGTTAATCGTCTCTGGTTTCTTCACCTCACCACGAGACCATTTTCGAATCATCTCTGGAGAGGCAATACCAAGTCGGATGGACTTGATTGTGGATGGGTCTTTCGGCTTATCAATATAGCTGTACATATTTTTCAAGGTATCGTTCCTCGAGATGTTTTTTTGTCCGAAAAATGGCTCTACGTTTTCACTTAGCGGCGATTACGCCGTCTCTTCCATATTCACGTCCAAGCCCAGGGCTTTAAGCTCCTGAACAAGCACCTGGAACGACTCTGGAAGCCCTGCCTGGAGGGTATGGTCTCCCTTTACAATCGCCTCATACATTCGTGTTCGACCGGCGACATCGTCACTCTTGACCGTGAGAAATTCTTGTAGCGCGTGTGCCGCACCATAGGCTTCCATGGCCCAGACCTCCATCTCACCAAGACGCTGCCCACCAAATTGGGCCTTCCCGCCCAATGGTTGCTGGGTAACTAGCGAGTAGGGACCTGTAGAACGGGCGTGAAGTTTTTCATCCACGAGATGGTGAAGTTTCAGCATATACATGATGCCGACCGTAACTTGTTCACCAAACTCTTCGCCCGTACGGCCATCGACCAGGGTCATCTGACCGGTTGTGGGAAGATCTGCGAGAGTAAGATACTCGTCGATCTCGTCTTCCGTAGCACCGTCGAAGACCGGCGTAGCAAAGTGCACGCCCTTTGCGCAATCCTTGATCACGGTGACCAGCTGCTCGTCGTCAAGTTCGTCGAGCATCTTCGACATGGTGTCGCTCTTGAACACGCTCTTCAACTGCTTGCGGAGTGCTTCCGTCCCATAGTTCTCTTCCCATAGCTGCGCGATCCTTGAACCAAGCCCTCTGGCGGCAAGTCCCAGATGGACTTCCAGCACCTGGCCCACGTTCATTCGGCTTGGAACACCGAGCGGATTGAGCACAATATCCACGGGACGGCCGTCTGGCATATACGGCATATCTTCGACGGGAAGAATCCGTGAAACAACACCCTTATTACCGTGCCGGCCAGCCATCTTGTCACCAACCGAGATCTTCCGCTTGATAGCCACGTAGACCTTCACCTTCTTGATGACGCCTGGTGGTAGATCATCACCCTTACGGAGGCGATCGACTCGATCGTTGAAGATGGTCTCAATGAATTGAACCTTATCCTCCAACTGAGCCAGGATATTTCGCACATTCTCGCGCGCGACCTCACCCTTCTCGGTATCGATGCTAGCCCAATACTTGGTGGGGATATCATTCAGGGAATCGGCTTCAAGTACGATCCCCTTCTTGAGGATCTTCTTACCGGCATCATTGACCAACGGTGATTTGAGCTTCCGGCCTTGCAATAGGCGTTTTACAGCCTGCAGCGCCGAGAGTCTGATGATGCGGATTTCGTCTTCCTTATCTTTGGCAAGACGGTCCAGCTCATGTTGTTCAAGCTCAAGAGTACGCTCGTCCTTTTCGACACCCTTCCGCGCAAAGACCTTGGCAGAAATAACCGTTCCTACGACGCCCTGCGGCACTCGCAAGGAGGTGTCTTTCACATCAGACGCCTTCTCTCCGAAGATAGCACGAAGCAACTTCTCTTCTGGGCTGAGCTGTGTCTCTCCCTTAGGAGTCACTTTGCCCACGAGAATGTCGCCACCCTTGACCTCTGCACCGATCCGGATGATTCCAGAGGAGTCCAGATTGGCTAGAAAATCTTCGGATACATTCGGGATATCCCGAGTGATCTCCTCTTTCCCCAGCTTCGTATCTCGGGCATCGCTTTCGAATTCCTCAATGTGGATACTCGTAAACACATCTTCTTTGATCGTTCGCTCAGAAAGAAGAATTGAGTCCTCAAAGTTGTACCCACCCCACGGCATGAAGGCCACCATCACATTGGCCCCAAGCGCGAGCTCACCACAGTCCGTCGATGCACCATCGGCAATGACGTCACCCTCGTGAACACGGTCACCAGGAACAACGATAGGACGCTGGTTCAGCGCCGTATTCTGGTTACTGCGGCGATACCGAATCAGATTGTAGATATCGGGTAGAGCCGCCACTTCGCCTTCACGGCTCGGATCGCGACGTACAACAATACGTTGTGCATCCACAGTTTCCACTTCACCGTCATGAAGTGCCACAACCGACGCACCCGAATCACGCGCTACGGCGCGTTCCAGAACGGTACCGACCAACGGGGCATCCGGGCATAAGAGGGGTACAGCCTGACGCTGCATATTTGAGCCCATTAATGCGCGGTTCGCATCGTCATGCTCAAGGAAAGGTATCAATGCGGCCGATACCGAAACCAGCTGATTCGGAGATACATCCATCAATGTTATGTCCGGAGTCCGGAACAGGGCCAGATCGCCATTGCAGCGAGCTGCAACACGATCGTCGATGAGTTTTCCTTTCTTATCGACCGACGTTGTCGCCTGTGCAACTACGTGGTCGACTTCCTCAAGGGCACTCAACCAGCGAGTTTCTTCCGTAAGCTTGCCATCCTCAACGACGCGATAGGGCGTCTCGATGAAGCCAAGTGGATTGACTCGTGCAAATGTAGCCAACGACGAAATCAACCCGATATTCGGACCTTCCGGAGTCTCGATTGGACAGATGCGACCATAGTGTGTCGGATGAACATCGCGAACCTCAAAGCCCGCACGTTCGCGGGTAAGACCACCCTGCCCAAGAGCAGAAAGACGACGCTTATGCGTAATCTCACTAAGGGGGTTGGTCTGATCCATGAACTGGCTCAACTGACTCGAACCGAAGTACTCACGCACCACGGCCGTAACCGGTTTCGCATTTACAATGTCGCCAGGCATCAGCATGTCGATTTCCTGCGACAACGACATCTTTTCACGAATCGCTCGCTCCATTCGGACAAGGCCGATGCGATATTGATTCTCCAATAATTCGCCAACGGCACGAATACGGCGATTTCCGAGGTGGTCAATATCGTCGATGTTGCCCTTGCCGTTCTTCAAATCGACAAGGTAGCGAACAACCTCAAGAATGTCGGAGACCGTCAATACCGTATTGGTCACGGGCTCATCTAATTTGAACTTATAGTTCAGCTTGACCCGGCCCACCGTCGACAAGTCGTAGCGAGATGCATCAAAGAACAGATTGTTGAGGTATTTGCGAGCATGGTCTGGATTGCTGGGTTCGCCCGGACGAAGACGGCGATAGATCTCCAGGACAGCCTCATCCGCACTATCGACCTTGTCGACCTTGAGGGTATCGCGGATGTAGGGCCCAGCTTTCTGGTTATCAATGTACAGAACATCAAACTCTAAGATGCCGCGGGACTGCAGTTCCTCGAGGGATTCTTCCGACACGAGTTCATTGCACTCGGCAATTACTTCACCGGTATCCAGATCAACAATATCCCGAGCAAAGACCTTTGTGTTGAGTTCTTCTGTGGGCAGTGGGATCGAATTGAATCCCATGCCCTGCAATCGTTTGATGCTTCCTTTCGTGAACTTCTTCCCGGCTTTGATGACCACTTTCCCAGTGTCCGGATCCTTGAGATCCTCGGGAACCCGCTGTCCCTGTACGAGGGACGCGTCAAGCTCTCGATGCCAACCTCCACCGGGGCTGAGGAAGATCTTTTCCGTCTTATAGAAGAAGTCGAGGAGTTCCTCAGTACTGAATCCGAGGGCTTTCAACAAGACCGTGGCCGGCATCTTCCGACGTCGGTCAATACGCACGTAGAGGAGGTCTTTATGGTCGAACTCAAAATCGAGCCATGAGCCTCTATATGGGATCACACGAGCACTGTAGAGCAACTTTCCACTGGAATGGGTCTTGCCTTTGTCATGTCCAAAGAACGCACCCGGGGAACGATGCAACTGACTTACAACCACGCGCTCCGTACCATTGACAATGAACGTTCCTTTGTCCGTCATCAAGGGGATCTCGCCGAAATATACGTCGTTTTGCTTGATATCCCGAATCGAGCGTTCACTCGTTTCTTCGTCGATGTCGTATACTTCCAGACGGAACTCAACCCGCATCAAAGCCGAGTAGTTCATCCCGCGTTCACGGCACTCTTCGACCGTATATTGCGGACGATTCAACTCATACGACACAAATGCAAGCGACGCTGTCTCATTGAAATCCTTAATAGGGAAAACACTATTAAAGATCCGTTGCAGTCCCACGTCGTTACGTTGGTCTGGATCAACATCTCTTTGGAGGAAGTTCGAATAAGACTGGCGTTGGATCTCAATCAAGTTGGGAACAGCGTGGGCACTTTGAAACTTGCCGAAGCTATGACGTAAGCGGAGATCCTTTCGGGTCAGTGCGACCATGTGACAACCTTCCTTACAATTGGACTGGTGTGACCAATGTCGTTGGAGATTCTATAGGGATCGCACAGGCGACACCCGCGGGTCATTCGACCCGGGGGTGAGCGCTGTGCATAGGTACCGGCCTCTGCAGAGATCTACTTGATCTCGACAGACGCACCAACAGCTTCCAAGGCCTCTTTGACCTTTTCCGCTTCTTCTTTGGACACTGCTTCCTTGACTGCTTTCGGTGCGCTGTCCACGAGATCCTTCGCTTCTTTCAAGCCAAGCTCTGTGAAGCCACGAACCTCTTTGATGACCTTGATCTTCGCGTCGCCAACGGCGGTAAGAACAACGTCAAATTCGGTCTGAACCGCATCAGCGGCAGCGTCGCCACCACCTTGTACCATAGCCATGGCGGCTACGGGTGCTGCGGCGGACACGCCCCACAGATCCTCAAGCTCTGATACCAGCTCAGACAGTTCAAGAACCGTCTGCTGCGAAAGCCAATCTTTTACTGTTTCTCTTGTCATTTCAGCCATTTTAATTCTCCCTAGATACTTTGATTCTTAGGTAATCGTTCCAGCAATTTGTGTGATTACAGTGTGTCTACGACTTATGAAGCTTCTTCCAACTCGCGTTGGCGTGCAGCCAGAACCCCAACAAGTTCCCGTCCGGGTGCTTCAAGCACACCCAGGAACTTCTGTGGTACAGACTGTAGAAGGCCCAGGAACTGAGCACGAAGCACGTCCATGCTGGGCAATTTCGCCAACTTCGCGATGTCTGAAGCCGACAGATCCTTGCCCTCTAGAACAGCTTGTTCCAGCTGGAAGCACTCTGCTTCCTTGGCAAAGTCTGTCAAAACCTTTGCGGTCACAACCGGATCTTCGTTGGAGAAGGCCAGGGCAATCGGCCCCTTAAGGTCTTGTACCAACGATTCGTATTGTGTTCCCTCTACGGCCAACCGCAACAGGGTGTTTTTAACCACTCTGTAACTGGTGCCCGAGTTTCTGAGGTTCGCCCGCAAGGCGGTCATAGACGACACGTCCAAGCCCGTAAAACGGGTTCGGAGCACAAATTGCGAGTCAAGCAGTTGCTCTTTAAGCCCTGCGATATACTCTTGCTTTGTTTCGCGTCTCAAATGGACCTCCTTTTAAGGTCTTGCTGTCGCTTGGGGGGATTCCACTGAATCAGGGAGTGTGAAAGCCGGGTGGGCTCGAACACGCCTCCGCGGGACTTACATGCAAATGCATAACCTGCTTCTCCGACGATCGAATCCCGGCGCGACATCTAAATTAACGCTTAAAAAAAACCTCAATACTGATTGGGGTCAACAGGAACTCCGGCGCCCATTGTCGTACTGACATTGATACTCCGAAGGTAATTCCCTTTCGCCGAAGCAGGCTTCAATCGAACAAGCTGCTCAAGCAGCGTGTTCAGATTTTCTTCCAGATGCTCCGCTGAAAAGGATTTGCGACCAAAGGTTGCATGAACGATTCCGGACTTATCTACCCGGAAATCGACCTTTCCTCCCTTGGCCTCTTCAATCGCCGGTGCTACGTCAAACGTCACCGTGTTGGTCTTTGGATTGGGCATCAAACCACGTGGACCCAGGACTCGACCAATTCGCCCTACCAGACCCATCATGTCCGGTGTAGCGATAGCCTTGTCAAAATCAAGGAATCCTTCTTTTTGGATTCGCTCGACCAGATCCTCGGCCCCGACAATGTCGGCACCTGCGGCTTGGGCCTCCTGGGCCTTCTCACCCTTTGCAAAGACAGCAACACGAATAGTCTTACCAGTACCGTGCGGTAGGATCACTGAACCCCGAACGTTTTGGTCCGCATGACGAGGATCGACATTCAGTCGAACCGCAACATCTACCGATTCGTCAAAACCAGCATATGCCATCTTGGTCGCCAGCGAAACCGCATCGATTGCGGAGTACAGCTTTCCAGTCTCAAGTTGTTTCTTGGCTTCTAATTGTTTTTTGCCTTGTCTCGGCATCATAGCCTCCCTGTATTGGCAGCAAATATGCTGGGCCGGTCACAGGTATTTACCGGCACATAAAACGAAAATTAAACGACATTCAATCCCATTGAACGTGCCGATCCTTCAAGGATACGGACTGCAGCGTCCATCGTGGCCGCTGTCAGATCGGGATCTTTCTTGCGACAAATCTCTTCGAGTTGCGCGCGTGTAACCTTTCCCACCTTCAATCGATTGGGCTCACCGGATCCTTTCTTGATCCGAGCGGCCTTCATAAGAAAATAGGAAGCGGTTGGGGTCTTGGTAATGAAGGAAAAGGAACGATCCGCATAGACAGTGATGATTACAGGTATCTTCCCCTCTTCTCCCTGGGTCTTGGCGTTGAACTGCTTACAGAACTCCATAATGTTCACGCCCTGCTGACCCAGTGCGGGTCCAACCGGTGGTGCTGGAGTTGCGCTACTCGCATTGATTTGAAGTCTTATTTGTCCAATGACTTTTTTCGCCATGATGAACTCCGATTTTTTGCTCTTCTAGATCTGGTTAATCGTCGAGGGTCTCTACCTGGTTGTAGATAACCTCTACGGGTGTCTGGCGCCCAAATATGGTCACCAGCACGCGAAGTTTTCTTCGTTCGGGACGTACATCGTCCACAACACCGTTGAAATTAGTGAAAGCCCCATCGATGATCTTCACTTTGTCACCACGTTCAAAGTGTTGGATTACCGTCGGCTCGTCGGTAGGCTGCTCAATATGACTGAGCATACGCCGTACCTCTTGTTTGCTCATTGGCTTCGGGTCACTCGTTCGATCCTGGCTTCCCACGAAGCCGGTCACGCGCGGAATGTCGCGTATCAGCATCTGTGCGGCCGAAGTCCGGTGCATCTCGATAAAAACATATCCGGGATAAAGCTTGCGAGTCATCCGACGCTTTTCGCCCGCCCGGAACTCCAGAGTTTCCTTCTTGGGAACTATGATCCGTCCAAAGTCCCCTTC
>Ga0310121_10002533_pt1 | contig 17235 bp, 15 predicted proteins | sample CB27_Tmax_986_MG_FD_203504 | JGI IMG/M metagenome (GOLD analysis project Ga0310121, IMG submission 203504) | Marine microbial communities from Western Arctic Ocean, Canada - CB27_Tmax_986 | ecosystem: Environmental > Aquatic > Marine > Oceanic | place: Canada: Western Arctic Ocean | collected...
CGTGAAACTCGCATGCGTGAGATGCTTAACAGGCTTACTGAAGCAGGGATCTTGGTTACCTACCAAGATGTTAAAGCTGAGGCTGGGCCTGATGGAGGCGTATTAGGTCGTCCGCACTTAGCTAAGGCACTTGTAAAAGCAGGTCATGCTGCGTCGGTACCGGATGCATTTAATAGCTTTATCGGTGATGAATCTCAGTTTTTTGTCCCGACAGATCTCCTGGAGGCTACAGAGGCTGTTCAGTTAATATTAGCATCTGGTGGAATCCCAGTTTGGGCCCATCCTCCGAGGGATATCGTTGATGTACTACTTCCTGAATTGATTAGTTCAGGACTGCAGGGCATCGAAGTTTACCGGCCCTCTCACAGGCCAAAGGATGTGATGCGCCTCGAAGCGATCTGCAGTGAAAAGGGTCTCTTATGCAGTGGGGGATCGGATTGGCATAGCCCAGATGCTGGGAGGTCTCTCGGGGACTTCTTCGTGGGCTCTGTCGAAATTGAAGATTTGCTCAGGGTTGGTGGAATCTAGGTAATTTAGCCTGAACAATAACTCTTCAGGTGTTCTCTAGTGCCGTAAGCATCGAGTAGGTTGCTTGCATTGGGTCGGATGCGCTCATGATTGCACTGGCGACTGCCACCCCCGTCGCGCCCACTGCCAAGACCTCTGGAATCCGACGGTTCGTGATCCCACCGATTGCTATCACTGGGACATCAACAGCGTCAATGACGCTTCTGAGTCCTGGCATTCCGATCACGTCACCAGCGTCTGGCTTTGTCGATGTGGGATAGATGGCGCCACACCCGATATAATTTGCTCCTTCGGCCACAGCCGAGTGGGCTAACTCAGGATCGTCGGCAGAAAATCCGATGAGGAGCTCATCCGCAACGAGTCTACGTACCGCCTGGATTGGAGGGTCTTCTGGACCCAGGTGTACGCCATCGGCACCAATTGCGAGTGCTATATCTACGCGGTCATTCACGAAAAGAAGTGCTCCATGTGCTTGCGTGAGGTCGCGTAGGTGTTTTCCTGTTTCTAGAAGTTCATTGGCAGTGTCTCCCTTGTTTCGGAGTTGGATTGCCTTAGCACCGCCCAGCAATGCAGCTTCAACGACTTCAACGATTTTACGGGGTCTTGCTAGACGATGGTCCGTGATCACTATGAGGCGGAGCACGCTCGTAAGATCTCTTCTCGGCAAAGTGGTGGAGTTGGGCTTAGCGAGTAGGTTCAGAGTGCTCATCAGCACTTATCCGATCTCGTGCCCTCTGCGCTTCTAGTTTCGCCCTGTTATGCTCCGCGAGGGTGCGCGTAAAGACATGCCTTCCGTCTGGACCAGCCACAAAGTACATGAAGTCCTCTTGAGCAGGATTGAGTGCTGCAGCAATAGCTAGATCTCCTGGTGAGCAGATTGGACCCGGTGGCAGACCAGGTTGGGAGTAAGTGTTATACGGATGGTCAGCTACGGAATCGATCGCGGCGTAAAGCAGGCGGCTTCGTGGTCCCCCGAGGGCGAAAAGGACAGTGGGGTCGGCTTGGAGAAGCCACCCTTCGTGTAGTCGGTTGTGGTAGACGGAAGAAATCCGGGGCATCTCACTATTATGTCGAGCCTCCGCCTGGATGATCGAAGCCAATGTTACCAACTCGTTCTCAGTCATATCGAGTTCTTTAAGTCGGACTAGACGTGCTTCGGACCAAGTTGAGTGGTATCGGTCCGTCATCGCTTTAAGAACAGATTCTACCGATACACCGGGAGCGAATCTGTACGTGTCGGGGAACAGATATCCTTCAGAATTCGGCCCAGGGATCCCCAAGCTTGCTGACAGGTCTGGATTGTAGATGACTGAGAGCACGGAATCTTCCGGTAACCCGGTAATTTCGGATATCCGCGGTGCAATTTGGAGCAGCCGGAAACCCTCGGGCACTGTCATCGGGACGGTCATAACTTCACCCTTCGTCAGCCTTTCAAGGATGTCTCTCCAGCGACTTCCCTCCTGCAACTCATAACGCCCAGACTTGATGTGTCGATCATTCCCACGTATGCGGGCGTAAAGCTTGAATGGGCCTTGTGATCCTATCAAGCCTCGGTTCGCTAAGGTGTCCGCAACCTCAGAGAGTGTTGAACCGGATGGAACTGTTATCTCCAATAGACCGTCGGGATCAGTTCCACAGGACATAAGACACATGAGCATTATACTACTCGTGGTCAATCTGGCTCGTGGATTTTTCACTTTGTGTGTTTCCTTAGGTCGAGCCACTTCTGCAGGATTAGCTGCGCTGCTGCTGCATCAATCCTTGCTTTATTTTCCCTCTTGTTCTTGGGTAGGCCGATCGATCTTACTGTGCGCTCGGCATGTACAGACGTCATTCGTTCGTCTACGAAGGAAACCTTAAGGTTCATACGTTTAGATAGGTTCGCTCCAAATGCACGCACCTCTTCAGACCATTCTGTTTCGTTGCCTTCAAGGTTAAGGGGCAGACCGATTACCAAGTGCTCAGCACCTTTTTCAGTTGCAATAGACTCAATCTTAGATAACGGAGGCCTCTTGCCTCGACGGCGTATTAAGGTGTCCAGAGGCGTGGCAATCGTTTCAGTAGGATCGCTAAGCGCGAGACCGATTCTCCTTAACCCGTAGTCGATGCCGAGTACTCTCATCAGGCGGTGCTATCCTTTAAGTCGCATTAAGGTCAGCTTCTACCAGGAGTTGTCCGTATAGCTCGCGAACGGCCTGTTCAGCACCGAAAGCAAACTTACAGGCCGTATCTCCTCGTGCCCGACATTTGGCCTCGAGCACTGCCACAGGGCTTCCTGCTATTTCAGACAGGAGGCCAGATATGAATCCCGTACTGAAGCAGCAACTTGCATTGTGATCCGCCTCATCGGTCATTGCTTCTGCCCAATCGTTACTGGTCAGAAAACCTAATCTGGGATGGTCCGAATCGACCACTAGCGTGCCCCAGCCTCTGCATGAAAAGAAGTCGCAGAGATGAGTCCAGAATGTGGATTGCATCGTTTCTAGGACTGTGCTATTCAAGCCTTCTTTGAATGCAGTAGAAGCTGAACTCCCCGTCCGATATCCGACCTTTTGGAGTAGCTTGCTACTTGAGTGCTTGCCGGAAATGTTTCCCAGCTCTTTTCTGAGGCCGCTGAAAATACATGCCGGCAGGGTAATCTCAGGCGGTGTCAGGACTGGTGGCTCCATCAGTTCTCCTATAGTCACTAGCCGAACGTACCTCCCATGGATTAGGGGTCGCTAGTAGAAGTCCTTATGATGGTCTATGTGGTCACATAGACAGGTTCATTCCTGAGCGGGGGGGGGGCTACATTACGATCTACTGGGATTATGGTGTCAGCCAGAGAATAATCCGAGGAGAAGCTATGGTTAGCGGAGCCCTCTAAATCGGCGACTTGAACGATCGCATAATTCGGTGGGTTCAGTCCCGGGGAGGTAGTATTCCAGATAACGGTCCTCTTCAGCACACCAGCGAGATGCGAGTTTCCCAGTGCGTCGGTCGACAAGCACAGCATTAAGACCGGGCAGTAAGGGCCAGTTGCTCTCGATAGGGAGGAGTGGGTCTTGTGCCTGAAAACTGGTGTTATCCCCATCCCCCTGCCCGCCCATGTACACTCGCCGCATGAAGGAGGCCCACACGGGTGCTGCCAGTCCACCTCCAGTGGCTTGTCGCTTACCAGGACCTAGTGAGAAAATTGGTATGGGTACATCCATCCCAAACCAGACCGTCGCGAGAAGATTTGGTGTGAAACCCGTAAACCAAACGTCAGTGCCATCGTTTGTAGTGCCTGTTTTGCCTGCAGCTGGAACTTGATACGGAAGACCACCTCGTACGCGGATAGCATTGTAGGCAGTGCCGCGTATCACGACGTCCTCAAGCATTGAAACCATGATTCGAGACACGAGGCTGTCGAGGACCTGAGTACGTTCCGGCTGTGGCTCCCAAAGTACTATGCCCTCAGAGTCTTCCACCCGAAGAATGGGGAATGGTCGGACTTTAGTTCCAAGGTTGGGGAAGGATGAATACGCTTCGGCCACCTGTATTGGGATTACCTCAGCCGCGCCGATCGTCGTAGAAGGGAACCGCTCGATCTCAGTCTGAATTCCCATATGTCGGGCAGTTTGAGCAACTGTTTCGATACCAACCTCCTCCCAACCCACTTTGATTGCGATCATATTGGTGGAGGTATAGAGCCCTTCTCGCATCGTCATCGGGCCTCTGAACTCTCCACCAAAGTTAGCTGGTCTCCAGTCCTCACCGCTGACCTGTGGGTAGACTACCGGTGCATCAACCACGATGTGCGAAGCAGGAATTCCACTAGCTATCGCTGCAGTATAAACGAAGGGCTTAAAGGAAGAACCGGCTTGGCGGTTAGCGAGTCGTGCACGATCAAACTTCGACTGCTCAAAGTCTCGCCCACCTACCATCGCTTTTATGTGTCCAGTAACGGGATCCAGAGCGATGAAAGCACCTTGCAAGTAGGGTGTTGATCCGGAGAACGCTTGGACCGTGTCAAAGTCAGAGTAGTAAGGGTGTTCGAAGTGAATGCTATCATCCTCGATTGCCTTCCAACCTTCCTCCATCGACACCTTTGCTGCTTGCTGCATCTCCACGTCAAGCGTTGTATAGACGCGAAGTCCGCTCCGGTAAATCTCATCTCCAAAACGAGAATCAAGGATCTGTCTTACCCATTCCTCGAAATAGGGGGCGAGGGAACTTACGCTCCCGGTTGGCTCGCTCTCGGGCAGTGGAAATTGCTTCCAGCGTTCAGCTTCGTCCCTCTCCAGGTGGCCTTCTGCAACCATACGTGTCAGTACTAAATCTCTACGCGCCTTCGCTCGGTCGGGGTAGCGAAATGGGTCGTAAACCCCAGGCCTATTAAGAATTGCCGCCAGCAGTGCTGCTTCCGCAATATTAACTTGAGCTATGTTTTTTCCGAGATAATTGCGAGCAGCATTCTGGAATCCGTAGCCGCGTCCCATATAGATCTCATTAAGATAGGCCTCGAGTATTTGGTCCTTTGTATAGGCTTTTTCAAGGTCCAGGGCGACCCGAATTTCCTTCAATTTACGTACGTAGCGCCGTTGAAAACCGATTTCATCGAAGAGATTCCTCGCCAACTGCTGGGTAATCGTGCTACCGCCGCCAAGATTACGGAAAGTCAAGACTCCGAAAGCGGCGCGAGCAATGCCGAATGGGTCAAAGCCTGAATGTTGATAGAAGCGCTTGTCCTCGATCGCTGTTACAGCTTGGGGGATGTGCTCGGGTAGTACATGAAGTGAAACGGGAACTCTCCGCTCATACCCGATCTCAGCAATTTGCCGACCATCATGGGCAAGTAGCTTGCTGGTTTGTTCATGTTCGAACGTTCGGATTTGTGCGACAGATGGACAGGTATCTCCGGCACAAAGATTCTGCCAGGATCCCCATACTCCGCCAACCGCCCCGGCAACAAGGAATGATCCGGCAAGTAGGTAGGTGTGTGGCCTCCAGAGCGGCGTAAGCCGTGACAGTAGTCGGCCTCCTGCTTTTGGTGTCATTTTGGAATTTTCTTGAGCCGTCACTTGTCGGTCCTAGGGGCGGAGAGAAACATCGTCAACACAGAATTGCAAGCTTGATGCCAGCATTCTCCACTCCTTCAAGCTAGCTCACCTTTAGGTAAGGGCTCAAGAACAAATTACGAGCACAGGAGTCTTGACCTCAATTGTCAGGCCAGCGAAGCTCTTGGCCAGTTACGTCGGCACTAAGGTGTCAGGCTGGATCCCACCCAATATGACCATCAAGATTGATATCGGAGCCCCAGGAGAGAGCTACCCGGCACTCATAGGTGTCGGACTCCTTGAACAGCTTCCCGTTATTCTTGATGAGTACGCACCAGCTTATCGGTATGTTGTGATCTCTGATGACCGAGTTGGCCCTCTGCACGCTAGAGCGGTCGTAGAACGGTGCAGATCAAGCGGAAATAAGGCTGAACTATACTCATTCCCAGCCGGCGAAGTCTCGAAAACCAGGAAAAATTGGTCCAAGCTTACTGATGGCCTCCTAGACGCTGGGTATGGGCGCGACACCTGCATCATTGCCGTGGGTGGAGGGGTGACTGGAGATCTAGCTGGGTTCGTGGCGGCAACCTTCCTAAGAGGCGTGCCTCTTGTCCAGGTCCCAACGACGTACCTGGCGATGACTGATGCAGCGATTGGCGGGAAGGTCGGTGTGGACACTCGAGCCGGAAAAAATCTCGTTGGAGCATTCTACCCACCCAAGTGTGTAATCGCTGACCCTAATGTACTGGCGACACTTCCGGATGATGAACGTTCTGCTGGGCTTGTCGAGGCGGTCAAGCACGGTGCAATCCTAGATGCTGAATACTACGATGACCTGCGATCGGACATGGGCCTACTTCTGAGGGTTGATCCCGAGGCCGCGAAGGTTGCTATTGCACGCTCGATTCAACTTAAGGGAGAGGTTGTTACACAGGATGAACTAGAAAATGGATACCGCCAGATCCTCAACTTCGGGCATACGTTAGGCCATGCTCTTGAGGCAGCGTCGGGTTATAGCCTTAGTCATGGCACCGCGGTTGCTGCCGGTATGGTTCTGGAAGCTCGGCTTGGTGAGTGTCTCCAAGTTACAGAAAGTGGCACGAGTAAAACCTTGTCTTCGGGGCTGGAGAGTCTTGGCCTCGGCCTCAAGACAATTTCTCAACTCGATCCTGAGGTAGTCATGAGCTTTCTGAGCTCAGATAAGAAGACACGGTTAGGGCGGTCTCGTTACGTCTTGCTTCGCCGTATCGGAGAGGTCGAAGACGAGGAAGGATGGAGCCGGGAGGTTCCTGAATCCTTGGTCCAAGAGATCATACATAGCCTCTGATAACCGAAGGAAAAGGAACTGAGAGAGCCGTTCCTGGGTTGCGCTTTGATATGCCCTGGGGCACCGGTATTAACGGTTTAGCCAGAAGAGATGACCACCAGAATTCTACTCATCAATCCAGGCTCCAAAAGCCTCATGTGAAAGGAATAACTACCAGATAGAGGGCCTGAGGATGGTGTGTAAGGATCTGTGACTCTATTTGGTAGGGTAGATGGACAACGTTACTATTCTTTTGGCTTTTGCCGGTACCCCCTAGAGGTTCGGGCTGAGTTTTAGTCCTATATGGAGATACGAGAGGTGGCCGCAGTCGGCCTGACCGACGAGTCACTTGTGAAAGCCATCAGCACCTGCAGCGTTTCTTTAGATGGCACGATCGCAGTGGGGGAAGAGATTCTGGACTCGTTTTGCGAGATTCTCGTAAGTAATAAGACTCCTGATCTCATTCGCTTCATAGCGATCTTCCGGATATAGATTCGGCCAAGGTGCGATGGGTTGATTTCTCCCACTTTGTGCAATCGGAGGGTTGATCCATTTGACGGGGGCGCGGTGCCTATGGTGGGCATCCCCGGAAGGCTTCCCTGACCCTACTCGTGATCCAACGACGCGAGTAGGGTGGGGAGGTCTCGCGGAAAGACAATTAGTTTTGCGAGAAAAAACTCAATGAGTACACCGTATACCAAAGCCCCCCATCAGGTGGCCGTGGGCCCTGCAGGCTCAGATTCTATCCATGCCGCACTACTGATCGATTTCGATAATGTCACGATGGGTATGCGCAGCGATCTCTCCAAAGAGCTCAAGACTCTCCTCGATTCAGATGTAATCAAAGGTAAGGTGAGCGTCCAACGTGCTTACGCTGATTGGCGGCGGTATCCCCAATATATTGTCCCGCTATCAGAGGCCTCAGTTGATCTCATCTTTGCTCCCGCTTACGGGAGTAACAAGAAGAACGCAACTGATATCCGGATGGCGATTGATGCGCTCGAGTTGGTTTTTATTCGGCCAGAGATTGGAACCTATATCCTTCTCACAGGGGACTCCGACTTTTCCAGCTTAGTTCTGAAGCTCAAGGAGTATGGCAAGTACGTCATAGGCGTGGGGATTCGGGAGTCTAGTTCGGATATCCTGGTACAAAACTGTGATGAGTACTACTCCTACACGAGCTTGACTGGGCTGACTAAGACCACCGAATTAACCCAAGCCGCTCGTGATCCATGGATCCTTGTCAATGAAGCTCTGAAGAAGATGGTGTCACGAGGTGATGTTATGCGTTCAGATCGCCTTAAGCAGGTCATGCAGGAGCTCGACCCCCTCTTTAATGAACGGGGCATGGGATTCAGTAAGTTCAGTAAGTTCTTAGCGGAGGCGTCCTCGAGAGGGTTGGTCGCGCTAAAGAAGATGGAGAACGGCCAGTACGAGGTTAATCCTCCTTACCGAAGTCTGTCGAGTCAGGAGGAGGCGGACAACAAAGAAGGCCCCGATCGTGGCCAAGGGCAGAGAAGCCCCAAGCCCCCACATTCTGCTGACAGTCTTGACCAGTCTACCTCCCAGGTCTCTAGAAGCACAGACGATCCGCTGCAAGAAGCCTATCAACTCCTTGTTTCAGTCTTAGAAGATTTCCGAAGTTCAGGACGTGAGCCAGTGCGGGACTCCGATCTCAAACGAAAGATGCTGAAGAAGAATAGTAACTTCGACGAGGCTGAGCTTGGCTTTCCGAAATTCTCTCGCTTCCTTATTCAAGCAACAGAGCACGGCATCATTTCTACCGATCGGACTGATCGTGGAAATTTCGAAGTATCTCTTCCAGACTCTCATTCAAAGAGTGAGACAACTGCAGGGACTCAAGGGTCTTCAGCCGTCGTTGAGGCAACTGAGCCCACCTCTCTTGATGCGACGGTTGTGGAACAAGCAAATACATCAATCGTCGAAGTAGTTCCTTCAGGTTCTCCGGAATCTGGCTTACGTCTGGGTCCGCGCCGCGGGTCAACTCGCCGACGTGGAGGGAAAGATCTGCCGCCGCTGTTCGAAGGTCAGGCCGCTGGAAGATCTATACCGACGGAGTCCGATTCAGTAACCCTTTCTGGTGAAGATTTTAGTGCATCAAGTATCGGCTTGCCGACGGATCCCCAGGCAATTGTGCGGTACCTGGCACATCGGTACAAAGGAGTGGGACAGAAGACAGCGGAGACCCTGGTCGAACAGTTTGGACCGGAACTTTTCCATACGCTTCGTGATGACCCAGAGAGTGTCGCAGCAGCCTTGCCCAGTAATCGAGGTGAGCAGGTGCTTGTAGCGTGGAGAGCCGACTACACTCGCCGGACTTCTGGCAGCAGAAACAAACCTGGAAACCATGGTGGCCCTGGCCCTAGAGGTCGCGGGCGCAGCTAGTAACAACTTCTTGTTTGATACTGCGAGTGAACGTGGGGTTAGATTGCTAGATACTCTGCCTACAGAGCAACCATGGCGTGATGGGTCGCTCCCAGCCCAGGGTTTCGCTAGTGGATTTTTGGACAAACCGGTCATCGAAGTCGCCCGTGACCTACTGGGATGTCGTTTAGTCTCCAGTCTGCAGGGAGAACGGACCGTGGGAGTCATCGTGGAAACCGAAGCCTACGGTGGGCCGGAAGACCCTGCTTCACACGCTGCAACCGCAATGGATATCACCAAACGCAATGCCGTGATGTTCGGCCCCTCTGGGTACGTATACATCTATAGGATCTATGGAATTCACTGGTGCATGAATGTGGTTACGGGTTTAGACGGCCAGGCACAGGCTGTTCTCATCCGTGGGCTCGATCCGATAGATGGGGAAGACGTGATGCGAGAACGACGTGGTGGTCGGAACTCGATTGCAGGTGGTCCTGGCCGAGTGACCCAGGCGATGGGAGTTACTGGTGCACTTCAGGGTCATCGTTTGACATCACCACCACTTACACTTGAGGCAGGATGGATGCTTTCGAATAAAGCAGTTCGGACTTCCGGTCGGATCGGTGTGACGAAAGCAGCTGATTGGCCTTATCGGTTCTATGTTCACGGTGCCCGAGGGGTGTCGGGACATCCTACCAACTGTTAAAGGGGACTCCCCGAATGATTGATCCTCACTGGACTTCACTTCTACCTCCTGTGCTTGCGATTGTGCTCGCGATTTGGACAAAGCAGGTCTACTTGTCCCTCGCTGGAGGCTTATGGCTCGCTTGGACAATGCTTTCAGAATGGAATCCTCTTTCGGGAATAGCTGCCTCGATCCAGGGAGCGGTTGATGTGCTGGGTAGTCCAGGTGATGCCCAAGTAATTCTATTCACCCTCGTCATCGGAGCTCTGATTGCGACAGTTGAGGCATCCGGTGGGGTGAGTGGCTTCGTGCGCTTCTTGGAAAAAAACAAGTGGGTTGATTCTGCCAAGAGATCTCAGTTACTCGCCTGGGCCACAGGGATGGTAATCTTCATAGAGTCAAATATCACAGTTTTGGTGGCTGGTTCGGTCGCACGTCCTCTTTTTGACCGCTATAAGTGTTCCCGTGAGAAGCTCGCCTACATTATCGACTCGACTTCTGCTCCGATTTGTATATTGATCCCGATGAACGCTTGGGGTGCCTACAACCTGGGTATCCTGGAGGGATTGGGCGTAGAGAATGCTTTGATGGTTTTCTTGAATGCAGTGCTACTGAACTTCTACGCGATTATTGCAATTCTGATGGTCTTAGCTGTGATTTTATGGGGTATTGATATTGGACCCATGAGGAAGGCAGAAGAGCGCACGCTTCGTGGTGAACTTCTTTGGTCAGATTCCACGCCGATGATCGACGAAGAGATACTATCTCCGACCCCCATCGAGAAGGTCGACCCACACCCGCTCAATATGATAGTTCCTATCGCCGGCATGGTTCTGTTCATGCCGCTGGGATTGTATATCACTGGGGGAGGAGACCTCTCGGCCGGATCCGGATCGACAAGTGTCCTATGGTCAGTTTTGTTCGCGTTGGGCCTCTCATGGATCATGCTTCTTGTTCAGGGCGCATTTAGTACAGAAGAGCTTGTGAAAATCGGACTTAAGGGTGCTGGAGGACTTGTACCACTTGCTCTCATTCTTCTGTTGGCGCTTTCCTTAGGAGATGTTGTCGACGTACTGGGGACGGGTATCTATGTCGCGCAAGTCACGGCGGGTACCATGCCTAATTACATCTATTTGCCCCTGATCTTTTTGGTTTCAGGAGGTATAGCATTTTCGACTGGAACAAGTTGGGGCACATTTGCGATCATGTTGCCGATCGCAGTTCCAGCCGCGGCGACCCTTGGTCTTCCACTCGCACCTTTTGTGGCTGCCACGCTTTCTGGGGGCGTCTTTGGAGATCACTGCTCTCCAATCAGTGACACTACTATCATCTCATCAATGGCAGCTGCCACCGATCATATAGATCATGTTCGCACGCAATTACCCTACGCACTGGTGGGTGGAGCGATCGCAACGGTCTGTTTCGGCCTACTCGGGGCCACACTCTGATTAGTACTTAACGACGGAGGAACAGATTAGTTGAACGTTATCATCTGCATGAAGAGAGTTCCTGATACTGAAGCCCATATACGGGTTGATCAGACTGGCACAGACATCGATACGGGGGGCGTTAAGTACATCATTAGTCCATATGACGAGTTCGCAATTGAAGCTGGACTGCGTGTAAGGGAAAATATGGAGGGTGGTGAGGTCAGCCTACTCACAGTTGGTACTAATGAGGCACAGGAGACGCTCCGTAATGGCTTAGCTATGGGTGCTGATAAGGCAACACTCCTCCGGGCCGATTCTTATATGGATGGACTAGGAACTGCTAAAGCCCTTGCTGTTGAGCTCAGGGATTCGGATGCCAAACTGATCTTGTTTGGGGTCAAGGCTGCAGGAAGTGACCAACAACAGGTCGGTCCGATGGTTGCGACGCTACTTGGTATTCCGTGTGTAACAGAGGTTTCGTCGTTTGAGTTGGGAGAGGGAGTTGTTACATGCCAGCGGGAGATTGAAGGGGGTATTGAGGTTGTCGAAGCTGATTTGCCTGCGGTGCTAACAATTACCAAGGGTGAATATGAACCTCGCTATGCATCCTTGAAGGGAATCATGGCTGCCAAGAGAAAGCCGCTGGAAGAACGTGAAGCTGACTTCAGTCAGCCGGGTATTCATATTGAACGGCTCAGCGAGCCTACCACTCGCGGATCAGGTTGTATTCTAGAGGATAGTCCTGATGCAGTGGCTGAAGTTGTGCGCCTGCTCAGGGAAGAAGCAAATGCTCTTTGACGCTCTTTTCAATAAATACTAAACACATAAGTAGGAGATCCTTGATATGGCAGATGTCCTCGCTTTCGTAGAACAGCGAGAAGGGCAAATAGGTGGCAGAGCTCGTGAAGTTGTAAGTGTGGCAGCTCAGCTTGCCAGCAAAATCGGTGGATCAGCTAGTGCCTTGGTTCTTGGCGGTCCAGGGTTGACGTCTGCGGCGGAAGGACTCTCCACTGCCGGCGCGACATCAGTGGCTGTTGCGGAGCATGAAGCTCTGGCCGAATACAACCCGGAAGCCTATTCGCCAATAGTTGTAAACCATCTTAGAAGTGGAAATTTCAGGGCCTTGATTTTCTCGGCAAGCAGTCTCGGAAAGGATCTGGCGCCGAGGGTGGCTGCGGAACTTGATGTCCCGCTAGGGTCAGATGTTACCGGCATGGAAGTCCAAGATGGGATCCCTTTGTTTACCAGACCTGTCTACTCGGGGAAGGCATTTACAAGGTTTTTGATAGATGCGGACCCAGCGATAGTTACTATTCGACCAAATGTTTTTTCTGTTGGTGATTATGACTCCGAGATCCAGGTATCGAAGTTCATACCTGACATAGACCCTGAGACATGGTGTGTGCGTGTAATTGAGCGAAAGGGTGTGGCGGAAGGTGCGGTCAATGTTTCTGAAGCTACGGTGGTTGTCTCAGGAGGGCGTGGGCTGAAGGATCCTGAAAACTGGGGAGTGCTTGAGGAATTGAGGGATGTGATCGGTCCAGACACAGCACTCGGCGCATCTAGAGCGGTTGTAGATGCGGGATGGAGACCACATGCTGAACAAGTTGGACAGACTGGAAAAACAGTTGCCCCAAAGCTTTATATTGCAGCTGGAATCTCTGGAGCTGTCCAACATTTGGCAGGCATGCGCACTTCTAAGACGATCGTAGCAGTAAACCGAGACCCAGATGCTCCGATCTTCAGTGTGGCTGATTATGGGATTGTCGGGGATCTCTTTGAGGTGCTCCCTCGTATGACTGAGGCGATCAAGGCACTCAAGTCCGAAGATTAATAAAGAGGTAGAGACTACCCCGTAGAGAAGTCACTCGTCTCTGCACCTGGTGTATCAGCAAGCACTATCACATCGACGCTGTCTCCTTCAGCGATCTCGGTTTGATTTGCTGATACCACCGCTAGCCCCTCAGCATCTGCTAGAGTTGTTATGAGACCTGAACCCTGTGGTCCCGTGATATGAGCTTTCGGGGGTGCCGTGGAGGAGTCGATCCAAACACGCAGGAAATGGCTTAGGTCGCCTGGTCCCTTGAGAGGTTCAGCCGCCTGACAACGGAGGGTCCGCCGAAAGATCCTCTTGTGCCCACCCATCGCCAGCAGAAACGGGCGGACGAACAGTTCGAAGGTAACGAATGCGGACGTGGGATTTCCTGGGAGGCTGAAGACTGGTTGATATGTATCTCCACGGGGAAGCTGGCCAAACCCGAAAGGGCTTCCGGGCCGCATTCGGACTCTCCAGAAATTTTGCTCAAATCCGAATTCCTCTAAGATCGTTTTAACCAGGTCTGCTTCTCCCATCGAAGCACCACCGATAGTGATGAGAACATCTGAGGCAGTGGCCTTAGATATTCGGTCTCGTAGAGTTTCCGGATCGTCTGAGGCGATCCCCAACAAAAGGGGTATCGCAGAAGCACCAGTGACAGCAGCAGCGAGCATTGGGCCATTCGATTCAGGTACTCCCTCTCCGCGCTGAACATCATCATATCTTTCGGGTGTACGAAGCTCATCGCCAGTCGGAAGTATGGCGACAGAAGGTTGTTTCACGACAGGAGCGTTTTCCATACCGAGCGCTGCCAGGAGCCCTACTGTTGTTGAAGTTACCGCGGTGCCGGCTACTAGTACCTGGTCTCCAACCTTCATATCTTGCCCAGCAGGGCGAATATTCCGTCCTTCGTCACGGTTTTTGAAGACACTTACTATTCCTGGGGTCTGCTCCGAGTCAGTGTCTTCAACCCGGATGACCGAGTCAGCTCCGGGTGGTATTGGAGCTCCAGTCATTATCCGGATTGCTTCCCTTTCTCCTACACTCGACCCAGGCTGATCTCCTGCATGAACCACGCCTGTCACGGACAACACAACAGTGGTCGAAGATCCGGCACACGAAATGTCCTTTCCTCGAACTGCATATCCGTCCATCGCGCTGTTGTCCCAAGGAGGCAGTGTCGCACGGGCCACCAGGTCTTGAGAGAGCGCGCGACCTAGGCAAGCCTGGATTGGCAATTCTTCAGATAAAAGAGGTTGCACTGAGGAGAGGATCACTTTCTGAGCTTGCTCCAAAGTCAGCCAGTCTGCTGAGCGAACTTCAAAACGTGACTCCTGTTTCTTCACTTGACAGGTGTTACCAGCGTAAGAGAGCTGTAACGCTGAAACCAAGTCCCTGTACCCATTCTGCTTTCTCTACCCCTTCGAACCCACGTGCTGAGTCACTGAACCCAGGAGGTGTACCTAGCCTAGATAGGGAAAAGATCCCATCCCCGCGAAGTGCAAGATGATCACTCAAATACCAGTGGGTGCTCAGACCAAGTGAGCCGACAAAGCTCCTACCCAACTCGAAGCGGTCACGGGCATCTAGGGTTTCTTCGACTGGGTCCTGCTCAGCTGTGTCAAACATGATCCCACCACCCAAGATTAGGGAAGGACTCAGGCCGTGCCAGGCACGGTGGCCTGTTAGGCTGAAGCGGAGGCCAGCATCAACTTTCGCCATCATGACGTCCGCATAACCTATCACCCGATCTCCCTCGTCTCGTCCCGGACTCACGATGTCGCGTTCACCTTGAATGACTCCGACAACTCCTTCCAGTGATACTGGGCCACTCACGTGCACACCATAACGACCCCCAAAGAGGACGCCGCCTTTGGGTCCGTACCCGAAACGTCCGGTTGAGAATGTTACCTGGCTGGCGAACGGTCCTGCTTCCTGTGCCCGCTCTAGGAATTGGTATACGGAGGGTACTGTTTGAGCTGCCCCCTCGCCCTTGATGAGCAGAGGAAATATTAGATAAACCAGGACGAGCGCACGGAGAAATATACGCATGGAGGGGTTTCTCTCCTCTCCCGCGGTTGAATTGATTAACAATTTACTAAAATGCTTGAACGCCCTTGTAACACCGCCGGACTGGGATCGTTTCAGCTTTGACGACCAACTTAGCATAGAGTGCCTGCAGGTGGTTAGGCTTCGTTGTTCTGAAATTCGTTCTCAGGGGAGTGGGCTAGCCTGGCTAAGGTCAGGCCCGCCAAGATCACAGCTGCTCCGATTAGCTGCATGGTGGTGGGGACCTCTCCGAGCCAGATCCAAGCAGTAGTGAGTGCGGCTACAGGTACCAAGTTCGAGTACACTGCTGTTCTGTTGTTGCCGATGCGTTCAACTGCTCGATACCAAAGAAGGTAGGCGAGCCCAATCCCTAGCAAGCCAGCGTACGTAACACCTATCCATGCCTCTGGGGTTATTGTCCTTAAGTCAGTCCTCATTAATCCTGGCAGGCCCATCAAGAAAATGATTGGGGTGGCAACCCACAAAGTCCACGCAGTTACGCGAAGCGCCCCATAGCGGGTGACCGGCTTTCGGCCTCCAACCGTGTACATCGCCCACAGCACCGAGGCGATCAAGATGAGTAAATCTCCGCGCGTAGTTGGGCTAGCAAGAGTTCCGGCATCACGGCTACCCGTGATTACCATAAATATTCCTATCAAGGTTCCCGCTACACCTATGATGGCCCAACCCCCGGGACGTTCATGTCCAGCCACGCTTGAGAGAAAGAGTGTCCAAACTGGAGTCGTAGCTAGTAGTAGGCTCGCATTTCCGGCGAAAGTTGAGTCGACCCCAAAGATGAAGCAGAGTTGGTAAGCAACATTACCCAACAAACCAAGGGTGATGATACGACGTAAATCTTCTGGGTCTGGCTTTAACGAACCATCGAGCCGGCGGACTAGGATCCATAGAGCAACGGCCGCCATAGGAAAGCGGAGCGCATTGAGGGCTAAGGGATCAAGCTCACGCAAAACGACTTTGAGGACTGAAAAATTGACCCCCCAGATCAAAACAATCAAAAGAAGTCCCAAGTCAGTCGTGACATCCCTTCTAGGGATCTCCATCTAGATACCTCGGTCCCAATCTGGGCCGTTGTGGGAGGTGAACCGAAGCCACTAGTTTGGGTTGTGGCGCAGAAAAGTACTTGTAAGAACTCCAGTGTCCACATTTACGATCTTTTTCCGGGATACCGGGACCAATTCAATAGCCATGATGAGACAGTTTGCAGATCACCAAGGGAACCAGTGGACGGCCACCGTGAATAGAGCAGATGGACCTGACTACAAGGGTCGATATGTCATGGTGCTCGAGAATGACTCGGGCCAAGGCATCGCTTTGAAGGATATCTGCTGGAATACCGAGAAGACTGCTTACAGGACGCTCCAAACCATGTCAGATGTCGAACTTCGGAGACGCCTCCGATCCGCTACTGGTCGGAGTGCTGTCCAAGGAATCTGCTAGTACCTGACCTTGAGATGGTATGGGGTGTCGCAGGGCACCTAATTAGCTGCCACCACCTCGCTGTGGAATCATCAGCCACTGTCCTGCTAGAATCCGGCTCGGCTCGATTCTCGGGTTGGCTTGTAGCATCTCACTGAGGGTAAGGCCGTAGCGATAGGCGATTGAAGACAGATTGTCACCCGAAACCACCTGATAACGTTGGGAACTCTGACCTGACTCTACTGTTCTCTCGTCGATTTTCTCAACTATGGCATTAAGTTCACGTTCGGGACTGCGCACGAATTCGGCCAATCGCGCTCCTACAAGGTTCTCTACACGCTTCGCACGTGTAGTAGATGGTGTTCCATTCAACAGGATTGAGAATGCTATCCTTTCGTGGTCACGTGAACGGACGATACCGCTGAGTGCTGAGACGCCTTCGATTGTTCCCGTTTTGGCACGCAGATTACCAGCCGCAGCAGTTTGGTACATCCTTCTAAGCTCACGGCGAGTGCCAGCCTGTGGCAGAGAAGCCCAGTAATGATTCCATGTTTCCGTTTCTGCCATGCGTTGTAGAA
>Ga0310121_10002534_pt1 | contig 17230 bp, 15 predicted proteins | sample CB27_Tmax_986_MG_FD_203504 | JGI IMG/M metagenome (GOLD analysis project Ga0310121, IMG submission 203504) | Marine microbial communities from Western Arctic Ocean, Canada - CB27_Tmax_986 | ecosystem: Environmental > Aquatic > Marine > Oceanic | place: Canada: Western Arctic Ocean | collected...
TGGTAATAAAGCAATTATTGGCTTTTCAGCTTGATAAGTCAATGCAAAATTTCCTTTTGCAATTTCGTCAAGCAAAGGGTTGCCAACATAAGTTGCTTTCATCCCATGTTTCTGATAGAAATCAACTTCAAAAGGCAAAATAACCAATAACTCATCTACATACTCCTTTATTTTGGAAACTCTACTTTTATTCCAAGCCCAAACTTTAGGAGAAATATAATAAAATACCTTTATCCCTTGCTGTTTTGCGAATTGTGCAATTTTCAAATTAAACCCAGGGTAATCAACCAAAATAATTGCATCTGGCTTAAAATTTAAAATATCCTGTTTACAAAAATCTAAATTTGATTTAATTGTTCTAAAATTCTTGAGTACATCCCAAAGCCCCATAAAAGCAATATCTTTTATATGCTTAGCCAGCTCCACTCCTTCTGCAATTAATCTATCACCTCCCCAAGCTCTTATCTTAAAAATGCTATTGTATATTTTTAGTTCATGCACTAAGTTAGCCGCATGCAAATCACCTGATGGTTCTCCTGTAACTATATATAACTTCAATTAAATAAACTTTATAATGGCAATAGTAATGCCATAAAGAATTGTAGCGAGCAATATTCCTTTTGCAGCTTCATCTCTATTAGTTTTAATATTCATAAAAAATAGAAGTAGATTTATTAATGCACTTAAACTCATTGCATGAGACAATGTATCCATTTCGATTAGCTTATTATACATCCCAACAGGATCAGAATCCTCAGTAAAGAATGCCACATACACTACAAATGCAGCAATTGGGGCTATTATCCCAACTATTGTACCTTTTATCAATTGTTTATTCATCTGACAACATTTTATTTAAAGCTGTAATAGCAGGATAAGCAGTTACATCAAACTGAACAGGAACTACTGAAACATAATGATTAGCTAGCGCCCACTCATCAGTATCCGTTCCTTTGTCATAATTAACAAACTTTCCTTTCAACCAATAATAAGTCCTTCCTTTAGGATCAACTCTCTGTTCAAATTCTTCTTCCCAATTCGCATTGGCCTGTCGGCATACTTTAATTCCTTTTATTGGCTCAGCTTCTTTTAGCTTTGGAATATTGACATTTAAACAAACCCCTCTTTCCATTCCATTTGCTAATACTGACTGTGTTACTTTTCTAATATATATTTCTGCTTCTGTAAAATCTGCATTATGGGAATAATCCAAAAGAGAAAAACCAATAGAAGGTATCCCTTCCAAAGCAGCTTCAACAGCAGCAGACATTGTTCCCGAATAAATCACATTGATTGATGAGTTAGAACCATGATTAATTCCTGAAACACATAAATCTGGTTTTCTGTCCATTAGCTGATTAATAGCGAGTTTTACACAATCAACAGGAGTTCCACTACAAGCGTATTCTACTTGAGGGCCTTTTTCAATAATCACTTTGTCACACCTTAAGGCAGCATCAATAGTTATTGCATGTCCCATTCCTGATTTAGGTCCATCAGGAGCAACAACTACAACATCACCAAAGTCTTTCATTATCCGAATCAGATTACGAATTCCTGGAGCCGATATTCCATCATCATTAGTTACTAAAATTAATGGTCGTTTCATTTACAATTTTTAATACAACAAAACTACTATAATATTGTTGTATACTTATGCGGATTTTTTCTAATTTTGCACACAAATAAAATAATAAATTATGATTTGGATAGTAATGATAGGATTTATGATTGTAGGGGGAATTGTAAATTCAAGATTAAAAAGTAAAGTTAAAAAATATAGCCAAATTCCTACCTTATCAGGCATGAGCGGAAAAGAAATAGCTGAAAGAATGTTAACTGATAATAATATATGTGATGTAAAAGTCATATCGGTACCTGGTAAATTAACTGACCACTATAACCCAATGGATAAAACCGTAAACCTAAGCCCAGATGTATACCAAGGAAGACATGTGTCTGCTGCTGCAATTGCTGCACACGAATGCGGACATGCCGTTCAACATGCTACAGCTTACCAATGGTTACAAATGAGATCACAAATGGTCCCAATTGTAAGTTTTAGCAATAGAATGATGAGTACAGTTTTTATTATTGGATTAATTGGAGGAAGTTTTATTGGTCTTGGTTGGCAAAATATGTTGATGTTATTTATAATTTTACAAGCTATTGTAACGGTATTTACATTAATAACTTTACCTGTAGAATTTGATGCAAGTAGAAGAGCTTTGATATGGTTAAGGTCATCAGGAATTACTAGTGATAAAGAATTAACTTATGCAGATGATGCTTTAAAATGGGCAGCTAGCACCTATGTAGTTGCAGCATTAGCTGCAGTTACTTATTTACTTTATTATATTGCGCTAAGAGATTAAGTAATACAATTTTAGATATAAAAAAAGCCCTAACAATTGTTAGGACTTTTTATTTTTTAAGAAATTTTTTAACCTTTCTTAGTTAAGAATGGCAATCCAGTTCTTGTGTTTTCTTTCACATGGTAACCATCTGGTTTGTCACAAGCAGTATCTCTTGAATCTTTAGAAAAATAATAAATTCTTTGTACTCTGCCAGTTGATTTTAAAGTAACATCTTTGCAGTTGCAGTGGTATAAAGTACCTCTTGCATTTGTGTGTGTAAAAGCCATGATTTATTTTTTTGGTTAATAATATTTTGACAGGCCCAATATACACAAAAAAATAACACAACTACAATTTTACTAGATGAGGATAAAAATAATTGTTGATAAGTATAAATCTTAATTATTAAAGCAAGTAAATAAAACAATACACCTAGCTTATTTTTAATAAAACAAACGTTGTTTTTAAACTATTGATTTTAAGTGATTTAACCCATGAATTATACTAACAATAACTACAATTGATACTCCCTAGATAAGAGAAGGATTGTTACTAGGTTAGGTCGTTAATAACTTGGGACATAAAAGTGTTAATTTTTATTGTATAAGCAGTCAAATTCAAATTTTAAAAGAATATTATTTAGTAAAAAATTGCGTTTTACACACCAATAAGTATGGAAATTAGATAATTTTAATACTATTATTTAAAGAACAAATTAGTATGTTTACGCCTATAAAAAATTCAAAATGAAAATAATAATAACACTTATTTCAGTAATGAGCATGTATTCAGTATCTGCCCAAAAATATACTGAGATTTATATTAAAGATGCAAATAACGTTGGTTTAAGTTGGTTAAATAATATTAATCACAACCAATACGAAAATGCTTATGCATTACTCTCCAAAGAAGTAAAGGCAACGGTAGAAAAAGAACGCTGGATAACACTAATAAATGAGTTAATGCTTGAATTTGGAAAGCTAGAAATCAGAACTGTAAAGCAAAAATATTTTCAAAGTCAAATGGAGGGAATGGAAGACGGGTTTTATGTTGTTATTGAATATGACTCACAATACGAAAACACAAAAGAGCATACTGAACACTTACTACTCAAACAAAATGATAAAGCCAAATGGGAAATAGCCAACTATAATTATCAGTTTAACAATAAGGAAGATAATACGCCTAGCGCTATTCCCAAAAAAGCAGGAGAGCTTGATTAGTAAACCATTATAAACTATTCTTTGTTACCCAATACCTATAGCTTAAAATTACCTTTTCATAATTCTTTAATTTAGTAATATCCTTCTTATACAGCTTTGGCATTATTAACTTACTCATTACCGCTAGACTCCTAAAAATATACTTTTTCTGAAATAGCAGCATAAATAGGATTATAAGTAGAAGTAGTACAATTGTCATTACGCCATTACCAAATCCTGTGCCCAGTACTATCATCTAATTAATGTTATATGTCCAATAATTATTTTAGGAACGCTCCCCTTAATTTGTTTATACTCAATTACAAATGGATAAACACCTTGTGGCGCTAAATTGCCATCCAACATAATGCCATCCCAAGTTCCCATTTTATAATAAGACTCAGTGTTTTCTAAATTATTACAAATATTTCCATCATTCATATGATTTGTTAATACTATTTCATTTGATTCAAAAACCACTTCACTCCCCCATCTTTTATGAATCTGAATATTGAAAGAATAGAATCCTCCTACTCCCTTTACATAAAACTCATCATTACAGTAATCGCTATTGGGCGTAAAACTACTGGGCGTAAATAATTTATTTTCAGGAGTAACACAAACTTGTATTGTAAAAGAATCAGTGCAACCACCTTGATTAATTAAATTAAGTACAACTGTAAAAACTCCAGTATCATTATAGGTGTGAAAAGGATTCTGAGCAAAAACATACTCAGTTATTTCACTATCACCAAAATCCCAATAAGAACCATTACTAATTTCCAAAGGATTAACAATACTATTATCTAAAAACTGAAATTCACCATCAAGTAAGGACACACATTCTGTTTTATTAGCAAAAAACAAAGCCTCTACTTCATAATATCCAGGAATACTGATCGTATCAGATAATTCACAATTTGTAAAGGAATCAGCAATAATAACCTCATATCTTTTGTTTACAAAATTAACAATGCTATCAGTATAGTTAATAGGATTTGTATTCCACTTATAAATATAGTTTGAAATTGGCAATACTTTTACCTTTGCATAACCCAACTCACCATAACATTGTTTTTCTGACGTAGAGAAATTTACAGTGAAAGAAGGATGTACAAATACAGGAATACTATCTACTGCCTCATCCGAACAAGCATCAGCAACAGATACTATATAAAGAGTAGAAAGAGAAGGATTAATTAGATGTTCAAAACTATTACTTAATCCATTATTCCAATTAAACAAATAATTTCCTGTACCTCCAGTAGCATTTACTCCTATTGTTGTCAAATCTCCTAAACACAAAGAGTCATTAATAATATAAGTATTCAAAAATAATTGATCTTGTACAAAAACTACTGTATCAATGATCTGCATACAGTTGCCTATACCATACATAAAGGTAATTATATGATAACCTGTACCTGCTAAAGCAGGATTAAAAAAATTCCCAACAATACCATCACCGGATAATGTGCCACCTGAGTTTGGTGTCGTTGAGATTAAGATATTTGAATCAATAAAACAATAATTAGCATCTAGACCGCTCAAATTTAAAGTTGGAGAGTTATAAATATTTATAACAAAAGTATCTACACAGTTATTAAGAGCTATATATTCTAAATAATGTGTTCCCGCTCCAAGCGATGAAGGAGAAAATAATCCTGTCGAATTATTTATAATGCCATTTCCAACCCAATATCCCCCAGGAGGGATTACATTTAATATTATATCACTAGAAGATGAGCAAATTAAAGTATCTAATAACTCTGATCTTGGAGACACACTAATAATCAAATTATCAGTACAAGTGTTGGCATCATAAGTAATATTATGAACACCTACACCCGCAATAGTAGGATTAAATTCTCCAGGAAAACTAGTAGTAACAATACCTGTACCGCTCCAGCTTCCATTCCATGGTGTTCTTGGAACTGTTGATATGTCAAGAGTTTGTAATCCCGAATTTAGACAGAAAAATAAGGAATCTATTTGCACATCAGTATCTACCACCCAAACCTCTGCTGTATCAATACATCCATTATATGAATATGTAATTACATCTAAACCTAAGCCAATAGAGGGGTCAAATGTTCCTAAATTAGTATTTGTAATATTATTTCCACTCCAAACTCCGCCAATAGGACCTCCAATCAGATTAAATGAAGCTTGTGAAGGACATGCAATTTGATCAGGACCAGCATCAATCTCATTAATAATAATATCTACAAAGTCATCACAACCTTGAATTGAATATATGAGATTATGTATTCCAAAACTTGCTACATCTGTTAAAAAATCTCCATTTGGAGTGATAGGGCCTCCTAAAATAGAAAGTTTATCAACCGCCACATCTGATTTGTTATTGCTACCTGTAATTACTCGTATACGTATCTTCAACTCCGAACTATTAAACATAGAAAGATCTACAGCAGCTTGAATCCATTGATTACCTTGATTTCCATAAATTACCCAATGATTCCAAATCCAATTCAGCCCATTATCAATTGAAACATCAACAGCAAAAGACCCCTGTCCTGTACCATACATATGATACAAAAAGTGTAATACAGGATTATTATATGCTGATAAATTAAGACAAGGACTAATAAGGCCTGCTCTTTTTGCTGGATTATTTGGATTAGACGCTTCTGTATAAATATAATTCATACCATCATATGCAGATGAAGGGCCAGTATTTCCAGAAGGAGTGGATCCACTATGTACTATCCAATCAAAATCATTAGCAGGATCATGTGTCCAGCTATTCAAACCATTCTCCCACCCTTCTTGATCTGGAAAAGTTGTAATAGAATTTGTGCAACTACTAGGCAATATATTATTATCTGGCAAAACAGACCATATTCCATTTATCGGCGCAGAAGTAAGTGGGAAATCACCTGATTGCTGACAAAGTGTAGTGCCAGTAGGCATTGTAATATTATTTACAACTGATACTAATAAAGTATCCGAGCAACCATTTGGTAAAGTATAAATTGCAGAAATTACTAGTGGAACTGCTCCAACAATAATATCTCCATTAGATTGAATACAATTACATCCAGACCATGTGCCGCCAGGAGTTGTAGAGAGTGTGTTTAAATTGAATGTAGGCGCATTTACACAGGCCGATATATCAGAACCTGCATTTATTTCTAGCACTGTTATATCTAAATCGTCATTACAACCACCGTAACCATAAAAAACAGTATAATTTCCTGCAGCTAATCCATTTGGGTTAAATGTTCCATTATTTCCATTAGTAATACCAGTACCCCACCACCAACCTCCAGTTGGATTTGCTAATAAATTAACAGGAGCATCCGTTTGGCAAATACTAATAGGAAATTGAGTTGTTGGAGGATTAGAAACAAAAATAGTAATCGAATCACTTTGAGCAGATGCCGCACTTAAATCATTTACTGTAACCACATAAGTAGTTGTCACCAAAGGACAGACCGTCCAAGTACCGGGACTATTAGTCCAAGTAGGATTCCAATTGTAAGTATAAGTAGTCGCATCACCACCATTTACATATGCGTATAAATCAGCACATTCTCCAACACAAATAGTGTCATTATCAGCTGTTAAATTCACTTCTAGGGGACAGTCATTAATAGAAAATTGAAAAGTAGAAGATAAATCCCAAATGCTACCACAAGCATCCTTAAAATAAGACTGAAAAAAGATAGTATACATTCCGCTTTCATTTAAGCCCGGAGAAAGAGAAAGTTGAATCTGATTAGTAGAATCATTTATGCAATTTAAGGCTGTTGCATTGACAGTTTGATTCAACTGTCCTCCAACTAAAATTTGAGCTGTAGCTACTGAATCGCAATAAATATTCTGGTCCAATTCAATAATTAAAGTGTTTAAGCTGCAACTTGCTGCAATAGGCAAACTAATTATGGGAGGTTGTGGTACAGCAATTTGTGATTCCCAGCTCAATTCAAATCCTTCAGCAGCAACATTCACATCCGAAATGAAATCAATTGTTACACAACCAGACGAAACTATTTGTGGAGGTAAATTTATACCAGAATATGGTCCTCCTAAAACAGGAAAAGTATTATCAGGCCCATCATAAATTATCACATAATCATGCTGTGGTTCGGTTTCAAAAAGAATGAAATTAATTGTAATAGAAGCAACTCCTGCAGGACAAATAGTAAATGAAAAATTCTCATTATGTGTATACCAACCAGGACTAAAAGTGTTTGCCTCACTATCAGTTAAAGTACCCTCACAATCAAATACAGTTTGATTGGACATAGTGTACTGTGCAAAAACTCCATTTCCAAACAATACAAAACTTAAAATTAAAAAACATCTCATTGCTTGTTTACTGTAATTAAACCTGTTGTTATTTTATTGCTCCAATTTTTATCTTTATCCTGAATACGAATAGTAAAAGTTAAGGTTTCTGTATTCCCATTGCTAAAGATAAATGGAGAGTCTATCTCAATATGTATTTCGCCAGTTATGGACACTTCACTTTGAGGAGGATTTAATGGAATCAGATGATAATAATCAGCATTAGAAAGTCGACTATCTTTGACTTCTAATGATAAATAATCAGGATCAAAAAACCCGATAAATCCTTTGGCATGACTATAAGAAATTTTCACATTAATATTCTCTTCAAATTCAATAATTTCTGAAGGACTCATTTCAATCAAGCTAATGTAAAATTCATTTTCCACTTCATCTTTTTTACAAGTAGTGAAAAGGGAAATAATTAATAGTAATGACACTATTTTTTTCATAATTATTGAACAGTAAATGTAAAGTGTTTTACAATTTTATAATCTGATCCATTGGATGGAATTTCAGTAATAGGATTAACATCATCTTTTACAAATATCTTCATAAATACAATATCTCCAGTGTTATAGGCAGACATATCTAGTGTATATTTATGATAAAAATCATCAGTTGTACTGACATAATATCCTGTTTCGTTTATAGGAGGGCTTATTATTTGTAAAGGCAATTCAGGTCTGTTGTCAAAATTAAATAAATTTTTAGAGAATTTAATTTTATTATAACTTAGTTGGTTAGCAGTTAAAATATCATCTTCAACTGAAAACCAAAAATCAACAGAGGTAGCGTTAGAAGGAATATATATAGTACCACTAGACTGCCCTCTACTTAAGAGGGTGGTTTGACCTGTTGCAAAAGCGATACAGCCCCTCATCTCTGGAATTTTATTTGGCTCTAATGGTGTATTCCCAAAAATATCTTTTGCTCCATTATCAATCCAATCTTTTATATTTGGAATCAACTGATCTTTGACTCCATGCCAAACATGAGATTGATCTGGATCATATACTATATCAGCAGTTAATGGCATTACCTGTGAGTTATTATCAAAAGTAGATATGCCATTTACATCAGCTAAAAGCCTAGCATAAAGGACACTCTTTTCAGATTTTCCTGGTTTAACTCTAAATTCATAGCTTTCATTTCCGTTATTTTTTATAATAGGCTGATATACCAATGTACTATAAGAACTCTCTATTGTTCTGAAATCGGGCTCAAATGTACCATCATGACAACCAGAATTATTGCAATAAGGCTGAAAAATATTATTTTGTAATGACGCAAATGAACTAGGATTATTAAAATAATTTGTATCATTACTTTGTGGAGGATCTAAGCTAGGATCATCATATGGATTTAACGTATCCTTCTGACATGAAAAAAAAAGAACAACTAAAATAAATAAAATAAAAACTCTCATTATATATCTATATTAAGTCAAACAAAGATTGATTTGTTGCTGTAAGTCCAGAACTAATCATATCTTCTTTGAAACCTAATATCTCAGCAATTGTAGGAGTAATGTTTAATAGATCCCCTTGTGCATTATTTTCTCCTCCTAAAGCTAGATTAGACTGAATGCTAGGACCTGCCATCATACCAAATACTCTTTTTGTATTTTCGTCAGAGTGGTCAAAACCAGCAAATGCATTAGCGTCAATAATATTATTTGATTCAAGATTTCTACCCTGCTCAGGAGCTAAAATAATTGCAGTATTTCCTGCCATCTCTGGAATTTGATTTTGTATAAAGTCCCAAAGATGACCAACACCATGATCTGCTCTATGTAAATTTTGCAAATAACCCGTAAAATTAGAGTGACAAGCATCAACTGACGATAAATATACTACAGATAATTTTGGCTTAAACCTTTTCATTACTTCACACGCATATCCAATGCTATCAAGTTCACCACCACTAACAGGAGGATGTGCAATAACACCTTGTTCCGTTTTTTCAAACATATCTTTAAAAAACTGCTTAATTTCATATTTTTCCTCATCTGTATTTCCAATATCTGGCATGGCCTTCCCTTGTGATTTCCAAACATTATCTAAGAAATATTTCATTTTGTACATAGGATCAAGTTCCTCCTCAGGATGATATACTTTTGCATTTTTAAGATGTTTAACCCCATCAGAACCAAACGTAATTGTAGGAGCTAAAAAATTAGCGCCATATTGAGATCCGTAATCAGGGTGAATACTATAATCAAGTAAGGGTATGGAATTTCCAATTCCATTACCTATATACCAAACTTTTGAGGCAGGAACTCCCAGATGTCTTCTTACATATTCAAAGATTGTCGGCATCTGACTTTTACTATTAAGCCCTTGTGTGTACTGATAATTTCCTGTCAAAAGTGTATTAAGCCCACCATAATGACCTGCATGAGAGGAAACCATTTCCTTAAAAATTGTCCCTTGACTCTCTAATGTTTGATTAAGAATCTTCGGAATAGGAGTGTCTCCACTTACAGTACCATCTGTACCATAAACAATTTTATCTGTAGGCACATTACCATTAAGTAAATTATACATTATATTTCCTTCGCTAGAATAATCTTGACTATCTAGTAAATATCTTTGTAGAACTGATTCCTGTTGTCGCACACCTCCAGCAAAAGCAACAAATACTAAATGATCAGCCATTGCAGAGCCTGAAGCAGCAAACAAGCTGCCGCTTGACAAGATAAAAGGCATAGTTATTGCAGTCGTTCCTAAAGCCGTATTTTTTAAAAATTTTCTTCTTTTCATGTTTTTAAGTTTTAATAAAACTGGTATTCATTAGATAAAGAGAATGCAGTGTATACCATCTCAGATGAAATATTTGGATGTGATTCAAAGAAATTTAAAAAATATTCTCTTTCTGCTTCTGTAATATTTCGAACATAGAATCTCTTATATGTTTCCTCTATAAATGAATTTAAATCTACACGCATTAATGAGTCGCTAGGTATAGTTACGCCCTCTTTATTCATAAAATTACTTATTATAACTTCATGAACAATCTCTTTGTCTCCAACAGATTCAATACACCGAGTAATCTCAACTAACTCGTTTGCTGAAAGAGCTTGTTGAAACAGATTTGCATATAAAATAGAAATATATTGTCCTGGAGTTTTAAGTTTAGTTTTATTCGCATTATATGAATTAGATTGTATTTGATTAATGTCATAAATAGGATCATCTTTCTTACAAGAAGATATTGACATAAAAACAGCAAGTACTATTAAAATTGTTTTTCTCATAATTTTAAATTTAGAAATGTGCATATTCATCAGTTTTCATTATTTGTCTTTGAACCCACTGAAAATCATGATTCTGATAAAAACTCTGCATCAAAAAATCTATCTCCTGAGTAGATGCCTCTCTTGCTAATAACGTGCCATAGGCCCATATTATTACTCCTTCATAGAACTCTCGTGAGGTGCAAATGATAGAACTAAAATTCTCTTTATTATTACCAGAACTTCCAAGTACAATCTGAGCTGTATTATCTTCTATCATTTTATATACTTCATCAAACTCATATTGTGTAGGATAACGAAATAATAAATTATCAAAAGTAGCATTAATAAAATTGAAAGTATTCATGTTTATATTGTCATATACCGAATTAAAAATCATGCGTCTATACATTTCATTAATTTCAATAATTCCATTATAATACTGAAGTTCAGCAAGTAACACATCATTAAGTTTATGATAATTTAATAGTTTTTTATTTGCGTTTAACATATTCCCATTCACAGAATCCACTATATATGCAGAATAATGATTGCTAAGTTCTCCGGCAATATAATCATTAGATACTCCCTCTAGCAATCGTACTTTTAACATATCATACATCCTATGGTAATAGGCAAATTTATAAGAAGAATCCCCCTCAATAAAAGTTGTATCAAACTGTAATTTATAAAGTAGCGAATCTCTACTCTCTAATGTTACATCAGCATCTCTTAAGTACTGAACATCACTATCCATTTCTGTATCAAGAGGTTCTCGGCCAATTAAATCAATATACACTCTATTGACATAATTTTCTAATAACAAAGTAGATATCTCGCTATAATAAGGAGCCTCATTGTCAGAAATAATATCTGCATCTTTCTTACATGATGAGATGCATAAAACTATAAATAAGAAATATAAAAAGTTTTTCATTATTCAAATATTATCTTTTTAGTAATTAAACCACTACTATGAATTAATTGCATAATATATGTTCCATTTGACAAATAATTGTTGTCAATAATAAACTTATTCATAACCCTCTCTTCTGAAAGAACTAATTTACCGCTAATATCAAAAATCACTAAATCAAAGGCTTCATTTTTAGGTAAATTAATTGTCATTATTCCTCCAGTAGGATTAGGAAAAATCACTACTTGAGTAGACAATATATCCATTATTCCAGTAGCACAAGTATCAACCAATACTAATATTTCCTCTCTCGATTCACATCCATTTGAATCTAGTGCCTCAACAACATAAGAAAAATCTTGTGTAGGATAAACAACTACTCTATCCTCCCCTTGATCTAAAGGATTACCAGTATTCCACCAATAATTCAAAAACCCTGAATTAACTTCAATTACAACTGAATCACCAACACAAACCTCAGGAGGATTTGGTGCAGTCATTGGATTTAATGGAGCAATTTGATATACTATAACTTCAATAGAGTCTATGTCTGCACATAAACTATCTATTGCAACAACAGTATATATGCCAGGCATAGTAGTTGTTATAATTCTTGTAGTGCCAATAGGAGGTCCAGTTATTGTCCATAAATAAGTATCAAAACCATACGTTGCTTCAAGTATTGCTGTATCTCCATCACATATTTCAATATCAATTGTACCATTATTAATTTCTACAGTACAAGGTGAAGTGTTACATGAATCTATAGTAACAAGTATCTCCCCTCTTCTATCACAGCCAGTTATAAGATCTAAAGCCTCAACAATATATGTAGTTGAAACAGTTGGAAAATCTACAATGGCAGGTGTTGTATTTCCTGTTGGAACCCATATAATATTATTAACTGGATTAACTGGATTTATTGACAGAATAATAGAATCTCCTAAGCATATATTAGATGGAGATGGTATTGAATAAATAACAATTTCTTCAACAGCAACACTAAAAGATGCTGTAGAAACACAGCCGGAAGAATCGGTTGCAGTTACAGAATATATTCCTGGGAAATTTGCAGTTGTAGACAATACATGTCCTGTATCACCTGTTGACCAAAGATAAGAAACAAAAGGTGTTGAAGATGCTGTTGGAGAAGCTTCAAGTAAAATAGAGTCTCCCCAATTACAAATAACAGAATCACCATCAATCTCCACCTCACAAGACGGATTACATGGTAAGAAACCACCAGGAATTCCACTAGGAACAGCTGGAGTCCATCCTACACCCACACATTCGGCCATACAATAATTTCCATATTGAACACCGTCACATCCACATACTGGCGCATAAATCATTGGACAAGGGCAAGTAGCTGGTATTGCAATACAGTTCTCACAAATTGTAGTATCACAACCTAATGTTACGTTTGTTATAGTAATACACCAGCCTGTATAATAATTAGCAGTGTAAGAACCAGCACCACTCATCTGTATATAAAGACCATTATTAAAATCAAATATCCAGGAGCCTAATGTTATAGCGGTAATTATAGTGCCTGCTGTTATATCTACATTTAAACTAAATCCAGTTAAATTACATGGTGGGGGTGTCATAGATAATAATACCCAATTTGTTCCATCCCAAACAATAGTGTCACACGTATTACAAGCAAACGTCATTGTTGGATTAGAAAATATAGTTATTAAACAAATATAATTTGTATCTGAGTTCATTGGATTTGGTATAGAGAAGATAGGTGATGCAGCAGTATCTGTAATAAATATTCCTGATTCATCTGTAAGAGACCAATCATAGGATATTGATGCAAGCATATTTAATGTTGGAATAGTAGAACTCAATGATACGCTCGTTGCTGTTTGTGATGTAATACTTATTTCAATTGAATCACAATAATTAACTTGTCCGTATGTAAATAGTGTTAAAAACAGTAATGATAGGCTGAATATAAATTTTTTCATGATAAAAATGATTTGGTAAATTTAAATAAATAAATTGATTTGTGCAAATCAATTTATTTAATCATGATGTCTAGTAAAAAGTAGATTTCCAGAATTCTCTTCAGTAAAGATATAATTTAGATTATTGAATCTTTTGATTTTGTCAATTGATACGATTTTATTTTTGATAATATAATTACACATCTCCCCTCTTGCTCTTTTTGCGTAAAAAGAAATTACCTTAAGTTTTCCATTTTTATAATCTTTAAATATAGGTGTGATTACAGGGTTAGGGAAATTATTTAATTTCAATACCTTGCTGTACTCATTAGAAGCAAGATTTACCAAGACTTCAGTGCTTTTCATCTCTGAGAGTAATGCCCTGCTTAGTTTATCCCCCCAAAAATGATATAAGTTATTTCCATTTTTAGTTTTCATTTTAGTACCCATCTCTAATCGATAGGGATAAATTAAATCTAACGGCTTGAGCAAGCCATACAATCCTGATAAAATTCTTAGATGCTCTTGAGCAAAATCTATTTCATGAGCAGTGAAAGTTTCAGCTTTTAACCCTTGATAAACATCCCCTTGAAACATATATATTGCCACATTTACTTGATCGGAATTTAAATCCCATTGTTGAAATCTTTCATAATTCAATTGCGCTAAATTATCACTTAAGCTCATTAGTTTTTTTATATCATTTACCTTATAATTTTTAAGCTCTTTCACTAAATATTTAGCTTCATTAGAAAACTGGAATTCAGAAACATTTTTTAGAGATAACTTCTTATTAGATAGTTTCTTAGCAGGAGAAATAATTATCTTCATTCTTATATTGTATTATTGCACAAAATTATCAAATAATTCCATGTATCATTTACTTAAGAAATATAAACTTACCTCACTACACTTAATGGTAGTTATACTAGGGTTAACAGGAGTTTTTGGAAAATTAATTTCCTTAGATGCTATCCATTTGGTTTTGTACAGAATGGGCATTGCTTTTGTAAGTTTATCTCTTTTCTTGCTTTTTAAAAAACAACTCTTTTCCATTAGCAAAAAAAACTTCTTTGGCATATTAGGTGTGGGCGCTTTAGTCACCCTACATTGGTTATGCTTTTTTCAATCAATAAAAGTTTCAACGGTGTCAGTAGCTGTAGTTTGCTTGGCTACTTCATCCTTATTTTCAGCCCTTATTGAACCTTTTTTTTTCAAAAGAAAATTGTTAGCCTATGAAGTAATAATGGGAATAATAGTTTTAGGAGCTCTTGCTTTTGTAATGGGAACTGATACACAATATATCTGGGGATATTTTTACGGAATAATGGCTGCTTTTTTAGGCACTTTATTTACCTTATTTAATGCAAAATACATCAACAAAGTAGCGGCTGCACAAATTACTATGATTGAAATGTTAGCAGGAGTAGTAATTATCAGTTGCCTATTATTAGTTCAGCAAGATTATGCAGTGTTCACTACATTAATTTCAGCAACTGATTTTACTTATCTTCTTATTTTAGGCATAGCTTGCACAGCATTAGTATTTGTATGGATGACAGAAATAATGAGACACATCACCCCCTTTTCATTAATAATGGGAATAAATATGGAGCCAATTTACAGCATTTTATTAGCACTTTTGATTTTTAAAGAATCTGAATTTATGAACCCTGCATTTTATATAGGAGGGAGTATTATCATTGGTGTTATATTTTTGGAAGGTTATCTTAAAAATAAACAATAGTTTTTTGCATTATTCGTTTTGATTCTTAATTTTGCGCACTTAAAAATATATTATGAAAAAAATAACTTTATTATTCATTCTTAGTTTAACCATAACATCTTTTTCTTACTCACAAAGCAAATTTGGTAAAAAGAAAATGAGCCAAGAATTAATAGGTTATACTATCAGTGGCGAAATAGAAGGGCTACAAGATACCTCAGTAATATTAGCTTATTACTTTGGCGGCAAGCAATATGCAACTGATACAGCCCAATCAGTAAATGGAAAATTTACTTTTAAAGGGGAAAAAGAATTAAAAGGAGGAATGTATTTGGTGGTTCTTCCAAATCAACAGTATTTTGACATAATTGTATCAGAAAATAAATTTTCATTCAGCACTAAATTAGATAATTTAATAGGTGCTATGACTTTTAAGAATTCAAAAGAAAACACTCCTTTTTATGCCTATTTGAAATTCATTACTCAAATGCAAAAAGAAGTTGCTCCTATCAGACAAAAAATGGAAAATTCAACAGGAGAAGAAAAAGAAAATCTTCAAAAAACTGCTAGTGAGATTGATAATAAGGTTAAAAACTACCGAGCAAATTTCATGAAAGAAAATGAAGATGTATTTTTTACCAAAATAGTACGAGCAACTACTGAAATTGAAATCCCAGAATCTCCTTTAGATAGTACGGGAAACCCTGACAAAACTTTTCCTTACCGTTTTTATAAAAAATACTTTTGGGATAATATAGATTTCTCTGACCAGAGGATGCTTAGAACACCCATCTTCTTTAACAAGATGGATCAATACCTAGATAAACTAACAGCAAAACATCCTGATTCAATTAATGTTTCTGCTGATGTTTTAGTGAACTTATCAAAAGCAAATGGAGAGATATTTCAGTATGTAGTTTCCTATATAACTTCAACCTATGAAAGATCAAAAATCATGGGAATGGATGCTGTTTTTGTACATATGGTAGAAAATTATTACATCACAAAACAATGTGATTGGGTTGACTCTACACAGTTAGTTAAAATTGCAGATAGGGCTCAAAAAATTGCCCCTAACTTAATTGGAAGAGAGGCTTCTGAATTTGTTGACTTTTACGGAAGACCTTTTATGAAAGACACTTCTGGAATTACGCATACTTTACAAGAAATAAATGCAGACTACACCGTACTTGTTTTCTTTGGTCCAACGTGTGGACACTGTAAGAAAGAGATGCCTAAAATTAAACATGATGTTGATTCATTAGTTACTGCAGGAATAGATATCAAAACTTTTGCAGTAGCTACTGAATTTGATAAAAAAGAATGGAAGAAATTTATCAATACTCAAAAAACAGGAGACTGGTTAAATGTAGCTGATATTAATCATGATGAGGAGGGCAATCCTGTCGCAAGTAGTGACTGGAGAGATAAGTATGACATCTACTCTACTCCTGTAATTTACTTATTAGATAAGGGAAAAAAGATTTTAGCAAAAAGAATTACACACACACAAATTGTTGAA
>Ga0310121_10002536_pt1 | contig 17222 bp, 12 predicted proteins | sample CB27_Tmax_986_MG_FD_203504 | JGI IMG/M metagenome (GOLD analysis project Ga0310121, IMG submission 203504) | Marine microbial communities from Western Arctic Ocean, Canada - CB27_Tmax_986 | ecosystem: Environmental > Aquatic > Marine > Oceanic | place: Canada: Western Arctic Ocean | collected...
TTTACCTAACCACCCTGCGTAAAGGAGTACGAACTATGATCGACGATGAACAGGACGTTTATGAATTGATCAAGGCGATGAACGAACACTTACCGATGTGGGCTTACGCGACTCCGCCGCTGGTGAAGGCAGTGCGCCGCGAGGGGGCGGAAATCAAAGTGAACGATGCGGTCGAGATCGATTCGGTACTGTATCTGGGTGACGAGGGTGGTATTGGGTGTGCAATTGGACAGTGGGGCGGCAAGACCGTTGTTGTAACCCCAGTCGTCGTAAATGCATAATCGCAATTGATACGGCACACGACCAAGGTTACTGGCCGGGCCTAAAAGCCAGCGCACCTACCTATTTGGCTCAGCGAACTCTACAAAAATGTCAAAGTCTTCCTCGACGAATACGACTCGATAACGCTCAATAAGGCGGTTGTCGTCTGGAAAAAATACCGCTCTTCTCTTGGAGAGAAGGTCAATAAGCTCGTCGGTAGGCAGGTCAAAAAGGCCTCTACAAACGCTACGAATCTGAGTCTTTTTCACTGACGTGCGATCAACGGTGTAATTCCATAATGCCACCCAAGCAAGTGCAATCGCATCGATGTAACGAACATCTTCCAGTTTTTCTTCACACCAAGGCGACAAGAACAGCCATAAATCACTCGTGAATTCTACCTCAGTCATCAGTTGCTCCTCCTTTACGCCGATTCTTCCTGGGCGAACGTCGATCAAATCGGTGCCTCGATTTTAGTGGCCTCGTCTTGAGGCGATTCTTGGCCGTCGTCACGCCCAACACCATCTTGAGCGAGGAACGGCGCTGACAAGAATCCTCATGACTACTCCGCTCCACCAAACTCGCTTTCGCCGATCGCCGATTCATGGCAACTGCTCACACACTCAGTGCTGACGATCGCGGAACAGATGTAATCCAAACGCTGCATGTTGTCACAGGCGAGCTTGTACCTCAATGGCAATCAAGCGACGTTACGCGCTCATGACTAACCGTCCGGAGTCAGTAACTGCGTCTTGCCAAGTGACCGAGGTGATCTCGAACGACGCGCCGAACCGTACTCGCTAACCTGCGGAGGTTGCCCCCACACCCCATGCACGAACGAGCGGTCGCCAAACTGCGTCGGCGCGAAACGCCGAGGGGACTTAGAAACTGCACAGGTCGATGAAGCCGACGCGAGTTAGCAAAACGCTTTTCGGCGCACGGGTGAGCGTCTCCTCCGCGCTTCTCACGCATCAAAAATCGAGCCGTGCTGTCGACAACTGCGCGCAGCCGGACAACCCTTGCTCGCTCAGGTCACGCCCACCTTTGTCCCGACTGTTGGGAAAACGTGGGACTTTCCTGACCAGGATCCTGCTGTCGTCACAATGATGACACTGCCGCAGAGGTGGCTGTCACCTCTGCGAGTTTGATTTGTCGGGGTTTTAAACATTCGAATTTTGAATTTATTTCGGATTTCGATATTCGGATTTCGATATTCGGATTGGGAGACTTGGCCCCGTTGAAACGGACAAGCTACTTCTTAACATTGCCTTAAGGTAGCGCATGGCGGTGCGGATGCCGGCTTGGCTTAGTTTTTGGATGAGCCTCTGCCATGGCTGTGCATTCGTGCCGAGCGCGTTCGAATCATGATCCATCCTATTCCCCAGACGGCCAGTATGCCCGTCGTCGGCTCGGGAGCTAACGCGACCGCTACCACGTCACCCCAATTGAAAAGCACTTCGTCGAGCTTCGAGGCGCCAACATTACCGCTGGGTCGGCGGTTGGTCCATTCCTCCGGCAAAGTTGTGCCTGGTGCATTCCAGTTGAATAACACGAGATTCAAATCCTCGACTCCGACGTTGCCGCTATCATCGAAGTCGCCGACCAGTTCGGGGATCAGTGTAAAAGTAAACGTGCCCAATGGGCCTGTGGATTCACCGACGAACGGATCGCCCAGGAGGGCGATCGGATCTTGGGGGCTCGTGTTGTTGTTGTTGGATAAGAAATTCGACCCGCTGTCCGTTCCCGCGTCATAGGCAAATAGATCCACCGTTAGACTGGAGAGCCATTCGCCCTCGGCCCGGAGCTGTAGATCATGGACACCCACGAACCAATCGGGGCTAGGTGCAACCATCGTCACAAGCGTTACCAATGAATGGCTCTCATTGACCATGAAGGTACCGGATACCGTATTGGATGAGAGGGTGCCGGACGTAATAATGGTGGTGTCCGCGTTGTCACCGGCGGCATCGAATTCGTTTCTCAGCGCCAACGTGCTTCCTGTCTCGGCCATGCTCTCAATCCCCGCCGATGCGATGCCGCCGTTATCCCAGAAGTTGACCTGGTCGGTGTGCGTGGCTCCTACCAGTGGCGAAAAATGGGCACCTGGCGGATAGGCCTCCGGGTGGCTGGATCCGCTCCAAGTTGCATTGAAGTCGACCATATAATCAACGGCACTTACGGTGTTGTTCCAGATCGACAGGAAAACCACCATCGAAGTTACGATCGAAACTCTGATTCTTAACATAAGGTGTGTCTCCGTTGTGATTACACCGCAACGACTAGGCTCGATTGGACCGATGTCCTATTGGATTGGTAATGGAAACATGGGCTTCTTGTTGGGTTAGGAACTGGTAACAAAAACTTGCCCGTTTTCTTGAATTCCGAAGCACGAATATCGAAATCCGAAACAAATACGAATCACCTAAATTCAAATGTTCCAAACATCGAGTGCAGGGAGAATATCGTAGCACTACGGGGTTTTGAACAGCGAGTTTTGAATTTGTTTCGGATTTCGATATTCGGATTTCGACGTTTCGCTCCGTTGAAACGGACGAGTGATTCCCTAACATCGCCTTAGTCGTCATCAGGTCGATTCGCTTACACCATTTTGGTCTTAATTCCTGGTGCGACTGCGAAACTACCGCGACTATCGCGACGTTTCTCAGCGTCCGTCAGTCGGCTCGATGGTTTTAGAGAAACCCAACGACATTGATTCAGACGTCGATGTGAAAGAAGCCAACCGTTCGGCTAAATTAACGAACTGTTTGCCTCATGGCAGCGACAGCAGTTGGTCGCGTGAACGATCTAGGAAGTCGAACACCCGTTGCTGCTCCGGGAAGTCCCTTTCTTTCGTGACTTGGACCTGATCGCCCAATTTCTCCAAGAGCCAGTCACGGTCATCCGCCCGAAACGGCTTTTGGCCGTCGACATGGACGTAAACCGGATTCGTGTGCGCTTCGGCATCTGGTCGCCCGGTCTCTGACAGGCCATAAGCACGCGCGGCGATCCAACACGGTTCGGCGCCGGAGATCCGGTGCTGCAGCTCGATCCATTGTCCACTGGCGCCCTGAGGCGGGACCGACAATGATTTAACCGTCTCACCGTTTACGATGAGTTCCAGGTGATCCACATGCGTGACCTCACAGCGGAGTCGCACGTTGGCGACCAGCTCTGTTTTGTCGCCACCGGGAAGTGAGATCGTATCGCCGGGACGATGGCCATTGACCTCCAACAGGACCAGCGGCCCGGTGGTGAAAAAACTCCGGCCCTCCGCCGCGGCACGAGTCCATTGGTGAAAGTCGGGCCGCTTGTCGGCGTGGATGTAATTGCGGCAATCGCCCAGACATCTACCGTATGGGAAGTCACTACCAGCCAACCCGGGAAACTGATAGCCCAGGTTCAAAATGCGATACCAGCCCGACAACCCGATCCCTCGATAGTGAGCCATCTGTAACAGCTCCACCCCGTCCGTCGACTCATCGATATAATCCGCGTAGATCTCACGTGAATAGCCGCCGTGCGCATGAAACGAGAATCCTCCGAGCTGGCGGGTCTGTCGCCCAACACCATCAAAGGTCGGCCAATTGTCGGCATTGACGGTCAGGCCTTCCAGTACCAACCGGTCATGCATCAGCAGACAGATGTGGCCATAGGTGGAACAGCGATACTCCTGGCCCGATGCGATTCCATACCGACCAGCGGTGCGTACGGAACGGCGCCCGAGCTCGCGATCTTGAGGCCATACCTGCCGTTGCATTAACCCCGAATAGCTGGGTGGATCATTCATGCACAGGATAGTTCCGTATTCAATGTCCTCGGCTGCCATCAAACCCAGCGCATGCTTGTCGTCTTCTTCATGATCCCGCCGCCGATTCAAATGGATGTGCGTATCCCCCGAATAGTAGCCGTGTTCGTTCATCGCCGCCGTGCGATCAATGCGCAGATCGACTTGATGGTTTTTGCCCGCCACCGCGGTGATCTCGTGGTGAATGGGGTGATACTCGTATCCTTTCCAGGCCTCGATGCGGATGTTTCCGGTGGGCACGGTGATATCGAATTGGCCCAGAGAGTAAAAGTAGAAACCGTAGTAACGGCTTGGGCCATGCGTCTCGTCATGGGCTGTTTTGTGGCAGCTCCATTCCGCGAGCGGATGCATCGACGGTTCGAAGTAGTTCCCATCCGGTCCGATCACGTTGACCCGACAGGCCGCTGGCTTTCCCGTTGACCCATCAACGACGGTGACTCGTAGTGTGCTCGTTTCCGAGTCCGCATCGACTGTGACCGGTTCGCCTGCAACTTCAAAACCGGTAGGCGTGTGAATGAACGCCTCTTCGTCAACACTGAATGACTGATTCGGTTCGCGGTTGGCCAACTGACGGCTGGCCAAAGACGACGGGGAGTGTGCGACCGACGTAGAGCCCGGTCCGAAGACGATGGCCATGGTGAGGTACACAACGCATACGTTGGATTTCCGCTTGATGCTGATCATGGTAATATGCTCTATTTGTTCTGCCCGCGAACACGTCGTTCGTGCAACCGATTGATGGTTCTTGGCAATTGTAACCGAATCCACCTCCGGTGTGTCGCAGGGAGGAAAACCAGGTCGACCGACGAGTGGGGCATGGAATGTCCCTCACTTGAATGGGCTGGAAGGACACATAAACACACAAGATACGATTTTGACAATCGCAGCGGCCGACATGTTCAAACCATCCACCGTTTACTATCTCGAAATGCTTTCTCCGTCACAACGTGTCGTCGCGGCGCCGCGTGATGACTTGACGGTCCTGTTCGCTCACACAATATCGGTCGACTACTACCGTTTCTTATACGACGCGGTCGGAGGAGATTACAACTGGATGAGCCGCCGAAAGCTATCAGATGAGGCATTAGCCGAAATCATTCAAGATCCTCCAGACGAAACCCATGTTCTGTATGTGGACGGCTCTCCGGCTGGGTTTGCCGAGTTGAACCGTCGCCAGCCCAATGAGATTGAACTGATCCAGTTTGGCCTCTTTCCCGGTTTTATCGGCCAAGGGCTTGGCAAGTGGTTCTTGCAGTGGACGATTGATAAGGCTTGGAGCTACGCTCCCAATCGAGTCTGGTTGCATACTTGCACCTTCGATCATCCAGCGGCTTTTCCGAACTACAAGCAAGCCGGTTTCGACCTGTACAAAGAAGAAACAATCCAACAGGAATGTTAGCTTACGGTGCTCTCAACCACCGCACGCATCTTCTCCATGCCTTCCTTCGTCACCTCGAAGGGGTCGCGCGCCCAATGATCTTCGCGGAATAATTCCAATGAAAGGTAGCGATCATAACCGGTCGCCTCGATCAACTTGATATAGCGAGCCAGATCGTAGACACCCTCGCCGGGCCAAACACGGTCGCCGTCCAGTTGCTCGCCGCGGTGCACCACGTCATCGGCCACCACGTCGTCAAAGTGGGCCACCGCGATCTGGGAGTCCGTCAACTTACTGATCGATTCCATCGGACTACCGCCGCGGTGAATGTGCGCCGGATCGAGAACCGTTGATGCGTCCGGGTGTCCCGATTTGGTCATGACCTCCAGTGCGTCTTCGATCGTGTTCAATTGATCGACGAAACCCAGAAACTCCATCGACGGCTTCACGCCAAATTCGGCGCCAATTTCCAGCAGTTCACGATAATTCCGGGCACCCAGTTCGTAATCCGCCTTGCCGAGCGGAGGACCAGCGATCACATGGGGCGCTCCCAATTCGGCTGCGATGGCGATGCGCCGTTTGCATTCGTCTAATACATGCCGATGCGATTCTCCAGAAGAGTCGAACCAATCGCCCAGGTAGATACATGTGGGAACCGCCAGGCCGTGATCGTCCAGTGCGTTGCGCACCTCGGCTACGGTGTTCCCCGCCGCCACATGTTCGTCGACTTTGTCGAACCAAACCTCCAATGCCTCAAAACCTGCCGCCGCCGCGGCCTCGATCTGTGTCAAAATTGGGGTGGTCCGGATCGTGGACCCATTCAGCGAGAATTTCATCTTGATCACTCCAAGGTTCTGGTTTGGTACCGTTCCACGTGGTCGATACGTGTTATCTCTCTCGAGAAGAATCCCGCAATCCCTCCATTGTTGGGCGATTTGCACTCGCGTAAAGACGCCTCATCCGCATTCGGACGTAACACTTTCCCGCGATTCTCGCTCGTCTAGGTGGGGAAAGGCTTCTAGGCCTTCATGATTTGGACTTCGCTTTCGGGAGAAAAGCCATGTCAATTCAAGAGAAAATCCGAGATATCTTTGCGCGCAAAACGTTTTCAAGCCACCGCCGTCGGGTCCGCCGTCGGGTCCGCCGGCGTCTGGGAGGCGCCAGCCTGGAACGGCTCGAAACCCGAGCCATGATGACCTCTACTTTCGGTGACTTTAACGGAGACGGCTACGATGATATGGCGGTTGGAGTTCCCGGTGAAGGAATCGGCAGCCTGGCCGACGCGGGCGCGGTCAATGTTATTTACTCCAACTATTTGGCGATGTCCAATTCCGGTGACCAGATCTTTCACCAACCCGGAGCCGGTTACACTGGGAGCGGTCTTCTCCAAGGCAGTGCGGAAGCCGGTGAGAAGTTCGGAACGGCCTTGGCCGCCGGCGATTTCGATGGCGATGGCTATGAAGACCTGGCGATCGGAGTTCCAGGCGAAGACAGAGGACCCATCCAGGATGCGGGAGCCGTACAGATTCTCTATGGAACGTCGTCAGGTTTGAGTGCAAATCGCAACAGCATCCTGCACCAAGACAGTCTGGGCATCGACGATCTCGCGGAGCAGTTTGACCGCTTTGGCTCGGTGCTGACCAGTGGCGACTTTAATGATGACGGATTCGCGGACCTGGCGATCGGAGTGCCACACGAGAACGTTGGAGCGATCAATAATGCGGGTGTGACTCACATCCTCTTCGGCTCTTCCGCGGGATTGCATACGGCTCTATCTCCGGATAGTCAACTCTGGCATCAAGACGTTTCTGGCATTGGCAGCGACGCGGAACGCTACGACAACTTTAGTGCCGCCTTGGCCGCGGGAGACTTTGACAATGATGGCGTTGATGATCTGGCCGTTGGCGTGTCCGGCGAGGACATCGGTGATGATATCGATGCCGGAGCGGTCAACGTCTTAAAGGGTCAATCGGGTGTGGGGCTCACGTCGTCCGGTAGTTTGTTCCTTTCGCAAGACAGCCAATCCGGGTCGCAACGCGTGGCCAATACATCCGAGGATTTCGATTACTTCGGGTCGTCACTGGCTGTCGGCGATTTGAACGACGATGGAAACGACGACCTTGCCGTCGGTGTCCCTGGAGAAGATTGGGGATCCACGCGCGATGTTGGCGCTGTCAATGTGCTGTACGGACATGCGACCGAGCTCATTACGATCACGGGCGACCAGCTTTGGACGCAGAACTCGACCGACATCGCCGGTGGCATCGAAGCGGGAGACCTTTTCGGCACTTCGCTGGCCGCGGCTGACTTCAATGGCGATGGGCGAGATGATCTGGCCATCGGCGTCCCTGGCGAATCCGTCGGCAGCACGGCGAATGCCGGAGTCATCAACGTGATTTACAGTCAAAGCGGCGGTAAGCTCAATGCGGCCGGCAATCGGATATTTGAACAGGACGATCTGGGCGTGGACGACGCGGGAGTCGATGCGGGGAACGCTTTCGGGACGTCTTTGGCAGCCGGCTATGCCAATAACGGAAGCTATGGCGACCTGATCGTGAGCGTACCGGGACAGCGGGTTAACAATCGGGCCAACGCAGGCGCGGACTACACATTGTTCGGCAAAAGCTCCAATGGATGGGCCAATTCAATCAACCAAATCTGGCATCAGAATAGCTCTGGCATCGGTGGTAGTTCGGAGTCCGGCGACCTGTTCGACGGTGAGCTTCCAGCCCACCTGCGGAACAATCAATTGTCGGTTCCGAAACTAAATAGTGACCCAAGTGCGGCACGCAATCTGTATCTCGACTTCAATGGCCACTATCAATCCAATGGGGACGGCGAGTTGGACATCACCACCTCGGTATTCGACATGGACGGCCAAAACGATTTCTTCAACATCACCGAACTGCAGATCATCGAAGACATCTGGGCCCATGTGACGGAAGACTACGCACCTTTTGGCGTCAACGTCACGACGGTCTATCCGGATTCCATGACGAACGGCGTGAACCAACGGGTCGCCTTCGGTGACAAGTGGGAAACATGGTATGGGAATTCGTCCAGTGGCGTGGCGTACCTAAACGCTTTCACGAGTGACCTACCGAATGTCGGATACGTATTCAGCCAGACGATCTTCGACGGGGCGGGCGTCGGTGACGACATCGCGACCAAACTTGGTACCTCGGCGTCCCACGAAGCGGGCCACGCATACGGCCTTGATCACAAGAGTGATTTCGATACCAGCGGCACCAACGTTGACGAATACAGCGACGGGACGGCTGAGTGGACTCCCATCATGGGAGGCAATCTCAACACGGATCGCACGATCTGGCTGGGAGCCGAAACAGACCTTCCGTCGTCGACGGATACTGCGAAAGGGAGTGACGACATCGGCGTACTCACCGATGCCCTCGGCGAGCGTTCCGACGACCACGGTCAATCTCTTTCCACGGCCACGTCATTGGGAACGTTGAGCCAGTTCAACAACGGTGTAATTACGACGGGGATCATCGAGACGCTGAGCGACATTGATACGTTCACGTTCTCGGTCGCGACAGCCGGACCGTTGACGATTCAACTTCTGACCAGCGACGTTGGAGCCAACCTGGATTCACGGATGGGATTCGGTTCCGTCGGACTTTACCAATATGGTTACCTGGCAGAGTCGAATCCTGCCGACAGTCTCAACTCGTCGATTACGTTCAATGTCCAAACAACCGATTACTACATCGACGTGGCGAGTGTCCGCGACATGGTGGGCGATTTGGGCCAGCACACGTTGAGGATCGATTTGGACGTCCAACCGATGGTGCTGATCCCCATTGTCGTGGAAAACTCCTTTGTCAGTTGGTTGGATTTGTCCACCTCCAAGTCCACGACACTGGCTAGGACGACCACAGCGCTCAAGGGTACAGCGCTCAAGGATGAAGGCCCCACATCGCAGTTGGTGGGTGGGAAAGTCGCGACGTCTTCCACGAAGACGACGACCTCCACTAAGTCGACCTCGGACCGAAGTTATGCTGCGAAAGCGCGTCAAGGTGTTTTGAATCGGGACCCAATCGCCTCGGTCGATGCAGTCTTCGCATCGATGGCAACGGGGGGAATGAAGGTCTAAACGAGTTGGGTGTGGAGCGCGGTTGTCCGGTGGCGACGGGCAACCGCGCATTTTCTTGCGCCGAAGCGCCTCGCGCCCTCCCCTGCCCTGGACTGATGAAAAGGCCGGAATAGGGACTATTTAGAGCAAATGATGTGCTTCGTGTTTGTTGCGCTGCAAGGGAATTGGAAAATGTAAAATGAGAATTGCAAAATGCAAATTTTCCAGGAATGATTTTGTATTTTGCAGTTCTCATTTCTCATTTTTCAATGCTATCGCGCTACAATAAGACTCTACGAGGTATGAGGTTTTCATCAGCCTACCCTCCCCCTCCCATCCACATGTGTGATGGCATCTTGGGCGCATGACGGAGTCACCGCGGTACCTCGGTGCCGCCAAACATTTCGCTAGGAGCGGAATCGACGGCATAAAATGTCCAATTCACGTGATAGTGTCGCCCTCGACGAGTTTAACCAATTGACGTTCGTGTTACACTGCTTGGATTCTCCTCGCAATGCACCGGTGATGAATAGCATTTATCGGCGACTATCGTCGCTTCCTTTTTCGCTAAAGTGATTCCATGCCAACAACACTTTCCCGAACCGGTTTGTCTCGATTAAGGCAGTCATTCCACGGAGACTGGGCGACGGTTTCCTGTCTGATACCGCCAACTGGGCTGGAAAATTCGTGGCAGATCCGGTGGGTTGGATATCCGAGGGGTTGGTTGATTCCGATCTCGCAAGAGGTCTCCGACCTTCCGCGACGTCCTAAACGGAACGGTGTGCCACGTAATTTACTGAGGATTCTCTGTGTACTCTCTGGGTCGATTGTCGCCATGGCAACCGCCCATGTATTTGCGGGCTACCTTCCGAACTTCGTATTGTTCATCGCCGACGATGTCAGCTGGAATGATTTTGCATGCTATGGCAATCCATCCGTGAGAACGCCGCACATCGATCGATTGGCCAAAGGGGGGATGCGTTTTACGAATTTCTATCTGACCGCCAGTAGTTGTAGTCCCAGTCGCTGCAGCATCATTACGGGGCGATATCCGCATAACAACGGCGAGGCTTGTGAGCTGCATCGTCCTCTGCCAGCGCACCTGGTTAAGTTTCCCGCGCTGTTGAGAGACGCTGGTTACTACACGGCATTGACGGGTAAGGATCACATGCCCCAGAAGGCGGCCCACGAAGAGGAAGTGTGGGACGAAAAGCGAGGAGGCCGAGTTCCAGGCAATTCCGGCGGGGAGGCGCATTGGCTCGACGTTGTGCGGAACCGCCCCCGAAATCAGCCGTTTTTTTTCTGGTTCGCCTCGTTCGACGCCAACTGGCACGACTACGAAGCACACGGAAGGGCCGTGAGAGACCGACAGGGCTATCTCTACATTCGCAATGCCCGTCCGCGGCAGGCCTGGTCAGGTCCCGCGGACTCGATTGGTTCACCGTCCCACCAGGCGCTTCGTCAGGCGCGCGACGCGGAAATTATGACGCTGGCACAAGCTGACGTCTTGTTGGCGCCCCGTCCTCCCTAGGAACTCTATTCGACTGGGAGTTCGGCGTATAATCACCTATCTTTAATGACGTTTCAACGTGTCGACTTGAACAACGCCAGTCCAAACGGCATTCGCAAGAGGTACCAACATGAAGCTTTTCAGTATCGTTGTCTGTCCGTCGCTAGGTTTACTGTTGTCGCTTTCCGCCATGGCCGAGGAGTCCACGTCGCTGGTTGCAGACGGCGCGAAGGTCAAGAAACTGGCCGGCGACATGAAATTCACGGAGGGTCCGATTTGGCTGCCGGTCGAGAAGAAACTAGTGTTTTCCGATATTCCAAACAGCCAATTGATGCAATGGCGGGAGACAGACGGATTGTCCGTGTTTCGTTCGAGCGATCAGGCCAACGGGAACATTCTCGATTTGCAGGGCCGGATCATTTCCTGCCAGCACGGCGGCCGCAATGTCATCAGGATTGAGAACAACGGCCGAGCGACCGTGCTGGCCGAACGATTCGAAGACAAAAGATTCAACTCCCCAAATGACGTGGCGGTGCGATCGGATGGGACGCTATGGTTCACCGATCCACCGTGGGGGCTGTGGGGAACAGACAAAACAGCTGAACTCCCTGGTCACTGGGTGTTTAAGCTTCATCCCGACACGGGACAAGTCGAAGCGATCGTCAAAGATCTTTCCATGCCAAACGGCATCGTCTTCTCTCCCGACGAAAGCCGACTCTATATTGCGGATACGGGTGGGAACCAGCGTCACCCGGACGTCAACTTTCGAGAGCTTCCGGCCAGTATCCAGTGCTACGAAGTGAGCGAGGATGGCACACTGGGTAGCAAACGCTTCCATATCGAGCAAGGCAGTGATGGCATGGCGGTCGACGTCGAAGGAAACATCTACACGACGCACGACAGCGCGGTGTATATCTTCAGCGCCGATGGCCAAACGCTCGAGCAGATCGACGTGCCCGAGGGTCCGGCAAACGTGTGTTTCGGCGACGACGATTTGAGGACGCTTTTCATCACGGCTCGCACGTCGCTTTACAGTGTGCGGATGAGGCAACCCGGTGCGAAGCCGAAAGGTGCGCAATGGTGATCTTCGCGGATTATCTGCTTAACGGTGCCTCGGGTTATGGCCATTAGCGACGTGGCGCGGATCGACGCGATCGCCGATGCAAGTAAGATGGATGACTACCGCCGCCGCACTGTCATTGAGAATCGTGGAATGTCAAAGCTGATTCAAACACGATGAGTCGGAAGCCAGCACCGCTGCCTTCACGCAGCCCTCACAGCGCTAATTACAGGTGGCATGGATAACACAACGAATACGCAGTTAGATCACGATGCAATCATCGAGGCAATCGCGCGGGACCTTGGCGTGCCACAGCGGCAGGTTCGAGCCGCCGCGGAACTGCTCGGCGCCGGCAACACCATTCCTTTCATTGCCCGCTATCGCAAGGAAGCGACCGAGGGGCTCGACGAGTCCGCGCTGCGCGCCATCGAAGACAATTTGACGCGGGCCCGTGAACTGGCTGCCCGCAAGGCGACGATTCTTAAATCCATCGACCAACAGGGACTGCTCACGGACGACCTTCGTGCCGAAATCGCCAATTGTTCTGACAAACAGACGCTTGAGAACCTTTACTTGCCGTACAAGCCCAAGCGGCGCACTCGGGCCACGGCCGCACGCGAGCGTGGTCTGCAACCCTTGGCTGATCTTCTCTTGCGTCAAGAGACACAAAACCTCACGAGGAAGGAGATTCTCGCGCCGTTCGTTCAGCCCGACAAAGACGTTCCTGATGCGGAGGATGCCTTGCAGGGTGCGTGCGATATCGTGGCCGAACATTGGGCGGACGACGTGACAATTCGTGCCTGGTTGGCCGAGCAGGCACTCGAACATGGACGGATCGTCTCGAAGGTCAAACGTGGCAAAAAGTCCGATGCGGTTAAGTTTGAAATGTATCTGGATCACAATGAGGCCCTCAAACGGGTTCCATCTCACCGGTTGCTGGCCATGAAACGGGGAGAGGCTGAAGGTTTACTCAACGTGGGAGTCCAATTGAATGAAGACATTGTCTTGCGAAAGTTAGCTGGACATTGGTTGCGCAACCCGCAATTTGAATTTCACCGCGATCTGCGTAAGACTATTGATGACGCCTACCGTCGATTGTTGTTGCCCGCTACCGAATCGACCGTGCTGCAAGACGCCAAAGAAAGAGCTGACGACGGAGCGATTGGCGTTTTCACGAAGAATCTTCGAGAGCTGCTGTTGGCAGCTCCCGCTGGCCCACACGTCACGATTGGTGTCGACCCGGGCTTTCGCACCGGCTGTAAGGTGGCCGTGGTCGACGGAACTGGCAAGTACCTAGCACATACCACGATCTATCCGACACCGCCTCGCAGTGACACGGTCGGAGCTAAACAAACACTCCTGGATCTGATATCCAAATACAAAGTGAGCTTCATCGCCATCGGCAACGGGACGGCGTCGCGGGAGACCGACTCGTTTGTCGCGGAGGTATTGGAACACTCGGCGGAAAAGGTCACGAAAGTGATGGTCAGCGAGTCGGGTGCTTCGATCTATTCGGCCAGCGAACTGGCTGGACAGGAATATCCCAATCTCGACGTTACCGTCCGCGGCGCTATCAGCATCGCGCACCGACTCCAAGATCCGCTGTCTGAATTGGTCAAGCTCGATCCAAAATCCATCGGAGTGGGCCAATATCAACACGACGTAAATCAAACCCAGTTGCGCAAGGGACTGGCCCGCGAAGTTGAATCGTGCGTCAACTCAGTGGGCGTTGATCTGAATATGGCCAGTGCACCACTGCTTTCGTATGTGGCTGGTATCGGACCGAAACTGGCGGAGGGCATCGTCGCTTTTCGCGACTCCCACGGAGCTTTCAAGAATCGACAGAAACTGGCTAAGGTACCCAAGCTGGGCCAGAAGGCATTCCAGCAGGCGGCTGGGTTTCTCCGAATTCGTGATGGCCACCAGCCATTGGACAATTCCGCCGTCCATCCAGAGAGCTACTATGTCGTGGATTGCATGGCCCAACGGCTGAAAACCACCGCCGGTTCGCTGGTCGGCAACGGCGATCTGGTCCGTAAGCTTAATGCCCAAGATTATGTCGATGACCAGGTCGGGCTGCCGACCATCGAAGATATTATCGCCGAGCTCGGCAAACCGGGACGAGATCCTCGCAGCGAGTTTAAGGTGGCTAGTTTCGCCGAAGGCGTGCACGAAATTGGAGACCTCAAGGCGGGCATGGTTCTCGAGGGTGTCATCTCCAATGTGACTCCGTTTGGTGCCTTCATTGATCTCGGCGTGCATCAGGATGGGCTCATCCACATCTCGCAACTGTCCAACGCTTACGTTCAGGATCCCAGCGAAATTGTCAAAGTGGGGGACGTCATTCGGGTCAAGGTCATGGACGTGGATGTCGAACGAAAGCGGATCGCTGTTTCGCGAAAGGAGCTGTTGGGTTGAGATCGGGGCGTTGAAATGGGATCACTTAAAACAACCGATGCTTTACTTGCCTGGAGTAGGCCAATTGGAATCCCTTAATTGCTCGTACCGCATCAGCCTGACTACTTGGCGCGAATCGGTGACACGTAACCTGGGGGTTTGATCGCCAATACCGAACATTTCACTCGGTTCAGAATACGTTCAGACGTATTTCCGTAAAAGAATCCGTCCATGCCCGAACGACCCACGGTACCCATCACCAAAAGCTCGATACCATGCTCGGCGGTATAGTCCGGTATGGCGAATTCCGGACGTCCGTCCAGCGTCATGTCCCGAACCGCAACGCCACGCTCGCGAATGGTATCGGCCAGCGTCGTTAGCTGGTCCTTGGCTTTGACAAGCATTTCGCCATGCAGCTTCTCGAGCTCAACCGCAGTGAAAAGGTCGCCGCCCATGTCATCTCCCACCATCATGGTCATCAGCCGCGGCAGTGCGTAGAGCAGGTCTACCGAGGATTGAGGGTCGATACTCAAAGCAGAGTCAATTACACAATCATTCAACTCATGTTGAATGCCATGCGGATCAAGCACATCGACGGCGATCGCCACCGAATTGACCACGTCTTCGTGATCATCATTGACGACCAGCACGGGGCATGGACATTTTCGCATCAACCGTATCGCCGTCGAACCAAAAAACCCCGATCGATTGCTAAAACGCCCTTTGGCGAGTTTGACGACCAGATCATGTTGGTTGGCAATGACTTCACGAATCATGGCCACCGAGCTGCGTCCGTCCCTCATGACCGAGTCCGCCTCAATCCCTTGCGATCGCAGAGAATCGGCCAATTGCGATAGAGCTCGTCGCTTTCCGCCAGTCACCTTCTCGACGATATGCTCACCGTCGCTGGCAAGAAACTGCATCGGCCAGGAAAAATCTGGCAACACATCAAACAATTTCAACTTCGCGTCGTGCTGCTTTGCTAAAGCGACCGCGTGACGCAGCGCGGAGTCATTTCGTTGCGAGGGTCGACCTGGACGAGGATATTGTGGTACGACATGAAAGATTAACTCCTTTCCTCTTGGGCAGGTTGGGACACCGGTGGCTCAATCTCCAATCTTTCTAACAGCCGGTAAAGGGTTCTGCGTCCGATCCCCAAGGCCCGTGCGGTACGTGCCTTGTTGCCATCGTGCCGCGCGTAGGTTTCTTGAATATGGAGCTTGTTGAGCGTATCCAGATCGCAATGAGTGATTGGCGTGGGCGCCGTCGATCGGCCGATTCCTCGGATGATCTCAGGAGGTAGGTTTGCCACTTCGATTGTGTCGTCCTCGGCGAGGATCTTCGCCCGCTCGATCGCGTTTTGGAGCTGCCGCACGTTGCCTGGCCAGCGTGAACGCATTTCTGGACCAAGATATCGAGGTCATCCAGCCGGACTGGCTTGGTTACAAATTCGCACGCCCCCAACTTCATCGCCTCGACAGCCGTTTCAATGGTGCCCTGGCTGGTCAGCATGACCACGTCGGCCTCCGTACCCCGCTTGCGGAGCTGTTGAAGCATCTCTAACCCGGTCATACCCGGCATCATCAGGTCCAGTACGATGACATTGAAGGCGCGCCGATCCGCAAAGGAAAGGGCCTGCTCGGCCGTACCGCACTCGCAAACGCTGTAGCCTCGTCGGCTGAAAAAACGGGTCATGTCTTCGCGTAACTCGGCATCGTCATCCACGAGCAACAGCTCCACGGTCTGGGCGTCCGCCATTCCTTTATCCTCCATTTCTCGCTCCGCAACTTCGTCTCTTGACAGATATCACCGTCGACTCACCGAATCGCCACGCCGCCCTAAGGGAAACTCCAGTTCGTCTCCGAAATCTCCAAACGATTCTCAAAATGAGAGGCAGCTCGTTTCTATTCCCGTACCGCAGCGTTTCGCGGCACACCCCTCATTTTCTGAACTGCGCCGCTGACTGGCAACTGGACGCAAACGGTGTACCGTCAGATCGCGGTCAAAAAGCTCGCCAAGGAGTCCAGACCTACTCGGCTGGTCCATGCCGGCAAGACCTGTGCGTGGAAAATTCCACGGGAAAGTTCGACACTCCCGTTCCTGGCGTGAAATTCAAGTCCAGCCGGCAAGACTTCTCACTGTGCTGAATCGCACACGTATGCGCATCGTGCACAGCGCCTTGCCAATGCCTCAAGCAATGCCCGCATGAAGAGTGCCGGTAAGAATGGCGGTCGACAGCCCTCCTAGCCTGGGCTGATGAAAACCTCATACATCGTAGATTCTTATTGTGGCGCGATAGCATTGAGAAATGAGAACTGCAAAATGCAAAATCATTCCTGGAGAATTTTCATTTTGCAGTTCTCATTTTTCATTTTGCCTGTTGGATTCCGACATCACTGGAGCTCCAGTGGTTAACTCGGCGAACGAATGCGTTGGAGTCTTGAGTGCCTTCGATTTCGTTTGGCGTGAGGCTGGACGATCCACACCCCAGCTGATTGTCCGGCAGGATCCGAAGGGACTGAGGTGGTCCTGAATTAGCAGACAGGTCAGCGACTTAATTCTGAGCAGCCAGGTTGGTTTCAAATTGAATAGGCGACAGGTACCCGAGAGACGAATGCTTGCGTTCTAGATTGTAGTATCGGATGTATACGGAGATTTCTTTGACTGCCTTGTGATGACTGTCATAGCTTGTCATCTCCAGCTCATTCTTGAGAGTGC
>Ga0310121_10002537_pt1 | contig 17221 bp, 19 predicted proteins | sample CB27_Tmax_986_MG_FD_203504 | JGI IMG/M metagenome (GOLD analysis project Ga0310121, IMG submission 203504) | Marine microbial communities from Western Arctic Ocean, Canada - CB27_Tmax_986 | ecosystem: Environmental > Aquatic > Marine > Oceanic | place: Canada: Western Arctic Ocean | collected...
CGCCCACTGTCCCTTTACCCTTGTTGATATCGTCGGTGATCTGTCGCATGTTGGCCATGGTGACCTTGATATCACCCACCGCTTCTCCAAAGGAACGAAACGCGCTGTTGAGGTTGTGGTAAAGCTCGGGATCATTAACCACCTTGCCGAGAGTGCCTTCGCCGCGGTTGACCTTGGCCATGACTTCGTGCAAGGGGCCGAGTGACTCGTTCAAGTTGTCGACCACTTCGGTGCTGTAAATGAGTTGCCCCAACGAGCCTTCACCCTCGCGAATTTCTTTGGTGATATCCGCGAGATTCTTGAGTGTCGCATCAATGTTTTGAAAGGCCGTGTCATCAACCAGGAGTTTGCCAACCGTTCCTTCGCCGTCTCGCAACCCTTCCGCCACCTCGGTTAGCGGGCCAATCAATCCCTCCGCCTTTTCCGCCATACTGGCCAAGCTGTCGTTCATTCCCGATACGCTGCGCTCGACTTCCAGCCGGGTGCCGTCCAGGTCGTTAAGGAACTGTTCCAGCCTTTCCGCAACATTCCCGATTCGAGCCAGGGCATCGATGGCTTTCTCGATTCCCTGGCTTTCGATGGTTTCAATCAATCCTCCTTCGGGGATGTACACTTCCGAATTTCCCGGGAGGATGGAAAGGACCTTGCCACCAAGGAGATTGTCCATCGTGATCATAGCCTTGCTATCTTCCGGCAGACGGACCCGTGGATCGACGGTTATGCGGACCTCTACTCTTGCCCCCGCTAGAATGAGATCATCGATCTCCCCGCTAGGGACACCGGACACCAAGACAGTGTCCCCTCGTTCAAGCCCATCGACCCGTTCAAACTCCGAGCGGAAAACGCTCCCATTCGAGAAGAACGGAACATCGATGTCCCCCACCATCATCGTGAGATAACCCAATAAGAATATGAAACCGAGAAAAAATGCACCAACCTTTGCTTGAGCAGACATGAATTAACCTCCAGCCGACCAGATCATGAACAATCTATACACGTGAATTTCACCACATATTCACATCTTTTCAAGTATCAGCCCGGATGGGCACGCCAGTGAGGGGTTTTTCGTCGGAGTAGAGCCTTTAGGCTCATCAGTGCCACTCGGTCCCCCCGTTGAGCCTAAAGGCTCTACTCCTTCCGCTTCTTCCGTGTGTTCCACCTCCCCCGCGATTCAAAGTGCCTCAACCGTGCCATAATGGCATATCTCCCAACTAGAATAACCTAATAATACGTATTTCAACCCATTTTTACTGGCACTTCTATTGCTTAAAGCAAGGTCAGAAGCTAAACAATATGGAAAGGAGAACTACACAAATGTTCATCAAATGGAATGGTTGCGACACCGATTTCTTCCGTGACTTCGATTCCCTTCAGGACGAGGTCAACCGGGCTTTGCAGACTGTGGGCCTTACCAGGCCTTCGGGTGTACTCTTGCGGCCTGGCACCGAATCGAGGGCTTATCCCCTGATTAACCTGCGTGAGGATGAAGATTCCTTCTACGCTGAGGTCATGGCCCCCGGTTTTGATCCGGAATCGCTGAACGTCTCTGTATTAGGGACCGAACTGACAATCTCAGGCGAGACGGAACCAACGGAAGAGGAACCCGAACGTGAGGGACACGTCGAATGGTCTCTCGGCAAGTTTACGAGGACGATCACGCTGTCGGCTGAAGTGGATGCCGAAAAGGTGACCGCGGATTACACCAATGGGATCCTGAAAATCGCCTTGCCGAAGATTGCAATGGCCAAACCAAAGCAGATCGAAGTCAGTGTGAACTAAAAAGGTAAAACCGTGGGCGTAAATTTCCAGGATTATTACGAGACTTTGGGTGTGGCCCGGTCGGCGTCCGCGGATGAGATCCGCGGCGCCTACCGGGCGCTTGCCCGTCAATACCACCCGGATGTGAACAACGATCCGGGCGCCGAGGACAAGTTTAAGCAAATCGGCGAGGCGTATGAGGTCTTATCCGATAGTGAAAAACGGGAAAAGTACGACAGGCTTGGCGCGAACTGGCAGGCCGGGCAGGATTTCAAACCGCCTCCGGGATGGGAAAACGTCGAGGTCCATTTTGACGGGCCCGGAAACGGCGCCAGCGGTTTCAGTGATTTCTTTGAGTCGCTATTCGGTGACATGGGCAGGTTCGGAACAACGAGCGGCGGCCCGAGTCATGCCAGGCCCCAGCGCGGGCATGACCATGAAGCCGAGATTCAAATCTCCCTCGAGGACACTGCGAACGGCGCTACTCGCTCGATCGAGCTTGAACACTTCGAACACGGCCCCGGCGGGAGGATGGTCCCCAGCAAGAAAACCTACCAGGTTAAGATCCCTAAGGGCGTCACCAACGGATCGAGGATTCGCTTGTCCGGTCAGGGGGAAAAGGGAATTCAAGGCGGCCCCGCCGGTGACCTCTACCTCCGTGTCCGCCTTCGCCCCGACACCAGATTCGCGGTGGATGGCCATGATCTGCGGCTTAATTTGGACATTGCTCCGTGGGAGGCCGTCCTCGGGGCTGAGGTGAGCGTCCCGACTCTGGATGGTTCCGCGACGGTAAAAGTTGTTCCAGGGACGCCAAGCGGACAAGTCCTCCGTTTGCGCGGCAAAGGCGTTCCACGAACCTCCGGGCCGGCGGGCGATTTGCTGGCGACGGTTCGGATTGTCCCGCCGGAGAAGTTGAGTGAGAAGGAAAAGGAATTGTATGAGCAGCTGGCGGAGGAGGCCGGACCTCGACCGTGGGGTTAAATAATTTGGCCTTGCCGGTCACGCCTGCCCCATCCCCTCCCGCCGAATAAACCGACTAATCACCGGATGATCGCTCTTCCGAATTTCTTCCGGGGTCCCGAGGAAGATCAGTATTCCCTCGTGCAACATCCCAATCCGATCGGCAATCTTGAACGCGTGGACCATATCGTGAGTGACCACGACCGCTGTTTTTTGGAGGCGGTGCTGGAGATCACGGACCAGGTTGTCAATGTTTTGGGCGATTAACGGGTCCAGTTCAGCAGTCGGTTCATCGTAGAGGATGATTTCCGGGTCAATTGCAAGCGCACGTGCCAGGGCAACGCGTTTTTTCATTCCTCCCGAAAGGGTTTCGGGAAGCTTCTTCGCGGCGTTCTCGAGGCCGACCATCACCAGCTTATCGAGTACCGTCGTTCGGATTGTGGCCTCATCAAAGACCCGATGCTCACGGAGCGCGAGACCAACATTCTCTTCCACTGTCATTGAGTTAAAAAGCGCTGAACCCTGAAACACCATGCTAATGCGGCGGCGGACTCGATCGAGTGTGCGTTCGTCAGCGTGGGCGAGATCTGTCCCAAAGATTTCGACGGTGCCTTCATCGGGTTGGAACAGACCGACCATGTGACGTAGGAACACACTCTTCCCGCACCCGCTGCCGCCGATGATGACCAATGTCTCGCCAGACTTCACCTCGAGATCGATACCTTTCAGGACCTCGATACCGTCGAAGCTCTTATAGAGGCCGGCCACACGGACCGCAGTCTCCCCGTTGGAGAGGTCGAGAGGGGCCTGAGATTCAGACATTGGCCAACTCGCCCAGGAGTTGATTCGCCCGCTCGCCCAGGAGTTGATTTGCCCACTCGCCCAGGAGTTGTACTCCTGGGCGGAACCTCGCTTGGGAGTACGACTTCCTGCTAGAAAGGTCCAGGAGTACAACTCCTGGACCAGCAGCAACTCCTGGACCAGCAGCAACTCCTGGACCAGCAGCAACTCCTGGACCAGCAGCAACTCCTGGACCAGCAGCTTGGGATTCAGAAATTGGGTTTGTCATGTCACTATGAAGATCCGGGTCACAAAGAAGTTGCATATCAGAATCGAAAGGATGCAAGCGACCACTGTCTTTGTCGTGGCCTGACCGACACCGCTGGCGCCGCCTTTTGCATTCAATCCGAAATAGCAGGAGATGATCGCGATTAAGAACCCGAAGCACGCCGCCTTCAGGATACCGAAACCAAGGTGTCTCAGGGTCACTTCCTGAAAAAGCATTTGCCAGTAGTTATGGCTCGTGACATCACACCAGGGCGAAACCGCGATGAGCTGTCCTCCGAACATTCCCACGATGTCGGCGTAGACCACGAGTAGCACCATTGAAATGACGCCGGCGATCATCCTTGGCATCACCAGAAACCGTACCGGATTGATGGCCAGGCACCGGAGCGCGTCCACCTCCTCCGACACACTCATCGTTCCGATCTCCGCTGTCGTGGCTGAACCGACCTGGCCTGCTACCAGGAACGCGGTCAGAACCGGTCCGAACTGCTCGGCCATCGCGATCCCCACCACCGCGCCGATCCACTCCTCAACACCAAAGCGCTTGAGGTGCTCCGCGGTTGCAAGCGCGGTGACCAGCCCGACGAAGAAGGACATGACTGTGGCAATGGGCAAAGTGGAGACGCCCATCACCACGATCTGCCGCAATATCTTGTCGCGGTTCCTCGGCGCAACGCGAATCCAGCACAGCGACTCGCCCGCCAGCCAGATGACCTCGCCTACCTTTTGAGAAAAGAGAAGGAGTTTCCCCATAATCGTCTAGTGGCGTAGTATCCCCCCGCTGCCCGCTTCTTTGAAGGGCCGCGAAGTGTGGGAGTTGACAGGCCGTGCCAATTTGCTATCAATAAGAATCTGAATGAGTTAGGAGTTATTCGGGCGCGGGGTGGAGCAGTGGTAGCTCGTCGGGCTCATAACCCGGAGGTCATGGGTTCAAATCCCATCCCCGCAACCAAATACCTCCTTGGTTCAATTGTGTGTCCCAGCCTACCGATAAGAAGGTGTAAGAGTGACAAAAAAAGAAATCATCGAAACGGTCTCTGAGACGACCCACACGAAGAAGAATCATACACGCGCCATTGTGGAGTCGGTTCTGGATGTGTTTATGGATGTTCTAGCGAGCGAAGGACGTATCGAGGTTCGGAATTTCGGGGTTTTTAAGGTCAAGGACACACCGGCACGCATCGGGCGCAACCCGGTTACTCGCGAAGTTGCCGATGTTCCAGCCAGGAAGATTGTCCAGTTCAAGGCGGGAAAATGGATGAAAAATATTGTTAACACCCCACTCCTCCCCGGCCAAGGAGCCGGAAAACAGTGAGCGAAGAACGTGGCAGCATCGCCGTCTCTGATGAGGTCATCCGATCGATTATTCACATCTGTTCGCAAGATGTCCCCGGGGTGGCGTGTGTGTCTGAAGACAGTCTGATCAACGGCGCTATAAAGATGCTGCGTTCCACCGATTTCCCCAAGGGTATCCGGATCATGAATTCCGAGGATGGGGAGAAAAAGAAGGTGGATGTCTCCATCCAGGTCGAATACGGAGTCGCTATTCCGGGAGTGACGGGAGAGCTCCAAAAGGAGATCAAAGACCAGGTGGAACGGATCACCGGCATTCCCATCGAAGAGATCAACATCCATGTGGATGGAGTCCAGACCCCCACAGCAACGGAGCGAATTGTTTCGCAACCGGCTGGGTCGGGAGCTGTCCAGGACATCGAAGAAGTCGAAGTAGAGACCCTCCCCGAGCCTGAAAAATAACGGAGGGTGGACATTCTTGTCCGCCGAGTTTGCGGGTTGGAAAACCCACGCTCCGTTAAAGTTGACGGGTTGGAAAACCCGTCCTCCTAATAAATCACCAAAGCCTCCCGCAAGTCCGCGTAGGTTCCCAAGGCCACATGGTTGATTTCATTTTCTTCAACGAACCGCGCGAAATCCTTGAAATCATCTTCTGAATCCAGCGGGAGAATTCTTACTTGAGTGGATCGGAACTTCTTTCCCTCCGACAGAACTTGCGTCGACCCGATGATCGACTTCAGATGCTCGCCTGCATCAATGAGGTTGCGACGCACGGTCGAACGCGAGGTGTTCAACAGTCGCGCAATCTCAACCTGTGAACAACCCGCCAGGAAAAGCAGCATCACTTCCCGCAACCTTCCCGAAAGCCGTTTCTGAACGATCCACCGCAACCGATCCAGGAGTAGCGCCCTTTCCTGGTCGGAGTGATCTTTCTCGCGCACAGCCTCCTGATACCCTTCGGACAATCCCGCGAACGCCCAGTCTTCCACCATGGGATCGAACAAGATCTCACGCGCTGATCGGTCCGGGTTCAGTCCCCCCAAGAGCGCTTCCCATTGCTTGCCTGCTTCTGTTTCCATATTCGCCTCCACCAGTTTTTAGTGCGGCCCTTTAAGCCGCCTTTCAAGTGGTGATTGTAAATACACTATCCATGCCAAGTAACTCTTTCACTTGAAAACGAGTACGAACTTCTCAATGATGGGTCCCGCGTGAGAGAGGAATTTTATCTGTGATCCAATTCAACGATTCCGAAAGGCCTTTTAAGGAGGAGGACAGCGGCCCAAAATATCTGGGGCAGGGTCCCGATTACGAGTGGGGTGTTCTGGTCCTGAAGCCGGGTCAGAGTTCGCGTGTCTATGGCAGGCATTTCCACAAGGTGGTTGCCGAGACGTTCTACTTTCTCGAGGGGGAGATCCGTATGTGGATCGAGGGCAAGGAATTCCGTACGGCTCCGGGTGATGTTGTAACAGTTGAGCCACATGAAAAACATTGGTTGGAGAACGACACGGAATCAAATTGCCGGGCTGTCTTTATCAAGTATCCTTTTGATCCTGAGGATCGTGAGCCGTTTTAACCTCAATAAACCAATTGATTTGCAACACCGTTCGACATACAAGTTCGAGCATCGCGTTGATTACCCAAAGTTTGATTCAATCTTTAGCAGGTACGACATAACCGAAGGAGAAGCCAACCATACACAAGAGCGTAGAGCTGGGATGTCTCATTCTGATACATGCTCGTACCACGAGTTCGATACTTCCAGGAGTTGGACGAATCCGACGGTCGCAGTATCCGAATCCCGGCCCACCTCAAACAATCGGTCCTTGATTTCCCCTGATAGGTGTTGATTCTGTAACCGGTAGACGGAGAACAGTTCAATCATATCCTTTGAATCGACGGTACCGTCATCGTTCAGGCTGGGGAGAATGAAAACGGAATCGGTGGCCCGATCAGGTGGTGGTGATCCTTTCTGATGCTCCGCGGGTAAATGCCCTTTACCGACGGGAAAGTCCACGGGGGTCACATCAATCCGCCAGTGCTCTGCTATTTGAGTGAAGAGATGTGAAATTTCAGGTTGTCCCTGGGCAAAGGGCTCAAAGCTACCGGACAACTCGGACCGCCGCATCCAATTTTCGCCATCTGATGATTCGTACCACTCGTAAACATACAAAATAAAATCATCGTCATCGTCTGTACTGTCCAGAATAATCGGAACTGCCAGACCGTCATCAGGAGTAGGATCTTCCGGTAGGATCTTGACTACGGGAAGGCTGGGGGGTGAGTTCTGAATAACCACCTCGTCGCGACCCGACGGACCATCCTGAATGCCATCGTTGGGAGTAACGACGCACTCGATCGTCTGATCGCGGGCGGTTAGCATGTGACTTAGGAAATCTGTCTCATTGCCCACGGGTTCCCCATCGCGAAACCATTCGAATCGGAGAGTAACTGCCTGCCCTTCAGGGTCCACGCTGCCGGTAGCGGTGCAAATCAGGTCGTCGAGCGTGTCGGGGTCATCGGGGGTAACGTCCACGGTTGGCGAAGAGGGAGGCGCATTCCAGGTGGAAAGAACCCACGAGGGGTCATCAGTCGCCGGGATCGAATCTCCCCCCAGTGTCCCATTATTTCCAGTCGGTGATTCATCGAACACGAATTGCCCCGATCCCTCATCGAAGCTCCAATAACCAACCAACCCCGGTTCACTACCGGTCAACCGTTTGGATAGGTCCTGATGAATCTCGGTTCCACTGCGAGCTTTATTCCATATGCGGAGTTCGTCTATTTGTCCTTCGAAAAAACGAGTCGGGATTGAGACTAATGAGACCTTGCCCAGGAAAATCGCGGAGGTGTTGGATAGAACCTCATTGGGAATGACCATGCTCGCACTCAAGATCCCGTCCAAATAAACCAGGAGTGATGTTCCATCTACCACAAACGCGGTGTGGTACCATTGATCAGGAAAGATAATTGGACCTGTTGCGGGACCGCCGAACCCACCCTCCCAGTTGATACCTGTAGCTAAAACATACGGCGGTGTCCGTTCGTCCAACTCACGCCGACCGATGAGCGAAATCGCTGGCGCTCGCGGTTCCTGATTGGGATCAGTGGTTCCAGTTTTCCAATAGAGTCCAACCAGATCGGACTGACCCGGGGTATCTGGAATTTCGTTCAAGAGAGGATGGAACCAGAATTCGATGGTGTAATGCGTCAAATTATATGCGTTATTGTGAGGAATTAAGACAAAGTCGTTGATTCCATCCAACTGGAGTGCGTGGTTCAGCGGCCCTTTATTGGGTGAATGCGATTCTTGGCCGAAAGCGGGTGGGAGAGGGCAGACAACCAGAGCGACGAAAACTCCTAGTGAGAAGCAGCAAAGTAGCGAGGCGAGTCTTGGGGATATCATCGGCATTTAGCTTCCTTCTGAACTGGGCTCACCGAATCACCAATTTAATCAAAAAATAGTAATATGATTCTGCTTTCTCGACTAGGAAATGTCAATCGATGGGACGAGGTGCGGAATGGCCTGCAGGCGGTGCGGTCAATGGTTGGTGACTCGGGGCATGGGGAGGCGTAGAATAGATGTTGATTGCTGCTGGAAGGGAGGCTGTCATGTCCGAAGAACCGATAACCGAAGTTTTTACATGCACCAACGAGGTCGAGAAAGATGAAGAATCGGACTGATCCGGGCTCAAGCTTTAGAGTCCGCGGCTTGGACTAATTCGCAATCGGGACCACGAAGAAATCATGCTCCCTCTTGCACCCCCCTCTAAAGCGACCTGCGCACGTCTCCGTAAGTTACACACTCGTAAGGGACGAAGTGCCAGCGGGCGATTCCTTGCCGAGGGTCCGAAGGTGGTCCTTGAGGCATTCCGCGCCGGCCTTGTGTGCCATGCCGTTGTCGTATCCGATGATATCGCTGAAGAGGACATGCTGGCAGTTGAAAAGTTCGGGACCTGTTTCCCGATGGATGGCCTCTCCATGGCGCGTCCGTCGGATTTCAAACGCCTCGCCACCACCCAATCCCCCCAGGGTGTTGTGGCCGAGTTCGACCAACCCCCCCAGCCCGTGTTCGAGCAGATTGGTGAAGCGGGTGGATTGCTCATAATCCTGGACGGGCTTCAGGATCCGGGAAATGTTGGGACAGCCGTGCGTAGCGCCGCCGCCCTTGGGGCTACAAATCTTGTTGTCACAACGGGAAGCGTCGATCTATGGAATCCGAAGACGGTTCGCGCTTCTGCGGGAGCCTTATTCCGTGTCCTGGTTTGGAACGAGATTGAATCCAATCAACTGGCGGACCTGTTGTCCGAGAAGGATTTGACCGTGTGGACTGCAGCCCCGGTGGGTCAGTCGGTATTCGAACTCACCTCGATCCCCGACCGCCTAGCGATTGTTTTCGGAAACGAATCGCGTGGCGTGGGCCCCTCTTGGCCGGATTGTGAAAGAATCTGTATCCCGATGGAAAACGGGGTTGAATCGCTCAATGTCGCCACCGCAGTTGCGACGATCCTGGGGTTGCTGAAGGGGAAAGCGTAGGGTCCGCTGTGCGGACCAATGCATGCCTCCCGCAAGACAAAATCGGTCTGCACAGCGGACCCTACGCCGGGGGTGTAAAGTCCCGGCGTCTCTGGGTAGGATTCCGCTTCTATGATTTCAGTTAATAATCTTCGTAAAGGCCTCCTAGTCGAGATCGACAAGACGGTTTATGCCGTAGTCGAGTACCAGCACCACAAACCTGGCAAGGGTCATGCGGTCGTGCGAGTTAAACTCAAGAACGCCCAGACTGGGGCGGTCATTGATCGCACCTTCAATGGGAAAGAGAAGATCCCCACGGCGGATGCCGAGCGGAAGAGGATGCAGTACCTCTACAGCGACGGTGCCTGGCACTTCATGGACCAGGAAACCTACGACCAAATCGCATTGGACGAGAGCGAAGTCGGGGAAACTTCGCGCTACCTGACCGAGGGACTTGAGGTCGAGATCCTTTTCCACGAGGGCCGGGCGCTTGGGATGGACCTGCCCACCGCGGTGAACCTGAAGGTCACTGAAACCGAACCGGGTGTGAAGGGTGATACTGCTACCGCGGCTAAGAAGCGTTGTACCTTGGAGACGGGATACAAGGTCGAGGTCCCCCTGTTTATCGAACAAGGCGAGCTGCTTAAAATCGATACCCGAACCGGTGAGTATCTGGAGAGAGCCAAGGGATAAGCCACCATGGACCTGAGCGAAATTAAGCGTCTTATCAAACTCGTCGAGGAATCAGGGATTCAGGAACTCGAAGTCGAGGAAGAGGGAACCCGTATCCGGGTCAATAAGGGGTCTGGCCCCTCCCTAGAACCCGATTCGGCCGAGCATCCTGCAAGCGGGGCCTCCGCCACAAGTCCACACACCCAGGCTGGCCCCGAGCAATCCAGGGAAGAACGACCCCCTCCGCTGGCCAACGGAACCGCTATCGAGTCGCCGATGGTCGGGACCTTTCACAGTTCTCCCTCTCCCGATTCCCTACCCTTCGTCAAAGTTGGCAGCGATGTGAGTGAAGAGACGGTCGTGTGTATCCTCGAAGCGATGAAAGTCATGAACGAGATCAAAGCGGGGTGCTCCGGTCGTGTTGCGGAGGTTCTAGTGGAAGATGGAGACCCGGTCGAATTTGGGCAACCGTTGTTCCGCGTCGTGAGTGAATAACAAAGGTCGACGGGTTGGAAAACCCGTCCTCCGTTAAAAATAGGAGATTGGAACCATGAACCACTCACTAAAGAAATCCCCCCGCTATTTCCTGCAATTACTGCTCTGCCTGTCAGTTACCTCCACCCTTGTTTGGGATGGTTACGCACAGAGCCTTTACCCCGAACTTACCGGCGATGACATTGTGGATGCATCGGACCTTCTTTTTTTGTTTCGCCATTCAGGAACTGTGAAAGGTGACCAGGATTTCCGATTCGAATGCGATCTCGATGGGGATGGTGTCATTGGCAACCAGGACCACTTCATTCTTTCCCGCCACTGGAAGGCGGAGACAAGTGGGCCACCGCCAATCACCGTCGCTGAGATCAGAGCCGCGCTTGGGATAGGAAGCGAAACTCCAAGGCGGTGGGAATTCCAATGTGTTGAGGGAGACAAAACCATCTGCGCAAGGCGCTACCATGGTCCTGACCACCTCTCCACCAGTCGCATTCAAACAAGGCCTTACCGTAACCCCACTGACCTGGGATCCTGACCCCGTTGACGGAGCCAGTACCTGGTTTGTGACCACCGAGGGTGAATTACAGATTGTCGGTTTCCGTGTCGATCGAATGGAGGCAACCGTTCCAGGATTTGATTTCCCACTTCAGACAATTCTGTTCTCCCAGCCGCTGCCCTTGAGCAATGGTGACACTGTCTTCCCAGGCGTGGAAATGATGGGTGGAGGGACGGAATCTGCGGAGATGTCAACTGGTGGAGCTGTATCCTTCGACACCGAGTTCTCAAATCGTATTGATACGAATCGATCAATAAACAAGGCTGATAAACTTCCTTTCCCGTCGTCTTATGATCTTTGTTTTAGGTGCAGGATTGGGTGCCTTTCTGAGAAATCTCCTCTTGATATCAGGGACGAGAGGATGATTTACTTTGATCCGGTCGGCATTTTTTTCATCCAGACGTTATTCAGCGTAGCGGGATTCGAACGTCTCCGAACCTATGAACTTGTTCGATAGGGGGGCAGATGTTCCTGTCCTCGCTTCGTAAAATTTGGCGGGTTGAAAGCCCGTCCTCTGGAGGTCGAAAACATGGACGACCAACGACGGATATTCTCCCGCTACTTCTTACAAGCCCTCTTGTACCTGTCGCTTGCATTATCCTTTAATTTGGCCGGGTACGGTCAGACCCTTCATCCCGAATTCACAGGGGATGAGATCGTGGATGCGGGGGACCTTCTATTCCTGTTTCGCCATTCAGGAACTGCGAAAGGTGACCAGGATTTCCGATTCGAATGCGATCTCGATGGGGATGGTGTAATTGGCAACCAGGACCACTTCATTTTTTCTCGGAACTGGAAGGCTGAGTTCAGCGGACCGCCACCCATTCCTGTTAGTGAGATCAGAAACGCGTTTGGTATCGGGACTGGTACGCTCGAACGATGGGAGTTCGAATGCGTTGGCGGAGATAGCGAGGACTGTATTGGAGAGCGGTTGGTTCTATCCACCTTACCGGAAATGATCGTGAAGGGGGGTGTTTCCGTTACCCCGCTGAACTGGGATCCGGACCCGATGGAAGGAGCGAATTCATGGCTTTTTACCACGGAAGGCGATCTGCAGATGCCAGGATTCGAGATCACGCGCCAGGATACATCCATCCCTGGGGTTCAAGCGCCTCCACAGACCATTTTATTCCCGCAGCCAATGCCACTCAGCAGCGGGGACACGATCAATTCGGACGAAGAGATGCCGGGCGGAGGAATGGTTCCCGTTAATGTTGAACCTGGTGGTGATATTACCCTGAACACTACATTCACAAATCGTTTTCATACAAACAGGACAGCAAGCAAGTCTAACAAAATCGTCCCGTCGTCTTACATTTTTTGTACCCTTTGCGAAATCTTCCTTGGCAAAACCACCCCTTCTCTTGATATCAAAGATGAAAGATTAATCTACTTGGACCCCAGCGGTCCCTTTTTCATCCAGGTCTTCTTCAGTTTTAATGGTGTGGAGCGGTTCCGAAGCTATCAGCTGGCACAAGTGATTGGTCCTGGAAATTGCGGGAACGAAATGGAACCCAACAATGGTTTCGACATCGCACAACAAATATCCGTGGGGGATTGTATCGATGGTTTTGTGGATGCAAATAGTGATGCCGAGGAGTTCTATCTGCTTACCGTAGGTCCGGGGGAGTCGGGGAATTTGAATGTTTCTGTTGAACACGATGTTCCTGCCACGTTTAATTTATTCTCTCTCCTATGGGACGAATCCGAGATGTTCCTCCAAGCGAGCGGTCCTTTAGCCGGTCAGGGCACCTATCAATACGAACCCGTATCCGTATCGGGAGGCGAAGAATTCTTTGTTCAGGTCACCACGGACGGAAGCGGTTCCTACAAGGTGTCGTCTGAGATTCAGTAGGCGCTGGGGGTTAGACATTCCTGTCCACGGTGAACCGCGGGGGGTTGGGAAACCCGCCCTCCGTTAGGATTCCAATCGCTCGCTTACGCGCGCGGCTCTGATTGAACCTTACCATCCCTCACTGCTGTGCGGATTTCTGGCAGGACTTTCGCTTTTGTCCCCTCCAACCCTTCATCCACGGTTGCCCCGGCGGCGTGGTAATGACCGCCGCCGCTGAATTTGGCGGCGAGGAGGCTGCAGTCGATGTCTTTCAGAGACCGGAACGAAAGTTTTGTCTTTCCAGGTTCCGCTTCGCGGAAGAGGACCGCCACTTCGACACCGGCGATGCCGCGCATGTATTCGATGAACCCTTCGATGTCCGATCGGTCGCAACCGTGGCTTTCCATTTCTTCCAGGGTGACTGTCACCCAGACAATCTTCCCGTCTTCCTCTACATGCAGGTTGTCGAGGACATGGCCGAATAGGCGGACCCGACCCATGGGCATATTCTCATGAAAGGCTGTTGCCAGAGACGATGCTTCTGCGCCCGCTTCCACCAGGTCGGCAGCTACTCGTAATGTCTTTGCATCTGTGTTTGAAAACCGGAAGCCGCCTGTGTCCGTATAGATGGCGACGTAGAGCGCGCTGGCCAGTTCCGGGAACAAGGCGATCCCCCATTCCGTAGCCAGGTCGGCCAGCATGAGGCCGGTCGCGCAGGCTTTGGGCTGAACGATGTTTACCTCGGCGAAACCGGTGTTGCTTTTATGATGGTCCACACAGGCGAACGGGCGTGGGTTTTCCGAAAGGAAATCCCCGAGACTGCCCAGGCGTTTCAAATCTCCAACGTCGACGACCACTACCACCTCATCCTGTTCGGGACGGACTGTGCCGCTGAAAGTCTGGATTCTGGAATTTGGATCCACGAACGCGAAACGCTCAGGCGTAGGGTCCGAGTTGATGATTCGAGCCGGCTTTCCGCGCGCTTCGATCAGCAGCGCCATCCCCAGCGCCGACCCGAGCGCATCACAGTCCGGATTGACATGCGTGGAAGTTACGAATTTTTCGTGGCGGTCAACGAATTCAGTAAGTTGTTCAAACATGAATTGTGTTATGCCTTGGCCAGACGTTCGGCGTACATCTTCTGGTAGTAGTCCTTAAAATCCCCCGACTTGATCGGCTCCCACCAGTCGCGGTTATTTTCGTACCAGCGGATCGTCTCGATGATACCGTTCTTGAACTCCTTCTGGGGTTCCCATCCAAGCGTGAGCAGTTTATCGCTCGAAATGGAATAGCGACGATCGTGTCCCTTCCGGTCTTCGATGTATTTGAGAAGCGAATCGGGTTTGCCGAGGGTTTCCAAGATGATCTGAATGACCTCGAGATTTTCCCGTTCGTTGCCCCCCGCGATGTTGTAGATTTCTCCGGCCCCGCCATTCAAGAGAACAAATTCCAGGGCGCTACAGTGGTCCTCGACATGCAACCAATCGCGCACATTTTTCCCGTCACCGTAAACAGGGAGCGATTCGTCCTCCAGAGCGTTTGTGACAAAAAGGGGCAGCATCTTCTCCGGGTACTGGTAAGGGCCAAAGTTGTTGGAAGCGCGAGTCACAATGACATCCAACCCATAAGTGGCGAAGTAGGAATAGGCCAGCCGGTCCGCGCCGGTTTTGCTGGCGGAATAAGGGTTTCGCGGAGTCAGGACGGATTCTTCGGAAAAGGACCCTTCCACCGCGCTGCCGTATACCTCATCCGTGGAAATCTGAATGAAGCGCTGGAGCCCATGCTCCCGGGCTGCTTCGAGGAGCACAAACGCGCCGTACACATCAGTCTGGATGAAGGCCCCCGGATCCTCGATCGAACGGTCCACATGCGATTCAGCCGCGAAATTCAAGGCGAACGCGAATTTTTCCTCCGCGAAGACCTGGTTAACGACCTCCGGATCGGCGATGTCTCCTTGGACGAAACGGTATCGATCTGCCATTGCTGGGTCTGTGGAGATATCCTCCAGATTCCTCAGATTTCCGGCATAAGTCAGCTTATCAAGGTTTACAACACGCCAATTGGGATTCTGGCGCAGTACGAATCGTATAAAGTTGCTACCGATAAATCCGGCTCCGCCGGTGACCAGGACAGGAATCATACGCTAGTTACCACTCCTATAAGCTTTACGTTTCACAATCAGTGAAGGAAGGTTACCAGAGGTGTCTGAGGTTGAAACCCCTGGCAGAGCCGCCGAAGTGGTGGAATATAGACCTAAGATTGTGCTCGGGTTAGACTAGACAGTCCAAATATATTGTTTCGAGGTATCGCTCATGTTTGTTCGCACGTTTTATTCACTCCTTGTTTTCATATTGCTTTGGGCGACTGATCTCACTGCTGTCCAAGCGGCTGAGGGATCCTCCGCAGAGGTCGTCCAGGCAACAGCCACTGCACAAGCCGCTCCTACTGGCGGCCCCGAAATGGAGATTAAGGAGCCGGACTACGTGTTTCCCACACTTCGCGCAGTTGAGGTGACCTCGATCACACACAGCTTTGGTTTCAAGAATGTTGGAACTGAGGATCTCCTGATCACAAATATCAAACCCTCGTGCGGATGTACTAAAGCGATTGCCTCAGCCACCACAGTGATTCCGGGGGCCACGGCGGTTTTGGAGGCGGTCCTCAGACCGAAAGGGAAGGGCGGACAGCAATCTATTACCGTTCGGGTGACGACGAACGAATTTAAGGACAATCAACATGTCTTCAAAATAAAGGGGACGGTCCTGGCCGATTGGCGTTTGCTCCCTCAACAGGCCACCTTTCAGGATATGGGCCCCGGCGAATCGAAGTCGAGACTGGTTCACTTAAATTCGATGTACGTCCCTGACCAGACGATGTATCGAATCACGGAACTTCAATCGGATGCCCCTGAGATCGAAGCTGTCACCAAGGAATACGTGTACCCCACTGAACCGGCAAAAGGGAAGGGCTACATCGATGTTCGCAGACCGATTGAAATTACAGCAAGCGCAGGCAAGGAAATGGGTAAGCAATCCGGGACAGTAACAGTGATGACCGACGACGAGAAAAACCCGAAGTTCACAATCCGTGTTCAATGGACCGTTGAAGGCGACCTCAAGTTTGTCCCCCGTCGCGCCACTGTCTACGAAATCAATGGAAAACCACACACCGCGAAGGTGACCATATCATCCCGCTCGGGGTTACCCTTCGAAATCGTGTCCTTCGAGATTACCGACAAGGAGGGCAAGGTCTGCGAGGATCTTCGAGTCGAACCGAACGCTGATTCATCAGACACCGGGAAGATCTATACCATCGGTATGAACTTCCAATCTGAAAAGCGGAGTGAATCAAGGACGGGATACATCCACTTCATGACTACCCACCCCGATATACAAGATGTCAAGGTGCCTTACACAGCCACCTACCGAAAACCCACGAAGGATAAATGAATCATCGATTCATGCGAGCGTTTCATGGTTTCTTTTTTCTGTCGATATGCTGGGCAACGACTCCAACACCCGGATTCGCGAATGAGGGATCCCAACCGGAACTGACTCAACCCGCACTTCTCGAGGCGGCTTCGAGTATTCCAGGCGAAACCCCGGAAATTACCACCGTTGGCGGCCCAAAAATGGAGGTTAAGGAGCCGAGTTATAGGTTCCCGATGTTTCGCCGGGGTGAAGTTAAGGAAATCACCCACACCTTTGTATTCAAAAACATCGGGGACGAGGAGCTCCTCATTAAAGACATAAAACCCACCTGTGGTTGTACAAAAGCGGTCGCCTCCAGCCGGAGCCTTCCGCCAGGCGCCACGGCTACCTTGAATACCGTTCTGAAACCGAAAGGGAAGGGAGGGTTTCAATCCATCAGTGTCCACGTAACGACAAACGAAGCATCAGATGAAAAGCATGTTTTTAGGTTAATGGGAACGGTCCTGTCCGAATGGCGTGTTAGACCAGCCGCGATCAACCTTCCTTTCCTGGCCCCAGGCGATACCAAGTCCGGAACTGTACACTTGATATCCATGTACGCTCCCGGCGACAAGATGTATGGAATCAAAGAGTTACGGGCAGATA
>Ga0310121_10002538_pt1 | contig 17221 bp, 11 predicted proteins | sample CB27_Tmax_986_MG_FD_203504 | JGI IMG/M metagenome (GOLD analysis project Ga0310121, IMG submission 203504) | Marine microbial communities from Western Arctic Ocean, Canada - CB27_Tmax_986 | ecosystem: Environmental > Aquatic > Marine > Oceanic | place: Canada: Western Arctic Ocean | collected...
CCGGATCAACAAGCTAGTGGAGGATTCGGCCGAACAGTTGGCTGTGCTGGCGATACGAATGAAGACGGTTTGGATGATTTCTTTGTTGGGGCTCCATGGGAGAGTTCTCCTGGAACGAACGATCGAGTAGGGAAAGTCTATCTGTTCGAATCCCCTTACGACCTCCAGCTACCACCCACGGTAACATCCACTCCAACGATCACTTCGACCCGGACGATTACACAAACTCGAACTGTCACCCGTACCCCAACCATCACTCACACTCCGACGATCACCCCAACCTGCCACCCACCGCCTTCGTCCCACCCGTGGAAGAGAGTGGAACTCAAGGTTCCCGATGGATTTCTCGGAGGCGATGTGGCAGGAGTGCCCGATGTAGACGGGGATGGATTAGGCGATGTTGTGGTCGTTGGTTATGATGGTGATGAGGGAGTACACATTCTTAAAGGAACCAATGGAAGCCTCCTTCGGTCTATTTATCCTCACCTTGGTGCTGGACCGGTTGTGGGAATTCCGGATCTTAACGGTAATGGGACCGGCGATATTGTGGTTGCGAGTTATGGTTTCGCATTTGCATTCGATGGCCTTACCGGATCGCAACTTCATGCTTTGGAGATTGGAACCGAGAATAACTTTTTTGGCTATGAGGTTGCGGGTGTCCCTGACACGAACGGAGACGACGTTTGGGATATCCTTGTCGCGAATCCTGATGAAGGTCCCGGCGTCGTTTATCTCTTTGACGGGTCAAGCGGGGAACTTCTCCACCGAATTCCATCCCCTGTCGATGATTACGATTATCGATTCGGAGGCTCGCTGTCGGGATCTTCTGATGTCAACGGAGACGGACTCGGCGATGTGGTCGTAGGAACGTGGCAATTGGGAAGATACGTTATTTATAGCAGTGGGGTTGTTTACATTTATGATGGGGCCAATGGGACTCTCCTAAACACCTTCTCTAGTCCAAGCGGTGATTCGGGTGGGTCATTCGGTATTTCGATCGCCGGGATGTTCGACTCACGAGTTGATGGACCTGCCAAAGCGGTAATTGGCGCTCATCGCGAGGCACGGCTGGATGGTAAGACGTACATCGTGAACCTATCGGAGGGGGGGGCAATTAGAACCTATACTCCCCCGAATCCATTCAATCGTAGGTTCGGTAGCGAAGTAGCGTATGTTCCCGATGCGAACGGAGATGGGGTGGGGGATGTTCTCGTCGACAATATTGCATACTCCCAGGGGGTACATCTTTTTGATGGTGCCTGCGGCGCATTACTTCAGACTTTTGTACCCAGCGATGAGGCATCCTACTTCGTAGGGCGGATGGCAGGTGTGCCCGATGCGGATGGTGATGGTTTAGGCGATGTCGTAATTATTGAAGATTCATCCAGTGGCCTGCGTGTCCTCTTGTACTTAAGCAATCTTAAATACTCAGGGATTCACTTGCGATAATAGCAGTCCGTTATTCAACTTGCCGCTACTGACTTTTAAGAGCGGAACGGACATCAAGTCGAGACAGCGCGGGCGTGGGCAATCTCGCCGGGGGCTATTGGACGGACTTGATCTTCAAGAAGGGATTCGACTGTGAAAGTTTCCCCGTTGAGGGCACAAAACTCTACTTCATATCCCTTAGGGGAGTCGTGGACCAGAACGATTGTGCCGACATCACCTGCCTGGAGGTTTTTCTCCGGGATATCTATCTTTAGGACGACCCGTTCGAGTTCTTTCATAACGGCGATAGCCTCACAATCCTGCTGCCTTTGTCACTCTATAATATACACGGTAATGCGTTTGGGCGGCAATGGGAAAGATGCACTGGAGTGGTGCGAAGTCCCCTTGCTCACGCGCGGGGTTCTGATGGGGTTGGAGCGTTACTCGTGGATTCCCTGTTTCCAGGGAATGACGGGAGAGGGGGGAATGACGGGAGGCGGGGGACGCGCTGAAGCAGGGCTTCAGCACTCCATATTTCTCAACTCAGCCAGCGTTGGACTAGGTCCGCGGCTGCGTGGTGGGTGACACGGTCGGACCAGGTGCGGATGTTTGATGCTTGTTGGGTCCAGGCGCGGGCGAACTTGGAGTCGGTGAGATTGACTTTGGGGGGGTTGGATTTTTTTAGGATGTCTTCGCCTGCGATGTCGATTAGCGAAAGGTCGGAGAGGATCTCCAGGCAGACGCCGATTGTGGTAGCGGAAAGCGGGAGGGCTGCGAGGGACACGGGGTTGGTTCTTTCGCCGAGGGCGCGGTAGAGTGTGGCGATGTTATCGCGGGTGGGTTCGGCCTCGAGCAGCGCGGTCCAACGGGTGACTTCCTCGGGCCCATAAACGAGGCGGATGAGCGGGTTATCGTCCATCTTTGAAACGACTTCGGCCAGCCAGTGACAATCGGCCTTCCGCAATGGCGGCCAGAGGATTTCAAGGACAGCGCCCTCCCAGTTCTCCGGAACCTCCCCGCTGTACCCCACCGAACAGCTTCCCGGCCAGGCGGAGGCGGGTAAGGCGGTGGATGATCCCCAAACTTTTTTCTTCCATTCATCGAGGTCGCCCGGCAGGTTCTCGAACCACCAACCTCGCCACTCCGGTCCATAACCGATCCGGAGAACCTCTTCCGCCTCCAGCGGGCTGCCGCCGCGGACATCCCAAACAACCGGCGACTGCCCTTCCCTGCCTTTGATGCGAGTAACTTCCTCCCGGCTGGGCGCCTCGGTTTCCTCAACCAGCGAAGGGCGGATCGCCAGCACCTTGGGACGGAGGGAGGTTTGACCATTCCAGTGGTTCTCCCCATGCTGGATGAGAATATCAACTTTCTTGCGGTCCATCTCTTCGGCCCAGTCGGCCATCCCGAAAGCGACTGCTTCGAGGGGGCGTTTTCTTGAACCGATGTTTACCTTGAGGTGGTTGTCGCCGAATAGCTGAGTTTGGCCGGCTGCCTCGTAGCCGCAAAGAGCGAACACTGGTGTTGGGAACCCTTCGCCGAAAGGGGCAAGGGCGCCGACCTCTCGCAGGACATCATCCAAACCCTCAGTCCCTTCGATAAAGGCATCAACAGATATTTCAGGCGGGGTCGCCTGCAACTCCTGAGCCAGGACCGCCGCGCGGATGGCATCGGCGAAAGCATCCCAATCGGGCTCACTGACGGTGAACCCGGCTGCACCGGCATGGCCACCGCCGCGTTGCGTGAAGTCCGAAGCGGCCTCGAGCAAGCCGGCAGCGTTGAAACCCTTAGGGACCCGCGCGGAACCATGAGCGACCCCCTCCTCGAGGCTTGCGACAAAGACCGGAAGACCTGAATCCTCACCCAACCGGGCGGCAAGAATACCCAGGATACCGCGATGCCACCCTGCATCAGCCATGAGGATGACGGAGTCCTGTGGTTCCGATTCCAACCGTTTGAGCGCGGATTCGACAGCGGCTTTTCCCAGGGTTTTCCTTTCCCTGTTGGCTTTTTCCAATTCGGCGGCGAGTTCCTGGACTTTTTCAGGATCCTCCTCGGTTAAGAGGCTGAAGGCTAAGTCGGGGGACCGAAGGCGACCGGCGGCATTCAGTCGCGGTGCAATTTGAAAGGCGACAGTTTCCGCGTTCACACCCTTCGGATCGCATCGGGCCTTCTCCAAAAGGGCTTGAAGTCCCAGCCGAGGAGCGTTCCTAACTCTTTCCAGCCCATCGACGACGATCCGGCGGTTTTCTCCAACGATCGGCATGACATCCGCGATAGTGCCGATCATCGCCAAGTCTATGGGGAGGTCGTGCTTGTACTCGGCCTGGAAGCTGGGGGGAACAAGAGCTGTCAGCGCCTGCGCGAGTTTGAGGGCCACACCGGCTCCGCAGAGATCTTCAAAGGGATACTTCGAATCAGGAAGGCGGGGGTTGATATGGGCGACGACTCCTTCGAGATCCGGGTTAGGGGTGTGGTGATCGGTGATGATCAGGTCGATTCCAATCTCAGAAGCTTTCCGGCAGGCGTCAACCGCGCTGGAGCCGCAGTCGGTGGTGACGATCAGGTCAATGCCGGCATCCTTCTGGGCCTCAACCCATTCCGGGTGGATCCCGTACCCCCCCTCGAACCGGTTTGGGAGGAAGACGGTGGATTCGAGTCCAACACGTTTCATGGCAAACGAAAGGATGGCCGCGCTGGTCACACCATCGGCATCGTAGTCACCGTGGATGATGACGCGCTCCTTGTTCCTGATCGCTTGCTCGATGCGTCCAAGGAAGCCATCCAAACCGGGCAAACTGTGGGGATCGTGATAGGGATAGGTTTCGGGGCGGAGGAAGTCAGGCGCTTTGTCTGGGTCGATTGCTCCTCTGCCGACCAAGATCCGCGCCACCCACGGCGCGATCCCATGAGTACGCACCAAGCGAATAATCGCCTCCTCAGGGCATTCCCGAAGCCACCAGGCCGGTCCGGCTGCTGCTACTCTAGCGGGAGAAAGTGTGTCGATCGCAATGGAATACCCCTCAGGCTCTTGAAAGCCAACCAGGACTTACGATATGCAGTTCGAAGGGTTCTGGAAAGAGGAGAGTTTCCGGAGCAATAGATCAAGCGAAGGTCTAGAAACTCCAGGAGTTGATGTCATCTTCGGGGACAGTGTTGGGTCCGCCAGATTTGAAATCAGTTTCATCCACAAAGTTGTCAAAATCATTGTCTTTTCGATCGTCTTGAGTCAGATTCCCGGGTTGGAAAAATCCTTCGAGATTACTCCCGAAACCAGTCTCAGCGGTAGTCCCATCTTTTCCAGTAGAATAAAACTGACCTGAGTTTAGGCCATAAGGAACCAATCGTTCCTCTCTTGTTCCATTCGGCCCGATTATAATGGCCTTTTCATCACTCATAGCAATGAGATGATCCCAGGCGCTTCCGAGTCCTTTGTACCGTCTTACAAGATCATCCGGCGAAATGTAGATGATCGGTCTTGACCACGGGTCAAGGAGGGGGCGATAAGCCAAGCCTGAAAGATAATTCGGCGTTATCTGGATTTCGCCGATAGAAAGGGGAGTGGTACCACCACTTAGTGTGCGAAGTGAAAGGCGAGCCGTGCTTTCGCTTGAATACTTTGTATCGAACCCGGCCTGGGCGACATCCGTGACATTAAATTCGTCATAGGGAGGTTTATAACGAATCGACGACTGTGCGCTAAAGGGAGCCAGTCCTGAAAGAATGACATAAAGGTGCTCTGAACCGCTGGGAGGCCATTGAGTGGTGTCCGTGTGGTAGTTGGCCACAGCCGCTTTCAAACCTTTCAGGAAGACACTGGTTCTGGCATAACGCGCCCTTTGGAGGTAATTGACATAATTGGGAACGACGATGGCAACCAGGACCAGAATGATCCCGATGACAATCAACATCTCAATCAAGGTGAAGGCGGTTTTCCTATTTGAGTTCCGTGATGTCAGCAGTTTGAGGTTCATCCTTTTCTCCCGTAAGCTATTGATCCAAGGGTGAAACATTTTTCCATTGCAGTTTCACGACGGGTACATCGAGTTGTCCTGGCTCCCATGGTTCCCGCCTATTTCATCACTATACAGAATAGTTGCCAGTTCCGAGTGATGTCAACATTGCTTTTCGGTCATTTACTGACTATCCCAAGCTAATCCGGCTTAACCCGGGCAGCTTGCTTCCTGAAAATGAACTGGCGGATCCGCTTCCGCTCCTTTTCGCCAAAGCCAACGAACTCAGCTCCCATTCGGTACTGGTTCCTTTTCTTGACTCGGAGACAGTACCTGACCCGGACCGGCGCCTGAGCCATATCGAGTAGCTCGACGAGGACCGGGCTTTTAAGTTCCATTACACTTCCGGTCTGGATGGGTGAATCGGACACGATTCCGACACCGCCTTCGCTGATATCGGCGAGCGTCACGGGGAGATGGAGGACTGCTTCGGCTTCCTGATAAAGACGGACATACTGACGCGATTCCTCGCCCTCCAGGAAAGTACGTTCTTCAGCGTATTCTTCCTCATCTTTTTCGGGTGCGATGTACGAGTTGATCTTATGGAGGAGAACCGGCGGGTCGAGCGGTTTGACCAGGAAATCATCAGCGCCGGATTGCAGGGCCTTCATCACCGATTCCCGGTTGTGGTGGGCGGAGAGGACGACGACAGCAATGTTACGGGTACTGTCTTCTGTTTTGAGAGCTCGACAGACCTCGTAACCATCCATCCCCGGTAACCGCAAGTCGAGGATGACAGCATCCGGCTGTCTCTCGCGCGCGAAGGCAACCGCGGAGTTCCCATCAGAGGCTGAGATGACATCAAACGCGGCGCGTTTGAGTATTTTTTCCGCCAACAGACGCGCGTTCTCATCATCGTCCACGATAAGAACGAGTGGGTTGACGCGGTTATCCGACGAGGTAGATGACTGGACCATAGGAGCCTTTAGTTTGCGTTGGTAAGATTACGGGGGATACGGTCCTGAAACAAGCGGTATAATAAAAAGGAGCCCTGACAATCCAGGGCTCCTTTCTCTTCATCCATTCGAGCCGCGCAGCCCAATCCCGCGCTTTTCTTAAAAAATCTACCGCCTAATAATATTGCGGGGACGTTCCGAACGCGATTTGGTCGGGTATCGAGGTCGCCTCGGTCATCTTCAAGTTTGCATTCTTGGCTTTCTCTTTTTCCAGAATCTCCTGCTGCTCTTGGGGAGTCAGCTCGATGATTTCTTGTGATTCGACCTTTGCTTCCCCCAGGGCTTCGCTTGTAGCGCCTCGGCCAGGTACGCATCTGTAAGGTTTCTTTGTCTTGATGACTTCCTTGGCCACTGGCAACCGTACCTGGATGGTGTATTGCTCGACCTTCGTGTCGGGGAGTTCCACCGTATAAGTTTCGGTCTCGTAATAGGTTTCCTGCTCGGTGTAAGGGACATTCACCGTATACGGGACTTGGAACTGCTCGGAAACTGTGTCCATGTACGATTCTTCCACCTGGTAACTTTCCTGTTCGGTGTAGGGTATCTGAACGGTGTAAGGAACCTGGATTTGCTTGGCTATTTTATCGGTATAAGGAACCTCGACTGTGTACTCCACTGAATCCTCATAAGGAACTTCCACCGTGTAAGGAACCTTCACCGTGTAGGTTTCATAATCGGTATAAGTGACATGTTCCGAATAAGGAATCTCCACTTCATAGGGCACCTGTATTTCATCTTTCACCATGCGGGTCCTCGGAACCTGTTCGGTGTAGGGTACCTCGACTGTGTAGGCTTCCTGGACTGTATAAGGAACCTGAACCTCGTAATCCTCACCATCCTCGTAAGGCACCTCGATGGTCTCTTTGAAAGCGACAGTATAGGTGAAGGGTTCTTCTTTCATAACTGTATCCGTCACTGCATATCGCTCCTGGTACGGAACGTTCACCTGGTAGGGGACACGATCCCAGTCACGAATCGTCCGGGTACAGGGTTCCCGCACACAGGTTGGACAACCATTCTCATCACAAGTTTGAACGATGCGGTAGTCAGTTACCTCGCGTTCTTTGGGCTCCCAACGGGCCCGGTTCTCGGTCCGCTCTTTTGTTTTCGTCTCGTACCGGACCACCTGCTCTTCGCGTGGGATCATTTTGGTTTTCTTTTGATAACGAACACGCTCTTCGGGGCGGGTTCTTGAAACCATGCGCACTTTTGTTTCGGTGCGGTATTTGGTTTCGGGTCGATACTTGGTTTCGGTCCGGGTCCTTGTGACCTCCTCGTATTCGGTCACCGGCCTTTCCCGATATTCGGTGCGGTATTTGGTTTCGGTTCGCGTTCGCGGTTCTTCGCGCACCCTCTGGATGGGCCGAGTCTTCTCTTCCTCACGGATGCGGGTTTCGGTTCGGGTCCGCGGCTCCATTTTTATTTTGGTGTCGGTACGAGTCCGTTGTATATCTTCGTAAACGGTATCGGTGCGAAATTTCGTTTCATCGCGGAATTTCTGGATGGGCCGAGTCTTGGAAACCATCTTGGTTCTTGGGATTTGTTTCTGCCTTGTTTCTGTTTTGTAACGGGTTTCCGTTTTCGTTTTGGGAACGGCTCGAACTTTCGGGACCTGGCGAGTTTTGGTTTCGGTCCTGGTAGTTGGTACTTCCCGGGTCATGGCCTGGTCTTGGGTTTCCCAGATGATATTCTCGGTCGTTTTGACCGTGTGACAAATCATGTCACTTCGACTCAAGAAACCTTGAGACTAAGAATACGGGGTACAGATTGTGGACAGGAGACAGATGGATACAAACAGAGCGAGCTTTTGGACCTTCATTTTTACAGACTCCTCACTTCATAGACTTTTCCCCCCCCTTTATTACACCAGTACCCATCCAACAAACTAACGGAAGTATAGGATAGGCGGCGATACTTTGCAACCATATCCTGGATTGAATATTAGCTAGTTATAGTACCTCTTTTCAACCAGCCTTGGTAATAAGTTTCGGGTCATCTTTCGAGAACTTCTCTCATTTTCTGCGACATTCTGCGAATTTGCCTCTCAAACAGGAAGTTCCTACGGATTTGGCGCATTCTGATGTGGATCTCATCCCGGAGCCCCGAACCCCGCAACGATTCAATATGAGAGGCAACTTGTTCGGCATCGGAACAGTCTGCAAGCAAGCCAATCTGTTCAGCCTCGATCAGACTGCGTGCCTCTCCCTCAGGCAATATCGCCAGAATAGGAAGACCAAAATGGAGGTAGTCGTAAAGCTTCGTCGGGAGAGCGTAAGAATAGAGTTCCCCACCGAGGGACAAACAGCCCACATCGCAGGAGGCGACCAGCTCGGGAATCTCTGCACGGGGGCGGAACGGCTCCCATCGAATCCCCTCCCCCAGGTGTTGCCGGATACGACGCTTGAAGTAAAGGGATTGGTGACAGACCAGGACCAACTCGACGCTTACCTTTTCTGATGGATTTTCCTTCTGCCAGAGACGAAACCCTTGGATCAAGGTTTCAGGACCCTGGTGCTGGGAAAGCGTTCCAAGCCAGACGAGACGAAGAGTTGAATCGTTACGCTCCCTCCTGTTTTCCTCTACCTCCGCCAGCTCATCCTCGTCCGCAAAAATCCCGTTTTCGATAACCGTGCATCTTGAGTCATCCAACCCATATCTCTCCATCAGATTTCGTGCGACAGTTTTGCTCGTGACAAAGGCGTGCGCGGCTCGATGGATCAGTCTTTCTTCGACCTTTCGAGCCTTCATGCTCCAAAGAAAATTTTTCTCACGCGAGCGAGTTCCTGAAAACTCATCGCGGAAATCGATGAAAAGGGGTAAGTCAAAATGATCCGCCAGTGCTTCGCCTAAAAAGAAATTGGAGGTCTGGGGAAAGGACGCGAGGACCGCATCAGCCGGAGGAAGCTCCTCGAACCGTTTCAGCCATCCCTTGAACCACGGTATCTGTGGGCAGACCAAGAGTCCTGTTGCATAGAGGAGCTCGGGGATGGGGCCCAGGTTGGGAGGTGTGTAACGGTGGACCTGGAGGGATTCGACGGGTTCCGGCATCAAGGACGGATCAATAGCTTGTTTGATCAGCACACCTTGAGCAGCTCCTGTCGAAAGGACTTCAATCCTCCAACCTTCCTGCGCAAGAAAGCGCGCGGTGTTAAAATGCATGATAGCGCCGCCACGCCCGAGCGGAGGAAAGTTGTAGGCGGGAAAAAGAAGTGTCTGTGTCATCCCGCCAGTTCCAATACCCAATCATGGAGGAGCTCATCAACTGGGTCGGTTTCCTCATAGAAGCGTTCCCGCTTCTGCTGGAATGTTGAGGTGAGGTGGGGATCGGCAAACCATTTGTCGATCTGCCCGAGAGCCTGGTCGAGATCGCTTATGCAGCGAACCAAACCGAATTTCGATTCGAGTTCTTCAAGATAACCGAGGCGAATGGTGGAAAAACAAATGTTCGGGACCCCCATGAGCGCGGCCTCCGATGCCATGGTCGCCCCCTCGCCGATGTAGCAGGAAGCCAGCGCGATGGCCTCCCTCATTCGTGAGGGCGGGATCGGACGAACCCATTTCTCAAAAATTTCCGGGCACTCCCCCTCAATTGAAAGCGCCACCTGACCATATTGTTCGAGATGAATGGTCAAACGTTTAACGTCATCTTCGATGAGGCCGTGGTGGCCCTTATCGTGGCTGGCTTGCCAGGAAACCAGGCGGACGAGGGAAAACGGTCGATCCGGATCGAGGCCCCATTCAGACAGCACACCCCTGTCGGGTTTGCCAAAATCTCGCGGGATGTAAGCACGTTCGTGATTGCCGCGGTAGCGCCGGTGTTTGGTTCCCCAGTTTCCGATAAAACTGGTCGGAGTCGCGACGCACGATGCGAACGGTAAAGTGATGTTGTTGGAGAGGCGGGCGTTCTCGTTGTTGGTCCAGATTAAGCTGGGCCGTCCGGATAAGCGGGCGGCGTGGGAAACAGATACACCGCCAACAGCAGTTAATACCTCGATCTCGTTTGTCCTGATGATGGGAATGAGCGACCTGATTCGTTGCAGAAGTTCGGTCGCCTGGCCAATGCGCCCGTTCCGGACACCGCTAATAACATGCGCTTCTTCACCAGCCTCCTTCAGCAAATCAAGGAGAACATCTTTCCGGCGGGCGGTGACAACAACCTTGTGATCTTCCAGTCGCCATCTATTTATAGCGGGTGAAAAGAAATGGAAGTGGGCGGGATGAGCGAGATCGACGAGGATGTTCACTAATCAATTCGTCGCGTGCGCGGGTTCTTCCTCGGGCGCGAGGGGACGACCGATGGATAGTACCCCCTCGATCGTCAGCCAAACAGCCATGATGAGGATGATAACACTGACCACGAGGGGCGCAATCGTTCCCTTATCAGCGAAGTCCTTGATCTGGAGAAGGATCGCATAAACGGTCACGACGAACATGAAGAGCATCGGAACGAGGGTGTAAACTGTGGGACGGCCCATTTTCCGGAGATAAACGGTAACTACAAGCAGCCCGAGACAGGCGAGGAGTTGGTTGGTCGTTCCAAAGAGTTTCCACAGAAGGATGCCTGCGGGTTTGCCATCCAGTTTCCATAGAGCGAAGAAACCAATGGCCACGACAGCAACAAATGTGGCAACGAACTTATTCTGAAGACCGGCGACACGGAAGGCGCGACCAATTTCCTCAACGTTGTAACGCAGTAAGCGAGTGGCGGAATCGAGTGTGGTCATAGCGAACGCTACGATGGTGACAGCCAGGAACTGTTGAGCGAAGCCGGCTGGGATACCGAGGCTGGAGATGAAATTCGCCCCTCCTGTGATGACCGCTGAAAGCCGCGGCCCAAGGCCGTTCAATCCCTCCGGAACGTAGACCAAGTTCCAGGCCGCGCGATCTCCGATACCAGCGCTACAAGCGAGGATCACAATAACAGCCAGTGTGCCCTCGGTCACCATTCCACCATAGCCGATGAATTTTGCGTCAGCTGACTTCGCAATCTGTCGCGCTGTGGTCCCCGAGGAAACCAGGTTGTGAAAGCCGGAAATAGCTCCGCAAGCAATGGTAATGAAAAGAAAAGGGAAAAGAGTATTAAACCCTACAAACTCTCGATGAAGGGCGGGCGCGCCCATTGCGGGTGGGCTGACAATTAATCCCAAGTAAATCATGCCGACTGAGGCATAGAGCAGGAATGAGTTTAAGAAATCTCGCGGTTGGAGGAGGAGCCATACGGGAAGGACCGAGGCTGCCATAGCATAAGCGAGCAGTATAATGACCCAGGTGGTGGAAGCGCTCAAACCGATTGCCGCCGCCAATGTGTCCTCAACGAAGAGGATCGGGTAACGCATCCCGCCCAAGGTGATGACCAGGAGGAGGACCAGGCCGATGAAAGTCGCGGGTCCGAGGGAAACGTTTTTCTTATAAACGAGGAACCCGATGGCCAGCGCGATGAACATGAGCCCGAAGGTCGGAAGGACCGCTCCCGGATAGCCCGGAAATTTTGGGTTCTCCGAAGCAGCATCCAGGTAACTGGAAAAGAGGGTGCCAATGGTGATAGCAAAGACACCCATCGCCAGGGCAAGGAGGAAAAAGATGATCAGGAGGAAAAGCATCCTGGCTCGCGGGCCGATAACTCGCTCGGTAATCGTTCCGATCGAGCGTCCCTTATGCCGGAGCGATAACTCCAGCGCGCAGAAGTCATGGACTGCGCCAATGAAGATTGTACCGAGAACCACCCAGAGGAGGGCCGGCAGCCATCCCCATGCGACAGCGATCGCGGGGCCGAGAATGGGGCCGAGGCCGGCGATGGATGCAAAGTGGTGGCCGAAGAGGACGAATCTGTTGGTTGGAACGTAATCCGAGCCGTCATTGATTTCGTTGGCGGGGGTCACGCGGTCGAGGTCAATCGCGAGGATATGCCTTTGGATGAAAGTCCCGTAGAAGCGGTACGCCAAGGTGAAAGCAACAATGGATAGGATGGCAATAGTTAAGACCATCAGGTACAACCTCCGGCGTCAACATTTCCCCGCGATTCTCGGGAAACCGTCATCGAACCCCATACGATACACCAATTTTACCTGCTTTTCTCCTGGTTTGACTAGGAAGCCGGGGTGCTCTTGAGTAACATAGGGGATCAGCGACAGCAAGGCGCCGGATGATTCTAAAAAACAGCCCGGCACGCTCAGTCCAATGACCCATCCCAATTCTAATCTACCCCAACCCCAGCCACCCCCGAGATTCGGTTTCTCGGTCCGTTCAAAGCTGATGGCCGCGTTTGCCTGCGTGAGCTTGATCGGTTTTGTGGCAGCTATTCTTGTTCTCCCGATTCTTCACGTCCGCGCGCAGAATCGGGAGATCAACTCCTCCCGGGAACATAACGTGAAGGTTTTACGCAACCGATTTGTTACCGCGATCAAGGAAGCAAGAGGTCGGGTGGATGTTGTTGGGCATACAAGGGAGGCGGCGAAACGATTAGAAGAAACTCCAGGCCTCGACCTAGAGCGGTGGGACAAAACTCAATCAATTTCGGTTCAAGAAACGGGCTCTGAACTGCAAACTTTTTCTGTGGATTCGGCTTCGTTTGAGATTGAAGCTAATCTCCGGGAGGCGATGGAAGAAAGTAGATTTCGCATCGCCAGCATAGTACCGAAGGACCTCTCGAGTTTGGAGAACCGTATCACGGTAATCCGAAGCAAGGAGGATGGAGATTTATACTTACCCATCATGACCCGACTCACTCTGCCTGGTTTTGATGGAACGCTCGCTATGGCGAACCATTCAGTCGAACCCTTGCCGTTTCACCCTGAACCCGAGAATGAAAGCGAGCAAGACGACCTCTTCTCCTACCTGACTAAAGCAGGTCTTCGATCGGCTTCCGACGTTTTCTATTACCCCGCATCCATGTTGAGGGAATACAAGCCTGTACTTTTTGGAGACATCGATAACCAAAAGGTCGAACCCTATTTGGAGCGTCGGGGTGAAAATCGAACCCAGCGGCTGTTATTCGTACCAGTAGTTGGACTTGACCGGAATTTTGAGTTAATCGGCGCCTATTGTATCGTCTACCCCCCCCCGGCGGGGCTCGTGGCGTGGCAGGAGCTCGCCAGCGGACCTGCTTATCTCGCGGTGGGGCTGGCGGCCCTTCTGGCTATCTTGTTCTCTTATTTCTTTGCCAAAGGCATTACTCGACCCGTGCAAAGCTTGACTGAGGGGGCGCTGGCTATCGCCGAGGGGAAGTTAGACAAACAGGTCGAGGTTCGGTCCAAGGATGAGATTGGTGTGCTGGCTGATACCTTCAACGGTATGACGGCAAGGCTCCGGTTCACCCTCGATCAATTGCGAGAAAGGGCGGACACTATCGAGAACCAAAACTTGGAGCTCGACAATAGATTCAGCCAACTCAACGCTCTCCAGGCTTATACCGAAAATGTTCTCAAGAGTGTGGACAGCGCGATTTTTACGATAGACCTCCAGGAGCGCATCCAACGACCCAACCGGGCCGCGCGCGACCTTTTGGGCCTTGAAGATGACCAATCCCTGGAACAATTCGAGGGAAGATCTCTTAGAGAGCGATTGCTCTCCGCCCTGGAAGAGGGAGAAGGATCGGTCGCAGACGAGATCAGTGTGGTCACCTCGGAGGGTGAGACGATCCCGGTTGCTCTATCCGTTTCTCCATTGCGAGAAGGGGATGCCATCACTGGCGCGGTCGCAGTCGTGACCGACCTCCAACGTATCAAGAGTTTGGAGAGGTTGGTCAGCCGTCAGGAAAGGTTAGCAGCGCTTGGACAACTGACTGCGGGAGTGGCGCACGAGATTCGAAATCCGCTGTCCACGATCAAGGCTTGCGCGGAGATTCTTGGGCAGCGGTTTGCTGGAGAGGCAGGTGAGGAGGGTCTCTGCGATGATATCATCGAGGAAGTGGACAGGCTGTCGCGTGTTGTGAGTAACTTCCTGTTTTTCGCCAGGCCAGCCGAACCGGATCGTGGCCCGGTCGATTTGAACGCCTTGATCGAGGAAACATTGGGTCGGGTGGAACGCGGAGAAGGGGGAGGAGTTGTTCTTGAGAAACGCTTTGAAAATGGCCCTGTTTTCGCGGACGCCGACGCAGGTCAGGTGGAACAGGTCCTTCTGAATTTGGTCCGAAACGGTATCGAGGCGGGTGGGGGAAAGGGAAACCTCGAAATACGGACTGGCTTGGCCGACAATGGAGAGGGAGCTTGGTTTGAAGTCTCGGACGACGGCGAGGGGATGAGCGAAGAGGTCCGAGGACGAATATTTGATCCGTTTTTTACCTGCAAAGAAGAAGGCACTGGGTTGGGGCTTTCGATCTGCCATAGTATTCTGGCATCCCATGGCGGGACGATCGAAGTTGTTGAGTCCTCGCCGGGCGGGGGGACGGTGTTCCGTGTGGGGTTTCCAGCCTTCAAGGAAGAAGTTGACAATGAAGCGGTTTGAGTTGAGAAATCTAGAGGAGCCGCAGGCTTCGTGAATGGAAGAGACGAGGAACACCTAATGGTTGCGAGGAGTATGAGAACATGGATGAATAATTTAATTGGATTGCTGATAATTGCGGTCATTCTGCAAGGATGCTCGAATCTTCATAAAAAGGATGAAGGGAAATTCGAATACAAAGAACCCGAACCGCCCCCTTTGGTGAAGCCGAAAGTTACGCCAAATCACAAATACCTACGCATGAGCAAATCGGGTGTCCTCAACTCACTCAATCCGGAACGAATCGCCGTTGCTTCCCTTGCCGATTTCTCTCTCGAGACGAATCCGGAGTCTTATCTGAATAAAAAAGCGAATGAAGCGAAGAAGATGGGGGCCCCATTCCTGCCTTTTCACTACTATGTCGCTCCTGACGGCAATGTTTTTGAGGGTATTGAAAGTGGGTACTGCGGTTGGCTGGTAGGTACACGGGTGCCGGATTCCCTCCTGGTGGGTGTCTTGGGAGATTTCGATGAAACGACGGTCTTTTTGAAAGGAGAACAGGAAACTTCGCTTGTTCAACTATTGGCGTGGTTGTGCTCTGAAAACGCGATTGAACCAAATGATATCGTGCCGATCACCAAGATCAACCGAAACGCCCAACCGCTTGGAAAAAACTTGGAAAGTTGGTTCGGGCCGTCGCATACACTAAGAACCCGGGTGGATAAAACACTGGACGCCGCCGCGCAGAAAAAGGGCGAGAAAGAAGGGTTCATGTCATCCTTCTTCGGCAAGGAAGAGAAAAGGGATCCACCCGACTTTTCGGATTACATGTAGACACAACCTGAACCTGAATACGACGAAACACACATTTGGGTAGGGTTACTGGAGATGATCCAAAAATGATTTGCGCTGACAGCCGGCGAATTTTATTCCTTGTTTTCGCTTTCTTCGTCCCCCTTTATCTCCTGACAACTCCAGGACACTTTTATACGGTGGACAGCCGAATGAGTTATAACACGACCAAGTCTCTTCTCCATCACGGTTCCCTGGTCATTCCACAAAACATCATCTCGGTCAGAAACGCCGAGGGAAAACATACGGGGCGGACGGGAGTCCTTCAGCCCGTCTTGTGTATGCCGCTTTACCTGCTGGGAGCCGCTCCTGATCTTATCTGGGGGAAGGTCGGGTTTTTGTACAGAAATTGGAGAACTACCTTTGTTGCCACTTTCAACCAATGGGTTGGCGCCCTGGCGCTCGCCCTCTTTTTCTTAATCCTCCTTCGCGTAACGGGCCAAGGAATACCATCTTTTGTTGCCACGGTGGTATTGGCGTTCGCAACACCCTGGTGGACCTATTCCCGGGACTTGTTTCGTCAGCCGATCGCGGGACTCTTGTTTCTCTGGGCCATCCATGGGGCGATCCGATTTACCGAGGACGGGCGAGCCCGGCATGTAGGCCAACTGGGTCTGGCGCTTGCCCTTTCCTTTACCAATCGCATTACCGCCGTTGCCGCCTGGCCGGGAATCGTTCTGTACGCCGTCCTGGGAAAAAAATCTCCGGGCAGATTTCGAACCCTCGTTTGGGTTGTTACGGGGTCGGTCGTCCTGGCCACCATAGGGATCGCGGCACAGATTGGTCTCAACTACTGGAGGTTCGGACACTGGTGGGGCTGGGCTTACGAAGACCGTCAGTTCTCGCTTTCCTACCTCAAGGTAAGTGTCCCGGATTTCTTACTCAGTCCCCAACGAGGTCTCTTACTTTTTTCGCCTCCGCTTCTATTGTTCGGACATGCCGTGTGGGCGCTCTGGAAAAAGAACCGAGCACTCTGCCATTGCCTCCTTCTCGCCCTGAGTGGGAAGCTATTACTATTCTGCACGTATTATGATTTCGCGGGGGGAATGAATCCGGGTCCGAGATACCTGATTCCGATTATCCCTATTTTTTATCTGTTCGTTGGGGTCCTGGTTTGCACCGAGTGGCACAATCGTACATTCAGGTGGTCCTTGTACGTTCTTGCAGCAGTGGGAGCGGTGGTGAACGGGTTCAATACGCTGATTTTCTATCCGAAGACTCTCCCATTTTGGGACCAGATCTTCCGGCTGATGAAGCCCGAAAATTACGAGGGTATGCTCCCCTGGCGCGGTCTCTGGGACGTTTACGATGTTCTTGCGGCAAAATGGATTCTCGAGAAGTATTACGAGTGGGCATTCATCTATATTAGTGGGCTGGTTTTGATTTCTCTGTTTGCGCTTAAGGCCCTGATCCCGGTCCTGACCAACGGTTATCCGACGCTGCGCCAGGGGCAGGCCGAAGCAATACGCTCCTCTTGACGCTGGACTTGTAGATTGGTATTTTCCTAAGGGTGAGAGTGGGGGGGAACACCCACTGTGTGTTTGTGGAGAGGTA
>Ga0310121_10002539_pt1 | contig 17217 bp, 13 predicted proteins | sample CB27_Tmax_986_MG_FD_203504 | JGI IMG/M metagenome (GOLD analysis project Ga0310121, IMG submission 203504) | Marine microbial communities from Western Arctic Ocean, Canada - CB27_Tmax_986 | ecosystem: Environmental > Aquatic > Marine > Oceanic | place: Canada: Western Arctic Ocean | collected...
TGCTGGGGAAGGAGCAGGTGCTGGGGAAGGAGCAGGTGCTGGGGAAGGAGCAGGTGCTGGGGAAGGAGCAGGTGCTGGGGAAGGAGCAGGTGCTGGGGAGGGAGCAGGTGCTGGGGAGGGAGCAGGTGCTGGTGGGTCGTCCTTCTTCTCGGGCACAGGCTTCTGTCGGCTCTTCTTCAACAATGCGATCATGCGAGTTGCTTCTTTTACATACCGATCGAGTTCCTTATTTTCCGTGCGCGACAGTTTGGTTCGTTGAAGGTCCCGGTACTGGGATAAGGCCTTGATGGCATTCTTGTATCGCTCAATGGGATCGAGCCCAGCGATGTTCGAGCCAAAGTACAAGATGCCGAGGTTGTAATGGACTTCAGCGAGCCCTTTATTGATCTCTAGAGCTCGTCGGTAGGAGTGGGCTGCGTCGGCCGACCGGCCCATCAGCCGATACAGATAGCCCTGGTTGGCATGACCATATGCCAGACCAGGAAAACTCGAGGTGAGCTTGTTGAATGTTTCTTCGGCGGCTGCATAGTCCGACATTTTACAGGCGATCAGACCAAGGTTGTTCAAGACATCGGGGGCGTCGGTAAGTGTAGAAACCGCCTTGGCCAGATGAATCCTGGCGACTGTTAAATTTCCGTTCCGGAACGCAACCTCCCCAAGTAGGCGGTGGGTCTGTGCCTCATCACGCACCTCAAGAGCACGGACCAGTACGTATTTCGCTGTACCCAACTTCCCTAGGGCCAGATGGGCCCGGGCGATATTTCGAATAGTCTCTGTGTTGACCTCATTTTGCCGCAAAAGGCGTTGGCCTTCACGGAGCACGAGGCCTGGGCGCCCTGCCTTCAATAACGCATATAGTGCGAGGTTCTGGTATCGCAGATCTTTGGGGAACTTCTGCCCAATCTGTTGCGCTCGCTTCACGGCACCAGCCGTATCACCACTGAGTAGATACAGTCGCACAAGAAGCTCGGCGCATGGATAGGAATCCGGATCCAACTCCAGGGCACGACGGGCCTGTTCGCGCGCTTTCTCCATTTTGCCCAGCCGGAATTGAACCTGGGCGAGAAGTAGGCTGGCGTCGGCGTTGTTGTTGTCCATACCCAGGACGAGTGCGAGCTGGTTTTCGGCGCTGATATAGTCTTGAGCCTGATAGGCCGACCGGGCTATTTCGAGTCGTTCCCGGACCAACCTTTTTTGTGCCGCAGCCTGACGAATTACCTCCTCTTCGGTCTGAGCGGAATCCACCGAGTTCCCGGACTTGTTTTGTGCCGATTTTGTTGAGGCACAACAAAGTAGCAGGGTCAGCCCGATGATTTGCAGAATTCGCTTCATGGATTCAGCACCTCATCGTCCAGTTCGTCGTCGTCGTCATCAAACGCGTCGTCGTCGTCGTCATCAAAGGCGTCGTCGTCGTCGTCATCAAACGCGTCGTCGTCGTCGTCAAACTCGTCGTCGTCATCATCAAAGTCATCGTCGTCGAGACTTTTTGGTTTCGTGTCCTTCGTTGGAGAACTCTCCTCTGGAGCGGGCTTTGTGGGCTCCGAGGGGGCGGTCGTGTCGACGGGCGACCCAGGAGGCTCGGCCCTGGGGGCTGGCTGAGTGGTTGCTGAATCGGGTGTGCCTGGCGTTGTCGTGGGCACTGGCGTCGTCGGAGGAGCAGGCTTGGCTTTCGGAGGCTCTGGTTCGGGAGAAGGCGTGGATTCAGGGGTTTTGAAGGACCATGTATTGTCCCAGATGTAGATCTCCCGTTCCTGCTTAGCCAGGGGATACTCCTGTGGCTTGTAGTTGTTCAGGAATTCCAGAGCATCACGCACCCATTTATTGGTTACCTTTCGACTTCGAGCCTGACGGACCATCTCTTCGAACTTCTTGACCGCCTTGTCTTCCCAGCGTGCCCCCTCTTCTTCGAGTTGTGTTCGATAGATATCAAGGTCGTCCGGGTTCATGCCTCGTGGCTCAGGAGCATCATAGAGCTTCTGCGCGAAGATCTGGTTGATTTCACCGAGCCGGAAGAACGCCGCAAAGTTCCAGTCTACCGAGCGATATACTACCGCAACCTGGCCATAATCGTTTTCCAGTTTCTTCAGGAAGGTCTGGGCCTTCTGAATCTGCCGTACCATTTGGTCTACGTTTCCCTTGAGCATGATCGATTTGTACTCACGGTACTTGAAGTCAACCAACTCAAACTGAGCCCGTGCGGCGTGGTAGGCCTCCGGCGATTCCGGCTGAAATCCTCGTTGGTTATACAGAACGATCACATTCTCAAAAAAGCGCTTTGCGAACTTGGGTCGCCCTTTCTTGAGTTCGATCTCTCCCAGACGAACGAGGCCTTTAAGAACAGCTTGGGCTAATTTGGGTTTGTCTCTTCCCCGGTCGACGAAGCGCAGGAGAAGCCGTCGTTCCTGGCGGGTGTTTTTCCGTTTCGCCCAGGCCTCAGCGGCACGATAGAGCGCGAAGATGGCGTCTTCCCTGTTGGTATAGTTCTTTTCATAGCGCTCAAAGGCGTTGGCAGCATTTTCATACTGGCCGTCGTCGTAGTAGAGCTTAGCGGCCTCGAACAGGGCGTACGGGCTATTTTCATTCCTGGAGTTTTTTCGGACCAGGGCGAGATAGGAGGAGATGGCTTTGTCGAAATCGAAGAACTTCTTGCTGTTCTCGGCCACTTCAAAGAGCGCGAGTTCGCGGAATTCGCTCTTGTCGAAGCGCGGCTCGGTTAAAATGGTCTCGAAGGCTCTAGAGGCCTTGTCGTAGTGTTTCTCTTTAATATAGGCCATAGCCGCGTTATACAGCGCTTTGTCGGCGAACTTTACGTCCGGTTGCGCTGCTAACCGTTCAAATTCCCGCGCGGCTTCAATGTACTTTTCTTGTTCCAACAGCTGTTCGGCAGTCTTGAACTGGGCTCCAAGCTGATAGACGCGGATCTTTTTCCGGAGTTCCGCTTGTTTTTCGGGACGTCCGATTTTCTTCGTCTCCATAATCGTGGCCCATTTCTGGATGTTGGGCCAATCATTTTCGATGGTGAAGGAATTGATGAGCATACCGGCGGCGTTTGCGGCGACGGGAGTCTCGGAGCGGTTCTCAACGATATCGGCTAAACGCTTTCGAGCTTCATCAAAGTTGTTGAAGCGGTAGAAGATGGCAGCTGCTCGAAAGGCGAATTTTGCGATCACATCCGGATCGTCCTTGCGGGTAAGCTTCAACTCCACGAACCGATCGGCGTTGGCAATCCATTTGAGGAGGATCGGGGGGATGGGTTGTGGGCTTACACGTCGAAGCTCTTCGGTTTTGGTGGTTGGTGTTCTGGCTGCTTCGATGGCATCGAGATCGGATGAAAACGAGCTGGCCGGTAGATCGCCTGCGTCGTTCATGGTTTCGATCGCGCGTTCCAACGAAGCAACGGCCAGATAGCCAGCTTCGCTCTGGTGTTCTGTCGGCTCCTTGAAGTCGCGTACCGTGGAGTAGACGTCAGCGGCCTCCTGGTACTTGCTACCGTAGTATAGAGCGTCACCAAGGTCGTAGAGTATGTTGTATCGCTGGGGAGATTCGGGGTATCGCTGCAAAAATGCCTGATACGATTCGGCAGCGAGCCGATACTGTTCCAGCGCTTGCATGACTTTGTCCGGTTCACCGGTACTACGAGCGATGAGTTTCAACTCCTGGGCACGCATATGGTGGGTACCGGCCTTTTGAAGCATTGCCGCCTCAACAAGCAGGCTGGCCCTGGCCAGTGCACCGGCGTTTTCCTGATTCGCTCGGTACCAGGGGGAACCTTTGCCAAAGAGGTTTGCCATGTCTCCACGGGCTTCGGCTCCCGCAGCAAAATCTCGAACAAGGTCGAAGATCTGAATCACTTTCTTCTGGTAACGAGGGTTCTCGGGATCGAAAGTATTGCCCCGGATCAACTCACGGTACACGCGTGCTGATTCCATGTATTTATCGGCTTCGTGTTGGTCGAATAGGACCTCTGCGTATTTCGCCAGAATCTTTCGTTCATAGGTTTTCCCGTCAGACAGAAAGGACAGCGCACGTTCTACGCCTGCATCTGGCTCTTTTTCTCCATCTCCGTCCCAGTCATCCTCGGCCAGCGCCTTCGCCACGTACTCGATGGCTTCGGCCTGGAGTTCCCCCTTCTGACCCCCCAATTTCCCCTCTTTTTCCTCGATGGTCTGATAATGGGCCAACAGGCGCTTGAAGGAGCGAATCGACCGTGGGTAATCGAACATCTGATAATAGGACCAGGCCAGCTTATACAGCGAGATATCAAAGAACCGACCATCTTTATACGCGAGAATCCGTTTATAATAGTGTGCAGCGTCGGCGAAGTTGGACAGCTCAAATTCAAGCTCACCGAGTCGGAGTAGCGATTCGGGTGCGTAGGAGCTATCAGGGTATTTCTCCACCAGAGATAGGAAGGTTGTACGGCCCTCCTCTTCTTCTTCAGTCTCAAGGAGGGTAAAGCCCAGAAGATAGTAGGCCGCATCCGCCAACCGATAGTCGGAGAAATTTGTCACCAGGGCTCGAAGGGATTTAAAGACTTTACTGAAGTCCTTCTCCGGCATTATGGGCTCATCTGCGATCTTTCCGCGTCGGTACAGGTCCGACTGCTTATCGTACACGTCCAGGGCGGCTAGCTCATCGAGCTTGGCTTGCTCGTAATACAACTCGGCCAATCGGAAGAGAGCATGCGGACTGTGTTCGGGGTGATCCGGGTACCGTTCGACGAACCGGGCAAAGAGCCGAATTGCGTCTTCTCGCATTCGGCTCTCCTCCGATTCAAGCTTCCCTGTCTTCTTGTCATACAGAGCGTTGATGTATCGGATTCTTCGTGTCGCTTCGTATTCAATGGACTTGCGGATCTCATCACGCATAGAGAGTCCGGCTCGCTCGTAGATTCGGAGGGCCTGCTCGTATTCCAGCATCAGCGCTTCGAGTTCAATTCGGCTTCTAGGTTGGATCAGGCGCTCGGTAGGTTTCGTCTGTAACGTAGCGGGGTCGGCTACTTCGGCCACATTTGGGATGGAGGTAGGCTGGATAATCGGTTGTGGAACAGCTGGAGTTCGAACGGGCGATCCCCCAAGAGCGGATGCACTTATCAGGCAGAAAAGGCCTGCGGGGAGACTGACCCAACGAGTCATCTCAGGATTCTCCGCGAAGCGGTGTTATGGAAGTGACTTGGCATCCTTATCCTTGGGCGGGGCTGGAGGCGGTGTTTTGTCAGAGGATGGTTTGTCGGTCTCCGGTTTCTTGGTGGCAGGAGTTTTCTTTTTCTCTTCCTTTTTCTTCTCGGACTTGGCGTCCATTGCCGAGATGGGCTGATAACCGGGTGTGGCCAACATTTCGTCGAGGATACTTTTGACGGCAGTGATCTTCTCGGATCTTTGCACATTCAAAGAAGCGATTTGGTCCGTTAGCTTCTGCTTTCGCTCCCAAGCCAGATCAACGATGCCGAGATCTGCCCGCAGGACGGTTTTACGGATGCGCTTCTTGGCACGTTGGAAGAGGTTCGTGCCGACTATACGGGCCAGATTTTCGCCTCGATCCGTAATCACCCCCAGGTAATCACGGTAATTCTCGATACGCACCGCTTCTTCAGAGACAATATTCAAAAGCTTCTGCGATTCCAGCGCCAGATGTTCATCGATCGCCTGTTTTATTTTTGTAACTTGGCTGAATCCAGTCTCAATCTTTTCGTGGAGACGTGCGAACCGGTCGGATCCAGCATGAATTTCGGATAGTTGCTTCAACGCATCGTAGATAGCGAGGAGTTTGGCCTTGTCATTATCTTCCGTCCGCTGGGCGGCCCCACCCAGGCCAAGTTGTCCGATCTCCGAGCGAATGTCCTGACGGATGGTTTCCAATTTTCGACTGAGGTCAACCAACCGCTTTTTCTCCGCTTTAAGCTCCTTCGGAAGAGATTTGTCGATAGGTTGATCCGATGGGTCGGGCTCCGCCTCGACTTCCTTGATGTAGCGGTCGATGGAAGCGATCTCCAGTTTCAGATTTTTCAGGCCGCGAGAAATCTGAAACGCTTCACGGCGTAGTTTCTTGAAGCGATCGGACATAACCTGAATACGTTGTTGGTAGGCCCCTGCTTCGGTTGCAGATGAGCCAGATTGTCTTTCGAGCTTTTTCGCCTGTGCACGAAGCTCATCCATTCGTATCCGGTCCTTTTTGGGGATTTTTTTTCGCTGTGATCGATATTCAACTTCCAGCAGGTCTTTTTTCTGCTGTATCAGCGCGTTTTCAGTTGCGATGAGTTGTACCCAGGCGTTGTTTAACGAAGGGAAGAGCCCAACCCGATCACTGCCGGTCAAAGCTGTGCTCAAATCTTTTACGATCTGATCGAGCTGGGTAATTTCCCGGCTCTGGAGAGCAATGTCATCAAGGGTTGACACCAACTCTTCCAGACCGGCCCCGGCTCGAACCCATTGAGCCGCTCGTTCGGATAGAGGCAGGTCAAGGGTATAGCGCTTGTCGTACCGATGTATGAGCCAGCGAAAATAGAGTTCCAGGTTCTTATCACTCTGGGTAAAGCGTTCCAGCTCGTCGCGAATGGGGACGAAGCGCCGATGCACCTCCTCAAAGGCTTCCTGGGCGTCCTGGTGCTGGTCCAGATAAATGAGTAGTTGGCCACGATCCATACTCGCCGTCAGCACGAGTTCCTCGTTCCTGGCGACTAGTATGATGACGTCGAAGGCTCGGATCGCCTCCTGGAGTTTGCCCTCGTTCACATAGGCCCAGGCCAGCTCATACACAGACCTTGGGAAATGAATGCTGTCTCGAGCGATCTTCTGGTAGTAGTCGACCGCGTCGGTCCATTTGCCGGCTTCTATCGCCAACCGTCCAAGTGCCATATTGGCCAGGTCCCGAATTTCGACGGTTTCTGGGTTGTTATCTGTGGTGAAGCTGACGTCCCTGAAGGCCGTTCGGGCAGTATCAAGTTGGCCCAATGCAGTACGTGCGACACCCAGATAGTAGCGTGACTGGGGGTATACGGCGGCATTGGCAGGTATCTGCCCGAGTAGGCGAATGGACTGGTTGAAATCGCCGCGGAAATAGTAGGCTTTCCCTGCGACGTAGAGTAGTTCCGCACTCGACACGCGACTGGCTCGCATGGAGTCGAGGTAGCGGACAACGTCATTTTCACGGCCTAGTTTCAAGGCGGCTTCGATGGCATAGAACAACGCGTTATGAACGTGAGTCTGGCTTGGTCGACTCTGGAGCAACAGATCAAATATGGGTAGAGATGATTCCGAGGCACCGAGACGGAACAGGCTCTGCCCATACATAAACAGGCCTTCATGATAATTTCTGCTTTGTTGAAACTCACGGTTCTGGACCAGAGACGCGAGCATAAGGACCGTACGATCGAGCTGGTTTGAGTCATAAAAGACCTTCGCATCGACCCATTTTCGGACCACATCTACGCCCGTCATCTTGAAGGCGGTATCGTCGAACTGGAGGGCAAGTTTTGCGAGTCGGGTTGCAACGATCTCGTTACGGCGTTCGAGTTTTGTCAGTTGTTTGTTCGTGTTGCGTGCGGCGTGGGCCGGCGGTGCCAGCCAGAGGATTCCACAGCTCACCGACAACAAGAAAACAAAGCGGACCAGGCGGCGGATCGACGTCGGTGAGAGGAATTGGCTGGTCCTAGGCAGTCTCGACGGCCAGGCCATCGGAGCCATCATCCTGCTCGCCCTGCGTTCAGAACCTCTCACCGGTCACCATTACTTTTTCTTGGTCGAAAGCTTGTTCAAGTTTTCGCGCGTATACGGGTATTGCTTGAGATCATAGTTGAGCGTTGGCCTATCTCGATAATCGACCAGCAGTCCTCCTTTCTCATACAACTTTGCCCGCAACTTGGTGATCCGGCCACGTGCAGCGAAAAACGTATACTGGGACCGCAGTCGGAATTGAAAATCGCCTACATAGGGGAAAAGGGTGGAATTTCCTCGTATAAGACACTCAATCGTCAAGACGTGGTATCCGGGAACGGTGTTTCCGTCATAAATGGTAAACGACTTGGACTTTCTCAGGTTCCCGGTTTTCCGGTCCCCATAGTAGATCTTGTTGTCGTCAAGAAAGTAGATAATCTCTTCGATGAGAAACGCGCTGGACATGGTGTTTTTATGGAGAAGCATCAATTTGGCTTCTGCGATCACATTGTTCAAGAGGCGTTCTTTGATCAACATGAGGCGTGTTTTCGTTCGAAAGACCTCTTGCTTTAGAGATGTTACCCGGTTTTGAAGAGCCTTGAGTCGGAAATTCGGGCGACCTTCGTTGGAGGATGTGGTGGCAGCAGGTGGTGCCGAACCAGCCGCAGCTGCGGGGGATGTGGGGTCCGACGGAGGGGCCGGGTTCGTCGTCATGGGTGCAGTGTCGGATGGTGCCGGGTCCACTGCTATTTCCGGGGGTGCCGCGTTGTCTTCCGCGGTTTCGGTGGATGGTTCAGCCGGGGGGGTAGGCGACTGACCAAAAGCCTCGTATTGGGCTCCAAATATCATGGATAGCCCGAGCACCAGCAGGAGAGCTGTTGCACGCGATGGGTATACCAACGCCATAAGAGTAGATTGAGTTCGCGAGTCGGGGGCCATGATCGTGGAAGGTATGGGTTACCCAGAAATAAGGATTGGATGATAACAGAGGTCTAAAACGTGTCAACGCACAGAGGGCCGACAGCTTACCAAAACCGAACTGTCCGCAATCAGACGTTATTACTAAGTTCGTCTTATGGAAGGGTTGCTTGAGGGCTTTGAGCCTTTTGGCTGCTGGATATTCTGGATTCTAAGATTCCTCTTGAGAATCGAGAGGGTGAAAGGTCGCTTTGGGCGCCGGTTTTGCTCCGCGCCACATCCCAGCTTGTTCCAGTGCACTGGTAAAAGCGTCGAGTAAAGAGTGCATACCCGAGCCTGTGATTCCAGAAGTCCGGACTATCTTAGCGCTAATATTTTCCTTTGCGAGCTGCTCTTTCAGGCTTTCTTCCTGCTGGTTGGCCTCGGCCGCCCAGTCCGAACCCTCCGTCAGTAGATCACATTTCGAAAACACAATTACGATGGGGCGATTCAGGAGGTCCTTATCGTATTTGAGAACTTCTTCTCGCAGCTTGAGGAAGGACTCCAAAGGTGGTTTTTCCCCCTGCACTGCCAGGACGTAGGCCAGGACGCGAGTTCGACTAAGATGCTTAAGGAAGCGGTCGCCCAGACCTCGTCCAGCATGAGCCCCCTCGATGAGGCCTGGAAGGTCTGCCACCACGAAACGCCGCGTATAATGTGCGACGACTCCCAGATTGGGAACGAGGGTGGTAAAGGGATAATCTTCGACGCGAGGGGTTGCGTTTGAAATATTTCGAATCAGAGTCGATTTCCCTGCGTTGGGGAATCCCAGAAGCCCCACGTCGGCCAAAACCTGCAGTTCCAGGTTGAGCCAGAGTTCCGTTCCAGTTTCGCCTGGTTGGGCGTGGTCTGGTGCTTGTCGGGTAGCGGTCGCAAAACGGGCATTTCCCCGACCGCCACGTCCTCCCTTTGCCGCTACATACTGCTGATCCGGCCAGGTAAGGTCACAGATACATGCTCCCTTTTCGTCGAGGAGCTGCGTTCCGACCGGGACTGAAATTATCAGGTCTGCGCCGCCCGGGCCGTACTTCTTTTTCGAGCTCCCCGCCGCTCCATCCTGGGCTTCATAATGGGTCTGATAGCGGACGTCCATCAACGTGGACAGGCCGGTGGTGGCCTCAAAGATCACACTGCCGCCATCGCCACCGTCGCCTCCGTCGGGACCGCCACGAGGCACAAATTTCTCCCGGTGGAACGAAGCGCAGCCTGCACCACCGTTTCCAGATCGGACAAAGATACGTGCTTCGTCGATGAATTTCATAATTCTGGCCCCGAACGAGCCCGAAGGCCTACTCTACGCGAATATAACGACGACCGTTTCGCTGGAAGAAACGTACGGTACCATCGGTGGTCGCAAAGATTGTGAAGTCTCGTCCCATACCGACATTCTCTGCCGGATGAAAATGGGATCCGCGTTGCCGTACGAGGATGTTTCCCGAAACAACGGCGACACCATCATGGCGTTTGACACCAAGTCGCTTACCGATGGTATCGCGACCGTTCCGACTGGAGCCTTGTCCTTTTTTATGAGCCATGCCGTACCCCTCAGTCCGTGGTGATTTGATTCACGCGAATTCGTGTCAGCTGTTGGCGATGACCGTTCAGGCGTTTGTAGTTCTTGCGTCGTTTGAATTTGAACACAAGAATCTTACGAGCTCGCTCCTGAGCGACCACGGTACATGTTACGGCCGTACCATCTACATATGGGTGTCCCAGCTGGATCCCATCATCATTTCGAACGAGCAGAACCTGGTCGAAACGGATCTCGTCTCCGACCTCTCCATCGAGCTTCTCGATAGAGACTTCGTCACCTGGGGTGACCCGGTACTGCTTTCCACCTGTTTGTATCACGGCATACATAATGTTCCTCGCAGGTCTACAAAGGTAGACTGAACGCGCGGATTTAGCTCTGTGCGGAGAAAAAGTCAACCAAATGATGACAAGAGCCAAGTTTTTGGGGCGAATTCCAGATTTCCTGGCTGGTATCGTTTTTTTGTTTGGTCGATCTGGTTCTTACACGAAAGAGTCCCAGATAGGCTGGGAGATCCCAACAAGGCGTTGACCTGAGTTTGTGGCTCTGCTATCGCCCCAACCCGCTGGTCAGGTTCTCCGACTCCATCTCTCTTTCGACCGACAGAGGTTTCCATGCGAGAAGCGGTCATCGTAAGCGCGGTACGTACACCAATCGGCTCTTTCCAGGGCACGTTGGGTACAGTGTCCGGTCCAAGACTGGGGGCCGCCGCTATACGTGGAGCTGTATCTCGGGCTGGGCTATCACCCGATCAGGTTGACGAAGTCATCATGGGCTGTGTCCTCCAGGGAGGGGTAGGCCAGGCTCCTGCTCGACAGGCGGCCATATTTGCAGGACTACCCGATTCTGTTCCCTGCACGACGGTCAACAAGGTCTGTGGTTCCGGTCTTAAGACTGTGATGATGGCCTATGACATGGTCCGGCTCGGAGAAGCGGAGGTTGTGGTCGCGGGCGGAATGGAAAATATGACACAAGCTCCGTATCTTCTGGAGCGAGCCAGGGACGGCTATCGGCTGGGTCATGGACAAGTGATCGATATGATGATCAACGATGGCCTGTGGGATGTGTACAACGACTTCCATATGGGGACAGCCGCTGAGATGTGCGCACGAGAGCATCAGATCTCGCGTGAGGACCAGGACAGCTTTGCTATTGAATCGTACCGCCGTGCCACGGCCGCCATTGCGGACGGTCTATTCAAGGAAGAAATCGTGCCCGTTGAGGTTCCGCAGCGACGTGGAGACCCCCTCCGAGTGGAACAGGACGAAGAGCCGGGCCGCGGCAGACCCGAAAAAATACCTTCCCTCCGTCCGGTTTTCGATAAAGCCGGGACGATTACGGCGGCGAATGCGTCCAGTATCAATGACGGAGCGGCTGCGGTGGTGGTGATGTCCGCTGAAAAAGCCGCGGCGTTGGGGTGCACCCCGCTGGCGCGGATTGCGGGTTATGCAAGCCACGCACAGGCACCCGAATGGTTCTCGACGGCACCGGCGAAGTCGATTCAGCGCCTTCTGGAACGGCAAGACCTGACCGCCTCCGCCATTGATTGTTTTGAGGTCAATGAGGCTTTCGCGGTGGTGTCCATTGCCACCAACAGAGAGTTGGGACTGGATCCGGAGCGGGTTAATCCCTGTGGTGGCGCAGTTGCCCTCGGGCATCCGATTGGTGCCTCGGGCACGCGGATCCTGGTTACATTGATCCATAGCCTGGTCCGTCAATCGGGGCGACGGGGCATAGCGAGTCTCTGTATCGGAGGTGGTGAAGCTGTGGCCATGCTGGTTGAACGTGAGAATTGAGAACGGGGAATTATGATGGGTAAACAGAATATCGGAGTTGTCGGATCAGGGCAGATGGGGGCCGGCATTGCACAGGTTCTTGCGCAGGCGGGTCATGATGTGAAGCTGGTGGACGTATCCCAGGACCGGGTTGATCTCGGGATTGCAGCCATCGCCAAAAGCCTTGATCGCTTTGTTCGTAAAGAGAAGATTACAAGCGCGGATAAAGACGAGATCATGGGGCGGCTTTCCAGCACGACGCAACTGGATGATTTGTCCGCTGCGGACATGGTTATCGAAGCCGTCTCGGAAGACGAAGGTCTTAAGGCAAAGATCTTTGGGGAGCTTGACCGGATTGTCCCGTCGAACGGGATTCTTGCTTCCAATACATCGAGTATCAGCATCACCCGGATTGCAGCAGCCACAAACCGCCCGGATCAGGTCATTGGGATGCACTTTATGAATCCGGTACCGATCATGAAATTAGTCGAGATCGTGCGCGGTCTACAGACGTCAGACAGTACCTATAATCAGGTGCGTGCATTGGCCGAATCCGTGGATAAGGTCACGGTTGTCGCGCATGATTTTCCAGGCTTTATCGTGAATCGTGTGCTTATGCCGATGTTGAATGAGGCGTTCTATGCCGTCTATGAAGGGGTTGGATCGGTTGAGGATATTGATATTGCCATGAAGCTTGGTACCAACCAACCGATGGGTCCGTTCGAGCTGGCCGACTTCATTGGTCTGGACACAACGCTTGCGATCTTGAATGTAATGCATGAGGGGCTGGGCTCACGTTATTTCCCCTGTCCTCTCCTACAGCAATACGTAGATGCGGGATATTACGGTCGAAAAGTCGGCCGTGGTTTTTATGACTATGATTCGGCCAAATGAACAAGGGATAGAACTAGAACGGGAAGGACGGAAAATGGGTGATCTGGTACTAAGAGAACGGTTTGATGGGATTCTGGTAGGCACGCTCAATCGACCCGACGCGCTGAATGCGTTGAATCGAGCGACGTTGGCTGAATTGGCCGATCTTGTCGATGACTTTGACCATTCGAGCGAAGATCAGGTCCTGGTTGTCACGGGAGCCGGTAAGGCCTTTGTGGCCGGTGCAGATATTCATGAAATGGTGGGTATGGGCGTTCTGGAAGCGAGAGCCTTTTCGGAAGAAGGTCAGGAGCTTTGTGCCCATTTGAGTTCCATGAATAAGCTGGTGGTTGCGGCGGTCAATGGTTTCGCACTCGGTGGAGGCTGTGAACTCGCGATGGCCTGCGATCTGATTTACGCCAGTGAAAAGGCCCGGTTTGGTCAGCCAGAGGTCAAGCTTGGGGTGATTCCCGGCTTTGGTGGAACCCAACGCCTTTCGCGAATTGTGGGACCGCGTAAAGCCATGGAATTGGTGGTGACCGGTGCCATTATCGATGCCGAGGAAGCGAACCGAATCGGCCTCGTGAATCGTGTGCTTCCGGCGGAGGATTTCTTGACCCACGTGATCGAGGCTCTACGCCCAGTCCTTGAAATGGGCCCCCTTGCGGTCGCGGGCGCAAAGCTTGCGATTCATCGGGGACTTGATCTTCCGTTGGAACGGGCGCTATCTCTGGAGACAGAGATGTTTGCGGGCCTGTTTGCTACGGAAGATCAGGAGGAAGGCATGCGCGCATTCCTCGACAAGCGGCGCGCGAAATTCTCTGGAAATTAAGAGGACGATTATGACGGACACAGTTGGAACGTTGGGGCGGGTATTGATCGGCAAGCCTGGTCTGGATGGTCACGACCGAGGCGCAAAAGTCGTCGCGCGAGCCTTACGAGATGCGGGCTTTGAGATCATCTATACCGGCCTTCATCAGACTCCTGAGATGATCGTGAAGGCTGCAGTCCAGGAAGACGTGGATCTGATCGGGTTAAGTATTCTGTCTGGAGCTCATAAGGCGTTGGTCCCCCGGATTGTAGAGTTACTCAACGAGAGTGAAGCGGCCGATATCGGTGTGTTTGTCGGTGGGATCATTCCTGACTCTGACATCTCTGAGCTTAAGGCCCTTGGTGTTCTGGACGTGTTTACTCCGGGAACATCCCTTCAGGACATCATTGAAAGGGTGGGCAAGGAAGTAGAACGGTGCCGGAAGGAAAGGGGATTGGAATCATGAAATCACTCTCTGTATGGGTCGGCTGTTTTGTCGGGCTGTTCAGCGCATTGTTGATTTCTTCATCCATTGGAGCCAAAGCACCACAATCGGTTCGGGCCCACAGTCCTTTTTTTGATACTCGAATTCACCAGGCGGATGTCATTCCCCATGTCCTTGGCAAGGGGAGCGCTTTCGTTCAGGTTCTTCTTCATCGTGATAATGGCCTTGCGTCGGCCGCGCTGAGCCGTATACGAGCGAAAGCAGGCTGGGAAATTCCATCCCATCGACATGCGGATGCAGACGAGATCCTATATGTCCTGGACGGAGGAGGTAGCCTGACAGTATCCGGGCGCACGCGCCCTGTTTCAGAAGATATGGCAATCTGGATCCCAAGAGGTGAGGAACATTCGTTTGTAATCGGAAAAGAAGGCTTCCTGGCCATTCAGATCTACGCTCCGGGAGGACCGGAACAACGATTTTTGAAGGCACCGAAGGCCCGCTGAGTGACGGAGAACCAACGGATGGCGGATCTGTTCGAAGAATACGAAGACAAGCTGGAGAGCACCGTGACCGAGTCTGCGTACCAACCGCTGGCGGATCGGATTCGCCCCCAGACGATAGATCAGATGGTAGGGCACGAAGATCTGCTGGGTGAGCACGGCTTCTTGCGTCGTGCAATCGTTGATGATCGGATCCCATCTCTGATTTTGTGGGGGCCTCCGGGATGTGGAAAGACAACGATTGCACATGTGATTTCTCACCATACGGAAGCTTTCTTTGAGCCATTCAGTGCGGTGCTCGGTGGATTGCCCGAAGTACGAGTTCTTTTGAAGCGAGCCCGCGTACGCCACAAAAAGGGCCGCCGTACCATACTCTTCATGGATGAGATTCATCGCTTCAACAAAGGGCAACAGGATGCGTTTCTTCCCTATGTGGAGGAGGGTACGATCATCTTGATCGGGGCCACTACGGAGAACCCATCCTTTACGTTGAATTCGGCGCTCCTATCACGCTGTCGTGTGGTTCAGTTGTCCGCTTTGCCAAAAGAAGCCCTGACCGTTGTGCTGGAGGCAGCTCTCAACGATTCGGACCAGGGACTGGGCTCGGGGATACCTCGTCCTTCAAACGAGGTACTCTCGCTGGTGGTTCAGGCGGCCGATGGAGATGCCCGGCGTGCATTGACCCTGTTGGAGCAGACGTTGGCTCACTGTAGTATGGAAGAGCCTCCGACAGCCGAGACGGTGTCTAAGATCCTCGAAGGTGCTCCTATTCGCCACGATCGCGATGGAGATGCACATTTCGATACGATAAGCGCCTTCATTAAATCTATGCGTGGCTCGGATCCGGATGCGGCTCTGTATTATGGGGCCAGATTGATCGAGTCGGGGGAAGACCCGCGGTTCCTGCTGCGGCGAATTATTATTTTCGCGAGCGAGGATATCGGTAACGCGGATCCCAGGGCGCTTGAGTTGGCGGTGGCCACAAGCCAGGCCTATGAACGCCTGGGGATGCCCGAGGCACGGCTATGTCTTGCGCAGGCAATCACCTATTGTGCTACGGCTCCCAAGAGTAATGCCTCCTATAAAGCATGGGACAAAGCCGTCTCGGATGTACGAAAATATGGGAGTCTTCCCATTCCGCTCCATCTTCGAAATGCGCCCACGAAGCTTATGAAAGAAATGGGACATGGTAAGGATTATCACTATCCGCACGATGCACCCGGCCATTTTGTGAAGGAGGTGTACCTACCGGAGGATCTGGTCGGGCAGCGGTATTACAAACCTGGCGACCAGGGCTATGAGCAGCGCATTTCCGAGCGGCTCCGTCGGTGGTGGTCTGGAGAGTCCAACGACGTCTGAGACCTTGCTTCAGTCTTTTTCAGATCCCTTGGGTTTATCGTCTGGAGAGGAGGGCTCTGGAACGTCACAGGCAATGATTGCGTCCGGATCAAGGGAACGGACCAGCTCTAGAAGTTCGGGCGGCAGATCGGTCAATACGACTCGGCCGTCCTTGTCGATCTCTATCGATAGCTCGACAGGAGTCTTTTCTTGGTCTTTCTTGGTCACGGTGGTCGCACCTCTACGATTTCGTCGAAAGGTATCTTCTTCCCTTTTTTGTAGGGCGCGAGTTGGTATTTTTCTACCACCGGTAATTCACCTCGAAAGAAGCCCTGGTCGTAGCGGTAGATATCGATAAGGAACATCGGACGGCCTTCTTCATCGACGGAAGTGACGTTATATTCCACGTAGATGGAGATGGGAGTTTTCAGGGCCAGGGACTTCTCTTTCTTTTCGGCTAGAATCGTCTGAAACCGTTCCGTGGAAATGCTCTGATCACGCGTTAACAGGTACTTTGCCATATCAAGGGGATCTTTCAGACGCATACAGCCGTGGCTCTGGGCGCGGACGGTCTTCTTGAACGTAGCCTTGCTGGGTGTGTCATGCATGTAGATGGCGTAGGGATTGGGGAAGTTGATCTTGACCCGCCCCAGGGCATTGTCGTCGCCGGGCATCTGGCGAACGGATTCCGCCCCCGATGCGGTTGAGCGAACTTCGTAACGATTCCGCTCGTAGAAGTCAGGGGTGTCGATGAGTTCGAGGTCCAGTTCCGTCTTTTTGATCCGCGATGGGACACGCCAATATGGGTTTAGAACAACGCTCTGGATCGCAGCCTTGAACATAGTGGTTCGGTTGAGATAGCCGATGACCTTCTTCCGGACGTTGGTTACCAACTTATTATTCCCGACGACGACGGAATGCTTACGGACTAACAGTCCATTGGCCCAGAGTTCCACTTTAAACTCGGGGATATTGACCCGCAGGTAGATGTCCGGACGATCTTCATTGATCTGGCTTTCCCGGTGTCGTAAGAGGCCGAGTTCCAGTTGTTTTACACGGTGTTCAAAAGACCGGTTGAGACTGCTTACGGTTCCACGGGTCAATTTGCCATCACCCTCCAGTTGATGGGTGAACTGGTATTCGCGCACGGCCCGTTCAAGAATCTCGTCGAATCTATCTCGTAAGGCCAGAGTCCGTGTGTCATCACAGGGCTTGTCCCCATCACAGTCTTTAACTTTCCATTCTTTGTCGGTTGGATTGTAATAGCCCTCGAACATGAGTCGTTTCTTCAGCTTCTTGATGAGAGGGCCGCGAGCGCCCAGCTTGAGTGCTGTG
>Ga0310121_10002541_pt1 | contig 17215 bp, 17 predicted proteins | sample CB27_Tmax_986_MG_FD_203504 | JGI IMG/M metagenome (GOLD analysis project Ga0310121, IMG submission 203504) | Marine microbial communities from Western Arctic Ocean, Canada - CB27_Tmax_986 | ecosystem: Environmental > Aquatic > Marine > Oceanic | place: Canada: Western Arctic Ocean | collected...
TCGAGCCCCTCAACAATGCGGCGCGAGAGATCGTTGAGAAGCGATTGGGGGGAAAAGCCGAGTGAATGGAACCGCCGGAAGAGAGGATTCCCGATCGAAAAGACCGCGGGTGGAAACCCCGCTATTGTATCCCCGGTCAACGTGCGGCATGGTGGCATTAGCGCGGGGACATGCCTGATTCTTTTTCGATCCAGAATGTGGAGGTTGGCGGGGGCCGGCCTTTTTTCATTCTGGGGCCCTGTGCCCTGGAGAGCGAGGAGTTCGCGTGGTCGATGGCCCGCGCCATCAAAAAGATCTGCGACAAGCTCACGGTGCCCTTCTTCTTCAAGGCCTCCTACGACAAGGCCAATCGCACCTCCGTGAAATCCTTCCGTGGACCGGGCGGGCAGGAAGGCTGTCGCGTCCTGGGCGAAATCGGCGCGGCCCTCGGCGTGCCGGTCACCACCGACGTGCACACCGAAGCGCAGGCTGCCTTCGCCGCGGAGCACATCGATCTTCTGCAGGTCCCCGCCTTCCTGTGCCGCCAGTCCGATCTCCTCGAAGCCTGCGCCATGACGGGACGCCCCGTGAACGTCAAGAAGGGGCAATTCCTCGCCCCGTGGGACACCATCCACATCATCGAAAAGTTACGCGCCTTCGGTTGTGAGAAGGCTCTCATTACGGAGCGGGGCACAACCTTCGGCTACAACAACCTCGTGGCTGACATGCGCTCTCTCTACTTGATGCGTAAGGAAGGCATTCCCGTCGTCTTCGACGCCACCCATTCCGTGCAACGGCCGGGCGGCCTGGGCGGCACGACCGGAGGCGATGGCGAATTGGCCCCCGTCTTGGCGCGCGCCGCAGTGGCGACCGGAGTGGACGGCGTCTTCATGGAAACCCATTCGAACCCCGCGGATGCCCTTTCCGACGGGCCCAACCAGATTCCCCTTGAACACCTGGAAAGCGTCCTCGTGTCATTGCTTAGAATCCACGAGGCCTTACAGTAGGCCGTGCCCAGTCACCTCAAGATGCGCCGCTCCTTGCTCTGTCTCCCTCTCGCCCTCCTCGTGGCGGGCGAATCGATCGCGCGCAAACCGGTGGAGAACAAGGCCCCCAAGCGGAGCCGGCTCTCCCCGGCGCTCGATCTGCTCCCGGCCGGGTGCACCCTCACGGAGGTCCGCATTCCGCGCTACGACAAGGAAAAACGCCGTGCCGCCCTGGTGCGCGCCGGGATCCTCAAGGTGATTTCGGAGCAACAGGTCCGCGGAGACAACATCGAACTGCGCATCTTCTCAAAAGAGGAGAAGGAATCCCTGCGGGTGCATATGGGCGCCGCCGAATACTTCCGCCCGACCGGCGTGCTGAAAGCCGAGGAGGTCATCACCGTCTCCGGGGAGCGGTTGAAGGCGCGCGGGGCAGGTGGTTTCTTTCACCTCGAATCCCGCCAGGCCTTTGTGACGGGGCCGGTCTCAACCGCTTTCCTGAGACCAAAGAAAAAAGACCCTGGGAAGAAGGACGGCCCCCTGAAGCCTCTCGACCCTCCCGACCCTCCCGACCCGCCGCTGTCTTCTCTCGCGGCTCATGCTCCGCAATTCCTCGAACCACAAGCCTTCACACGCGGTGAACGCGACGAGATCGAGGCCCTGCTGAGATCAAAGAGCAAATCGGTGCTCGCCGACCGCGCCCCGACCCGCGAACTGATGACCCGTAGCCAGCAACTCAGCCAGGTCGCGGAGGTGGGCCTGCGGAGCTTTACCAAACTGGTCAACCAGCGCAATCTCCTCACCTCCGTCCGGAGTAGTGAAGGTCTTCCTCGTCCCGCCCTCCCGGACCTCCTCGGGAAAAATGCCATCCTGGTGACCTGCGAGGGCGGAATGTACATCGACGCCGAGAAGGGCCACATCTCCTACCTGCGCAACATCGAAATCGTCGAGGCGCGCTTTACCTTGAACTGCTCGAGCCACCTCAATGTCTTCTTCGAGAAGAAGGACGTTAATGGCGAAAAACAATCCGCAAGCGTGGAGGATTTCGGGGACCTGAAGACCATCGTGGCTTCCGGAGGGGTGCGGGTGGTGCGCAACGATCCAAGGAAAAATCGTCCCCCCGTCGTCGCCACCGCCGAATCCGCCATCGTGGACGTCAAAACCGGCGACATCGTCTTGCAGGGAGGAACCCCGGCCATTCAACAGGGTCCGAACGCCCTTCGCGCCGGCGAACCGGATCTCTACCTCCGCTACTACGCCAACGGCAACGTTTTCGCCGAAAAGGGCCGCTGGACGACGGTGGGTGACCTCGCCAGTCTGCAACGGGCGAAGGACGACAGGAAGAAGGACAAACCAGTGCCGGCCTCCACGCCTCAGAACCACAAGCCCGAAAAGGCCGGCGGCGAGACAGGCGGCACAGCCGTGGCAAAGGACCGCACCATCGAGGGCGGCGAGAAAAGTGCGAAGAAAGACCTCGCCCCGCGCATCATCACGGTCACTTGCACCGGCGGAATCTATTTCGACGCGAAGGAGGGTCACATCGTCTATCTCGAAGATGTCCAGATCACAGATCCTCGCTTCAGGATGACCGCCGCGGAGGAATTGAAAATCTTCCTGCTCAAGAAATCCACCGCTGGTGAAGAAGGATTGGAGGGGATCGAAGCGTGGTCCGACGTAGGAACGATTGTCGCGAGCGGTAAGGTGAGACTGTTTCGAAACGACGAGTCGGGAAAACGTGCGCCCATCACGGCTTCCGCCGACCACGTCGTGATCAATACCAAGTCGGGCGATATGGTTCTTCGCGGCGGCACGCCCAGCGTCCGGCAGGGTCCTAACTCCCTGCAAGCGGACCAGCCCGATCTCTACCTGCGCGTCTACGAAAACGGGAGCCTCTTCGCGCAACGTGGCAAGTGGACCACCACCGGTGACCTCGCCAACCTGCGAACCAAGCGGGGAGCAAAGAAAAATCCCAGCCGAATCATCAAGGCCAGCTGCAAGGGCGGCCTCTACTTCGACTCCTTCAAGGGCCATATCGTCTACCTCGACGACATCGACGTGCTCGAGCCCCGCTTCCGCATGTCCTGCGCAGGCAATATGCGTATCCACCTTGCAAGACGCGAGAACCCCGAAACGGACCGCCTCGAGGGTCCGGAGGCCTTCTCGGACGTGAAGGCCATCGTGGCCACCGGCGGCGTCAGGGTCTTGCGGAAGGATCCGCGCGGGAAGGCCGCACCCGTGTCGGCTTTCGCCGACACCGCCACCTACGACGCCAAGTCCGGAGACATCGTTCTGCGGGGCGGCTATCCCTCCATCCGGCAAGGACAGAGCTTCTTGAAGGCCGCCGAAAAAGGCCTCTACCTCCGGTTCTACGCCAACGGAAATTTCTACGCCAAACAAGGTAATTGGATCAACGATCTCGTCGGCCGCGATTTCAAGGAACTCCAAAAATTCAAGGAAGGCCAAAACTGAAACTGAATCGCGTGGAAGCCAACGCCGGATCACAACCCGCTTCCTCCCCGGCTCCTGCGGACCCCGGGGCGCCCGCTGTCGAACCCGTCCTCCTGGTCGAAGGCCTCCGAAAGGTCTATGGCGGCCGCCCGGTGGTGGAGAACGTCAGCCTTCTGGTCCGCCCCCGCGAAGTGGTCGGCCTGCTCGGCCCGAACGGGGCCGGGAAGACCACCACCTTCTACATGATCGCGGGTCTCATCCCGCCCGACGCCGGACAGGTCACCATGGGGGGAACCAACGTGACACGGCTTCCCATGCACAGGCGCGCCCGCCGCGGTCTGGGCTACCTGCCGCAGGAGGAGTCCATCTTTCGCAAACTCAGCGTAGAACACAATCTCATGGCCGTGCTCGAAACCCGCCGTGATCTCTCTCGCAAACAGCGCCGAGACCGATGCCAGCAATTGCTGGAGCGCTTCGGCATCGAAGGAGTCCGCAATTCCTCCGCTCTCACCCTCTCCGGGGGCGAAAAACGCCGCCTCTCGATCGCACGCTCGCTTTGCACCGAGCCCAGCCTCCTCATGCTGGACGAACCCTTCAGCGGCGTCGATCCGCTCGCAGTTCTCGATATCCAGGAAATCATCAGCCAGCTCCGCGAGGAAGACCAGATCTCCTTGCTCATCACGGATCACAATGTGCGCGAAACCCTTCAGATCGTCGATCGCGCCTACCTGCTCCTCGAGGGCCGCGTGGTTCTGGAAGGCGCCAGCGACCAACTCGCCAGCGACCCGGTGGCGCGTCGGCACTACCTCGGCGAGAACTTCCAGATGTAGGGGCAGCTCCCTCTCCAGGGCTCCGAAGCGGGCCCCGAAACGAGCCGATTTCCCCAATTCGATCGCAGAATCCGGTGCCGTGAGCCAATAAGCCCCGGATTTGTCAACAAATGCGCACTTCCTGAAAAGACAGGCTTGGTCGAGCTGCTTTCTTTCGTCTAGTCTGAGAGGTGACGGATGGAGAGTTTTCCCTCCGCGCCAACTTCTAAAACGATGCAAAACGCAAACGTCGATCCCACCATTACTGTCACCGTCCGACACGAACAAGCCACAGATTCCCTCAAGGATTACGCCGTAAGCAAAATCGAGGGGCTTCATCTCGAATATCCCCGCATCATCGAGGCCAAAGCGATCCTCGACGTCCAGAAGAACCGCCACGTGGCGGAAATCATTCTCTTCTGCGCCAACCACATCACCATCGATGCCTCCTCCGAAACCGACGACATGTACAAAAGCATCGACGAGACCATCGATAAGATTGCACGCCGCATGCGAAAGTACAAGACGCGGCTCCTGAAAAAACACCGTCCCAGGCCCGAGAATACCATCAAGCACCTCGACGAGCGGATCTACGCTCCCGACTTCCTCGACACCCACGTCATCGTGGAAGAAGAGGAGGGCCCCGAGCCGGAACCCGCGCTGATCCAGCGCGAATCCTTCCGCTTGCGGACTCTTTACAAGGAAGAGGCGATCATGGAACTCGAACTTACCGACCGGCCCTTCGTTCTCTTCAGGAACGCCCGCCGTGGCGTGCTCCAAATCGTCTACAAGCGCCATAAAGACGGGGAGTACACACTACTGGAACTGAACGGGGCCAACATCTGAGACGTCGCGGAGCGCCCGGGCCGGAATTGAGCTCATCCGGGTCCCTGGCTGCGCTTCCGGCGTGACCGGAACTGGAACCGACCCGCGGGGAATTACCCGCTCACACTTTCGGCGCATCGCGCCTTGCGCACCGCAGCACGGGGCGGCATCGTGGAATCCTCCCACCGCCTCATGCATCGTAAGGAAGCCGTCTCGCAGTCTCTCACCGCGCTCATCAACGAAAACGTCGAAGAGGCCGTGGCGATCAGCAGCAATTACTACGGAAGCGCGGGGACGCTCTACGAAAAGGAGACCATCTCCATCATTCAGTTAATCCTCGAGCACGACTTCACACCGGATCCCGCCATCAAGTCGGAGGTCCTGAAGCCGCTACGCGTGGTGGCCGCGGCAATGGAACTCTGGGGCGCGGGAGATGTGCGGGAGTTCGCGGAGTTGAGCGGCGATTGGACCTACAAGCTCCAGCCGGAGAGCGTCATCCAGCTCCTCTATGCGGCCGGGCTAGAGAGACATCGCCTCGACCAGATGCGCCGTTGCGGCGTGGCAAAAGTGGTCGTGCGCACTCTCGGCAAGAACCCCGGCCCCGCTTGCCGCGAGGTCGCCGGCAAGCTGTTTCCGGTCGAGAAGGCACCGGTTCTCCCCCACCGCGATCCCGCCTGCCAGTGCAGCTACGGCGCCCCCCGAACTGCAGCCGAGTGACGAGTTCATCTTCCGGCACCCTGGCGAAAGGATGCGGCAAGCTCATCGCGAACCGGGAGGGAACGGATTGGGAGCGCGCCATGGCAGGCCTCGATCCGGCCTTCGCCCCTGCCCTCGCCGGAATCAAGCCGCGGGCCGCGAAGCTGCGCTGGGAGACCGCGAGCCGGGGCGTGCCTCTCGCCGTGACAATGAATGGCAAGGTCTCCCCGCAGGACCGCCAGCGCCTCGCCGGCCGGATCGCAAGTCCGGATGAACCGCCGGCCCACGAATTCGTCGAACACGACTGGCGGGGGGCGCCTCCATCCGCTAAGCTTTCGCCATGGCTTCCCGGGTTGTCAAAGTAGGCTCGATCAGTGTGGGTGATTTCTACGAGCGCCACAAGGACGCTCTCGGCCTCCACCTGGTCGGAACTCGCGACGGATTCGATCGCCTCATCCGGGAACCGGCCCCGAACCGGCCCGGCCTGGCGCTGTCCGGATTTTTCACCTACTTCGCGAACAAGCGCATTCAAATCGTCGGCAATTCCGAACTCTCCTATCTGAAGAAGCTCTCGCCCGAGCTGGGGGCGGAACGTTTCCGCCAATTGTGCGACAAGCGCATCCCCTGTATCGTGGCGGCCCGCGACCACCGCCTGCCCGATGAACTCCTCGCCGTCGCGCAGGAATCCAAGGTGGCGGTCTTCCGCAGCCCGATGGTGACGATGAAGTTTCTCAACCTCACTTCCATCCGCCTCGAGCAGGAATTTGCGGAATCCACCTCGCTGCACGGCTGCATGGTCGACTTTCGCGGGGTGGGAGTCCTCATCATGGGCGACAGCGGGTCGGGAAAAAGCGAAACTGCCATCGGTCTTCTGGAACGGGGCGGCGCCCTCGTCGCCGACGACCTGGTCCGGGTCCGCAGCAATGGAGATGAACTCATCACGTCTTCTCCCGAACTCGCCCGTGGCTTCATCGAGATGCGCGGCATCGGGATCATCAACGTCGCGAACCTCTACGGCCTCTCCGCGATCCGGCCCGAGAAGCGCCTCGACCTGGTGGTCACTCTCAAGAGTGACGAGGACCTCAACAAGGTGGACCGGCTCGGAATCCGCCGGAAGGGGTACGCCCTCCTGGGCCAATCCATCCCACACGTCGAAATTCCGGTCGCGCCCGGCCGTGATACGGCCCGCCTGGTGGCGGTGGCCGCCCTCGACCTGCAGCTCCGGCACCTCGGCTACGATATGGCGGACGAGTTCAACCAGAAGCTGCTGTCCAAGATGGCCGCCAACGCTCCAATCCGCAATCCATCGTCCGCCAATTCACATCGGTCGGACTGCCGGGACCTCGCCCGCCACCAGCGTCGCCGGCCGGGATCAGGGATTTTCCCCGAGAGACTCCCCAGGAAGTGCAATCCGGGACCAAGAGAGCCTCTCCTCCCCGTGCATGGCTCATCGAACCCGGGATTTTCCTTTTCTCCGGCCCGGCTCAACCCCTAGAGTTTTACCCCGACGATGCAACCTATGCCTAGCAGGGAACTCACCATCTCCAATAAACTCGGGATCCATGCCCGGCCCGCCGCCCAGTTCGTGAAGACGGCGAGCCAGTTCAAGGCCGACATCCGGGTCGAAAAGGACGGTGAAGAGGTCGATGGCAAAAGTATTATGGGCCTCATGATGCTGGCCGCCGGCCATGGTTCCGTCCTCAACATCGTGGCCGAGGGCAATGACGCGGAAGACGCCCTGTCCGCCCTGGAGGCTTTGGTAGGCCGTAATTTCGAGGAAGGTTGATCGTAAATCTGCAATAGTGTCACCCTTTTCCGTGGCATTGACCCCGCCTCCCCCCGCGGTCAGACTTGGAATCAGATGCCCGGGGTGAGGAAGGAAGTAGTCTACGAGGGGACACCGGTCTCCCGCGGCATCGTCTTCGGCCCCGTCCACGTCGTGGCGCGAGGCTTCTCGGCCCCGGAAGTCCACCCCATTTCCCCCGGCCAGATTCCGCGCGAAAAAGTGCGCTTGATGGAGGCCCTCCGGCGCACCCACAAACAGCTCGACGGCCTTCGCGAGCACATGGAATCGCTCTCCGGCAACGAGGAAGGACGCATCTTCGAGGCCCACCTGCTCGTCCTGGAGGATCCCATCGTCCTGATCGGGGTGCCGAAGGCCATCGAGGAGCGCCGGCAAAACGCCGAATACTGCTTCTACGCCGTCATGCAGACCCAACTGGAGTCGATGCGCCGCATTCCCGATCCTTTCTTGCGTGACCGCACCGCCGACATCGAGGACGTTTGCCAACGGGTCCTGCGCAACTTTGCCCCGGAGGAAGAGCAGGACGTCCTGGATGAACCCGACCACCAGCACATCCTGGTGGCCTACGACCTCACCCCCTCGGACACGGCCGCGATGGACCGGCACAACGTGCTCGGCTTCGCCACCGAGCAGGGCAGCGCCAACTCCCACACCGCCATCCTGGCCCGCTCTCTCGGTATCCCCGCCATCGTCGGCCTCCAGAACGCAATCTTCAACCTCCATACCCTCGAGACGTGCATTCTGGACGGCTACGAGGGCAGGCTCATCGTCAACCCCACCAGCGCCACCTCCGCGCACTACCGCGAGGTCGAGCAGGAGCGGAAACGACAACGCGCAAAACTCGACAAACTTCGGGATGCCGAGGCCGTCACCACCGACGGGCGGCGCCTCACCCTCTCCGCCAACATCGAATTCGAACACGAACTGGCCCTGGTGGAACGATCGGGCGCCGAAGGAGTGGGCCTCTTCCGCACCGAGTTCTTCCTGCTCGAGCGCGAAGACTGCCCCGACGAAGAAGAACAAACCGCCCTCTATTCCCGCATTGCCAAGAGCGTGGCTCCGGCCGAAGTCATCTTCCGCACTCTCGACGCCGGCGGTGACAAGGTGCCCGGCGAACCGCTCACCGAGCCGGAGCCGAACCCCTTCCTCGGCTGGCGCGGCATCCGCTTCTCGCTGGCGCGTAAGGACCTCTTCAAGGAACAGCTTCGCGCCATCCTGCGCGCCGGGGCCGCCGGGCGGGTCGGGCTCATGTTCCCACTGGTCTCCGGTGTGGCGGAAGTCCGGGAAGCCAAGAGCCTCGTGGCCGAGTGTATCTCGGAACTGGCGGAGCGCGGCGTCGCGTTCGACCAGGAGGTCCAAGTCGGGGCCATGATCGAGGTCCCTTCCGCCGCGATGGTGGCCGCCGATATCGCGGCCGAAGTCGATTTCCTCTCGATCGGAACCAACGATCTCATTCAATACACCGTCGCGGTGGACCGGGTGAATCCCCGCGTCGCGAAACTCTACAGAGCCGGACACCCGGGAGTGGTGCGCCTCATCAAGACCGTCATCGACGGCGCATCGCAGCACAACATCTGGACCGGTGTCTGCGGCGAGATGGCAGGCGATCTGATCATGCTCCCACTCCTGGTGGGTCTCGGAGTCGACGAGCTTTCGGTGGGAGCACCGCTCGTCCCCCTCGTAAAACAAGCCGTCCGGCTGCTCAGTTATGCGGACTGCGCGGCTCTTGCCACCAAGTGTCTGAGCGCCAGCGAGACATCCAAGATCATGCATCTTTGTACCCGGGCCGCCGGGTCGGCCTACCCTCATTTAATTGAACAGGGCGGGGGCGGGGCGAGGGTATCGACCAAAGTTGCGCGCGATGTTTGCGAGGATCCTCTTCCAGGCTCAAGGCGCGGGAACGGAGCTGAGCAAGCTCCCTGACAGCCGGGTAACGCGCATCTCCGCCAATCGGCCTTGTCATGAGCAGCTATCAGAAACTTTGCGATCTCGCCCGGGAGAGAGCCCTCCTCTCCACAACTGCCTCCGTCCTCGGCTGGGACCAGGAGACCCGCCTCCCCCCGGCTGCCGTTCCCTACCGTGCCCGCCAGTTGGCCTACCTCGCCGGCAAGGCCCACGAACTCGCCACTTCCGACCGCTGGCGGGAGGCCCTCGAATCTGCGGAAGGCGAGCAGACCGGCGACCCCGTCGAACTCTCCAACCTCCGGGAATTTCGCCACCACTTCGATCGCGCCACCAAGCTGCCCAAAGAACTGGTCGAACGCGCCACGGAAACTTCCTCCACCGGCAAGGCAACCTGGGTCGAAGCGCGCAAGAATTCCGACTTCGCCACCTTCGCCCCCTCCCTCGCCCAGCTCCTCGAGATCGCTCGCGAAAAGGCCGCCCGCTGGGGATTCCGGGACGAACCGTACGACGCCCTTCTCGAGGAGTACGAACGTGGTGCCACCACCGCCGAGGTGGCCGCCCTCTTCGACCGATTCCGCGGGCCGGTCGCCGGGATTGCGCGTGAGGCGGTCGCGAATTCCAAGTCCACCCCTGCGGACCTCCTCGACGCCGAGTATCCTGTCGAGGACCAGAAAAGGCTCAATCAGGAAATCGCGGATAGCATCGGCTTCGACTTCGCCGCCGGACGGATCGATACCGTCGCCCATCCATTCTGCACCCACCTCGGCCCGAATGACACCCGACTCACGACCCGCTACGAGAAGCGGAACTTTCTCTCTTCGCTCTTCGGAGTCATGCACGAGGCGGGTCACGGTCTCTACGACCAGGGACTCCGCGAATCCGACCACGGGCTGCCTTCCGGCACGGCCGTCTCGCTCGGAATTCACGAGTCGCAGTCGCGGCTCTGGGAAAACCACGTCGGTCGTTCCCGTCCCTTCTGGGAAAAGTGGCTGCCGCGCGCTGCGGAGCTCTTTCCCAATCTGCGCAAACTGTCCCTCGACGAGTTCCTGCACGGCGTGAATCGAGCCGAATATTCCTGTATCCGGGTCGAGGCTGACGAAGCCACCTACGATCTTCACATTCTCCTCCGCTTCTCCCTGGAACGCCGCCTCCTCAACCGCGAGCTGGAAATCGCCGACGTCCCGGAGGCCTGGAACGCCGAATTCGAAGCACTCTTCGGCTTCCGGCCCCCCGATCACGCGCACGGCTGCCTGCAGGACATTCATTGGTCGATGGGAGGCCTGGGCTACTTCTCCACCTACAGTATCGGCAACCTCAACGCCGCCCAACTCTACGCCAAGGCGGTGGAGGACGACGCCGTTGCGGCAGCCGCCCGGACCGCCGACTACGCCCCACTCCTCGCGTGGATGCAGCAACACATCCATGCTGCAGGCTCAACCCTCCTCCCGCAGGACCTCATGGAAGCGGCCACCGGGGAAGGGACGAATCCGGACTTCTATCTCAAGCACCTGGAGGGACGGTTCGTAACCGGAGTGTAAAGCCGGTCTACGGACGCGAGTCCGCCAACCCCGCTTTCGGGAATCTTTCGGCCTGGAGTGGAATCGCGCCTCGAGCGCGATTAACCTTCCACCCGCCCCCGGATCTCGCTTTCTTGCGGACCCATGACCGCACGGCTTCGGGCCCTCGCCGCACTCTGCCTGGGCACCTTCCTTCTTCTTTCCTGCGGCGGACGTTTCCAGCAAATTTCCTCCTCCCCCCCCGCGGTTCGCACCCACCGGTTCGCCGCCCTCATGACGACTACCGCCCGTGCCCCCTGGGTCGAAGGCAATGCGATCCGCACCCTCGAGAATGGCGACAGCTACTTTCCGGTCATGTTGACCGCCATTCGCAACGCACGAAAAACCATCACCTTCGAAACGTTCGTCTTCAAACAGGGCACCGTCGGTGGAAAATTCAGCGTCGCCTTTGCCGATGCCGCCCGGCGTGGCGTGAAGGTGCACGTCGTCCTCGATGCCAACGGCTCGCGCTGGGTCAACGACGACGACGTCGCGCTGATGCGACGTTCCGGGGTGGAATTCCACATGTTCCGCCCCTTCGACATCCTGCGCCTCGACCGTTACAACTACCGCACGCACCGCAAGATCATGGTGGTGGACGGGAGCCTCGCTTTCACCGGTGGAGCGGGTTACACGGATGTCTGGGCCGGCGATGCCCAGTCACCTCACAACTGGCGCGACACGCAGTACGAAGTTCGCGGTCCCGTCGTGCGGCAATTGCAGGAGGGCTTCAACGAGAACTGGAGGGAACTCACCGGACTGGAACTCCGCGGCCCCGATTACTTTCCGCCCCTCTCCCGCGCCGGAAATCACCGCGCCCACTTCAGCCTGGGGTCACCCGAAAAGAGCGGCGATACCCTCGGCTCCAGCTTCCTCCTCGCCATCAATGCCGCGCAGACCTCCATTCTGATCGAACACTCCTATTTCATTCCCCACCGCGACCTCCTCGACGCCCTCCTCCGTGCGCGGCGACGGGGTGTGCGCGTTGAGGTCATCATCTGTGGCGAGCATACCGACTTCAAGGTCTGCCGCGTCGCGCAACGCCCGGCGCTCCTCCAGCTCAATCGCGCCGGGGCGGAGATCTGGGAGTACACCCCCACCATGATGCACGGGAAACTCGTGGTGGTGGACGATCATTTCTCCGCGGTCGGTTCCGCCAACTTCGACGATCGCTCCTTCTTCATCAACGACGAAGCCAATCTCAACGTCCTCAGCGGTCGCTTCGCCGCCGAGCAACGCCGCATGTTCGAGCGCGACAAAAAAAACTGCACCCTCCTCACCCCTGAAGATCTCAAGCTTCGCCTCCACCAGCTCCCCGCACACCTCGGCGCCCAGGCGATCAAGAGCCAGTTGTAGCTGGGGCGTCCCGCTGCAGGCCGTTCCCGCGGCATCCTGCTGCGCGGATCACCAACCTGCCCGGCCCTGGGCAACCGCCTGCTCCCGGCTCACCCCCTTCGCAAGGTCCTCGAAAAGCATCTCGGCGACCTCCAGATCGTGGTTCTCATCCACCGTCCTCCCCGTCGTGGTGTCCCGAGAGCGCATCGGGACCGCCCTCGGGGCTCCCCCCGCCCTCCGGCGAGACCAGCCCCTTCATCCCCGCGCCCCTTCGATCCCAGACCGGCGCAGGGAATCGGCCAGGTTCTTCAACACGTGATGCAACCGCCACCCCACGTTCCCGACGCTCATCTCGATGCGCTCCGCGATCTCGCTGTAGCTCAGGCTCTCCACGTACTTCAGTCGAAGTAACTCCCGGTCGCGGCCCTCGAGGTCCTGCACCAGCATGTGCAGAATCCCCGCCGCTTCAAGGCGTCCCAGGACATCATCCGGAGCCTCCTGTCCCATATCCATTTTTGTATCGACCGCCGGCGCAATTGTATTCGGAGTTTCCGGCGAGGTCAGGGTTTCGCGCTTGTGATCCCGCAAGTGATTGAAGGCGCGGTTGCGCACGCACCGGAACAGCCACGCGCGCGGCTGCGCAACCTCCTCCCAGTGTTGGTGCAGACGCATGAAGGCATCCTGCACCAGTTCCTCCGCCACCTCTCTCCGGCCTACCAGTCCAAACGCGTAGCGCAGAAGCGGACGCTGCTCCGCCTCGAATACAGCTTCGAGAGATGCCTGGGACACTCCGCCAGCCTCGGCCGAGGATTGTGCGTTCATTGGTGGTGTAGGTGTGCGGCGTAAGGGAGAGCCGACCTGAGTATATACTCGATTCCCTCCACCTTCCGCAAGCTTTTGAGAATGAAACCACCCGTCACGCATCCTTGTGAGAATTGTATTCAACGTAAAAATGCGACTGCACACGGACTCGAACGGTTGCCTCTCCCGTGAATTAGTGCCGCCCATCCCACTGCTTGTCTTCATTTCCACCCTCCCATCACCCATCACCGTAATTTTTTCCCGGTTCGTGATCCCTCCCGTCTCTGCGTCCGTGCTACCGATCTCTTCACCTTTCACTCGTCTGGTGTGCCGCGCGCCAAGAGGGTTGAATTTGGCGAGAGAGACTTTTCCCAAATGCAAGGCGGAACCTGCCGGAGCTGCCGCGGACCGCCCCAGACCGCGTAGTAGCAAGGCCCTCAGGGATTCAGGACAGGTGAGTCAATCTCCCTCGCCAGCCCGTCGCCCACACCTGGGAAACGATTCGTAATCCCGTTTTGCGCCTGCACTTGTGAATCGAGTGAGCGTCCGCTTTGATGGACGGCCATGAGGACCATTCTATCGATGACTTTGTTCGCTGCGCTGCTATCTGGATTCGGTGCGGTCACAGTTGACGCCGCGGACTTGGAAAAAAAGAAACTCCAGATCTTCATTCTCGCCGGCCAGTCGAACATGGTTGGCCATGCCCATTACATTACCATTCCTGCGCTGCTCACCGCCCAGGAACCCGGCGTCACGGAACTCGCCAAACTCGCCTTCAATGAAGGCGGGATCGCGCCTGGTGCAGCCCGAGGGCAGCTCGAAACTCGCATCAAGCGCGACAAACTGAACGAGGCCCTTCGGACCAAGAAGATCACCGGCGACGATCAAATCACCGCGGCGCAGGAAGAGGTGAAGAAGCTCCAGGCGGAATACGACGCCGGCACTGGTTATGAGATGGCGGGAATTGTCTGGTTTCAGGGCTTCAACGACCAGTTTTCGCCGGCCTTTCGCGACAACTACAAGAACAACATGATCGCCTTCGTGAAGGACGTGCGCAAAGAGTATCAAGTTCCCCACATGCCGTTTGTGATCGGTGTGATGGGAACCAGCATCACCAAAGAGGAAGTCGACAAGAATGCCGTTTCGGTCGGCCAGCGCGAAGCTGCCGCGGCAGCCGAATTCAAGGGCACCGTCACTTCCGTCGAGAGCTACCCGTTCTATGCGGTGGACGCCTTTGAAATATTCAAAAAGGGCTGGGCCCAACACCTCCTCGAGTTTTCCCTGGTCGGAAGCGAGCGCCCCTATCATTACATGGGCAGCGGAAAGTTCTTCGTCCGTCTCGGTGATGCGCTCGCGACCGCCATGGTCGATCTGATGAAGAAGACCAAGTAGCAGTCTCCTCCCGCCCGCTGGGCGGGGAGAAGGCGCCCCTACCCATCTCAGGGCGTCATCAATTCGCGCAAGGCTCCCAGGTCGATCCTGGTTTGCGACTCCAGGCTCTCCGCCCGCAGGTGTGCCCCCGTGAAATCGTCCCCCCGCGCCAGTTCGCTGGGAGTCACCACGCAGGTCATCCCGGCCCCGAGGGCCGCCTGCAACCCGTGCGCCGTGTCTTCCAACACCAGGCAGTTCTCCGGCGCGACCCCGCACTCCCGCGCCGCAAGCAGGTAGATGTCCGGATCGGGCTTCTTCCGGCTCACGTCGTCGCCCGCACACAGGGCCGCCACGGATTCGAGAAACCCCTCGCCCAGCCCGGCCCGGATCACGTCGATCGCAGCCGATTTCACACAGCTCGATGCGATCGCGATCGGAATCTCCGCCTCCGCCAATTCCCCGAAGAGCCGGGACACCCCGGGGCGCAAAGGGAGCATTCCCGCCACGAGATCTGCCACGATCAACGCGGCGTAGAGTTCCGTCTTGCGCGCGTAGAGGCGCTCCTTCGTTTCCGCATACTGGTCCTGCGGTCGATCGAGCCACGCAAAGACCTCGCGAAACTTCTCCCCGCCTACCTGCGCAAGGCGATCGCTGTAGTCCGCCTTCGTCCAGCGCTGCGCCAGGTCCATCTCCTCGAACAAGGCGTTGTAGGCCCGACGGTGATAGTCCTCGGTTTCCAGAATGGTCCCATCGAGGTCCGAGATGACGAGTTCAAGAGGCATCGCTAACCAAGCGCTTCATGGCACGCCCTGCGAAACTCCGCAAGGCGATCCCGGTAGTACGCCGTCGGCCGGGGCTCAACGGTGCGCTCGATTGTCACCATCTGCCGCGAGAGCTCTCCCACGGACCGCTCGAGATATCCCGCTGCCGCGAGGATCGCCGCCCCCATCGCGGAATTGGGATGGGAGGGAACGCAAAGGGTTTTCTCGACCATGGCGGCGCGGATCTGCAGGCCCAGCGAACTCCTCGCCGCTCCCCCGGTCGCGTAAATCGTGTCCCCCACCGCTGCTCCAAGGCTCTCCAATAGATTGTAAACGAGCGCCTCCACGCACGCCACGCCCTCCACGCAACCGAGGAAAACACCCACCCGGTCCGCTTCGTCCCCTATGAAGAACGGTGTGAACGATTGCGAGGAGAACGGCAGGCGCTCCCCTCGGCGGACCGAAGGGTAGACCAGGTGCGAAGTCTCCCGCCGTTCCGCCGCCAAGCCCTCCATCTCCTCCGGCCTGTCGCCGAACCGCTCCCGCACGATCTCCCCACCCGCATTCGACGCCCCGCCCGGCAGCCACGTGCCGTCAGGATGCTTGTGACAGTAAATCCGCGCTTCGGGATCTTCGATCCGCGCTTCGCTCAGGCCCTTGACCGCCAGCGTGGTCCCGATCGTGGTCGACCAGTCGCCCGCCACCGCCGCCCCGGAGGCGTAAAACGCCGCATTCGAATCCGTGGCGCCCGTCACCAGAGCGACTTCGCCGGGAAGTTGCCACCGTTTCTGCAGGTCACCTCGCAAGGTCCCGAACCGGCGCCCCGGAGCAAGCACCTCCGGCAGCCGGATGGCAGGAAGATCCGCAGACCATTGTTGCGACTCCAGGTCCACCCCGGTCTTCATGGCGTTGGTGAAATCGGTCGGCACATTCGTGGTTCCCGCCAGCCACGCCTGGAGGTAGTCCGTGGCGTGGAGAAACAGACAGTCATCCGGCAAATCCAAATGGCCCTGCATCCAAAGGATCTTCGGAAGAGAAAAGGTGGGCGAGCACGAGCCCTCGAAGACCACCGCGCACCCTTTCGCTTCCTCCTCGGATCGCATGTCATTGTAGAGCAAGGCGTTTCCGAGCGGGCTCCCGTTGTCGGCCACCGGCAGAACCGTCCCCGAGGTGCTATCCACTGCGATGGCCCGCACCTCGCGGTTGGCAGGGTCGGAAAACAATTCCTCCAGCGCAGATTCCAGGACCTCGATCCATTCCCTGGGATCCTGCTCCGAGCCCTGCTCGATCGTCGCCACGTTCAACTTCTCGAGTGCGCGGGATACCTGCCCCCGGATCGATCCGTCTTCCTCCGCCAGAAGACATCGGACCCCTCCCGTTCCCAGATCGATTCCAAGAAAAGCCATCTCCTCCGGATCCCTAATCTAACAAATTACGAATCCACCAGTTCACAGATTCAATTGTTTCTGGCGATAGACTTCATCCGGCCGGCCGGCGATGCGCTCGATCTGTTCCCTGGGCAGAAAGACCGGCCCTCCGATCGCAGCCGCTCCCGCAAAAATCGAAGCGGCCTTGTCCGCCATGAAGGTGCAGGCCAGGACTGCGTCGCCCGTCTTGCCCAGTGCGATGATCCCGTGGTTCTCCAAATGAATCAGCCTCGGCGCCTCGCCGTGCTGCCCGATGTAAGCCGTGCACTGCTCACGAATCCCGATCGCCAGCGGGAGCCCCGGATCGCAGTTCCCGACGAAGACCGAGGCCCGGCCACAGCACACGATCTCATCGGGAAAAATCCGGTTTTCCGCAAAGTCCCGCGCGCGCGGCGAGCACAGGATTTTGTTGGCTGCTTCGGAATGGCAGTGCCCGACGAAGTCCACCCCGTCCAGTGTCAACAACCAGGCGTGAAACATCGTCTCGATGCTCGGCTTCTTCGATTCGGGTTCGA
>Ga0310121_10002542_pt1 | contig 17212 bp, 10 predicted proteins | sample CB27_Tmax_986_MG_FD_203504 | JGI IMG/M metagenome (GOLD analysis project Ga0310121, IMG submission 203504) | Marine microbial communities from Western Arctic Ocean, Canada - CB27_Tmax_986 | ecosystem: Environmental > Aquatic > Marine > Oceanic | place: Canada: Western Arctic Ocean | collected...
CGCTGAAATGAAAACCATCAACGCCAGGCTCCAACGCTCGAAGACGCTACCCAAATACGATATCACCATCAAACCAAAGAGGATACGCGGCGGGTAAATTCCCAGCTGCCGGTCGCCTAAGGACACCAAAACTTAGCTACGCTTATCAAATCTATTTGGCGAAATATCGGGCGGTTGTGTAGGGTACCTGGGATACGACGTGACCGATTTTGCATTTAATCGACCGAGTGCCTGTTCGTTGAGTCTGGGAATTTCGGCTTCCAATACAGAAAAATCGTGTCTAGCGGAAACGTATTACTAATGACGAAAAATATTTGGCCACCGCAAGAACTGGTCGACTCGAACGTTGATACAAGTTACCTTGCCTATCTGCGGCCAGTCGGGCGCCCGCTGCTCCAGTTTACCTCCGGACACTTTCCGGAAGGCACTATCAGCTCGCCTCACTACCACCCTTGTATCGTTCTACATGGCTGCCTTAATGGTCCCATCGAATTCGTCACACGATCGTTTCGGCGGACATTGGAATCGGGGCAGTTCTTTCTGTTGCCGCCCAATGAGATCCATCATTGGGAATCGCTAGGACAGGAAACGACGTCAACGGTTGGATTGCTGGTGGACGCACGCAACCCAGGAAGATGGCCTCCGAACACCGGTGTGGTCGATCTTTGCCGCCGCCTCGAGGAACTGGTTGACGAGCCGAAGCTCTTTTCCACCGCCAGAAACCCTGATTTACGAGCGATATTTTGGCAGGCGGTTGATATTCTTACGCTTGATCAGCCCTGCAATCCACTGACAATCAACAGTGTCCTGTGGCTGCTCTTGTCGTTGGTGGCAGATGAACTTGCCCCCAGGACATCACAACCTGATATTAGGGGAGAGGCTGCCAAGCGGATTCGACGATTGCTGCTGACCCACGTCTACGACTCACCTTCGGTCGAACAAATTGCGCGCGAAGCCCACATGAGCCTTACTCAGGCAAAGAAGGTGTTCGTGGCGACCTACGGGTGCGGGATTAAGAGCTATCTCAACCAACTCAAGCTCTACCAGGCCAAACGACTATTGGGAGACTCAAGGCTTTCGATTGATCAAGTGAGCAAGAAACTCGGATTTTCCAGCTCCGCTTATTTCTGTCGGATGTTCCGCTCACGAACGGGCCAGACGCCCTCGGAATTCCGCAAAACTTTGTTGGGAAAGCAGGACTAAGTCTTTCGAGTCGTACGACTTGAGCGAGCCAAAAGGATACAATTTTGGTCCATTCGGACCGTGCAGGTTGGTTGCTGGCTACATATACTCTGATACTTATGCGGCGAGACATCAATAGGCGTCAGTTCATCGACGAGTCTACGGCAGTTGTCGCGGCTGGCGCTTTCCTGGGCATCGCTCCCGCACTCGAACGCACTCAAGCCGGAAATCCGCAGACCGGGGCCGGAGATCCGCAGGCGGGCGAGCGTTGGTACACCAACGCCTATCGCCGCGCCGTGATCGACATGCACATCTCCGACTGGGACGAGCGATTTTTGTCGGAGTTTGATCCCAACGCGTATGCGGACGCGCTCGTTGCGTCGCGCTCGCAGTCGATTGTCTGCTACTGCCAGTCTCATGTCGGTTTGTTCAACTATCCAACGAAGATAGGGCAGCAACACCGAGGTTGGCAGGGACGTAACGCTTTTCAGGAAATGATCGACGCCTGTCATAATCGCGGCATTAGCGTTCAAGTCTACACAAGTCTGATATTCGATCGCTGGGCAGGTGACCAGCATCCTGAATGGAGAATCGTCAACACCAAGGGCAAGGTGCGCTCGGTGCGCAGTAGGCACAACACTCTATGTCCTAATTCGCCTTACCGTGACTACGTGAGAAGTTTCGTCGAAGAGATTTGTTCGACGTTCGAATTTGAGGGAATTCGTTTTGACATGACGTTCTGGCCTGCCGTCTGTTACTGCCAGCATTGTCAACAAAGATTCGACAAAGAATACGGTGGCGAGCTGCCACAAACGGTCGACTGGCTTGACCAGCGCTGGGTTGCATTCCAGCGTGCCAGGGAGCGATGGTTGGCAGAATTCGCGTCAATTGCAACGGGCACCGTACGCAGGTTGCGGCCCAATGCATCGGTCGAACATCAGTCCTCGACCTATCCCAAGAACTGGGTCTACGGCGTGACCAAGCTGCTGGCAGAGCAAAATGATTTTCTGCAAGGGGATTTTTATGGGGATCAACTGCAAGGATCCTTTGTGCGAAAACTGTTGGCGCGCTTGTCGCCCAACTTGCCGTTCGGTTACGAAACGAGTTCTTCAGTCCGGCTGCAAGATCATACCGCGATCAAGTCGACAGCGTTACTTGAAGCCAAAGCTTGCTCCGCGATCGCCGACAGTGCCGCTTTCATCTTTATCGATGCGATCGATCCGATCGGCACGGTCAACCTGCGTGCCCATCAACGAATGGGGAAAATATTCGACAAGTTAATGCCGTATTACGAGCACGTGGGGGGAGAACGCGTCGTCGACGTGGGCCTTTATTACAGCTTTGAGTCAAAATTCACGTTGCAGGATAATGGCCGCCACGTCGACGAACATTTTAGCGAGGACTCTCACACAGAGAGCACCATGCACGTGGCATCGAAGCTCCTCAGCAATCACTTTCCGATGGGCGTGCTGACGAAGGAGTCTCTCTCCGACCTGCCGAATATCAAACTCCTGGTCTTGTCGAATGTCAACATGATGGACGAGCAGGAATGCCAGGCGATTCGAGAATGGGTTCACAATGGCGGTAAACTGCTGGCCACTGGCGCAACGTCTTTGGTCGACAAAAGCGGGGTCAAGCACGACAATTTCTTGCTTGCCGATGTGTTCGGAGTGAAACTTCGCCGCGCTGACTGGTCGCGGCGAAATCACTATCTGTCACCGACCCCAGCCGGAGAGAACCTGTTCCCAGAATTCAACGCCAAGTATCCCGCCTTCTGCGATAGCTTCGGTTTCGAAGTTACGGCTGACGAGGCTGCCGAGGTCTTGGCGACGACGACACTCCCCTGGTCGAGAGATGAGGACAATTACTTCTCCTCCATTCATAGTGATCCACCGTGGGAAAAGACCGACAGTCCCGAGATCGTCTCCCACCGCTTTGGCAAGGGGCAAGCTGTATATTGCAGTAGCCTCATCGAAAACGATAAGATATTCGACAAGACGTTCCTTGGCTTAGTGCGAATGCTCGAGGATGACTACTGCATTGAAGTGACTGCTCCACGTTGCATTGAAATGACCCTTTTTCGGCAGGCTGCTCGGGGAAGGTACACGGTGAGTCTGGTCAACTTTCAGGATCAACTTCCTAATGTCCCGGTCAATGGCATTGAAGTCATGCTCCGTATTCCGGAAGCCGTGCACAGGGTCGTGCGTTTGCCGAAAGGGGAAGAAGTTGAGTTTCAGCAGCAAGGAGGACGAACCGTATTCGCCGTGCCGCACGTCGACACATTTGAAATGCTGGCGGTGGAAGTCGACTAACGACCAGTAACGAGGAACCACGGAATCATAAACATGAATCTCGAACACCCAAACCTGCTTGGTTGCGGTGGTAGACCGCGCTTTAGCTTAGGTATCACTCGGCTTCTTTCATCGATGCGGCTTCTGGCATCGATGTTCCGCACGTTAAATCGAAGTCGATTCGCTTGGGGCGTCGTTGTGGCTGTCGTCTGCATGGCCGGTTGCAACCAGGGGCCGGCCCGCTTGGAGCAACCCGGATTTGATGCGCAAGCGATTAGCAGTGCGCTGTTAGACGCCCATGACTCCGATCGCGACGGTCTGCTTTCCGAGGAGGAGCTTAGGCAATGTCCGAGCATATTAAAGGCGATAGAGAAATTCGATTCCGGAGGCGATGGAAAGGTTTCTCGGGAAGAAATCGCCGCACGCGTCGCGTTTTGGAGTGAAGGACGTGTTGCGGTGATGAGGTTTGAGCCATCGGTGAGGCTCGACGGCGAGCCGTTGGCTGGGGCGCGTGTTGAGCTGGTCCCTGAACCTGCCCTAGCGAAGATCATTAAACCGGCTGCTGGGATTTCGAGCAAATCAGGCTACGTAGAGCTGCTCATAGCTGCGGAAGATTTACCGCCTGATACACCCTATAAAGGACTGCACATGGGATTGTACAAGGTCAAAGTGACGCACCCCGACCGGGAAATCCCCGCACGATATAACACCGAAACTGAACTTGGTCAGGAAGTGGCGCGTGACCTTGGTTACGACGTCACCATCGAATTGCAGTCGGGCTGACTGACGCTTGATAGAGAAAAAAGGTGATCCCAGATGAACAAAACGAATTGGCAACGTCAGCGCAGAAATTCGCACCGCGCCCGAGCGGAAAGTTCTGTGCGAACCGCATTCACCTTGGTAGAACTTCTTGTTGTCATTGCGATCATTGGAGTCCTTGTCGCGTTGCTGCTACCTGCGGTTCAAGCAGCACGAGAAGCGGCAAGGCGGTCCCAGTGTTCCAATCAATTGCGCCAACTCGCGATTGGCTGGATGAATCATGAGGGTACGCACAGCCACTTTCCGACAGGAGGCTTCGGATTTCGGGTGGTGGGCGATGCGGACCGCGGGTTTGGTGAGGAGCAAACAGGGGCCTGGGTGTTCAACATCCTCCCCTACATCGAGCAACAGCAGATACACGACATGGGCGCTGGACAAGAGCCGGCCGGCAAGGCGATCGCACACGCGCAACGCGAGGGCATACCGATCGCCACGATGAATTGCCCCAGTAGGCGACCCTCCCAGCCTTTCGAAAAAGGAAATTCTTTCTATGTGACCGCGCTACCGGGTGGCCAGACGCACAGTATTGATCGAAGCTTGATCGAATCTCAAGCCCGCACAGATTACGCAGCAAATTACGGGAACATCTTGGTGACTGAGAGCAGCGGCGAGATTGTATTTGTCTATCCTCACGAAAAGCCAGATCTGCCCGCAGGCCCCATCGTCTCATCCTTTTTTCCTACCGATGTCGGCAAAGAGATGTTAGCGATACTAACAGGTGTTTCCTACATTCGTAGCAAAGTACGCATCGCACAGATTGAGGACGGCACATCCAACACGCTCATGCTCGGCGAAAAGGTCGTCAATTCAGACAACTACCTCGATGGCAACGACCTGGGAGACGACTGGAGCATGTATACGGGCCAGCAGGACGACATGTATCGTATTCCTGTCGATCCCCCGCTTCCAGACAGTCCTTTTGCCCTGGACGAACGGCGCTTTGGCAGTGCCCATCCGAGTGGCTTAAACGTCGCCTTATGTGACGCCTCGGTCCACTTCATCAGTTTCGACATCGACCAGCTCACATTTCAGAAACTTGGCAACCGCCTTGACGGAATTACCCTCGGCGAATTCTGACGGCCTTTCGCGGAATCTCACCACAAGCCGATGACTGCCTCAAGGAGCCCGACCGCAATTGAAGTACGCATCTTTCATTCTGCAGATGTTGATCGCATGTCAGCTTGGCATGGCTGGCGTTGCGGCAGGCACACACGAGATTCCCGGGCCTGTCACCGCCGTCGCTGAGCATAACGGCTTGCCAACGCTCATGATCGACGGCAAACCGCATGCAGCGACGCCTTTCACGACCTACGTTCCACGGCAAAAGTATTTCGAACAATTCAGCGCTGCGGGGACTGACATTTTCTGTCCCATGGTGAATGTCGGTTCTGAGCCCTATTGGCATACAACTCCGGTCTGGGTCGGTGAGCGCGTTTGGGACTACTCGGAGTTCGAGGAAACGGTAGGTATGATTCTCGCCGCGAATCCCGACGCACTGTTGATGCCCAGGATCCACATCGCGGAGCCTGAATGGTGGCGGCAAAAGTACCCTGATGACCTGGTTGTGTTCGACGATGGCCAGCGGCGAACAACCTCGCGTTTTCATCCTTATCGACTTTGGCCAGCCAAGAAGTCGCGAAGGCACGGCACCATCGCATCGGGGCGATGGCGCCGCGACCTCGGCATGTCGCTGAGGCGACTGCTGCGTCATATCCACGAGTCAGATTATGCTCAGAACATCGTCGGCTACAAGATCAATGGGCTCAATACCGAAGAGTGGTACTACTTTCTTCCTTTCGGCCGAGAAGGGCAGCCCGGCAGTCAACTGGGCGACTACAGCCAACCGAATCTTGAACGATTTCGGGGTTGGCTCAAAAAAAAGTACGGCAGCAACAAGAGCTTACGTGCGGCGTGGAACCAAGAGGACGTCACACTTAATTCGGCGACCATTCCGACCATCGCTCAGCGTGCTGCCGGACAAGATGAGCGACCGTTTCGCGATCCTAGCCGTGAAATGAATGTCATTGACTTCTACCAGTTTTACAACGAACTGATTCCAGAGACGATCGACTTCTTCGCCGGAATCATCAAAAAGGAAACACAGGGACGAAAAGCAGTCGGCACGTTTTACGCGTACTTGTTCGAATTCTCCGGTCGCTACGACACGGGACACATGGCCGTCGAAAAGCTACTTCAATCTGACAACATCGATTTTATCTCCGTGACGGCCAGCTATGGAAAGCGGCTGCTGGGCGGCGGCGGATCGATTCTACGTTCCCCGCATACTTCACTACGACTGCATGGCAAACTGTGGAAAGAGGACAACGATACAGTCAGCTTCCTATTCCCGAAGGTCAGTCGCCAAATTGGAGATAATGAGTGGGAGCGCAGCAAAGTTGTATTTGCCGCGACCGACACGCCTGAACAATCGCGCTGGATTTATCTCCGCGGCGCTGGCTTTGCGCTTGGAAACGGCGTGGATCAGGTCATGTTTGATCTCCATGGTGGATACTTCGACGACCCGCGGCTGATGGCTGCGGTCGCTGAGATCAATACTATGTCCAACCGCTCCGCTTCACACGATCGGACTTCCGTTGCCGAAGTGTTGGTCGTTGCCGATGAAGTTTCTACGTTTTACACGACGATGAATTGTGCTTTGCTGAGGCAAAACCTCTATGACCCGCCTTATCGGATGATCAAGATGGGTACTCCTTATGATTGCATCTATGTCAATGACTTATCAATCGTCGACATGTCGCGATACAAATTAGTCATCTTCCTCAACGCGTTCCATCTCACTGCTGATCAGCGCGCGGTAATTAAGCAGCAGGTGATCACCCCCGGTCGTACGATCCTGTGGTGCTCCGACGTGGGACAGTTCAGTGGAGCTGAGTCTACACCAGAAGTGCTCGCGGAAATGACCGGGATCAATTTGGTTAGGAGCCCCAATGCCGCTCTTGGCGTGCCGCAAATTAAGCTCAAGGCGAACACAGGCGGATTTACTGACCCGCTGGTCGACAGCGAATCGGGAGTGATGATCGGCCCCGACCAGGCTTCCTGCTATCCGGTCGCCGTACGAGACCCGCAAGCCAAGAGCCTAGGAGTTTCGCCACACTCGGGGGAACCCAATTTGGCAGAAAAGATATTCGACGGGACGCGATCGGTGTACGCGATCACTGCTTCCTTACCGAGCAGGTTTTATCGTGAATTGGCCCGCTCCGCCGGCGTGCATATCTATAACGACCGCGACGATACGCTGTACGTGAGTCACGACTATTTGACTGTCAATGCCGACGGCGCCGGAGTACGATCGCTAAAGTTTCCTCACAGAGTCAATATTTACGATGCGGTAAACGAAGAGTCGTTGGCAAATGATGTTCTTGAGTTCGATCTATCACTGCAAGATATGGAAACGAGAATCATCCGCCTTGAACGATAAGCGACAAGCTGTCTTGTTAATGAGTGCCAACGCAAAATCGTTGATGTGGTATTTCGCGCTCATCATAGTGATATCGATAGTGCAGCTCAGCGTCATAGCCACCACCTCACATAGCGAAGATCGTATTGAGTGGAAGTCCAACAAATCCGGCTCCGTGCCTGGCCCGCAGGTAAGCGTAGAGCGTGTTCTCGGCGTGCCCACTTTTGTCGTGGACGAGACATCGTTTACCAGTCCGTGTTTCGAAACTTACAAACCGGAAGAGAAGTACTTTCGACAGTTTGCTGACGCGGGAGTAAAGGTCTTCAGTTTTAACACGAACGCGGCTGCATGCGACTATCGTCGGAGTCGTCCGTCGTGGACAGCGCCAACGACTTGGGACTACTCGCATTTCGAAAAGTTAGCGGACCGCGTGCTGCGCGCCAATCCAAACGCGATGTTGCTGCCCCGCGTGTATCTGGGGACACCGCAGTGGTGGATTGAGTCGAACCGTGCTGAGTGGGAACTTCTCGAAGACGGTGCGAGCCAATACGATGCCGCAAGCAACAGCCCGACTCAGCCGCATGCCGGTCCCTTTCCGAGCTTGGCTAGCAAAAAATGGCGCGCGGAGATGGGCGACTCGCTGCGGCGGTTCATTGATCACCTACAGCAATCGAAGTACGGACCACATATCTTCGGCTACCTGCTGGTCGGGCTGCATACCGAAGAGTGGTACCATTGGAGCGCTGGTTTACCCATGCTAAGTGGCTACTCCGAGCCGACAAGGCTGGCGTTTCAAGAATGGCTGCGGAGAAAGTATCGGACGGCTGAGGCTCTACGCACGGCGTGGAAATGCGACGAGATCTCCTTTGAAACGGTAGTCGTTCCAGCTCCCGCCGAGCGTCGCGATGAAGGCCACGGCACCTTCCGCGATCCGGCCCAGAAGATGAACGTCATCGATTTCTACCTGTTCTACAACGAGCTGATCCCCGACACGATTGATCATTTTGCGGCGATCGCCCGCAAGGAGACCAAGGGCCAAAAGGCGTTGGGGGCATTCTACGGTTTTATGTACGAATTCGGTGGCAATCCCGAGTTCGGGCACAATGCGCTCGCCAAGTATAACGAGAGTCCGAATTTAGATTTCGTCTTCGTAACGGCGAGCTATTCTGGCCGCGAATTTGGGAGCGGCGGTGACGCGTTGCGTGGCCCTGCCTATTCCGTGCAGCTGCACGACAAGTTGTGGTACCACGATAACGATGTGATTTCGTTTCTGGGCAAAGAGCGGCTCGCCAAGGTCGGGATGAAGCAGGGCGCCCATTGGAGTCGGAATCTAGACCACTACGTCAAGGTGCTGGGCTACACCGAAACGCCGCAGCAGAGCAAGTGGATGTATCGACGTGGCGTGGGGTTCTGTATTTGTAACGGCGCTTATTACAGTTATTTCGACCTTCACGGCGGGTACTACGATGACCCAGAATTGATGGACGAGGTCAGGGCGCTGAATCGCGTGGCGGAGCTTTCCAAACGATATGATCGGCGGTCGTGTAGTGAAATCCTCGTCGTCGCCGACGAAGCTTCCAACGCCTACGCGACTTTTAACAGTAATCTGCTCTCCTTCGGACTGACCGGCAGTCAGAAGCAATTCGTAAAACTAGGCGCACCGCAAGATCACGTGCTGCTGTCCGATTTGGACAGAGTCGACGCCCTTCGCTATAAGCTCGTCATTTTCCTGAATTGCTTCAACGTTACCGACACTCAGCGCTCGGTAATTGACGAAAAGCTTAAGCGTGATGGCCGCACCTTGGTTTGGTGTTATGCGCCCGGATTGTTCAATGGGCCCCGATCTGACGCAAGCCAAATGCACAGCCTGACGGGAATGAAGATTGAGCCGTCAGAGGATCGGGAGCTTATCGAATTATCTACAACTCTGCGCGACGCTGACTATCCCCTGAATCGCATCATGCTTAAAAAGGGAGAGAAACAACTGGACGTCGCCGATCGCGGCCGGGGCCAGCTCTTCCGAGTGAAGGGCGACGACGTGCAAAAACTCGGCGTCGCTACGGCCGGCCTGGTCAATGGGCGTGACGAGATCACACTGGCCCGCAAGGAGATGGACGATTGGATCTCCATCTACAGCTGGTCACCGACGCTGCCAGCGGCCGCGTGGCGAGAGATCGCCCGCGAGGCGGGCGTGCATATTTTCAGTGAGCAAGATGACACCTTTTACGCGAATGCGAATTTCCTTTCGATACATGCAAACGGTGCCGGGCGACGCACCCTTCGCCTGCCGTGGAAGGCGAACGTGATGGATATGACCACCGAACAAGTCAAGTGGCCGAATACCCAAGAATTCACTCACGATTTCCAGAATGGTGAAACGCTCATCCTCAAATGGCGACCCTGGTTGTAGATAAACAAGAAATGCGAAATGCGAAATGCGAAACAAATCCGAAACTCGAAATTCGTAACAAATTCAAATCGAAAACTCTGAAATTGATTAAACGCGCGGCTCTGACAATGCTTGATGTTCGCTATTCTCCTATTTAGAGCCTTTTAATTCCCCATTTCGAATTTGTTTCGTATTTCGAAATTCGTATTTCGATTTTTAAATCCCGGTACGGTAAATGACAACATCTAAAGTTTGGTACGAAAAAGCTTCCTGCAAGATCCATCTCGACATGCATTGTCCGGAGTGGCACGAGTCGATTCTAGAGAATTTTGACGCGAAGCGAATCGTTGAGCAGGTCGCCGCCGCCGGCGCCGACGCGCTGTACTTCTTCGCTAAGGATCATTACGGCAACGCCTACTATCAGACGCGAATTGGTCACCGGCACCGATGTCTGGGAGATCGCGATTTTCTGGCTGAGATCATCGCAGAGGCTCGACACGTCGAACTGCCGATCATGGCGTATTTTTCAGTCATTTGGGACAATCATGCCGCTCAGGCGCATCCTGAATGGTGCATGCGGAATCCGAATGGCCAAGCGCTGTCCGATACGATTACCTCGGACCACGGCAAGTGGCAATATGTCTGCCACAATAGCGGTTACGCGGAGCAGCTGAGCCAAATGATCGACGAAGTCGCCTCGCAACACTCCGTCGCCGGCTTTCATTTGGACATGCTGAATTACGACTTTGGTGGGCAATCGTGTTATTGCGACAACTGCCGGAGGATGTTCCGCGAGCGGACCGGACATGATCTCCCGGAGGAGGCGACTTGGGACGCCGTCTGGCGGGAGTTTTTGGAGTTTCGCTACGATTCGGTTGAGCGCCTCTTCGAGCGCCTCAAGCAGACTGCTTTGCGCCATGATCCCGCGTCGTGTGTCGTCATGAACTACCATGCTTCTCCCGATTTCGACTGGAGAGTGGGACAACAGCCAGTGAGGCATTCGCTCCCCGGGACGTTGGGAACGGGCGAAACGTATACGCCCGCTTTTGGCGATCTCTATCCGGGCATGGAAAGCCGCTTCATTCGCAATATCGCGCCAGGGAAACCGTTTGAACTCGTGGCCTGGCGGATGAATCGCATTACCGACTTTACGGTAAAACCTCGCGAGCAGCTCCGCTGGGAGATTCTCAGTTGTCTACAGCACCGGGGCAGCGTGATGCTGATCGACCAACCGATGCACGACGGCACGCTTGACCCGGTCGCCTACGACCGCGTGCGTGAGGTGTTTCAGGAAGCCCATCAGCTCGAACCACATTTTCACGGAGAATTCGTTACCTACGTCGGGCTCTATTATTCGGCACGGAGTCGCGACCTTTATGCGCGCGGCGAGCAAGAGAAGTTTCTGCTACCGATCATGGGCTCCTATAAGGCGTTGGTTGAATCACACGTGCCGGTCGACTTTGTGTTTGACGAAATGCTTACCAAGGAGCGACTAGCGCAGTTTCCGGTGATCGTCCTCCCGAACGTTGCTGCTTTGAGTGAATTCGAGGTGCAACTCCTTACAGATTATGTGCGGGAGGGTGGGAATTTGATCGCCACTCTTGACACCAGTCTTTATTCCGAATTCGGCGATCGGCTGGAGGACTTTCGACTGGCTGAAGTGTTTGGCGTGTCCTATGGTGAATCCGTTGACTGTGACAATAACTATTTCTCGAATCTAACCGAGCCGTACACCACCGGCATCGATCGACGTTACAAAGTGCTCAACCAAGGTTGCTTTCATCGCGTCGAGCGGCGTACCGCGTCGGGCGTCGGAGACCTGCACGACGCCTTTTTCAAGCGACGGTTCCCCGATCAGTTCTTCTCACACAACATCCATCCGCCACACCAGCGCCTGTCGGATGCTCTCTATATCAATCGATTCGGGCGAGGGACTTGTATCTACGTCCCTTTCGGCTTGGACCGATCGTATGCCGACTACTACGAACTCCCCGAACATCGCCGACTGCTGGCGAATCTAGTAAAGTCGTTGTCTCCGCCGCCACTTGTCGAAATCGAAGCACCGCTCAATTGTGAGGCGGTCTTGACCCAGGAGGGTACGACACTTCGCATTCACCTCACGATGTTTAATCCGTTAAGGCAATCGACAACATTACCGAGCTTGGATCAACCGATCCGCCCGTCGATTCGCATGGAGGAAGCGGCCCTTTATCAAGCGACGGTTCGCTGTGAGAAGCCATTTCAATCCGTCTCTGCGGTGCGCGACACGACCGATGTTCAAGTCGATAGGCAGCAGATAATTGAAGTGACTTGCCGTGATGTTTATGAAGTGTTGACGATTGAGTTGTAGCGGGATACGAAATACGAAAACCGAAATACGAAATACGAAACAAAACCGAAATCACAAATCTCAATCTCAAAACGACACCCGATCATCCTGGACGTGGGGCCTTTCCTTCGTTTTGGAATTTCAGATATTAAACATTCGGATTTGTTTCGGATTTCGTGCTTTGCACTTTGGTTGCCGCCCAGGGCCGCGCTGGGTTACATCCGTGTTTCAAGCGTGGCTACATAATTCTGAGAATTGCTCTAGTATTAGAAACGCAAATTCGAGTTGAGGAGACCTGCGGTCGGCGCAAACGGCGAGGTCGGGAGACCTGCGCCGATCGCAAGCGCGCCCACCAAAGACCACCGCCCCCTAAACCAAACCCACCGCCATGCCCCTTGCTCAAATCGAATCGTTAGGAAGACTAGGCCGAATCGACTACTGGATTGTCGGCCTTTATCTCGTTGCTAGCATTGGTTTAGGGGTCTGGTTTTCGCGACGCGGCACGAAGGACACGGCAGCGTACTTCGCCGGCAGCGGACAGATCCCCTGGTGGATCGCCGGAACATCGCTGTTAGTGGCGTGCTTTGCGGCCGATACGCCGCTGTGGATCGGAGAGATCATCTACAAGCGCGGCCTGGAAGGGGCCTGGATGTATTGGGCCCCTGCCATCGGCACGGCCTTTTTTGTCGTCCTCATTGCCCCGCTTTGGAAGCGGAGCGGCGTCTTAACCGACATCGAGTTCCTGGAGCTGCGCTATAGCGGCAAGGCCGCCTCCGCGATGCGGCTGTTCAACAGCGCATTTTACTCGCTGTTTGCCAGCCTGATGTGGATGTGCCTACAGACGCTCTCGATCACCATCATCTTGCAATCGATCACCGATCTTTCGAAGGCCGAGTGTGTGCTGGTGACGGTCGTCGTGGCGACCAGCTATGCGGCAATAGCGGGACTTTGGGGCGTGGCGAGCTCTGGTGCACTCCAGTTTGTGATCACCTATGTCGGATCGGTGATACTGGCAGTCTACGCTGTTTTTGTCCACGTCGGCGGAATTGAGGAACTCGTCACCGCTGTCAACGATCTCGAGGAAAGCTGGCCGCAAGGCGCCGAGCTGAGCATCGTGCCATCGGGCGATGCCTACGCCTTACCGATGATGACCCTGTTAGCATTATTCTTGTTTCGCTGGATTGAACAGGCGGGCATGGGCCAATTCGTTGCGCAGCGATTGATTGCCACCAAGAATTGTCGCCAGGCCGTTTATACGGCAATGATCTGGGGCATCGGCTTTTTTGCTATCGTGCCGTTGCCGTGGATTGTTACGGTCGTCGCCGCCAAAATTGTGCTTCCCGATCTCGAGGCGGGCGATGAGGCCTATCCCCGGCTGGCCATGATGCTTCCGGTTGGTTTGCGGGGGGTGCTTATCGCGTCGATGTTGGCCGCGTTCATGAGCACCTATTCCTCGTTAATGAGTTGGGGATCGTCTTATGCGGTCAATGACTTCTATCGTCGCTTTCTCGTCCGTGACGCTAGCGAAAAACATTACGTTCGTGCTGGCCAGATCTACATGTTGCTGATGGCAATCGTATCGGGATGCCTAGCGCTATGGGCTGAATCAGTGCTAAACGTCTTGCTGTTCGTGCTCTCACTCATGTCGGGGTACTGGACGGTGATGTTTTTGCGCTGGGTTTGGTGGCGGGTCAACGCTTGGGCCGAGATGGCCGCTTTGGGCGGAAGCATCGCGCTGTCGATCATTTCCGCCTACTTGCCCAGGACGCGACATTGGTGGGCGTCCGACACAATGGAGGAGTATTTCGGCCACCGGATGATTTTTGTCATGCTCGGCTCGTTGATCATCTGGCTGCTGGTCATGTTTTGTACTCCGCCCGCCGATCCGAAAGTGCTCGATCGTTTCTACGACAAGGTGCGGCCACCAGGCTGGTGGGGACCTGTTCGACAGCGCCTCAATCTGCCTATTGAAGTTTCCGCCGGCCTGATTGCCTACTGCTGGCTAGTCATGCTGGTGGCCATCTATGGACTGATGTTTGGGCTCTTAAAAATGGCCTTCGGTGAATACAGACTTGGTGGCGCTCTGACGGTAATGGGTGTCGGCGCAGTTGTGTTGGCGGTCCAAGTTACCAAGAAGCTCTATGACGACTGAGAAGATTAAATGGGGTAACGTTGCAAGGTCACTCAGCGGAGAGCTCCTTGGCTTCATTCACAATTTCAGCCAGCTTCTCCTGAGTGTCGGTAGCGTCCTGCTTGAATTGATTGTACTGACGAACCGAATCTGCATACTCAGGAGTGCCAGTAGCGTTACTGAGTCGCTCTTGCCATTTGAGTTCCTCCGACTTGCTCCACTCGATCGAGTCGGTTAGCCTCTTGTAATGTAGCTTGTAAATGCGTTTTGCTTCTGCCCGCTGCTCAGCGCTGATAGCTCTGTTAGTACTTGCCGCCCCATTACACCCGACCAATGCGGCACACCCAATAAATGCAGCCAACAAACGTAGTGCGATCGTCCGGTTCATAGATGTCTGCCTCCTTTTTGAAAGACTAGGCAACAATTTGTGTCGTCTAAACTACCAAAACGGAGGCAGACTTAAACTCCCTTGCTTGAACTCCCTTTAAGGCCTTTTCTTACCGACTCGGAGATTTACCATGACTGAAAAACCAGCGAAAGACTCTTCGCGGAGAAGTTTTGTCCGAACGGCAACCTTCGGCGCGGCTGCAACGTTTGCTGCACCGGCTATTTTGACGGCGAAGAAAACGGAGGGAACGACGATCGTTGGCGGTGGTGACCATCGTTACGAAGTGCAACACAGCTGGCCACAATTGCCAGAGAAGTTCACCTGGCAGACGACGCACAATGTGGCCGTTGATAGCGAAGGCCTACTGTATGTCATTCACGAAGGCCGATTGGAGCAAGAGGATCACCCCTCGATCTTCGTTTTCGATTCCCGCGGAAAATACGTCCGCTCGTTCGGCAGCCAATTTCAGGGTGGAGGTCATGGACTGGAAATCCGCCATGAAGCAGGCCAAGATTTTCTCTACGTCTGTGCTTATCAGCAGCAGCGATCATTCGCCAAACTCGACACGCAAGGCGAGCTGGTCTGGCGGAAGGGTGCACCAATGGAGTCGGGGGTTTACGCTGAAGGCGAAGATCGATTTCCCCGAGACAAGGATGACAACCCGTGGGGGCGCGATCGGTTTATCCCCACCAATATCACTTTTCTCGCAGACGGCGGATTCTTGTTGACCGATGGTTACGGTGCTTATCGTATCCATCGTTACGACCGCGATGCCAATTGGGTAAGCACGTTTGGCGAAACGGGAAGCGACGACGACCGGGCTGACGGAAAATTCAATTTGCCACACGGGATTTGGATTGACAACCGGGGTAACGAGCCCCTAGTGGCAGTCGCTGATCGGGTGTTTAATCGCCTGCAGTGGTTTACGCTCGATGGCAAGCACCGGCATACCATGGACGGTTTTCTTCTGCCAGCCAATATCGATACCTATGGCGACTTGATGGTCGTGCCAGAACTGGTGGCACGCACCACGTTGCTTGATAAGGAAAACAACGTAATCGCCCGGCTCGGTGACGACGTGGAGCGTCTTCAGGCAGACAGCAAGTTTGCCATTCGGAGCGACGAATCGAAGTGGCAGGCGGGTAAATTCGTCCATCCTCACGACGCCTGCTTCGATGCCGATGGTAATATCTTTGTCGCCGAATGGGTGCAATCTGGCCGGGTGACCAAGCTGCGCCGACTGTCGTAAATAGGCGGGCTAGGAGGCAACTTTCTGGTCCGAATGTGCAATGAGCGTACGACGGAGATTGGCTAGAATACGGCGGTGCGTTCCTTGAGAACGACTGCACAAAGTTAGGCTACCGATGAGGGCTGCGGTCGATGATCGATTTGGTAGGTAAGGGCAAGGCACAAACTTGCAACGGGGCCACTCGCCGTGATTTTCTGAAGGTAGGGACTCTGGGCGCGATCGGATTGTCGTTGCCAGAGTATCTGGCCGCGAGAGAGTTGGGCGGAGTTGATCCTGCTAAGGACAACAACGCCTGCATCATGATCTTTAACCTGGGCGCGCCGAGTCAGCTTGACACATTCGACATGAAGCCCGATGCCCCGGTCGAGATCCGCGGGCCGTTTAAGCCGATCAGCACGTCGGTGCCTGGGATTCAGATCTCCGAAATCTTGCCAGGTCACGCCAAGATCGCCGATAAATTCTCGTTGGTTCGATCGTGTCATCATTTGGGCGCGGCCGTTCACGATGCCGGCTGGCAAATCGTTCAAACGGGTCGTCAGTTTCGCGGCGGTGTCGAGACGCCCCACCCTGGCGCAGTGGTGAGTTATCTCCGCGGTCGGAAAACCGATCTGCCGTCGTTTGTCATCCTCCCCGAATTGATGGGTCGCGGTGGCGCCAATCTCCCCAATGGCCAGGCGGGCGGCTTTCTTGGCAAAGCCCATGATCCGTTTGCTTTGATGGCCGATCCTTCGCAACCGAACTTTCAGGTTCCCGATTTACTACCCCCATCATCCATTGGTACAGCGCGACTCGAACGGCGCCGACAGATTCGCGACGTCGTTAATTCAACGATCCAAAACTTCGAAGCCACCGAAAACGCCAAGTTGCTTGACAGCAACTTCCAGGCAGCTTTTCGCCTGATGACGAGTCCACAAGCGCGTGATGCGTTTGACCTTGCCAAAGAACCGCAGAAAGTTCGCGAGCACTACGGCATGAATCGGTTTGGGCAGTGTTGCCTGCTGGCGCGGCGCTTGGTC
>Ga0310121_10002543_pt1 | contig 17208 bp, 13 predicted proteins | sample CB27_Tmax_986_MG_FD_203504 | JGI IMG/M metagenome (GOLD analysis project Ga0310121, IMG submission 203504) | Marine microbial communities from Western Arctic Ocean, Canada - CB27_Tmax_986 | ecosystem: Environmental > Aquatic > Marine > Oceanic | place: Canada: Western Arctic Ocean | collected...
GCAACATCGGGATAATCTGGTCAACTCCATGACGTTTCTGTGCCATCTAAAAAAATCCTTTCCGGGCTAAAGCCCGGGCTGGACTCTCTCACATGCACTGGTACTTTTCACGGGGGGAAGGTCACGGTCAGCTTGGCGTGACTTTGGCAGCGCAGGCCTACTCGTCCGAAGTAGCTGTCGGGACCGTCCATGACAATGAAGCCGCACTAACCGCCATTAGCAACGCATATCGCGGTGTACGTGTTCGGGCCCCCGTTCCAGTCGAGCGAATATTCGCCAACCTGAACTGGCTTCCTGTCTCATCGTCTGCGCGACCTTACTTTCACAAACAACCCTGTCGCGCTGATGAGTGCCATTAGCATTGAGTGAGGTTCTGGTATAGCGACTCCTGACCAGGCCAGGCCGTAGGTTTCGAGGTTGGGACTGGAAACCAGGTCGAAAATTTCCTCCGTCCAACGAACTCGCAAGACGTAATGGTCGGTCTCGGGAATCTCGAAGCTGAAATGCTCGGAGTTGTTGTAGAGGCTACTGGAAGTGGAAATCAGGTCTGTGGCCAACCCAGCGGTGGCAGTCCACAGCTCCAGATCGAGGTTGTCATAACTCTGTTCGGTAAAAGAACTGCTGCCCAGCTGCGCACGATCTCGGTACCAGGTCAACGTGGCGTTGAACGTGGAACCGTTTTCCAGAGGTTGACTTATGAAATAGTCGTTGGTGGTCCCCTCGTTCACCGTACCCAAGTCCCAACCACTTTCTGCAACCACCCCCAGGTCCCCTTGCTTTTCACCAGGAACATCCGTGGTACCGAGGAGAAACTGCTCAAAGGCTTTGTCCAGGTTGACGCGGCCCGTGCCAACATGATTGTCCAGCCCTTGCGTTGTTAATACGCCACCATGGTTGTTGGGGTGTGCCATTTGTCCGTTATCCCAATTCCTGGTTTTTTCCGCTGAGTTCATGAGGACGGCTTTGACGACGCGAGCATCGCGCGCCTGGTCATTGTCACTCAATATCGTGTGAGCTGCGTCGTAAACAAGGGCTGCCGAGCCAGCCAGGACAGAGGCCGCAAAGCTCGTCCCGCTAATAGAACGCGTATAATAATCCGGCCCACCCGTCGGCCCATTCGCCAAGCCACGGAGAGTCGGACTATTTCCACCCGTTTCGCCACCATAGTAGGCCGTGGACAATTGTTGGCCCGGTGCTCCAATATCGACCACTTGCCGGGCCTGCGAGACCGTACCATTCACTGGATCCTTGTAGTCATTGGGACCGCCATTGCTGAAAGTGCTGGGGTTGACGAATCCGTTGGTGGCAATCCCTAGAGAGCCGACTGCGATGTTATTGTAGCCCGCGGCGGGGCTGTTCACTTTGTTAGGACCGCTACCACTGGGCACCGTATTACCGGCCGAAGTCGTCAATAAGGTGCGTGGATTGGAATTCGCCAGTGCGTCCAAGGTTCCCGAGAGGGGGTCGGTTCCGGTTAAGGAGCCGCTCATGCCTGCGTTGTAACTCGAATTCAACACGTCAGCTGTTCGAGTGTTGCCTGGTCCCGTAATGCCGTCAACAAAAGCGGCCCGATAGGGAGCGTAAGTCGAAAGGCTATAGAAATTCAGGGTAAAGGATGTCGAATAGCGGGAAGAACTGGTCGACCAACCATGTGAAATTGCACCAGTGTGAAGTTCCGCATCGGGCGCCAAACCGCGTTGGTGTTCACCAGGGTTACTTGGGTTAGTACGACCGGCCATGACCATCGCCACCCACGTGCCATGGCGATCCACTTGACCGTTGACATAGAGATTGTTGATTCGCTGAACGTGCCTGAGAGTCTCGTGCTCGTCCCAGGGATGACCCCCTTCGATGGTGGCTAGGATCGTATTCGTACCCGTCAGGCCTACGTCATAAAACCGATCTGCTCCCAAAAACTCGTTGATGTTGACAGTTCCCGTAAACGGGCCGGAGTGGTGGCCGCTGTTGCCCCCAGCATAAAATCCTACCTCCGCCACGCCTTGACTATCCTCCTGAGTGAGACCGTCAACACTGAACAAAAGCAACATCGTTAGCGCCATTGCAGTAATGACAACCGCGTCGCGACACCTTGTGATGTCGGCACGCTTCGGCAACTGGTGAGCATGGATGCAAGTCTTCGAATTCATGAGCTCTTCTTCTCTCCGGGGTACTTGCCCCCAAAGATTGGAAGGGGTTAGCAAGTGATGGCAACCATCTTCTGTCCCACGATCTAATGTGTCTGAGACTTGCTACACTGAATCAATCGGATCCGGTTCGGCCGCCAGAATCGTCGTGTCTTCTTCGATCATGGGAGCCATCCCATCGTTGTCCGCTGCTCTAATCATGGTCTGAGTCCTTTCTCTCCAATGATCTGCTTGTGCTGCCGACCGCAAACCGGCCAGGTCGCACTACCGAAAACAGACCTGTAATCCTCCCCGGGATGGCTCAAGTCGCCATCCCGGTACTTACGAGCCGGCCGAGGGCCCGCCGGCATCCGTCTCGAACCCAACAGAATCACGGCCAGTGATGCCAAGACTAAATCAGATGGTTCCGGCGCAGCAACCGTTCCATAGCCGCTCGACGCAACTTGGAGATAATCTGGTCCGCACGATGGCGTTTCTGTGCCATCGAAAAGAGGCCTTTCTGGGCCTTCGTCCCGACAAAATTCTCTCACTCCGCCTGGTACAAAGGCTGGGGGGTAGTCACTATGCCTCAGCCTCCAGAACACCGTCACATTAACTAACCCCCATTCTCTTACTCAGACTGGAACAAACTATCGGGGGTGGTCAGGAGGGTTGGTGGGCTCAGGCGAACTGGTGGCGACGACGGTATTGGGAGCCGAGCAGCTGATAGACGTTCTGATGGGCGATTTACTTTGCTCTTGTTGCCCGCTAGCGATCGATTGGCCGGGTGCTGTGACCATTTCGCGCCCCCCTTGACGAACCTTGCAGCCGATCGTCTGGTCCGTGTCGCCCCAGTCCGAGCAATCGGTGATTTTCGAGGAGTTACCCTACCGCCTCCGTCGCCGGCCGCAGAAGCCCAGCCCCAGTGCCGCCAGGAGGAAAGTGGAGGGCTCGGGCACGAGTGCACCATTCACCTGAATTTCACTAAGAAACATCCATGCATAATCATCACCGTTATCATCATTAACTACGTTAATCTTGAGATGCGTAGCAGTGGCGGCTCCTGCCACGCCGGTCAGGGCAAAGTTCGATTCGTAATTATCTACACTAGTCGGAACTGCCCAACCGCTGAGAGTGGTTATGGCCCCATAACTCGCGCCGCCGTTGGTGCTGACTTGAACAGACCCTGAATCAGGAATGTCGATCAGGGATATAAATCTCGCCAGATTCCAGATACTCAAATCACTCAGGTTGTAAACGCCCCCCAAGTCCACAGTAAAGGTAGGGTCGGTGTAGGTACCCCAGCCGACATTCCCAGGGTCGGTGTATTCGTGAGAGGGATCTGTATCCCCGTCGAGTAAAATAATCCCGCCGCTTCCTATCGAATTATTGCTGGGCGTTAAATCGACAGAAATGTCGCTCAGCGCAACCAAGGCGGCATTGGCCGGACTTGCCAACAATGCGAAACCAACGAAGCCACACGCCAAAACAAATTGTCGCGTAGTGAAAACACAACACAAAATAGAAACACGCATGATATTTTCCTTGTTATACTCACGACGGCCGAGATTTTCGGTTTTCGCACGGCCCGACCGGCGGCCGTTGTGCCAGCAACGGTAGCTGGCACAGGTTCTGTTGTATCAGCGTTTCTTCGTATCCCGTAATAGGGTCGTTAAATAAAACAAGCTGCGAAGCGTCCGCACTTACGCGCAGACCCTTGGCAGCTTCTTCGTTGTTCGTGTTGTCGAAACAGTCACTGGCTTGTCTCACGGATGTCGTAATAGGGTCGTTAAATAAAACAAGCTGCGAAGCGTCCGCACTTACGCGCAGACCCTTGGCAGCTTCTTCGTTGTTCGTGTTGTCGAAACAGTCACTGGCTTGTCTCACGGATGTTAATTCGAGGATACTAACTCCATTCAATAACCCATATCCCCTACGCCGCCTATTCTGATAGCCCAATCCGAAAAGTCAAGCTATGCGGCCGAGAATCTTTTGGCGATTTCTTTGAGGGTGGCCCGCTTGCCGAGCGGAAACGCGGAGTTGGGCTTGTTTCAGAGGCGGTCCGGCCGCTTGGGAAGCGTCAACTCCGACATCCCTTCCGGCGGAAGGGACGTACTAAAACCTTCGCTTGTCGAGACAGGATCGTTGTAAGTCCTTACTGATCTTTCACTTAGGGAATCGTCCCACCGCTCGACGGTCGCGAGATGGCTTTGTCGTAAACCCCCCACCCACGTCCAGGGATCGCGCCCTGGTCAGCAGTCACAGATCTGCGTTCGCACGCTGGCCAGCAATCGCGCCAGGTCGGATACACCCAGTCTGGTCAGTGGTCACGCGCTGGCCGGTGGGGGCCGATGGGATCAGCGACCTGTGGCAGACCCGACCAGCTCCGACACCAGCTCACTCCTCACGTTGCTACGCAGCCAGGGTAGACCGATTGCATCGATCAGCCGCGCCGTATGCCTATCTCGGCCCACAATTTACGACATAACTCCGGGGCCTACCGCTGAAAGGACGCTCGCCCGACCATCGGACACACTCAGTGGCGAGAGAGAAGGCAGAGCGGGCTATCCAAACGTCCTGTGAGCAGCCTTCTAATTGTAAAGTGAACAACCACACACGGTAGATGGTTCCTGCCCGTTTCTGACGGGATCGGCGATTTGTTTCCGTGTTTTGATTTATGTAAAGCGATCGGACAGGTTATTTTGTTACCGAGTTGACCATGGCGAGGATCCCGGCTCTGACGGCATCGGGAAGTGTGTCCCAGCCGCTGACGCTGGCAAAGAATCGCGCCAGGACAGATACGGCCAGACTGGTGAGTGGTCACACGCTGGCCGGTGGGGGCTGATGCCATCACCAACCTGGGGCAGATCGGATCACCGCCGACACCAGCTCATTCCTCCCGTCGGAGGTTGCTCTCGTCGGCCAGCAGGTCCAGGATAGCGGACCGGACACTTGGGCGAAGGTTGGGCCACTGGTCGATCAGCAACCGGAGGTCAGGGTCGGTAGGCGTGTTTGCTGCGCCAACTGCGCCGGATTTTGCGCCGCTCTGGCCCATACCCCTTGTATTCCCCGCGTTTTCGTGGGAAGTTCGGTTCCTGTCCTCTCCGCTCTCTCAGTGAATCAGTAAGCCTTCCGCCGCCGAGGTGGGCCAGTCGCGGATACGCAGCGCGGGGATCGGTTTGCCACCACTCAAGAGTTGGCTCAGCGTTTCCGCGCGCTAGGGGGCTGTTGTTGGGATTGCTCCGGGCTGCAAGCGCTCGACCAGCCCGTCACCCCGATCACCGACGCGACAATTTGACGGTTAAACAGCTGGATCGGTTTTCGGTGATTCGGGCCGGGTCCTGATGGCCCGCCGCCCGGTTACCTCAGACGTTAGCAGGCGGAGGAACCATGCGATCCCTAGGTGTTACCTCGATCGTCGGCATTTTATTTGCGATGACCGCTTCCGCAGGTGAGAACAGTGTCGGGACGTGGGACGCAGACAAAAGTCGTTTTTCGTTCGAGCTCGCGTCGGTTGCGGGCCACTTGGATGCACTGGTCGGGACGGACAGCGGCGGGCGATTCGTCAATCACCGCCTCTCGCACGTTACCTACAAACCTACGAACACGTTAGTCAGTCCTGCCTACGGCCCCCTTGGTGCAGGTCTTTTCTCGCTGTTTCAAGTGCGATCCCGTGACGCAGCTTTGATGCAGCCGCGTGAGACACGCCCCGACGAATTAGAACCGATCGACAACGGTATTCGGTTTGTTTGGCATGCGTCGGCGCCGCATCGGGCACAGCTGGAGCTTGAGTACAAGTTTCGTTTTCCAAACGTCATTGAGATGCAATTCACCGTAAGGGCAGAGGCTGACTATCGCGACTACGAAGTCCTGGTAGCGTTATATGCGCCCGCTAAATCGAAGCCGGGATTGTATGTCGTGGATCGCGAAAATCCGATCGAGCAAATCGGCTTCGCCGATCATGAGGCTCTTCACGGCCTATACACCTTCTTCCCGAGGGATGAGCGCGCCATCCAGGTTCTAAGCGATGGCCGTGGAGTACGGAAGTATGGATGGCAAGTCGGATTCGGACGTCGCTACGCTCGGCCCCTGGTATTTCGGAGCCTAGGTGAAGTCGACCTGGTCATGATGGGCCCTGCTGTCGATGTACAGGCGGTTGGAATTACTTACGAGGGCAACCACGATGATGTTGCCCGGCACGACAGCGCCTATTTATCCTACTTCGGGAAGGATCTCCACAAAGGTGAAGTTCTCAAGAGTCGAGCACGCCTCGTAATTGACGCATTCCGCCGGCGCGAGGAATCTCACCTTCAGCTCTACCAGGCATTTAGCGAAAAAGAAGGTTCGTGATGAATCGATGGGAGGCGCGCGGACGACCGCCGCCAAAGTGCTTTTGAACTTCGACGAGACGATCACCCAGGAGTAACGTCCAACTAACCTGTCTTGCTCAGGGAGTTAATCATTTTGGATCCGAGCCGTTGGGATTTTTTGAAGTTGACGAGTGCCGTTGTCGATTTTCACACAGTGAAACCACGCATTCTGACGCAAAACCGAATCGCAGCCTTGTGTAATATCGCGCTGGCTGCTGTCATCGGCTGTACGATTGCCGTCGCTGACGAGCCTGCATCGTTCGATCAACTCGCCGTGCAATACGAACGTGACATTCGGCCCCTGTTCCGGCAATACTGCCTCGATTGCCATGTATCGCCGGAACCGGAAGGGGACCTGGACCTCGAGCAATTCACCATGCTGACGGAGGTGCGCCGAGCGACCAAGACCTGGCTCAAGGTTGACGAAATGCTGGCCATTGGCGAGATGCCACCGGAGGACTCGGAACAGCCTTCGCCCGAACAACGGAAGCGCATTCGTGGTTGGCTCCAGCGGTAGCTGCATGCCGAGGCATTGGCCAATGCCGGTTATCAGTAAAGAGTCAATATCTCAGGAAACTCGCGACGACACCATTCCCGGACCTTTTCAACATCGTGCCGGGATGTCGACGGATAGGGACCGCGATTGGAGAGGCTCGTTCGCAGAAACCCCGCGAGATTCCCCTTCAAACGGTCATAAGCGGTGTCGTGATAGGTATCCGGCAACAGGCCATGAACCGCCTCGCGACTCATTTTTTCCAATTTGTCGCACATGGGAGCCAATCGCGGCCAATCTTGCGACCGGAGCGCTTCAAACATGGCGAGAAAATACCTTGGGTTGATGTAAAAGTTTGACGAAGCACACCCAATCGCGCCGAACGGACCCAACGTCGACCACAACGATTCGTCAACGAAGACATTGGTAAATTTGCTGAGCGCCGCACAACCTTCTTCGGTACAACCAATCGTGCCGGGCATGGCCTTGATCATCACGTATCGTGGTATGGTCTCGTAAATGGCTTGGTGTTGCTCGAGTGTTATGGCTTTTTTACTCCGCATCGTGTCGTAGACCGAGATGGCCAGGCGCCGCGTCCGCAACGTCCTGGAAAAACGGAACAACCTGGTCATCGGAAACCGGTAACCAGAACGGGAGTGCCACTTGCACTGCGTCCGCACCAAGTTCCGCCGCCATGCGCGCGCGCCGCACCCAGCGTATACGTCGAGGTGACTCCCAATGCAATGGGCGTGTCGGCCGCTCGGCACTCGTCAACGGCCGCGGAGCAAACCGCTCGCCATTCGTCCAATTCCATGGCATAGAATTCGCCCGTCGTGCCGTGCGTATACACACCCGGCGCACCCGCCTCGCAACAGGCCCGCACGTCGCGCCGATAGGTCTTTTCGTCAAACGACCCATCCTGGTGCCAAGCCGTCGGCACTCCGGCCCACGGGCCGATCAAGTTGCTGCGATCTAGCATGCGGGCATTATACAACCGGGCAATCTTCGGCAACAGCTTCCAGTTGCCCCGAACGTCCCGTCCCTGCAAGGCTCGGTTCCCAAACTCATCGGTTGTCCCATCACTGAAAGGCGATTTGACGCCGGCGCCGGCGAGCCGACATGTAGAAGGACGCCGACCGCCGGTCTCGAAACCGTTCATTTACCGAAACCTGGCGGACAAATCCCTCATTTACGCAACGCCTTGGACCAGGGGCAACTCCTGCCGAACGGCCGTAAAAAAAGTACCTCATCGCAAAACCAGTCGGTCGGCCTGCGCGCTATGGCTAGCCGGTCGCTTCTTCGAAAATGCGGCAATAATCCTCGAAGGATACCCACAGGTCGATATTCTGACAGTCGACAGCCAGGGGGGAAGTGGAGCGGGTGGTGAAGGTCCAGCAAATGGGCCAGTCAAAGCGCCACCGGCGCAGCGAACGGTAGTACCGGGCCAGGATGGCATCGATGGCCGGCGAGCGGGAACCGCTGGGATAGGCGAAGTGCCGGGGTGCGCCGCCGAGGTGGCGATCGAACAGGGTGTTGGCCGCTTCGGCTTCGCGCGCGACGCCGGTCTCGCCTGCGGCGTCGTAAATTTCAGCGACTTTTCCGTGGCTGGCGGTGTGGGCGCCGATCTCCCAGCCGGCCTCCACCAGCCCGCCGAGCTGGGCCCAATCCATGAACGGTTTTTCCACCACCCCTTCCGTGTCGGTGCGCACGGCTTGGGTTTGGTTCCGGGAAGCGGCCTCGATACCGTCGGTGATAGGGAAGCAGGTGCCGGCGAATCCAAAAGATCGCAACTGCGGCAGGGCAACGGTGAGCGTGTCGAGCCAGCCGTTGTCGAAGTGCAGTGCGACGGCCCGGGTCGGCAGCGGCGCGCCCTCGACGAGCTAATCGACGATCTGGGTCGTGGAAACCACGGTCCAGTGATGGTCGGCAAGATAGCGCAGGTGGCGGCGGAATTCGTTTTCGCCGAGGACGCCGGCGGCGGTGTCGAAAGACGCCCGGCGCAGCTCCGGGTCGTCTTCGGCATAGACGTGGTGGTAGACGAGGATGGGTAGGCGCTGTTCGGTCACCATAGCTCCCCGGAGGCTAAGCTCGCTCCTTCAGCCATTGCGCCTGACTTAGCCCAAGCAATCCTTGGATCGATCTTGGACTTCGTAGCGGCAAGATAATCGAACCCGCAATCGGTGCCAGCCAGGATGTTCTCCCTGCCTATGTTATACAAGTTCGGGGTGTTCGATGAAGTTGGTAGTCGTATCCAATACACCCGGAATGAGAATTGTCCCCTCAGGCAAACTTTAGATTCTCAAATAACCACCACTCTTGTGCATGCCGGGGATTGGCGGCCTCAAAAGAGATCCCGGAGGGCCGGACCTTGAAAGCAATTTCAATACTGTACGACTGCCTTGGAAGGCACTCGTACTGCTTTTCCGACAACGCTCATTGGGGCGATGATATCATAGTCGCGTATGGAATTATATCGCCTGTGTATTACAATGAAATAACAGGGGATATAATTGTCATAAAACAGGTGCGCGCAGCGAACCGGAGCGGTTAGAATTCATACCATGGGCACGTGGCGATCTTTAATCAGGGCTTTTGGTTGGGCCGTGATCTTCACGGTATGTGCATTTCACGTTGCCCTCGCTGAACTGGATAAATTTGATTTTGAGTCGGAGCGGGAAAGCCATTGGGCCTACCATCCCATCATCGAGCTCCCGGTCCCCCAGGTGGCCGGTACACCCGACGGGGCTACGAACATCGACCATTTTATTTTGGCAGCACTCCAGGATGCCGGGTTGCAGCTTGCTCCGCGGACCGACAAACGTACCCTGATCCGGCGCGCCACATTTGATCTGACCGGATTGCCGCCCACTTACGCCGAAGTCAAGGAGTTTCTTGACGACGAGGCAACCGACGCATTCGCCAAGCTTGTCGACCGGTTGCTTAAGTCCCCTCGTTACGGCGAGCGCTGGGGGCGACATTGGCTCGATTTGGCACGCTACGCCGATACGCATGGCGGGGCGGCGGTCAAATCGGTTCACTTTCCATTTTCATACACCTATCGCGACTACGTCATCACCTCGCTGAACAACGACCTGCCTTACGACCGGTTTGTGCTGGAACAGATTGCCGCCGACCAGTTGGATCCCGCGGGGGATTCGGAGACGCTTGCCGCGCTCGGACTGTTGACGGTGGGACGTCAGTTTCGCAATGCCCACGACACAATCGATGACCGGATCGACGTGGTCACCCGGGGGCTGATGGGATTGAACGTGACCTGCGCTCGCTGCCACGATCACAAATTCGACGCGATCCCCACAGAAGACTATTATTCGCTCTACGCCGTATTTGCGGGGAGCCAACCGCCGGAGAATTTGCCGCTGGTGGGCAGCCCGCAGGATACGCCGGAGTATCGTGAATTCCAACGTGAACTCGATCGCCTGAGACAAGTCCGTGACAGCACGCTGCGAGATCACTATCAGGTGTTGCAGGGGCGCCTGCGGATGCAGGTGGGATTGTATCTGCGGGAAATCGCCAAGGGAACTCCGGAACAAGACCTCTCCATAATATTTCTTTCTTATCGCACTGAAGACGTGCGGCCGCCCGTTCTTAATCGCTGGCGAAATTACCTGGCCAGTCAAACGACGGCCGATGATCCGGTGTTCGGCCCGTGGCACTTGTTCTCAGAACTGGCCGAAGCCGAATTCGAGCAACGTAGTTCCGAAATCATCGCCAGGATGCGCGAAGACAACGGTGAAGACGGCGGCAAACCAGACAAGTATCATGACGCTTCGGCCGAAGCTCCACGTTGGAATCCGCGTGTCTTGGACACGATGGAGGCGCAGCCGCTGCGTTCCATGCTCGACGTGGCGGATGCTTATGGTGAACTATTCGCCGCGGTCCAGCAACAATGGATGCAAGGAATGTTAAGCACATCTCTTGAGGCGATTCCCGGCACCACACCTGTCGGTGACCGCGTTCCTGAGCATCGATTTCTTTTCAGTCCTGTGAATCGGCAATTACGCCATCACCTGCACGCACCGAGAACTCCCACGGACATTGTGGAAAAATCGGCCAGGGATGTGCTCAACAGGAGTTTTCGAGATCGCGTGGAGGAAAAACAAAAGAAATTACACGCTCTGTACCTGAATGCGGAAGGTTCCCCGCCGCGGGCCATGACACTCGTAGAAACCGAAGACCCGGACCCGCAACACGTTTTTCTACGGGGTAGCCCAATCGGGCGCGGGTCGCAGGTGCCAGCGCGATTTCCGGGAGTGCTTGCTGATGGGGAACGCGAGAACTTCCAGGATGGCAAACGCCGCCTGGGGCTGGCACGAGCGATTGTTGATCCAGCCAATCCACTGACAAGCCGGTTTTTCGTGAATTGGGTTTGGCGCCATCATTTCGGTCGAGGTTTGGTGCGCACTCCGGATGACTTTGGAAAGCGCGGCGAACCGCCGACGCATCCTCAGTTGCTGGACTATCTTGCGACGACCTTTGTCAAGAACGGCTGGTCCCTGAAACGGCTCCACCGACGGATCATGGGCTCAGCGGTTTATCAGCAAAGCTCCGGCAATGTGACATTCCTCACGCCGGCTACGGAATTGGCCGACACTCCAAAACAGGAAATGCCCAACCCGCAATCTGTCGATCCCGAAAACCGCCTGTTATGGCGGATGCCACTCAAAAGAGTGGAACTGGAAGCCATGCGAGATGCAATGCTCGCCGTGGCGGGTGTGCTCGATACCACCATGGGCGGGCGCCCGATCGATTTGTTTGCGGAACCGGCCATTCCCCGACGCACCATCTATGGATTCATCGATCGCGACGTGATTGCCCCCTTTTTCAGTACCTTTGATATGGCCGATCCAAGTGCCTGCACGGCCCGCCGCCCGGAAACCACCGTGCCCCAGCAAGCGCTCTTCGCACTGAATTCGAACTTCGTGCTGGAACAAGCCGGCCATCTGGCAAAATCGACATCGGGCAGTGAGGCAATCGACGACTCAAACCGGGTTTATCAACTCTATCACCGGGTTTACTCGCGAGATCCCGACCCCGAAGAACTGGCCGTCGCATTGCAGTACATCCGGGCACAGCCTCCCGACGCAGAACCTGACCCATGGGCGCGATACACGCAAGTTCTTTTGGCATCCAATGAATTTGTATTCGTCGATTGACCGATTTTTATAAGATGAATGACATGGGACATACGATCAGCGCCCGATTATCGTTGCAACGGGAAACAACGTTATCCCGTCGCGAATTACTGCGCCGCAGCGGAACAGGGTTCGGTGCGTTGGCCCTTGCTGGAGTGATCGGCCGGGAAAACCTGACGGCGGCCGGGAGCGATGCTGCTGTCGAACTCCCCACGGCAGCATCCGCACCACATCATGTGAGTCGCGCTCAACACGTGATTCACATCTATCTGAACGGGGGCATGTCTCAAGTCGATACCTTCGACCCCAAGCCCGAGCTCACCAGACGCGCGGGACAAATGCTGCCGTTTACGAACTTGCAGACGGAGCGGCAAACGGGAACAGCGCTCGCTTCCCCGTTTCGATTTTCCAAGCATGGCCAAAGCGGCATCGAAGTCAGCGAAATCTTCCCTCACTTGGCCCAATGTGTGGATGAGATGGCTGTCGTCCGCTCCATGTACGCCCAACTATCCAACCATGAGCTGTCGTTGTTGTTGATGAGCACGGGCGATCAGCGACTGGTTCGGCCGAGCATTGGATCCTGGGTGACTTACGGCATGGGAACGGAAAATGAGAACATGCCCGGGTTCGTCGTTCTTTGTCCCCAGGAGCTTCCCGTAGCGGGAGCGGACAATTGGCGAAGTGCGTTTCTTCCCGGAATTTACCAAGGGACCTTGGTTCACACGAAGGAAACCTCACCGGAAAAACTTATCAGGAACCTCCGCAACAAGTATCTGGGGCCGGCGGAGCAGCGCGACCAACTCGAACTCCTGCAGACGCTCAATCGTCGGCATTTGGAAGCTCGTCACTACGAGGCCGCGCTGGAGTCTCGCATCCATTCTTTCGAGTTGGCCTACCGCATGCAACTCGAGGCAACCGACGCATTCGATACCAATCAAGAGCCTGAACACATCCACCGACTGTATGGCGAAGGAGTCCAGAATCGACAGCTGCTTGTCGCGCGGCGGCTGGTCGAACGTGGTGTGCGATTCGTCCAAGTATGGCACGGCACGTTGCAACCCTGGGATAGCCATAAAGATATCGAGGAACACCGCACAATGGCCGGCCAGTGTGACCAGGGATTGGCCGCCCTGATCATCGATCTCAAGCAACGTGGAATGTTGGACAAAACGTTGATTGTGTGTTCCGGCGAGTTTGGTCGCACACCGACTGTCGAAATGAACCCATCCGGAGGCGCGGCGACGTTGGGACGAGACCACAACCATTGGGGCTTTTCCTTGTGGATGGCCGGAGGTGGTATTCAAGGTGGGAAGGTTTATGGGGCCACGGATGAATTTGGATTCCAGGCGGTGGAAAATCGCGTCTCTGTCCACGATCTCCACGCGACCATGCTTCACCTATTGGGATTCGATCATGAACAACTCACCTACCGCCATGCGGGCCGCGATTTCCGTCTGACCGATGTGCACGGTCGTGTCGTAACTGATCTGCTTGCCTGATACGATTGTGAGGGGCTCCACGTGGCCTTGGTCTGGCTGGGAAATCCGGGGGTCGTACAAGCCGATTTCCACGTCGGTGCCCGGTCTTCAGAGACGGAGACGGCCGGCCCGTGGTGGTCTTTAACAGCACGCTACAAGGCCCCAGCCAGTTTAACCCGGATTTCCCCACCTATATTTACCGCGGAGGTCCTGACGGGGACTACGGTGTGCACCGCCGCCTGGACTTGCCCTCCGACGGGGGCACCTACAGTCACGTGCTGGCCGACCTGGATATGGACGGCTTTGCCGATCTGGTCATTTCGACCGGGAGCCGACTGCGGATTTTCCCTGGCGGTGCGGATGGTCCGCAGCCGGATCGGTATCAGGATCTGGAGATCGGTTGGGACCATAGCATGCAGGTTCTACTGGGCGACTTCAACCGCGATGGCTACCTCGACCTGCTGGTCATGATCCAGACCTATGACGCCAAGCCTCACACAATGGCCCATTCGTCGGTCATCTTCTATGGCTCGGCTGACGGTTTCAGTTCCGACCACCGCGCGGTGTTGCCGACTTACTGCAGCGGCGTGGCCCACGTAGCCGATGTCAATGGCAACGGCTATTTGGACATCATCACCGATGACAAACGCGGCTTCCTGGTCATCTTTCCGGGCGGTCCGGACGGCTACGACCGTGAACGTGCAACAATGATCCCCTTTCCGGTCGAGCTGACCGGTGCGATTAACGCCGCCGACCTGACCCAAAACGGCTACCTCGACCTGATCGTATCAGTCCAGAGCCACTACCTGCGCACCAACGAAAGCTGTTATATCTTCTACGGCGGTCCGGAGGGCTACGACCTGGCACGTTCGCAGCGCTTCGACGGCGGATACACCCCCGGTGACATCGCGGTCGCCGACCTGGACAATGACGGGCGCCCGGAGCTGATCGTTTCCGGATACTCTACCGACGCAACGCGAGTGATGCCCACGCAGATTTTTCGGATGCAAGGCGATCGTGTTGATTTCGATCACCCGCAGGACCTGCCCGCCGATTCGGGTTTCGCGTTCCTGCCCGTCGATCTCAGCGGCAACGGTTACCGCGACCTGGTGATCGCCTGTCACCGCGACGACCGGGGCCACCAGGTCGACTCGTTGATCTACTGGAACGGTCCCGAAGGCATGTCGCCGGACCGGGTGACGCGGCTGCCGGGCATGGGGCCGCACTGGATGACCACGCGCGATCCAGGCAACGCCCATACCCGCGAGCCGGTGGAGCACTATGAGTCGACGCCGTTCGAGCTGCAGGGATGCATCCCCGCGCGGATCCACTGGGACGCCGATGTGCCGCAGGTGGCTCAGCTGATGTTCCAACTGCGCTGGGCGGAGAATCGGGCCGAACTTCCGCTGTGTCCGTGGACCGGTCCGCGCGGCCCGGACAGTTGCTACGAGCGTTCGGGCGAGGCCGTGGCCGCCGTTCCATCCGCTGCCCGCTGGCTCCAGTATCGCGCCCGGTTCGTCTGCTCCAACGTCTGCATGTCACCGCAGCTTCGTGAAGTTCGCGTCGAGCTGAATCGCGTTTGACGATGTAGAGTATTCACTCGGTGAGTTTACGGGGTTTGTGGAAGCGTGGACGCCGCATGCGCTTCGCGCGCCTTGATCATCAGAGTCAGGGCTTCGTTGTAGGGGGTGTCGATGCCTAGCGCCCGGCCCTCGCGAACCAGGGCGCCGTTCTGCGAATCAATTTCGGTGGCGCGACCCTGTTCCACGTGTTGGAGCATCGACGGCTGGACGAAGACCGTGCTGGACATCCTCTTGATGGAGGCTACCGGGTCATCATCGGCAAGGGTGATGCCCTTTGCTTTGACAACAGCGACCGCTTCCCGCAGGGCCCGGTCTTGCAATGCGTCGGCTTCCGGAACGGCCGCGATTTCTCCAGCCATCAGTCCACTGAGAGCGCAGATAGCATGGATCGCACAACTCTGAACGAACTTTTTCCAGATCACGCCGTTGATGTTGTCCGAAACACGCACTTCCAATCCGGCTTGCTCGAGAATCCGGTACAGATCGTCCACGCGACCGGTGCGTTGACCGTCGAGGTCGCCGATCCACGTCGGCCCGGCGTTGGTGTGCGTCGTGTAGCCAGGCCCGTTGAACGTGGCGCTGTTATAGCTGATGCCGCCGAGTACCCGCTCCGGCCCGATGGCGTCGACGAGCGCCTCGACGTTACCGATACCGTTCTGCAGAGTGATCGCACAGCCATCATCGGTCAACAAATTCGCGGCCAGCTGCGCAGCCGCCGGGGTGCCGTTGGTATGTGTTACAACGATCACCACATCGGATGCTCCACTCGCCGTGTCTGGGGTGGCAGCATCGACGGTGACCCGGTGCTCGCCGCGTACACCATCCAGGCGCAGCCCGTCACGCTTGATGGATTCGACAATATCGGTGCGGATGTCAGTCAGAGTGACTTCCTGACCGGATTCCGCCAGATACACACCATGCAGACAGCCCAGAGCACCGGCACCTATGATGCTGATTTTCATGATCCGTTGGTCACTCCTATCAGTCGATATCTACGTGGCAAAGTACCGCATCGATCGAGCCGTCGTCCTTTATCGTGACCAGCCGATACTGAGGCGGCGCGATCTCAAGAATGTCGGGTCGGAACACTGATAGTGATTTCAATCCCTATCACCGCTTAAAAGCTAGCCAGCGGCCCTCCTCTTTCCGGCCCCTGGATCTGGCTGTTTTTGTAGTGCCCAAGAAAGTTTCACAGTGCCGCTATTTATTTGCGCCTTCGAGGCCCTGGAAGCTTCGTGCACCACAGTTTTTCCAAATCAGAAAGCCGGTACGCGAGGATAACTGTACCCTGGGCGTTGCGTTTAGAGGGTGGGGTCAGCTTTGAAAACTCAGCCCGGCGGTTCCCGTCGCTCATGCCTCAGCTTCCTGCTTTGGTTTGCGGCGTGGTGGGGTATTCATCGAGTGTCGCAGATTATCACGAAGCTGATTTCAAAACGACCGTCACGCACTTGTCGCACGGGTTCGCAGTTTCTCGTATAGGCCGAGGCGGTCAAGCAGGATCAGTTTCAGACCCTCCCGAATCTCCCCGGAATTTACCGCCCGCATGCTCAATTCTGTCTGGGCATCCATGCTGCCCATCACCGCTGTGAGGATCTCGCTGGTGAGGTCGGGCGAATTGGCGAACTGCTCTTTGGAGTTATTGGTGGCCTGCTTCTGCAAGACCTCAGATTCCAGTGTCTTTTCGGCAACCGCTTTGGCATACGACAGTTGATCTCCCTCGGTTGTATCGCTGCCGAACAGTGTGTTGAGCTGCTCGATGATCTCGCTGAGCCAGGCTTTCTCCTTCTCATGAACCGAGCCGCTGCCCGCTTCCGTAAGGGGATCCAGTGTCGGGGTTTCCCACCCGACTGACCTTCCCCCGGTGAAAAGTACCAGTGGATGTGAGAGAATCCAGCCCGGGCTTTAGCCCGGAAAGGATTTTTTTAGATGGCACAGAAACGTCATGGAGTTGACCAGATTATCCCGATGTTGCGTCGAGCCGATGTCGAACTCGGTAAGCGAAAGAAGG
>Ga0310121_10002545_pt1 | contig 17200 bp, 14 predicted proteins | sample CB27_Tmax_986_MG_FD_203504 | JGI IMG/M metagenome (GOLD analysis project Ga0310121, IMG submission 203504) | Marine microbial communities from Western Arctic Ocean, Canada - CB27_Tmax_986 | ecosystem: Environmental > Aquatic > Marine > Oceanic | place: Canada: Western Arctic Ocean | collected...
TGCGGCACATCGTTCTTGAGCGACTCGGTCAGCGTTGCGACATTGGAGATGATGTCGTGAATCTGAGCGCGCTGCCTGGCCTCGATGCCCATGTTCGCCGCCAGGTCCTCCGCCAGCGTACTGCCGGCGATTGCGCCCTCAATGACCGTCGCCGGATCATACAACACCTTGCTGCCGACGCTGCTGATATTCAGTTTCGTGCCCGAGCCGATGGTGGGCACGTCGAGTTCAATCCGCGCGTCCGTGAAGATCTTGATCTGCTTGGGGATGCTGATCGTGATGTACTTGCCCGTCACGCTGTCGGTAGTCGAGTCGTAACTGTTATGGATCTCGGCGACTTCACCGACGGACGATCCGCCCAGCGTGACCGGGGCGCCCTTCTTCAACCCTTTGATCCCGTCGCTGAGCGTGTAGGAAATTCGTACGCGTTGTTTTTGCTCAAACAACCGGTCGAAATCGGAAAGGATAAAAATCACGATAAGTGCCAAGACTACGCCGACTAGAACAAACAGCCCGGCTTTGAAGTTGTCTTGTTGTAAGGCCATAGTTTGGATTTCCAGCTTGAGTGGTACCTATTTAACGGTGCGGGTGGCCTGAACGGCCGGGCGTGGCGCCACCTGTGGGCCCGGGTCTCCCAGCAGATCCTCCGCATAACCGGTTGCCTGCTTGCGCTGCGTCAGCGGACCCTCCGCGTCGCCGCGCAAAAACTGGCGTATCAACGCGCCCTGCTGGTCAAGCTGCGCCGTGCTGTCGCGCATTTGCTGGAAGTATTGACGCGTTTCGGTCACCAGGATCCTGCCCTTGTCCAGCATGCACATCCGGTCGGCGATGGCGAAGGCCGAGTCCATTTCGTGCGTGACCACGACGCTCGTGACGCCGAGTTGCTTGGACAGGCTGATCATGAGTTGATCGATCTCGGCGCTGGTGACCGGGTCGAGCCCGGCAGACGGTTCGTCGTAGAAAAGGATCTTGGGGTCCAGGGCCAAGGCACGCGCCAGCCCGGCGCGTTTCTTCATGCCCCCGCTGATCTGGGCGGGAAACTTCTCCGCGTGCTCGCGAAGGCCGACCAGTTCAAGTTTTATCTTGACCATGATGTCGATCGTCGCCGGGTCGAGTTGCGTATGCTCCTGCAGCGGCAATGCAATGTTTTCACGCAATGTCATCGAGTTGAAAAGAGCCCCGGACTGAAACAGAATGCCGAACTTCTTGCGCACCTCGTTGAGCTGGGTTTCACTCATGCGGGTGATGTCCTCTCCCATCAACTCGACGCTGCCGCTGTCCGGGTGAAGCGAGCCGATCATGTGCCGCAGCACCGTGCTCTTGCCCGAGCCGGACCCGCCCATAATCACCATGGTCTCGCCCGTGATCACGTCGAGATTGATGCCGTTGAGGATCGTTTTGCCGCCGAAGCTCTTGACCAATTCGTGTACGCGGATGGCATAAGTGTTCGCGGTGCTCTCGTCGGATTGTGCGTGCAGTTCGGGCATAGTTACTTGCGGCCCCGACCCGGGAGCGCGTGAAATGATAACACATTTGCGCGGCATCTCCGCCAGCGCGATTGAGGGCTCTTCGCCGGTCCGCTGTACCGCTTGCGTGGCGGCTTGTGCCCGTCGATGACGCGTGTCGATCAGATGTGATCTGCCAGGTCAGTGTCCGCTCTTGGCTGCTGCTTTCTTGTCCGCCACGGGCGTAAGCCGCAATATCACTTTCGTGCCGATCGGAGGCACTTTGTCGGCGACCGTCGCCCACGCCTTCTCGTCGTTGAGCCGGGTCAGCGTCGTTGGGGGCGCCAGAAGCTCGTCGCCGAAATTGACCAGCGACAGCACCAACCCGTCGAGGTCGGCCATGTATACCTGTTGGCCCTCGATCATCTCGAAGTTCGAGCCGGCAAACAGCCAGATATTGTCGGCCAACGGCTCGTTCGTCTTCTGATTGCGGATCCATTGATGGACCGGCAGGTCGATTGATTGGTCGCCAAGTTTGTATCTCGCCGTGACACGAACGCGACCGCCACGGGGCAGGTGCATGATCTTTACCGTGTTGTTCTCAATCTTCCATCGCATGGGCGACCCGGGTTCGAGCCCGACCAGCAACAGGGCGAAATGAACGTGCCTGGGCCTCGCTTCGGTGCGGAGGATAGACTCATGCTCCTTGGCCCCTTTCGTGCATGCCAGCAGTTCAAGCCATTCGCCTTCGCGCGTAACCTGACGGATTACCGAGGTCTCCAACTCGACAAAACGTTTCGCGGGATCGATATGAACGTACGGCAGCGAAACGTCGGGCGGTGACTGGCGCGGCACCGGTTCGGGAAACTCGATAGACGCCGTCGGTTTCGGCGGTGGGTACCGACAGCAACAGGCCAAAACGACCATTGCCAGAATTACCAGCGTTCCGCATGATTGTTTCATCGGATGACATCGCCGTCACATGCACTAACCGATTAGCATCGCGCCGCGAACCGACCTGTCTCAAGTGTACCAAGCGACCCGACAACGTCGCGATTATGCATGACGGTGGGGTGCCAGTTTTGAACAGGTCGGGGACGCTCCGAAGCGCGGGGCGCCGGGGGCGCCGGGAGGGGGCGGCATGAAAAAGGCCCGGCAAGGCCGAAGCCAAGCCGAGCCCTTCCGGGGGCAAAGTTGGGTTGTCGTCAAACTGTCCCGACGACCATGGAATGTTACATCACGTGCCCAGGGATGCAAGGGGGAGGGCGGAAAATAATTTTGGTTTTCCATATATCTCGGCAAAACCCTTTTAGAATGGGATTTTAACAGCCTTTCCAAACAAATACCTATCATGTTGGCTTAGGCGTTGTGGCCGTTTGGCAATCATGCTTGTTCGTCACGCTCTGATTTTCAGGCTGAGGGTGACCTGGCCAATTGGAGCCTTGATCATCATCCACGACAGGCAAATTCCCCATTCTGACAGGAACAATACCGGCGGTCCGGTATCGGGTCGCCATTGATTAAATTCAAGATGTCAGAACACGGTTGTCTACGAAATCGCCCGGTCGCGGCCCGGGTAGTCGGCGCGCTTGAAGTAGGCGCCGCCAAGCACGTCGCTGTCACTGGTGACGTCCGCGGTGACCCAATGAGTTGCGTAGCCGCGCCGCCAGCGGTCGGAATCGTTGCGGTGCGACGTGTGCAGCGCCTTGCTGTGATGGAACACGACACCGCCCTTTTTTACCTCGGCCAGCGATTCCTTGCTCAGATCGATCAGATCGGCGGGCGGGACCTTGTTGTAAGGCTCGCCGGGAATCTCTTCGTGTGGAAGGATCGGCCCGCGGTGCGATTCGTCGATGTAACGCAGGCAACCGTTCAATTCGTCCACGTCGTCCAGCGCGATCCACGCGGTGAGCACGTGATCGTCCGGGTGGCAGAGAAAGTAGGCGTTGTCCTGGTGATAAGGCTTGGGCCCGCCGTGGTGTGGCGGCTTCATGAATATCTGATCGGTCATGAGCAGCGGCTTGCCACCGAGCAACGACTCGATCTCGCCGACCAACCGTTGGTCGAGCGCGAGGTTGGCAAACTCATCGTGTTTGACGAACGGATTGCCGATCTTACGCGGCACCGGCGTTTTACCATCGGGCGCCACGTCGCTGATGGGCGCCACGTTGCCGAACTGCGATTGGCCGGTCCTGGCTTCCTCCTGCTCCCAGACCGTCACCGCCAACTCGGCGATGCGATCGACCTCGTCACGGCCAAAGATGCCCTCGACGACGCCCCAACCCCTCTGCCAATAGATGTCGTATGTGGTGCGATCCATGGCGATTCCTCATGTGTTGACCGACCGGTTACCGTTCCGTCTGGCCTGCACCCGCGGTCAACCCCGCAGCTTGGGCAGTTTCAGTGCGGTCGTCAGGTACAAGCTGATTGCAGATATTTGATGTTAATGTACGGCGGTACGCAACAACTGCATCCTGCGCCGCGGTCGACTCGGCTGGGAGCGGTTGCCATGCGTGTTGGTCGTCACGCCGTCGGTGACGACGCCGTGACCCTTAACGTCAAACATGTGTGGTGTCCCTGCGGGTGGGGGGCATCAGTCTGCACCAACACGGTCGCACGCTTGAGGCCCCCGGCTAAGACGCGCCGGATAGACCCGGGTAGCGAATGTGTCTCCCGTTGCACGCAGCCACGCCAATGGCGTGTTCCCCTTCGGGTCGCGGCTGAACCCCCGACGAATTATGCCTGTTCGATGCGTTGAATCCGCTGCCGCTGCGCGGGGCCGTGGCGAACTTGCCGTCACCTACCTTGAATCGACAACGCTGGGCCGTTGGCCCTATTATTGTGCCACGAAAGGATTTGTTTGACCGTGGAGACCGCGTTTTTCCTCTGCTGCAGGTGCTGTATATCCCCGCCTCCGTGCTAGGCGGTATCGTCGGCCTGTGCCTCATCTTGCTTTGTTCACATTTCGTGAACAACCCGCAATGGTTTGAGGGCGACGCCGGTGTGGCCGTGCACCATACGCTCGCCTGGTACGCCACGGACGTTGTCGACCTGCTGCGCGGCTGGCCCGGCTGGTTGATCGCGGTGATTTTCGCCGGCCTGTTGCTGGAGCGGTCCGGCAAATCACTGCGCAACAGCCTCAAGTTCGCGGCCAGGCAGGGGATTGTGGTCTGGATCATCGTGGTGGGCGAGGTCACGATCGGGTTGGCGGCGATGTGGTTGGTCATCTTGCAGTCGAAAACGTTCGCGAACCTGCCCGGCTCGTTCGGACAACTGATCGAGACCGGATTTGCCGGCGGTCACGGCACAGCGGCGGCGATGGGCGATGTCTTTGCCGACATGCTCGGATTCGAGCAGGGCCGGGACCTGGGGTTCGTGTTTGCGACCGTGGGCCTGGTTTTCGGCGTGGTCACGGGCATCGTGTATGTCAACATTGCCGTCCGGTGTGGCTGGACGCGCCGCGGGGACGTCGAGATTGCCCGGCTGACCGGGCTTGAGGCGCGCCGCGAGCCGAAGCCCGTGGCGTTCGCACGCGTGCGATCCGAGGTGATCGATCCGTTGGTGTTCCAGGTCCTTATCCTGGCGGTAGCGTTTGCGATCGGCCTCGCCACGCAATGGGTCTTTAATCAGGCCATGCCGTTCGTCATCGATCTGTTTGAGCCGGTCGCCGGGTTGAACAAGGAAATCGAGGAATTCAGAACGGTTCGCGCGGACATCCTGAAATTCTCCGGAAAGCTGCCTCTGTTTATGTTCACGCTTGTCGGAGGGTTGCTGGTGCGCGAGGCGATGTACCTGCTGCGCATCGGTGACCTGATCGACCCGCAAAGCATCAAGCTCATCATGGCGGCGGCGATGGAGTTTCTGATCGTGGCGGCGATCACTTCGCTGAAAGTTGACGCGATCCTGAGATTTGGCTGGCCCGTGCTGTTGCTGCTGGTGCTCGGTTTTGTCTGGACGGGGTTCTGCCTGTTTTTTATCGCCAGGCGTCTGCTGCCGCGAGCTTACTGGTTCGAGTTGGGCATCTTGAATTACGGCATGTCCACGGGGACGACGGCGCAGGGAATGATGCTGCTGCGCATTATCGACAAGGACCTCGAATCGGGGGCGGCGGAGGATTACGCGCTGGCGGCGCCGCTTTCGGCGCCGTTTATCGGCGGCGGCGTGATCACGATAATCGTATTGCCATACGCGTTGCAGCACGTACACATCGGGTGGGTGGTGGCGGTGCTGGCGGCGGTCATGGCGGGGTTGTATGCGCTGGGGGCCATGATGGCGGAGAAGGGCACGCCGGACAGCGCCTGAAATGGCCTCAATTGGAGCATGGGGCGAACTCCGTCGTTAAACGGTTGAGCTCGAGGGACTGATCATTAAGCGCTTCTATGATATGCCTGAGTCGGTTTTGGCGGTGAACTGATTTACCGATGTCCTCAGTGTCGAATAATCCCGTCTATATCATCGCCGAGGCCGGCGTGAACCATAACGGTTCACTCGAAAAGGCCCTGCAGTTGATCGATGTAGCAGCCGAGGCCAATGCCGATGCGGTCAAGTTCCAGAGTTTTCGGGCCGATCGTTTGGTTGCCAGATACGCACCAAAAGCCGACTATCAGGTTCGCCAGACTGGAGCCACCGAATCGCAGTTCGAGATGCTGCGGAAATTGGAGCTGTCGCCCGACATGCACCGCCGACTGATCGAACACTGCGCGTCGCGGAATATTCAGTTCCTGTCCACACCGTTCGATATCGATAGTGTCCGATTGCTGGCCCATGAGTTAGATCTGCCACGTTTGAAGTTGCCATCCGGCGAAGTCACCAACGGTCCATTGCTGCTTGCCGCGGCCCGGACCGGCAAGCCGGTCATTCTGTCGACCGGGATGGCAACGTTGGAGGAAGTCGGGGCCGCCCTGTCGGTGCTTGCCTTTGGTTATGTAGGCAAGGGTGAGGCACCCTCACGGGACGAACTGGAATTGACCGCCAAGAGCGCCGAAGGGCAGCGCGCCCTGGTCGAGAATGTGGCACTGCTGCATTGCACGACCGAGTATCCGGCCCCCTTCAACGACGTCAATCTGCGGGCGATGGACACCCTGCGCGACAGCTTCGGGCTGATTGTCGGCTACTCGGATCATACGGTCGGCATTGCCGTAGCGATCGCGGCCGTCGCGCGAGGCGCGGAAATCATCGAGAAGCACTTCACCCTCGACCGCTCGCTGCCCGGCCCCGACCACGCGGCCTCGCTGGAGCCGGAGGAATTACGGGCTCTGGTCCGTTCGATCCGCGAGATCGGCGCAGCACTCGGCAGTGCGGAAAAGAAACCAGCCAAGTCGGAACGCGGCAATATGGCGGTGGTGAGGAAGAGCATTTTCGCTGCTCAACACATCGCGGAGGGCGAAGCAATAAGCGCCGCAAAAATTGTGGTACGCCGGCCCGCGACCGGACCATCGCCCATGGCCTACTGGAGCATCGTCGGCCAGACCGCCAAACGCTCCTACAAGACCGGCGAGGAAATCGAGCCCTGAAACAATCGACGAAACCAGGTGCCATCAACCGCGATACGCCTGTTATTGTTGTTGGCGGTGGCGGCCATGCCAAGGTCGTTCTTGAGACACTCCGCCAGCTTGGGGCCGATGTGCTTGGGATCACTGACCCAGGCATTCCAGGGCGAAGCCAAGGTATTCTTGGTGTGGAGATCTTGGGAGACGATAAGGTCATTTTCGATCGCCCGCCCAGTGAAATCATCTTGGCCAACGGCATCGGCCATCTACCAAGATCGTCGACCCGACAGGAAATCTTTGAGACCTTTCGAGCTCACGACTATCGATTTGCGACCCTGATACACCCGACCGCCTACGTGGCCGAGCAGGTGGAACTATGTGATGGCGTTCAGATAATGGCGGGGGCAATTGTGCAGCCGGGATCGGTTATCTCGGCGAATAGCATCGTCAATACTCGAGCATCCGAAGGGGGGTTACGGCGCGTTGAGGTTTTGATCTCTTCGTCGCTGCGGCCAGGAAGTGGTTGCAGGTGCAGGCCGCCGTCGATGGCCAGGAACGTGCCGGTGGTGTACGGGCTGAGCGCATCGGACAGCAGCAGCACGGCGGTGGGACCGATCTCGTGTGTCTCACTCGTGCGGCGCATCGGGATCACTTGCAGCAACTTTTGCAGTTTCGCCTCGGGTACGTCGCCGACGAGCCGGGTCGCGTAATGGTCCGGGATGATCATGTTGACCCGGATACCGAACGGTGCCAGTTCGACCGACAGCGTTTGCATTGCGGTCATCAGCCCCGTTTTCGTCACGCGGTAGGCCAGTTCCGTGTGCTGCACGGTAAAGGTGGCCGTCGAGCCGATGATCAGGATGCTGCCCTGTCGCCTGTCGATCATGTGGCGTGACACCTCGCGACACGCCCAGACGCACGACGAGAGGTTCGTGTCGATCGTGCTGCGCCACGCCTTGGTGTCGAGCCTGGTAATTGGCTGGTGCCATGTCCACGCGGCGTTGTTGACGTACATATCGAGTTGGCCGAACGTGTCGATCGCGGTTGCGACCATGTGGACGACTTGTGATTCGTCGCTGACGTCGGTGGGGATGGCGACGACCTCGACGCCGCGGCCGCGCAGCTCTCCGATGGCCTGCGGGTCGGGATTGCAGCGGGCGACGGCCATGCGGGCGCCCTCATCGGCCAGGGCGTGTGCGATGCCGAGACCAATGCCGCTGGTGCCGCCGGTGATGATCGCCGATTTGCCTTGCAGTTTGGCGTCCATGAATCGTGGCTCACACAGCGCCGGCACGGATCATTCGATCGACCAAACCGCCCGGGCTGCTCGGGCTGGTCAGATCCTCGCCCGCGATCGCCGCGGGCAGTGACCAGAGCATCATGTTCTGGTAGTAATCGTGGTTGAATACGTACTCGCCGTTGTCGATGTCGCCGCGCGTATAGTTGGGCTGGTCCCAGGTGCGGCGTTGCCGGCAGACGATATTGCGCCAGCAACGCTGGGCCAGTTCGAGCCCGAACGCCTTGTCACCGTCGTACATGTACGTCATCGCCAGCATCAGCACCTCGGGCGGGAAGTACGAGTACGCGCCGTAGCCGCCGATCTTCGCCGGTTTGGCGTCGGGTTGTGAGTAATTGACCGCGCCGTGGCCGCTCTGCGCGACGTTGCACCTGCCGATCGTGTCGAGCGTGGTACGCACCCGGTCCTTCGGCAGCACGTCGCCCACGCCGTGGAACTGCGCGATCCACTGGCCGTCGAGCTGATACCCGAACACCAGATCGCTGGTTTCGTCGGTCTCGAGCTTGTTAATTACCTGGTAATAGCTGCCGGTCCACAGGTGTTCGTCGATTGCATCTGAGCCGGCCTTGAACCACTTTCGGCATTGGTCGGCAAACTCATCGTCGCCGTGCTTCTGAGCCATGCGTGCCATTATTTTTAGATAGGCAAGGCGAATGATCCCGACGTGGTTGACGATGCCGCACTACTGTGGCTCGGGTGCCTCGAACCACTCCTTGCCCTCGCCGGTCGGCATGGCGACGACCTGTTTGTCGCCGTACTCGGGGCGCAGCGTCATCTGCCAGACCGTGGCGCGCTTGCACATGTCGTACAACTCGTCGAGCACCTCGTCGTTGCTGCGCATGCACAGCTTATGCACGATCTCGACGACGCAGCATCCGTTGAGCGCTTCCTGATACCCGCGGTTAGGCGACGCCAGGTCGTAACCGTTGACGCCGTCCTCGACCGGCACCTTGGCCGTGTATCCGCCCCACATGAACGGAGGCTGGCCGTTGTCAAACTGGTACGCCTTGTAGGCGCGCAGCGTGGACAGCGCCAGCTTCGGGAAGAAGTAGACGACCGGCAGGTTGCCGTAAAAACTGCACGGCAGGCACTCGAACTGCGGGCATTGGCGGGGCGATTCGTTGAGCCCAAACACACCGTCCTCCGGCTTGCACCAGTCGCCGATCGGCGTCTTCGCCTGCGCCCAGATGCCCGTCTCCGTCATCATGTACAAGATGTTGACCAGGCTGTCGCGCAGCCAAGGCCCGAGTTGTCGTTCGTTGTAGACCACCTGCTGCCAGGCGAGGACACGCTTTAGCAGCGACTCGTGGTTTTCGACGATGTGGTCAATGATCGCCTCGATGTCGGCAAACCGATCGGCGTACATGTGCGTGAACTGATTGCCGCCGGCACGGCATGAGCCCTTGGCCGACCAGGTCTGAGCGTGCCAGGCCCACAGGTATCGCACCACCCGCGTCTCGCCGCCATCAAGTGCGAAGTCCACCGCCACGGACGCACCGGCATCTTCCACCGCCCTCGGTCGCAGCGGCGGGGCGTGCTCGTGGTCACCCAGGTTGTTCCAGCGTGTCGGATCGGCGTTGAAATCCTGGCCGCAGCGCGCCGCCGCGCCGCCCAGCGCATAGCCGTATCCCCACGGAAGCGGATACTCCCACCCGCCGGTTGCACCGATCATTCCCGCAAACGACCCGGTCACCTGCCGCGTGTGGGCGTGGCCCGTGCCCTTGGGCATCTCGTAAAACTCGTAACGAGGCATGCTGACCGCCACGGTACCCTGCACCGGCTTGTCCGACGTGTTGCGCAGATGGACAACACGGATATTCCGAAGATGGCGGTCCGGCCTGGGCCTCAGCAATCGCCGCGACGTGAGTGGCCAGGTCAGGCAAGGCATCTCGCCGGACAACTTGGGAAGAAATCAGAACCCGATGTCATTGGCGACCCGGGCGAGAGCGGTGTGCAGCGATGTCGGCCAAGCGAGGCAGTGGCCATCCGAACGCCACGCGCCATCCCGTTACCTCGGGTCAGGCTGAAAACCGGCCATCGCCAACACCACCGCAACAAAAACAAGAAAATTCTCAACGGTATCCATTGACATGGCCGATCTATGCCGGTACCCTATCAAAAACCAAACCGTTGAAACGAAAGGACCTGATTGGTATGATAACCACCACTGACAGAAAAACAGCCAAGACCACAAAATCGACCAAAAGCAACGGTAGGGCAAAGGGTTATGACATGGCCAAGATTCAATCTCCCATCCCCGAGACCCCTTCGGACAAGCATTTGGCCCTCGACCGCGCCGTCGGGCAGATCGAGCGGGCCTTCGGCAAGGGCAGCATCATGCGGCTTGACGACGATCCCTCGCAGGTGCCCCCCGGCATTTCGACCGGATCGATCAGCCTGGACCTAGCCCTCGGTGGTCGCGGCGTGCCCCGGTCGCGAATCATTGAAATTTTCGGGCCCGAATCGTCTGGCAAGACCACCCTCGCCCTGCACGTGATCGCCAACGGCCAGAAGGGCGACGGCGTCGCCGCCTTCATCGATGCCGAGCACGCCCTCGACCCGTCCTGGGCCCGTCGGCTGGGCGTCAATCTCGAAGACCTGCTCGTCAGCCAGCCCGACAACGGCGAGCAGGCTCTTGAGATCTGCGAACTGCTGATCCGCTCCAACGCCGTCGACATCGTCGTCATCGACTCCGTCGCCGCCCTTATTCCCCGCGCCGAAATCGAGGGCGACATGGGCGATCCGCAGATGGGGTTGCAGGCCAGGCTCATGTCACAGGCCATGCGCAAGCTCACCGGCGCCATCAGCAAGAGCAAGTGTGTCGTCATCTTCATCAACCAGATTCGCGAGAAGATCGGCGTCATGTTCGGCAACCCCGAGACCACGCCCGGCGGTCGCGCCCTCAAGTTTTACTCATCCATCCGCATCGATATCCGCCGCACTGCGTCGATCAAGGACGGCGACAGGGTCATCGGCAATCGCACGCGCGCCCGGGTGGTCAAGAATAAGATCGCACCACCGTTCCGTGACGCCGAGTTCGACATCATGTTCGACTGCGGCATCAGCGCCCCCGGCGACCTGCTCGATCTGGCCGTCGATTGCGATGTCGTGACCAAGTCTGGCGCGTGGTTCAACTTCGGTGAGATCCGCCTTGGCCAGGGCCGTGAAAACGTCAAGATCTTCCTGAATGAAAACTCCGACCTCTTCGACGAGATCAAGCAACGCGTCCTCGAAGCCAAGGGCATCACCCCCCCCGCCGAACTTGCCGAGGCTGTCGCCGAGTAACCCGCACGGCAATCCCGAAAGCTCGATGGCAGCCATATCGTCGGGTGGTACTACGGCGGCAGCAACTATCACGGCTTCCTTGCCGTCATCCCCGAACCCACGACGTTGTCACTGCTCACGCTGGGTGGGTTGATGCTCCTGCGTCGATGGATTCGCGTCGTCACTGATAGGCAATTTGATTCCAGGTGGGCCTGCGCCAGGCCGAAAGTGGCGGGAGTTATACTGGTGCCAGAGTGGCTTGATGGTGGAGCCGGGATGTGGTCGAATGGGGAATCTTGGATTAGATTAGGTAGACCGCGCGATGGAAAAGAGAACACTGGGCAAGACGGGATTGCAGGTGACCGTGCTGGGTTACGGCGCGATGGCCGTGCGACGAGACATCAGCGATGACGACGCAGACCGCGTACTCAACGCCGTACTCGATGCCGGCATCAACTTCATTGACACGGCGCCCGATTATGGCCGCAGCGAGGATCACATCGGTCGTGCGATCAGCCATCGCCGCGATGAGTACTACCTCGCGACGAAGTGTGGTTGTAACGTCGGGCCGGATGGTTCGCAACTCGGTGATGAGACGCACATTTGGACCCGCGTCCAGTTCATGAAGAACATCGAAAATAGCCTTGCACTGCTCAAGACCGACCACGTCGACATCTGGCAGCCGCATAACCCTTCGACGGAGCAGTTCGACGAGGGCGAACTGCTCGAGGCGATGCAGGAGGCCAAACGCCAGGGCAAGGTCCGGCATATCGGCATCTCGTCGACGCTGCCGGATATCAAGACCTACATCGATCGCGGAGTATTGGAGACATATCAGATCCCGTACTCCGTGCTCGGCCGCAACGAGGAGAATTCGATCACCGCGGCGGCCAAGTCGGGAGCGGGCACGATCATCCGTGGCGGCGTCGCCAAAGGTGTGCCAGACGGCCCGCTCGGCGAAAGCCAACGCTGGGCTGCCTGGGAGCGGGCCGGACTCGACGACCTGCGCGGCGACGATGAAAGCCGAAGCGCCTTTGTGCTGCGTTTCACAATCGCGCATCCGCACCTGCACACGACTATCGTCGGCACGCGTAATATCGAGCACCTCGCGGAGAATCTAAAGGCCGTTGAGGCCGGTCCGTTGCCCGAAGGCGTCTGCGCCGAGCTGAAGCGGCGCATGGATGGCGTGGGCTTTACCGCACAAGTGTTATGACGCCGGCGGCTGATCTACGCACGCCACCTAGAAGGAGAGGGGGGCGTGCGGCGACGTGTTCATGCTGGCGGACAAGCCGGGCGATGTTGTCCCCGTTGCAGCGTGGATGGCGATGCCGGTGCTGGCCGTCACGGGTGTGCTCGTGTCGACGCCCAGGGCGATGACCACCTGGTGCTGGTGGTACCCTTGAAGCAGGAGGCGTGGCGTTTGCGCGCGATCTTATCGTGAAGCCGGTTACAATTCACGCCTTGCGAGCCGAGCCGGTTGACGGCGCGCGACACGGAGTTGAAACTGAGAACCATTGGGAGCACCGCCCATGAAGATTGCCATGCTGTACGGTCCCGGGGACCTGCGCCTGGAGGAGCAGGACCTGGAGACCCGGAATCTCGCGCCAGAGGAAGTGTGGGTCGAGACCCGGATCACGGCCTTCAAGATCGGGACGGATCGGGGAAATTATGAGGGCGCCGAGCCGGTGCCGGGGGCGCCGGGATATCCGCGCTGGGTCGGGGACAGCAACTTCGGGATCGTGCGGGGTGTGGGGGCGAAAGTCACGCAGTTCCACGTCGGGGATCGGGTGGTGTCGACGATGCACCACCAGTCGGAATACGTGGCCCCCGCGTCAAGACTGCTCAAGGTGCCCGACGGTGTGCACCCGGAAGACGGCGTGTTCGTGAATCTTTACTCCCTCAGTGCCCATTGTTATCACAAGGCCCTGTTTCGCCCGGGCGAGACGGTCGCGGTGGTGGGGCTTGGGACGCTCGGACTAGGGGCCGTCGCCGTGGGGCCGCTCTATGGAGGCCGCGTCGCCGCGATCGGCAATAGCGATCTGCGCCTCGACATGGCCATGAAGATGGGGGCGCACGCATGCTTCACGAGCAGTGATCCCGATCTGGGGACCAAGCTCGATTCATTTAGCGACGGCCGCGGCATCGACCTTGTCATCCTCACGGCCAACACCTGGCCCGCATACGACACCGCGGTCAATATCGTGCGCCCCAACGGCCGCGTGTCGATCGTGAGCCTCCTGGGCCGGGGGGAAGCCCCGCTGGATTTCAACCCCCTCTCCATGGATCGCTTCTACATCAAGGGCATCAGTCTTCACGCCATCAGCCACCACGCCGACCCTTATGTCTTTCCCCCGCCCGAACCTGAAAGTGGAGGTCAGACGCGGCACCGCGCGCATCTCCTGACCCTCATGGCCGAGGGGCGCCTCGAACCCAAGCGCCTCATCACCCACCGCTTGCACTACACGCAGATCACCGAGCCGTATGAGATGGCCCTGCGGCGCGACAAATCGATGATGAACGTCGTGTTCGACTGGAGTGAGGCCTGAGATTACCAATGCCAGGAGTTGGAACTCACGGTGAACTTGGAATACCGAGCACTCTCTGCCCGCCTCAGCAGCCAATCGAAAACACGCGTCGACTAAACAATAGACACCGGTGCAACACTTGGAGCCCGATCGTAATAGTACGCGTACGGCCGCATGACCGACCAAGCGTGGCCGCGCTCTTTAACCTGGTTGACCCATTGCCATTGACCGTGACCATCGCCGATCGTGTCGAACTGGCCTTGCTTGTAGATGGGCGCCGCGTCATGTCCGCCGACATCGGGCAGAGTGATCAGTAGTACTCGTCCGCGTTCATCCATTGCCGGGTCCACAGCCCATTAATATTGGTGGCGCCGGCCGCCACTTTGGCGGGCTTCGGATTGTAGGGTGGTTTCTTGCGCATGTGCTGGTTGGCGTGGCCGTCGGCGAACGCGATGTTTACCAAGTAGCGGCCGTCGTGTGGGGCGCCGTGCCACGCGGCGTTTTCATTGGCCGTCCCATAAAAGTGGGGGCCGGCCATGATGTTCAGGTCCGACATCAGCATTTTTTTGGAAGGATTCTTGATCTCAATGACCCTGTGAGCTTCGAGGGACCAGATGTTGAACTCACCGGATTTCCTGGTCCCCATCGGGGATGGCTTGATCTGCCCGATGAAATGGCGGTTGGGGTAATAGTAAGACGAGCCGACGACTTCATATGCCGGGGCGGATACGTCGCGGTAAAATCCGGTGTCGAGCGGACATCGCGAGGCTTCGACGGAGCCCGCGTCGTAGTCCGTGCCGCCACCGCCGAAGTACAGGTTCAGCAATCGCTTGTCGCGCGGCGTGTTGCCCGCGTCAAACGAGGCCGATCCCGAGTAGTTCGACGCTAGTGAAGTGTCGCCCGTGTCGCCGATCAGGTTGTGACGGAACACGCTGGCGACCTTCGAGTAGAACATCCCGTCGACGGTGCCTCCGCTGTTCCACTGGCTGTCCGTCGGTACGTCGTCATCCAATGCACCGGTCGGATAGGTCTGGTCGTTGTCGTACAGGTAATAGTCGAAGGCGGTCGCGACCTGCTTCATGTTGGCCATGCATTGCCGGATGTTCGCCGCACGCCGCGCCCCTACCAGCATGGGCAGCACAATGCCGACCAGGATGCCGATGATCACGATGACCACCAGCATCTCAATGAGGGTGAACGCGGTGAGTCGCGAGTCCCGGGTTCGCCGTTCGCAGCCGGGCAGGCGTCCGTGTGATGTCTTCATGGTGGCGCTCCACGAACGTCTTGCGGTGTGCGACTTCATGCTCTTTATCATAACTGCGGACTCCGGTCATCTACATTGACGCCATGGGCGCGTTCGACAAGGCCAATACTTCGGGTCGAGTATATATTCGGGTTGGTTCGTCGCCGGATCGGGTTCGTCGTACGGTCCCATGGCCTGAAACGTGGCGTGCCCGTCGGTGAACGCCATCGGGCAGGACTGCGGATAGAAAGCCGCGTCGCTATAGGTGGTGACACCTAGGTTGTTTTGCCTGGCGCGGGGCGGGTCGTGCCACGGCCGAGGCGTGCCGTGGTAACCCAGGCTGGGATACCGAGACCAATACGGCGAGATGTAATCCAGTGCGCCGCAGCCGATCATGATCTGCCGCGATGTGTGCTTCACTTCATCAAGGCGCTTGCCCCACAAGACCGGATGCTTCCAATGCGGATCGGGCGCCGGCAAGAGGGGCAAGAGGCCAGAGTACCAGTTTGAGTTGAACAGGTAGCTGCTGCCGTACAGCGTGTACCAGGTACCCTTTGGACCAGCGAGCGAGAACCGGTCCGCGAGCGTGCCGAAGTCCGGGGGGCATTCATAAAGTTAGACGGCGGCGTAACCATCCAACTTCCGCGGGACGTTGGGATCATGGTGGGGCAGCCCGATGTCCTCGTTTCGGCCGCCGAAGAGCCACTGGTTCCAGGCCACCTGATTGCTGCCAAACGGTTGGGGCGTATCGCTGCCGTCGCGCGCCAGCGAGGGGAACACCTGGCCGTTATCGTAGCAGTAGCTGTGCAGCGCCATGCTGATCTGTCGCAGATTGCTCAGGCAGACCGTCCTCTGCGCGTGCTCTCTGGCTTGCTTCACCGCAGGCAGCAACAGGGCGATCAGAATAACGATGACGGTGAGCACTACGAGCATTTCTACCAGCGTGAAACCCCGTCGGCCCCTGCGTGATTGATCAGGTGACATGGAGTGTTTCCTGCATGGTCGCTGGCATAACACGCTACGCATAGTATATGCCCGTCACGATGTCCCGCCGTAATTCCGGGTCGGCCCGCACCACTTCGCACCTCATGGACTGGACTTCACCGCAATCAATGTTGGCCAGATCCCGCATCGTGCGGCAGGCTGGTTCAACCCGAGGCCGGCCTTTCAGCTGGCCAGCGTCGAAAAAAGCACCCGGCACGGCAATCGCGGCACAGGCGCCTTGCGCCGACACGCCAACTTGCCCGCGATTATTTCATACCATAAACTCGACGCAACACGATACATATCGGGGAATCAGCCTAATCCTGTAAACTGGAGGATCCCCGATAAAAAAGGGCCGCGACGCGATGAGCAACATCCCGATGACACTTCCCGAACTGGCGATCTCCATTCAGTCTCGCCCGTTCGGACACACCTCCACGTTTGTCGAACTTGAGAACGGACGCATCCTGCATGCATCTTATCGTGCGCTGGAATGGTCGGATGACGTCGGCATGACCTGGTCACGGGCGCAGCACGAAGATGAATTGATGGTGGACATCAACGGGGACCCGGTAGGCGGAGCGGAAACCTCCATCGTGAAGTTGTCCGGCAAGAACGCGGTCGGCCTGTGTGCCCGCATACCCGGTGCAATGGCCGAAGGCACCTGGGCCATGCCGACGCGTAACCTCGGCTTCAAATTCTGGCGATCGAACGACGGCGGCAAGACCTGGCAGCCGCCGGTGATCATGACCCCACCCGGCATGGTCACCGCTGGATTGCAGGACACGTTCCTCCGCACAAGCAGCGGCCGGATCGTCCTGCCCGTGTTTGTCATCCTGGGCGACAAAAGCAAGAAACGCATGGGGCCGAGAGACGAACACCAACCCATGTCGGGCCACCTCGTCAAGAACCAGTGGATGTCGAGCGCCGGCCACTTCTTTGACCCCAGTTAC
>Ga0310121_10002547_pt1 | contig 17188 bp, 16 predicted proteins | sample CB27_Tmax_986_MG_FD_203504 | JGI IMG/M metagenome (GOLD analysis project Ga0310121, IMG submission 203504) | Marine microbial communities from Western Arctic Ocean, Canada - CB27_Tmax_986 | ecosystem: Environmental > Aquatic > Marine > Oceanic | place: Canada: Western Arctic Ocean | collected...
TAGGTAAGGCGCAACCAACCAATCCCTTCGTTGCCATATACTCGACGGTGTGCTCCAAGGTGCCTTCAGCAATGACATTGTCGGAGCCGAGATAGAATATGTAGTCACCGGTAGCCTTGCTAAATCCTATATTTCTAGCTTTCGCGAGTCCTTGGCCAGGATCGGTGTAGACTCTGTTTGTGTATTTGCGTACGATCGACATCGTGTCGTCTTGCGACTTGCCGTCGACGACAATCAGTTCAAACGGCTTGTTGTTAACTGCGGAGGTGATGCACTCCTCGATGGAATCATCACAGTTCATGGTGCAGATAATGACGGATACTTTGTAATTACTCATGAAGCTTGTCCAGCGAGGGCCACTACCGAGATGGCCAAGGGAAGAGGCAAGATCATCTCCGCAACGTCCGGGGATGAACTCGTGACTTAGGCATTATCTATCAGGTGTAACACCACCGTCATTCGTGTACAGTTCCTCGAATCTGCGCTTCTGCAGGACCTCTACAGAGCACGCATTCTCCCAATCGTACGCAGGCTTCCTCGACGACAAGTCGAAGGCCCAGGAGAACAGCCTGGTGTAGGTACCACACGCCAGGAGCACGTTCTCATATTGGAGCTTGTACGACTTTAGCCCCTCGTGATGGTGGTAGTCGTTAACCGAGGGAACCATAGGCGAGAAATCCAGGAAAACTGCGTAGCCACCATCCCTTAGCACTCGATCCGCGACGCTGAACTGTTCCATCACATCGGTGCGGTCCACTAGGTACAGGAAAAATCCGAAAATGACACATTCGAAGTCGCGCTGGAATACATCAGCCTCGAGGCCCGTGCCAACTCGCAGATCAAGCTCCGGAAAGCTCCGTACGCCATCCTTGATCGCCTGTCCCGATGGGTCGAGGCCGAACGCCTCGCATCCCATTCGGGTCCTCAGCTTCTCCAAACGATGACCGTTTGCGCATCCTAGCTCGAGAACGCTTCCGATCTCTAGGTCCAGGAACTCAATAGCCCGAATGACCGGGTCATCATCGGCCGACTCTATGGTGCTACGGTTACGCCTATAATATTCATCGCCCTCGGAGCGAAGGAAGACTTCACTCTGGTCGCTCATCTTTCACCCCCCTGAGTTGATCACCTCAGCACAATGGCCGGCGTGTCGCACACTGGACAACGTAATGAGGGTCGGAGGCTGTCTAGCTGAGTCGAAAGCGAGCACCATCGACTCAGTCATGCGGATGTCCCCATCTTCTAAGCGCGTCCTACACGGTTGGGCGCCGCCGCAGGAAACCCTCTATCGCGCACACGAAGCATCAGGCCGTGTAACAACCCGAACACATCGGATGAAAGGCGGCTGAGCCGTTGACGTACATCCGTCGGGCTTCCTTGATCGGCTCCGCATTGAAGATGGGTTTGATATCACTCTCTAGGATATTTCCCAATATCACTTTGTTGTCGAAATCCATACAGCACAAACCAACGTCTCCGTTCCAGGATACCTCCATAGTTCTGATCAGCTGGTTGCATATGTTGTTCATCGTTGCCTTGGGAAGCGTGTGGTTCCCCACGCCTTCAGCGGCTTCACCGAGCCAGTCGTGCTGTTTCCTCAGGTCCACCTCGTCGCATAGCACCCCCACCTTCGACAGAATGATTTCTTTTTCTTTTTCCTTATCCGCCATGAAGTTCGAGTCTTCGAGTACCTGATACTTCAATCTGATCAGCGGCGTCGAGCGACCTCGTTCCTCTCTATACGCGTAGATGTCGCGGATGTCTTGTTCTATTTCGTCTACGGTCTTCTTAATGCCGGGCTTCGATTGATGCAGCCACCCAGTCTCAATGGCATCCATGCTGATCAACAGCTTATCCAACCCCGACTCGACGATTTCGGAAGGTTCCATGACATGAAGGATGCTCCCGTTCGTAGTGATCGACACGAGAACGCCCATTTTCTTGAGTCGCCCGATCACTGGAAGCAATTTCTTGTACAGGAACGGCTCCCCCATTCCAGCCAACATCACCTCCGAAATATTGTATTTTTCAATCGCTGTAAGACACTCCTCCATCACGATATCCGGCATGTGCTTCTTCGGCCTTGTCATGATTTCCGGCTGAGTACAAAACGTACACTTTGCGTTGCAGTGATTCGTCAGTTCGATGCACATCATCGTGGGTAGGATGTCCTTGTTCTTCACTGCAGAATCAATCAGCATCCTTTGCTGATGACGCACCAAATCCCCTGAAATAGCGTAACGAATCGGCTTAGGTAACAAGTCTTTCACCTTGTGATAATACGGTGATCGCTTGAATACCAACGGAATCCCTCTTTTCATAGTCTTCCCATTTTCTCGGTTAATTACGTTGTTCTATCCAATCTATATCACCAAGCCCACAAAATCTTCAAAGGCTAGAGACCTTCGGCCGTCGATTATATGTAGGTTCTTCTTGATCAATTCATCTCTTTGAAGCCTTCTGGCGCCACCGGGTCTGCTTTCACCCTCGAGTGCCTCTTGGATGGCGTCGTAGAAATGCATCTCCGACCCGGCATGGACACAAGACTCACTGAAATCCTCGGTGATCAGAGTATCGTCGGGATCGTCCAAAGCCTCAGCCCAGTTGACCACAATGACCTCGACATCGCTACACATGAGCTTGATAATCGCCGTCGTTCGGAATCCACAAATCAAACGTGCGTTCCTCGCTATTTCCGTCAACTCCATGTCATGAGTGATCACGACATTATCATCCGTGAGCCCCAGCGTTCCAATAAACTCACGTATCCCCGCAATGTCCTCTCTATACTTTGTTTTGATGATAAATCTCAGGTCTGGCTGACTGCTCGCTACCTCGTTCGCGACTCGAAGGAACTGCGTCATTGATGTCTCCCAAAGTCGCTCTTTTCGATACTCGATGAAGTCAAACATCACCACGTAACGTTTGACCCCAGAGTTCTCCTCCTCTTTAAAAACATCATATATGGCGTCGGTTCGCGGACACCCAGTGATCTCGTATCGGGCATGTGTCCCGACATTACAACCATTGCTCAGCGTGTCTCTTGCCCAGTTGGAATACACTGCTATCCCATCACCGTAGTAGGGAAAATCCTTCCAGTCTTTGACCCACAAGCGCTCGTTCTTCTCGGTGGCAGGAACCTCCTTACAAAGAGTCAGAAACGGGATCCCCCGCTTTCTCGCCACTTTGGACCATTCATGATCCTGGTAGTAGATGATATTCGAATTGAGCAGCGCATTAAAACCGAGTTTCTCTTGTAACCTAAGAATTATATCGTCAATGAATTCGAAGAAAGTGACCTTGGAGTCGTCGTCCGTACCAAAATAGTACGTTTGATGTCGGACCTGCTCCGAGAGAAACGCGTTCGCCAGGAACGTGTAATGTTCATTGTGAAACAGTACGATGTCGAGTGTCGTTCGCCCCGCAATCTCACGTAGATCCTTGTCGAAGATCACCCTGTCAAAACACAACAGTGTTTTCGTCTCTCTCCCTCCAACCCGTATCCGGCCAGATCGCGCCACCCCATTTACACGGTGCCAGAGCACCGTATTGACCCTGATCAGAAGCACCAGGCAATCACAGATCTGCCGATAATGTCGCTTCCTGACGAGGTGCCGCAACAGGGTCGGGAACAGGACCCGCGTCACCTTCAAGAAGACCCTATAGGCCAGCTTCAAATGACAACCTCTTCGTCATTGATGATGATTGAATATTCTGGCCTCCCGGCGTGGACCACATCTTCTGTACGCCCGCTTGCCTGACTTCCGGCTCCATAGCGGTTCACCCTGACATTGTTCGGGAACAATTCCAGGAACAGATTGCCGCGTATCTCATCCTCTTGCGATACCGCCCGGAAGTCGCCCCGCGAGGAACTCGGGCGTTGGATATTGTATCCGAAGAAGCTGAGCTTTCGGACCCGCATTTCGCTTATACAACAGAAGTTGAACAGTTCATACATGTTGTGGACGATCTTGTGCACCCTCATTCCCGAATCGAAATAGTACCCAAAGGACGTATCGAGATCTATGACAGTGTTGCCATGCAGTCTTAGGGACACCCCGATGTTCACGTATTTACTCGAGACGCCTGCCAGCTCTAAGAGGAACGTCTTCCAGTCCTCGACCTGCTCAAAGAGGTTGAAGACACAGATATAATCGAATGTCCTGCTCGCTACGGCTTCAGGAAACCGACCCACGACAAAGGAAATATTGGGATGGGAGTGCCTCTCCCGAGCGCTCTCTATTGCTCGGACATCAACATCTATGCCCGTATAACTGGCGCTCTCTTCGACCTCCTCTATTACAATGTGTCCGAGATTCCCGGATGAACAGCCGACATCGAGGACACTACTGCCCGGTGACACAAACTCCTTCTTAAGGAAGGCCTGCTCAGAAGGGTGCAGTTCGGTCAACATCCTTCTGCTGCCGGCAAAATGCTTATTCGCCGACTCTCCGGTCAGGTAGGGATCTACGGCCTGTCGCATAACAACCCGGGCGTTCGAGAGAAGAGCTTCGTCACCCTCTTCCCTTGCAGTATCAAGTTCAACGTCGCCTCCACGTTCATAAAATACTCCCCGGGGGCAGTGATGTAGCCCTCGAGTTCTGTCGCCGAGCCTCAGCCAACCGGCCTTGGGTTCCTACCGAGATACATTGATGATCCTCTTCGCCTGCATGGATTCACGAATCTTCAGGGTCAAATCCAGGACACCTTTCGACTCCACGAGACCAGGCAGACGTTCGTCCACATCTTCTCCGGAGATCATCCCAAAGAACTCGGCATGTTCATCCATGAACATGCTGTTCCGTTCAAAACCCACTAGGTCTGTTTCCTCCGAAGTCCTGCCTTCTCCATGATCGGTCCGCCGGAGAACATTGTCTTGGAAGTCTGCGAACAGAGAGCCCCGCTCTGCAGTAAGGTGCCATTCCATTTGCCTGGGGCGCTTGATGAAGTCGAGAAGGACCGTGACGGTACAGAGCCGGCCATTCTCCTTTCGATAATTGAGCAGGATTGCTGCAGTATCCTCGGCCTCAATGCCGAGGTTCCCGTTCTGTCCACCGAAGCACACGACTTCAAGCGGGTCGCCGAAGAGGAGACAGATGATGTCTAGATAGTGGTTCAGGCTCAGAATGACACCCCCACCCCGTTCCTCATGGGACGCATGGCTCAACCTATAGTCTTCGTAGGGGTGCATGCCCGGGAGGTACTCTTTGAAGATGAACTCCGCGGACGAAATCTCACCCAAAGTGTTCGCGTCGATGGTTCGCTTAAAGGCAGATGTGAACGGGTGGAACCTGAATTGCTGCCCGACCAAGCACACGAGTCCCTCGTCGTCCACTACCCTGATCAGCTTATCAAGGCCGTTTAAGCTGTGGGCAATTGGCTTTTCGATGAAGAGGTGGCAGCCACATTCGGCCGCCCGAAGCGCGGTATCGACATGAAGGTCCGGCGGGTTCGTAATGAACACCGCTTGCGGATCGGCCTCTAACGCCGAGTCCAGGTCACGATGCTCAATGATGCCGTACTCTGCTGCGGGATCGCCCTCGGTCATGGTCAAATCGTCATGGATGATCTGCCGGAGACGGCGAGATCTGTATCCATGAATCTCGATGCCATCACCGTACTTCCCCCGCAAGCACCTCGCGTGCCTCTGGCCTATGGAACCCAATCCAGTGATGAGGACCTTCATATCACTCTTTACCAGACTGATCTTCCCCCGTCGATGATTAGATTCTGGCCAGTCATGTATGACGACGCGTCTGAGCATAGAAACACGACAGCCGACTGCATCTCATCGACGTGCGCCATCCGGCTCATGGGGATCAATTGCGTCACCTTGTCTACGAAGGACTCATCTTGCCCATTGTACACGCCGCCAGGAGACAATGCGTTGACCCGTATATTCTTTTCCGCCCAGTAGGTCGCCAAGTACTTCGTTAACCCGATGACGCCGTGCTTGATGACCGAATAGGTAACCGGTTTTACGGGCTGAGAAGCCTCGGAGTCCTGGGCTCGCCTGTATATTCTCTGGTCGGGCGCGATAACACCCAAGTCGGAAGCGATGTTCACGATGACGCCCCGCCCCCGGCGGGCCATCTCCTGGCCGAACACCTTACTACACAGCATGGCGCCCGTGAGTCCTACCTTGAGTTCGCGCTCCCACTGCTCAACACTGAACTCCTCCAGCCTAGAAAGAGATCCGCCCTCTGGGGCACCGACCTTTGGATCAATCGTAGCATTATTGATCAGGCCGTCTATCCGATCGAATTCGTTGACGCATTCCTCCTTTGCTGCCAACACGTCTGCTTCGTCCGAGATATCGCACTCGATGAACTGGCTCAGTACGCCGTACATCTCGGTGATCTCGCTTGCGACTCTAGCCCCTCTCACCACGTCCACGTCCAGAACGACCGGTCGGCCGCCGAACTCGGCGATGGCCCTGGCATGTTGCTCCCCCAACAGGCCGCCGCCGCCGGTTATCACAAACACGCGGTCATGCAGATTGAACTTACCCGCTAGAGACATTCGGCTCAGTCACCTCAAGCAATCCAGCATCTTGTTAGAAACAGCATCGAGTCTATCGAACTGCGCCTGCCGCTCATCATCGATCAAGCGGGCGTACCCCTCATCACCCAGGCAAGCAACGATCGTGTCGTACATGGTTACAGCATCCTCCCCCTCAGGATCGATCATCTTTATCGAGTAATCCGGGCCTCCGATCTCCTCCATGAAATAGCGTACCTTCTTGTGACTCCCAAGAGGAATGAACTTTGTCCCCGCACCAAATGAGAATATGCAGCTATGGCCTCTCATGCCGATCGTCAGATCCAGCTGTCTATACACATTCGTGAAGAACGGAATGTGATGGTACAGAATCTCGCCGGCGGGCGGATAGAGGTGCCCCATCAAATTATAGAGAGACAATAGGTTCGGGCTCGCAATTTCTTCACGCAGTTCACGAAAGAAATCGACGTCTACATCCTCAAGGTGCGGAATGAACAGGACGCGAGCGTTTTTCTCCTCAATGAGACGACGCACACACTTGGTCAGTTCTCGTACGAAATGCCGCCTCGTCTCTCTCCATGGATGTGCAAACCTCTCTTCCGGCCTATCGCCCGCCCAGTTTATGCCAATGAGTGGTCCATCCCCCAGTTTGGCTATCTCGGGGATCTCGATATGCCGGTCGAAGTGTCTCATTCCAGGATCCGGCACAACCTCGATCCCTTCCTCGTCCAGGCCGAACTCTCTCACGAGTTGGACCTTGGATCCCACATCCCTCACACTGAAATACGTTGCCAGATCCTGCAGTGTCCTCAGGTGCCCTCCCATATAGTCGGGCCACTTCGCCTCATCGAAATAGAACTTGTTGTAACCTATTGCGAAGACGAACATCGGGGCTGTGATCGAAGCGAGTTTTGCTTCCGGAATATTAAATGCCCACCCCGAGGCGCTTTCATCCTGGGGCCTGTTGAAGACCATCCCCCCACCGCCAATCAGAAAAAGGCTCGCTTCATCGTTGATCTGTTCGATCAGGGCGTCGTGGAATTCACTCCTTTGGCTATCAATCATATAGAACGAGAGACCGATCCCGCGGGACGCGGCCTCTCGTTCGAGCATCCTATGGGTGTTGTACCCCATGGTCCAATCACCGATGTTGCGATTCCAGGCGGCGATGTGGAAGATGCGTTTGAAGTCCTTCAGCATCATGATTCCGATATGGAGTTCAGGGCAGTTCGCCTAACTGGCGATGAAGTATCTCAGATTCTTTGATACCTCTTTCTCTTTATTGATGATCGTCTTTACACCATCACCGACGATCCCCGGGATGGCCTTTGAATACCGGACGACGTATTCGAGGCCACTCCTTTCCAAAGAAGCGGCCTGGTCGCTTCCATACATGGCCCGGTCGAGCGTGATATGCCTCTCCACGACACAAGCACCCAGAGCTAATGAAACGATCGTGGCAAGAATCCCTACTTCATGACCGCTGTATCCGACCGGACAATCGTATCGGTCCCTAAGTGCTAGCATCGCACTGACATTGCAGTCCTCATCCTTGCAGGGATACGTAGAGACACAGTGTGTCAGGGTGTATTCACAGTCGTGCTTCTGAAAGATCACAACCGCCTGATCAATGTCTTCATACGTGCTCATCCCCGTAGAAATGAACGTATGCTTACCCTCTTGAGCGATGGCTTCCAGTAGGGCCGTGTGAAGCAACATCGGCGACGCGACCTTGTTGTACTTCAGGTCGTAGCGTCGGAGAAATACCTGGCTCTCCAGGTCCCATGCCGATGCGAACCAATCGATACCCACTGACCGACAATATTTGTCGATTTCATCGTATTCGTCCTCACCGAACTCCAGGCCTTCCTTTTGCTCACGCTGCGTGGTTCCCCAAGGACTCTCGCGCGGACTGTCCAACATGTCCTTCGAGTAGACCACATCTATCGTTCGCTTCTGGAATTTCACCACATCACAACCAGTGCTGCTCGCCATATCAATAAGCTGCTTCGCTATACTGAGATCTCCGTTGTGATTAATGCCGATCTCGGCAATAATAAGTGGATCCGTGCTAGTTGTCGGCATCCGCTCTCTCCTTCCTTGTCCTTGTCATTGCATCAATATAAGCTGCCAGCTCACGCACAATGCCGTCACCGCCTTTGGTTTCCAAGATCAATTTGGACATTAGCAATATCTGCGCATGCGCATCAGCCGGGGCTACCGGGAAACCCACGATCTGCATCGCGGCAAGATCGTTGAGATCATTTCCCACGTAAAGCACCCCTTCAAGTTGGTACCCATGCTTCGCGCAATATTGTTCAAGAGCCTCGTCTTTAGCATCGATCCCCTGCAAACACTCCAAGCCGAGCTTTATTGCTCTAGTAGTGACGACGGGATTCGTCTCGGTGGATAATATAATTTGGGGGATCCCGATGCTTCTTATCATGTTGACGCCCAACCCGTCTGCCCGGTTGACTTGGACAGCCTCCCTGCCGTCCTCGAATACATAGACCCTATTATTGGTCATCACCCCATCGAAGTCGTAAACGATCAGATCAATATCGAAATTCAAAAGCGAGGCAGGGATCGGTGTATCCATAACCCTATAACCCTATTTGCGGCCCTGCTGCGAGAGCAGGAAATCCGCCATCCTTAGATCAGTAGGACTGTTGATGTCCAAGGAATCTTCATCCGCCATTACGTATGGGTGCACATTATCGAGATGGAATGTCTGACTATCAAACAGATTTCGGGGTGTCGCGATGTAGATGGCGGCATTCACGACGTACAGGCTGTAGTCTTGTCTCTGTACGTTGAAATCCTCAACTGCAGTAACAGGTTTTATCTGGTCCCCAACTTCCTTCCGGATAGAGGAAAGGGGCTTGTTAAACCTCGAGACGCTGATCACCGCACCCGATGGATTAGAGAAGAAGAGGGCCACTGCCTCGCTAATATGATTAGGGCGAGTTAGGGGACATGTGGGCAAGAGCATGAGGACAGCATCGGGAAGATATCCCTCTGTCTCCTGCAATCGCCTGACCGTATAGATAACGGGAAAAACCGAATGCACCTCGTCTTCTGCTAGTTCCTCAGGTCGGAAGAACGGGACATCGGCACCGAATCCTCTCGCCACCTTCGCAATCTCATCGTCCTCAGTGGAGACCACCACCCTTGAGACACTCTCGGACCCAAGTGCGGCGCTAATCGAGTAATAGATGAGAGGCTTGCCCGCCACAGATACGATATTCTTTCTGGTTATGCCCTTTGACCCGCCACGAGCCGGGATGATGCATAAGACCTCTTTTCCCATAGTTTTTGCCCTTTCGGGTTATGGTGTCCGGCTCTAGATCTCGAGGAGAGTCTTCTTGAACACGGTTGAGGAACTCGTGTGATCGAACGTTGTGAGGTTTGGCGGGGAGATGCCAGAGAGATGTCGTCTCAAGCCCCTTCCTCCGGCGTCGGGTAGCCCGGAGACCTCTCCCGCCCTGTACGGCCGCGAGGCATACAACTGGGCCGGCCCTCACTATTCGACTTTTCACGATGGCACAGCAACGTGCCGAGAGCGCAGCCGAGAAGTGAGGATGATCAGGCCCGCAAGAAGAAGAAGTACAAGCGTCTTCCACACTACCGTGGCCACGTCGATGGTGCTCGGAACCGGAAGCAAGTAGGCAGTTGCCGAGTAGAGAACGACCGCTAGAAACGCGCTGACCACCCACCCGAGGATTCCTGAGTCAATCGGATGGAGTCTGTGCCCGATCCACATATGGGCGACTAGAGCCAACCCGTTGGTGGCGACATAAGTGAGTAAGACTCCAGCGATACCATAATTGAGAACAAGAATGCTACCCAGCAACGCGAAAATCAGGAATCTTAGACCGTAAATGACGCTCGTATATTTTGTTTTCTTTGACATCGTAATTTGGAACTCGGGCAAGAAAGAGAAGGAGCTCAGCATGAACGCAAAGGCTAGCGGGCCGACGTATATGTACGACTCGAGATAGGCATCCCTGCCCAAAATGAGCAATGTCTCTGGTGCGAAAGTAGATACTGTAAAAGCACAGAGGACGAGCACCGAGAAGAGCCAAAAAAATGTCTTACCCGCAATTTCACGGTGGTCATCCCGTTCGATCGACACCTTAACAAGGAACGGCATCACCGCAAGTTGAAATGCGGAGAAGACTGCGGTCAGAAGGTTCGCAATTGTTCGCGCGACAGAGTACAGCCCTATTTCCTGTAGCGGCACGACTTTGTCAAGAAACCAGCGGTCGAGGACATTAGAAACATTATTCACAATGTTGCCCGGGACCAGCGGAACTGAGTACCGCAAGGCTTCCTTCAGGGCTTCAACGTCCAGGCGCGCACGGCTATTTCGCATCATAACGGCGGAGAATATGACCAGCATGACAGCATTAGCTATCAAAACTCCATAGAGCGCGCCTATGACTCCCTGCCGCAAGAAGGCGACGAAGTAGATCGTGAGGAGCATGGTGATCAGAACCTGGATGAAATTGAGCCAGGCAAAGCTTCTTGCCTGATCCTTTATCCTCAGAACCTTTAAGACCAGCAGGGAAGTAAGGTTGATGCCTTCGGCGAGGATCGCCAAGCGAATAAAAGGATTAAAATCCAGCTGTGTGAATATGAGCGCAAACAACCTCTCTCCAAACCATGCGAGGAGAATGGTCATCACTCCGCCCCAAGCAAGCGTAAACATCCAAAGGCTGAAAAGGGCTTCCTTCTCACGCCCCTCCTTCTTCCACTCGTAGTAAAGCCTAATGATGGCACCGGAAAGATCGAGTGAAAGAACCGATGCGAAGAAAGGAGCGACCACCCTCGTGAGAGCCCAGACGCCGTACTCTGCAGGGGTTAGATAGCGCAGGAATACCGGAAGCAGGATGAGCTGCGCACCAGTTGCCAGTATCATGCCCGTCCCGTAGGTCAGCACCGACGCACTCAGCCGCTTATACAGCACCCTGAAGGATAAATTAGAAAATGAATCAGTATCCTTCATGCTGGAGTGTCCGCCATGTCTCCGGACAGGAGCTCGGAAAGTCCAGCGTACGTCCTGTCCCCGTCCATTAGGACCTGGCCGCTCCTAATCAAGTGATTGTCCGTTAGTCATTACACTTTTGACCCGACAGGATATGGAGAGGCATTTCCCAACTATTCATCGATGGTCTAGACTATAGCCTTTGGAAGAACGGCTCCACCCCTCGGTCGACTTGGACATTTTAAGGGTGACGCCTGCCCAGGCGCTCCCGACATGCTTCGTTACCGACTCGCTCCGAAGCCCGAACTGATGAACCTTCCCTAATGCGCATTCTCGTTACCGGAGGAAGCGGCCTGCTTGGTGCTACTCTTATCTACCTGGGGAGAACTAAACACACCGTCATGGGTTGCTCTTTGAGGACACGACTCAGAGCCGATCGCTTTCAAGCAACTCAGTTCGACTTGAGGGATGGTGCTTCGCTCAGGAAGGTGGCCGACCACTTCAAGCCAGATTGGATTTGCCACACGGCCGCTCTGACCGACGTTGATCTGTGTGAGAAATCACCCACGCTGGCCCAACAACAGAACGTGGACGTCAGTGTGATCGTGGCCCAGGAAGCAGTCCGGCTTGGAGCACGGTTGTTACATATCTCAACGGATGCCGTGTTCGACGGTACCTCGAGTTTCTCCAAGGAATCCGATGCGACCGGCCCTGTGAACCACTACGCCTTCACCAAGCTCAAGGGGGAGGAGGCAGTCCTATCCACCCTGCCTGCCGCCCTGGTGGTCCGCACGAACTTCTATGGGTGGAACGCTCAGCCGAAGCAGAGTCTGGCAGAATGGATGTTGGCACAAATGAGGGCGGGCGTACGAATCCCCGCATGGGAGGACGTCACTTTCACGCCTTTGTTCGCCGGCGACCTGGCCCGGATTCTGCTAAGGATGATGGAACTGGAGGTCCAGGGCCTCTTCAACGTGGCAGGGGCAGAGCGATTAAGTAAGTTCGCCTTTGGCTTAGCCGTTGCGAAGACCTGGAACCTCGACACTGACCTGGTCGTACCCACCCGGATCGGTGGATTGGACGCAAACCGTCCACAAGACACATCGTTATGCACCGCCAAACTGGTGGCCGAAATCGGTGAGGCGCCTCCGCCTTTAGCCCAAGGGCTTGAGAACATGCGTATGTGGGAACACACTCACCTAGGCAAGTTGAGACTTCTGATTCACGGGTGATCTGGAGAACAAGAATGGCAAGTTGGAAGATCGGAGATCGAGTGGTCGGCACCGATGCACCGACCTATTTCATTGCTGATATATCGGCCAATCACGATGGAGACCTCGGGCGCGCACGATCACTGATTGAGTTAGCCAAAGAAGCCGGTGCGGACGCTGCCAAGTTCCAGAATTTTCGGGCCCAACACATTGTCAGTGCCTACGGCTTCGATAATATGGACGGACAGCAGGGGCACCAGGCCGGCTGGACAAAATCGGTGGTGCAGGTCTACGAAGAGGCCTCTCTCCCTTGGGAATGGACTCAGGACCTCAAGTCGCACTGCGATAATGTAGGCATCGAGTTCATGTCCACTCCCTATGACCTCGAAGCCGTTGACATGCTTGATCCCATGCTTTCGGCATACAAGATTGGCTCGGGAGATATCACTTGGTCGCATATCATCAAGCACATCGCTGACAAGGGAAAACCGGTGCTTCTGGCGGCAGGTGCTTCGACATTGGCGGACGTTGAGCGTGCCGTATCGATCCTGCGCTCTGGTGGGAATGATTTTGCGGTGATGCAGTGCAATACGAACTACACGGGAAGTCCTGAGAACTTCGCGCACATCCATCTTAATGTGCTCAAGTCTTTCAGCGAACAGTTCCCCGATGCGGTCCTCGGCCTTTCTGACCACACACCAGGTCATGCCACGGTTCTGGGTGCAGTGACACTAGGTGCCCGGATCGTCGAGAAGCACTTCACGGACGACACCCGAAGGGAGGGGCCAGATCACCCGTTCTCCATGAGCCCTGACTCTTGGGCTGAGATGGTGCTCAGAACCCGTGAACTCGAGCTGGCACTTGGTCAGTCGGCCAAGGTGATCGCAGGTAATGAGCGAGAGACCCTTATTGTTCAGCGGAGGTGCCTGCGTGCTGCCCGGGAACTGAGTGTAGGGGAACCACTTGCCCGCGACGCAATAGTCGCTCTGCGCCCAGCTCCGGAGGAGAGTATCCCACCGCACAGGCTGGATGATGTACTCGGTCTTACGCTAAGCAAACGAATTGAGGAAGGTGAGCACCTGGCCTGGGACAAGCTCGTCAAAGACGGAGATTCCGACTAAGGACACGTCCCCAGGGTGGTGTTTAGCTCCCAGTCGCTACCGGACTAGCAGCCGGCAATTCTCCTCCGATGTGGATCTCACTTCACAGGTAATGTTCTAGGTTGGAGTTGACGCCCGGAAGTAGCTCATCAGCCACGACTGAGACCTGGCGTCTGTGAGCGGCCGATGCAAGCCAGAACTCACGCGATCGCTCACTCGAGGTCGTCATATGGTCTCTTCAGAAAGGAAACCACCGCTACCCGAGCTTCAATCCTCCACGGGGTGGTCACGTTCTGGAAGAAGCATGCTCGTCAGATATCCGGAGGACCGCTCTCACGAGAGTATCGGCATTTTCCTCCCATATCGCACACTCACGAAGGACTTTACGGTTGCGGCGCGAATAACGCTCCCGCTCTTCGTCGGGCTGGCGCGCGGCAGCCAACAACGCAGCTGAGAAGCTGTCGGGCCTTCCAGCTTCCGCCAACCAGCCATTTCTGCCCGGTTCGATCCATTCCCGGTTGCTTGGGATGTCTGTTACAACGATGGCGGGGCCGAACTCCATTGCCTCGAGTAGTGAAACTGACGTGCCATCGGAATGCGCTGCCGACACGTATATGTCCGCTGCCGCGAAGTAGTCGAGAGCCTCCTTACGCGCTATTAGACCCGGACTATGCACAACTCCGAGCAGATCATGCTCCTCCAGATAGAGACGGAACTCAACACCGAGCGAGCCCTCCCCCAGCAAGACCAGCCTGAGATCGGGATCCACTTGCCTCGCCTGGCGGAAGGCCTCCAACACTGTGTCGACACCGTAGACAGGCTCCCATGCCCGCGTTGAAAGAACCACTCGACACCCTGCCCACTCCAGACGGCTCCGTATGTGACGACCTCGCCCCCGTGAATCTGCCACGAGCCCTTCGGGAAGATCCGGTCCCCAGGGGAACGACAGGATAGCGCTGTCTCGCAGATCCCCGAGTTCCCGAGCCCTGTCGACCACAGTGTTCGAATCACACACCAACAGATCCGCTCTAGCCAGTGCATAGGAAGTCATCCAACGCCAAAGTGGACTCCTTGCCGAGTCCCTCAGTACATCCGAACCCCAAGACATGATCGCGAGAGGTCTATGCCCAGCCATGGCCCCCATGAAGCCACAAGACTGAACCGGACCGGCATACAAGACGTCAGGGGCATATTCGGAAAGAACCCGTGCAAAATCCGGCATCAGCGCGAGCCACTGCTCAGGAGTTTCCGCTCGGGTTGTCCCGCCACTCCAGGCTAACTCCTGAACTCCATCTGGCACGTCCCTAGTTTCATATGCGATACCGCCGTCCTCTAGGCGTAAGTAGCCCACTTCCAAGCCCCGGGACGTGAAGGCCTGAAGGAAACGGTGGTCATGCGTAGTATAGTCGCGAGTGAAGTACAAAAGTCGCACAATGGCCCTACCCAATCATCTCTTTGCATTGGGTAGGGCCATTGAAGCGTGCAGGAAAAAAGCCCCGCTGTGCCGACTGACGCCGGACGAGTACTATCAGCTCCAAGGATTGGACCGTGCCATCGGAGACCAGCGTCCGGTGAAGTGGCCACAGGTCACTCACCAATTTCTTTATGTTCATTCAGTTCCCTTGATCGCTTCCATCACCAATACGGATGCCATGAAATAGCCTCGCCAATCCCTTGGATGTTCCTCCATGTAGAGACTCAACGTCCGAAATGGATGAGGGTCGTGAGAGGCCCAAGGTCTGCTGCAGCACCTGCCGCAATAGGTGTTACGTAAGTCTCTGAAAATTGGAATGACACACGGGCCCTTCAAGAAGATTCTCAACGGCGGTTTCAGTAGAGCAAGCTCCGATCAATGCGAACACTTCGTCGAGCGCAGAGAAGTACGAATCCACAGTGGCGGCATCGTGCTCAGTACACACATACAGCGCGGTCGTGCCCAGGAAACCTCGCTTCAACATTTCCTGCGTGATCAGGGTCTTGTATGGAAGCATGTTCAGCACTGGAAATCGGAAGCTACTGAGGGCCGGCAGACCGCTCACTTCCAAGCTCAACCCGTGGGCCCCTGCGAGGGCTTTCCATTTCTCGCCGATGAGATTACCAGTACTGGTAATTTGCTCCCAGGATCGCACACGCTCCATCACCTCGAGTGTCTTCAGCGCAGCCGTCGATCCAATACGCTCTGTCCAGAAAGTGCTGCTGATGAAAGTGTCCTGGGCGGCCTCCATCACCGAGCGCCGCCCGATCACGGCTGATATCCCATAGCCGTTGCCCAAAGCCTTCCCAAAAACGGCGATATCCGGCTCTACATCGAAGAACTTGTGCAAACCACCAAAAGTCTGCCTGAAACCAGAAGTGCATTCGTCGAAGATCAGGACGATGCCCGCCTCGTCTGCCAGTTGACGAATTTTAGGGAGGAAATCGTCGGTGGGTATCTGGCTCCGGGAAACCTCCATCTTGATTATCCCGACCTCATGCTCGTTCAGGATGGTCTCAAGCGCGGTGAGATCATTGTATCTGAAAGGTAGAACTGTGCCCTGGAGGCCTTGTGGCACTCCCTTCGGGTCCAAGCCAGGCAAGAGGTGGCCGGCGAGATTGTCCGAATCTCCCAGATTGGACGCGAGATACCAGTCATGCCAACCGTGGTAGCCACAGATGGCGATCTTGTCTCGCCCCGAAGCCGCACGGGCGATGCGCACTGCGATCGCGTTGGCCTCCCCACCCGACCGAGCGAAGCGGACCATCTCGGACCACGGGTGCAACTCGACGAGACGCTCGGCCAGATGCACTTCCTCGGGGCAATTGAGGGTGGACATGTTCCCAGCGGCCACCGTTCCCTGAACGGCTTCGTCCACCTCGGGGTGTCCATATCCCAGGGTGTTCGTCCCGACCCCCATAAGGGACATGTCGATGAACTCCTTCCCGTCCAGATCCCACACGCGGCAACCCTTCGCTCTGCTGAAGTAGGAGGGCCAGTTCCCGGGGAGGAACATCTCAGATCTTTTCGAGAGGAGCATGCTCCCGCCTGGAATGACTCGCTTGGCTCTCCTCCATAGCTTCTCACCGGTACCGAGCCACTGGCCTTCATCACGAACGAGGTGCCGATTCATGGCGAAGATCTCCGGTTCAGATTCGGCAAACGCCAAGACCTCGAGCCACGCAAAGTCTCGACGAGGTGAGAAATGCTCAAAGATCCGCCGGACTAAGAGGAGGTCTTCCGGCTCATCTACCGTCCATCTCAAGGTGGCCTGATCTACAACATGAGTGACGCTCACACACTCGAAGTCCCCACAGTTCTTGATAAAGGGAGTGACGTGCTCGCGGTCTCCCGGAACTGTCGCGTTCTGCCATGCCGTCCGGAGGACACTCCTGGAAAACACTTCGACGTCCAG
>Ga0310121_10002548_pt1 | contig 17180 bp, 16 predicted proteins | sample CB27_Tmax_986_MG_FD_203504 | JGI IMG/M metagenome (GOLD analysis project Ga0310121, IMG submission 203504) | Marine microbial communities from Western Arctic Ocean, Canada - CB27_Tmax_986 | ecosystem: Environmental > Aquatic > Marine > Oceanic | place: Canada: Western Arctic Ocean | collected...
CCTATCTTGAAACCGTACTCGCTCACCTATCATCTGGTGTCATGTCGTTTGACAGCAATCGGCGACTCCGTACGCATAACGCCGCTGCCGAACGCATACTACACACACTGCTGGGCACTTTTGTCGAATCTTCCATCGCCGAGATGATCAAAGCGCTGCCAGCTGCCGAACCATTACTGAACATGATCGGCCAAGGCATAAGTGATGATGTTTCTGAGTGGCAAAAAGAAATCAGTATAAACTCGCCACTGGGTCAACAAACTCTGGTATGCAGCGGTACAAAGCTTTCTGGCGCGGAAACAGAATCCGGCTGCGTCGTTGTGTTTGATGATGCGACAGCGTTGATCAAAGCGCAGCGCGATGCGGCCTGGGGCGAGGTCGCCCGCCGTCTTGCTCATGAAATCAAGAACCCATTGACCCCCATACAGCTTTCTGCTGAACGAATCAGGCGACGATATCTCGATAAAATCGAGAAAGACGATCGAGAAATACTGGATCGTGCGACCAGGACAATTACCCAACAGGTTGAATCGATGAAGTCAATGGTCAATGCGTTCTCTGACTATGCGCAACCGGTGATCTCGCGACCCAGGCGCTTGGATATCAATACGCTGATTCGGGACATCACAGAACTCCATGTCGCTCACTTAACCAGGATCAGGTTCCTGTTTGACCTTGCTGATGATCTACCGCCGGTCATGACTGACCCTGCTGGAATTCGACAGGTACTGAATAATCTGATTATCAATGCATCCGATGCACTGGGTGACAAAGGTGGTGAACTGAAACTAAGTACGCGAATAGATTACGCTAAAGATAATATTTTAGTACTGGAACTTCAGGATAACGGGCCGGGTTTCCCGGCGAAGTTGTTGGACCGTATTTTTGAACCCTACGTCACCACAAAATCCTCTGGCAGTGGACTGGGGCTACCGATTAGCCGTCGGATAATCGAGGAGAACGGTGGCACCATGCGGGCAACAAATCTGCCCGAAGGCGGTGCTGTCGTTATAATTCACCTGCCTGTGACCCAGTCTCAGGGCACCTCGATAGACGAACGACAAGGCAAACGTGAATAATCAGACTGTCCTAGTCGTCGATGATGAGCCCGATATTCGGGGCATCGTCAGCGAAATTCTCGAAGACGAAGGTTACAAGGTGGATTCGGCCGGTGACGGGCCTGAGGCACGTGAAAAATTCAATCGCCTGAGTCCTGATCTGGTACTGCTCGATATCTGGATGCCCGATACCGATGGCATCACCCTTCTCACCGAGTGGTGCGAGCAGAGTAGTAATCGGCCTCCTGTCATCATGATCTCAGGCCATGGTACGGTAGAAACAGCCGTTGATGCCTTGCGACTCGGGGCGTACGATTTTCTCGAAAAACCACTGTCTACTGCCAAACTGCTGGTTACGGTAGAACGTGCGCTTGAAAGCCGGCAACTGTCTACGGAAAACACCCTGCTCAGACGCCAGTTAGAACCGGTAACAGAACTTGTCGGTCACAGTCCGGAAATCCAAGAACTCAAACGATTGATTGACCGAATTGCGCCGGGCGAAAGCTGGGTACTGGTCCGGGGTGAGCCCGGCAGCGGGAAAGGTGTTGTGGTACGTGCGCTGCACCGAGCCAGCCGGCGTAAGGAGCAGGCATTTGTCGAAATCCACCTGGCTTCAATACCTGAGGAAAGCATCGCAATAGAACTTTTCGGCTATGAAGATGCCGATTCCATACAGGTCGGGCGTTTTGAACGGGCCCATGGTGGCACCCTGGTACTGGACGAAATCGGTGACCTAGACCTCGAGATCCAGGCGAAACTACTGAGCACACTGGAAGAGGGCCGATTCTATCGGGTCGGGGGGAAAACACTTGTTGAGCTTGATGTCAGAATCTTCTCCACATCTAACCAGGACATAGAATCAAAGATACGACAGGGCACATTCAGAGAAGACCTATTCTATCGTCTCAATGCTGTTCCAATCGACGTTCCGGCACTGAGAAGACATCGGGAGGACATACCAGACTTGATAAGCTATTACACCAGCCAGATCTTGGAATCAGAGAATCTCCCATTCCACCGCTTCTCAACAGCTGCCGTAAATTACCTTCGTAATAGACCGTGGCCGGGCAATATCAGAGAACTGCGCAACTTCATCCATCGAATGCTAATCACCTCGAGCACCGAGGAAATTGACGCGGACGAAACCCGAGAGACCATGGGCAATGCAGCAACCCCGGTGTCCACCGAAACAGTCAGACAAATTGTTCCGGACTTCGGTCAACCATTGCGGGAAGCACGGGAACAGTTTGAGCGCGACTACTTCAATTATCACCTCCTCAGAACAAACGGTAATATGACAGTGCTTGCACAACGATGCGGGATGGAACGCACACACCTTTACAGAAAACTCAAAGGACTGGGTATCAGTCCCAAGTCAGCCAAAAATAGAACTTGAAACAAGCCACTTAGTAATGCATCTAAACCTCGAATGAAGATCATTATCCTCGGTGCAGGTCAGGTCGGCATTTCAACTGCCGAGATCCTCGCTAAAGAGGACAACGACATCACCCTGATCGATAACGTTGCATCGCAAGTGGAAGGCTTGCAGGATCGCCTCGATATCCGGACGATCGTTGGATCAGCATCTCATCCAAGCGTTCTGGAACAGGCTGGCGGTCCGGATGCGGATCTTATTCTCGCCGTCACTGACCAGGATGAAGTCAACATGGCAGCCTGTCAGGTTGCCTACACGCTGTTCCGAACCCCCAAAAAAATCGCCCGAATTCGTTCTGTTGAGTATCTGACACACAGAGAGATATTTTCAGACGAATCGATACCGATAGATGTCATCATCAGCCCGGAACAGTTAATAACACAACATATACTGCACCTCATTGAGTATCCCGCTGCGCTTCAGGTCGTCGATTTTGCTGGGGGAAAGATACAGCTCGTGGGCCTTAAAGCCTACCATGGGGGCCCCCTGGTGGGCCGCGAACTCCGCACGATTCGTGAAGACTTGCCCACTGTTGAAGCCCACGTCGCAGCTATCTACCGTCACGACAGGCCGATCATCCCCGAAGGGGACACAATTATCGAACCCAATGACGAAGTGTTCATCGTTGCCGCTGCGCCCCACATACCTATTGTCATGAGTGAATTTTGCGCGGTGGAAGCACCGGGCCAGAACATCATGTTGGTGGGCGCGGGCAAGATCGGTCTACAGCTGGCCAGAACCCTAGAGCAGAACAACTACCAGGTCAAACTGGTCGAGCACGGAGCGGAAAGGGCACGCCAGGTTGCAGAACAGTTGGATGCAACCATCGTTCTTCGTGGAGATGCTGCCGATGAGGACCTCATGCTACAGGAAAATATTGATGCCATGGACGTCTTCTGTTCACTCACCAATGATGACGAAGCCAATATCCTTTCGGCTATGCTAGCAAAACGACTGGGTGCTCACCGTGCTATGGCGCTGATCAACCGTTCCGCCTACGTCGACCTGATTGAAAGCAGTGTGTTGGATGTCGCTATCTCCCCCAGTCTTATTACGGTAGGGTCGCTGCTGACTCACGTCCGGCGTGGTGACACGATTGCTGTACATTCGCTTCGTCGCGGTGCCGCCGAAGCAATAGAAACCATTGCTCACGGCGACGCTACAAGCTCCAGCGTCGTCGGTCGTCGTATAGAGGAAATCTCACTTCCCTCGGGTACTAGGGTCGGTGCTTTGTTGCGGAATCAGGAAGTCATCATTCCCCATCATGACACCGTCATCGAGGCTGAGGATCATGTCATCCTATTCGTGATCGACAAAAAGCATATTCGCGATGTCGAGAGACTATTCCAGGTGAAAGTAACCTTCGTCTAAACCCCAGGATCACGCGAGTGCAACATCAGGCTGTCTTGAAGATCGTAGGGATTCTGCTGACACTTTTCAGTACGACACTCCTGCCACCACTTGCAATCAGTATAGTAAACCAAGACGGTAGCACGCTGCCTTTTGTCATCTCTTATCTGATTACACTGGCAGCCGGCCTGTTGCTTTGGTGGCCAGTTCGTCGACAGAAAAATGAACCCAGACTGCGTGATGGATTCTTGATCGTGGTCCTATTCTGGTTAGTATTAGCGGGCTTTGGTGCCATTCCCTTTCTACTTTCCGTTGACCCTGTTATGACTCTGCCCGATGCAGTTTTCGAGTCCATGTCCGGGCTGACAACGACCGGAGCAACTGTGCTAACCGGACTGGATTATCTACCGATCTCTCTTTTGTATTACCGACAACAGCTTCAATGGCTCGGTGGTATGGGTATCATCGTGCTGGCCGTAGCAGTGATGCCTATGCTGGGTATTGGAGGGATGCAACTCTACCGAGCCGAGGTGCCAGGCCCTGTTAAGGATAAAAAACTTACCCCCAGAATCAAGGAAACTGCAAAGGCGCTCTGGTACATCTATCTGGGGTTAACTGTTGCCTGTGCGCTCGCTTACTGGTTAGCTGGCATGAGTGCTTTTGATGCCATCGGGCACAGTTTCTCTACCGTAGCGATCGGTGGGTTCTCTACTCATGATCAGAGTATTGGGTTCTTTGACAGTCCCGTCATTGCCGGGATTGCCGTAGTCTTTATGATTTTGGCCGGTATCAATTTTGCACTTCACTTTAGTGTACTGCGCGCACGGCAGCTTCTGATCTACCTCAAAGATCCAGAAGTCCGGGTATTTCTAGGGGTACTATTTTCGATCTCGGTGGTGGCGCTGATTGTGCTGACACTGACCCATACCTACAACGACCCCGCAACAACCTTCTGGCACGGAATTTTTCAGGTTGTCTCCATCGCCACTACGACGGGTTATACCACCACCGGATTTCACTGGTGGCCCTCTTTTCTGCCGATCATGCTTATTTTGATGAGCGCCGTTGGGGGTTGTGCTGGCTCAACTGCTGGCGGTATGAAAATCATACGCGCCATCCTCATCTACAAACAGGGCCGTCGCGAGATCGACCAACTGATTCATCCCAACGCTTTGATTCCCATAAAACTTGGAGGAAAACCGGTTCCCGAATCGGTAATCGATGCTGTTTGGGGGTTTTTTGCACTGTACACACTGAGCTATGTGGTACTTGCCCTGGCGATGACCGCCACCGGAGTCGACCTCGTTACGGCTTTTTCTGCGGTTACAGCCTGTTTGAATAATCTCGGCCCGGGGCTTGGTGCCGTCGCTGAAAACTACGCCGGAATCAGCGACGCAGGGAAATGGATTCTGTGTGTCAGCATGCTGCTGGGTCGGCTGGAGATTTTCACCCTGTTGGTACTGCTGACGCCCACCTTCTGGCGAGCCTGATTCGACCCCGCTGAGGGAATACACTGACTGCTGAGTAACGTGTTTATACAACTGCCTCCCCGGCAGACAATTCCTTTATGTCGGGTTCAATCACGTCAAGGACTTGCTGTACCGTAATCTTTTCTATACATCGCCGATGACATCGGTGCCTGAGATAACAACGCTCGCAAGCGACATTTGCACGAATCACCTGTCCCGAGGCGAGTGGGCCTGCCCGAATCTCATCTGTCGGTCCGAACAATGCGATGAGCGGACGCGCCTTAGCCACCGCTAGATGCATCGCGAGGCTGTCGCCGGTTAACACAAGATCAGCCCGGCCAATGATTTCAATGAATTCCGGCAGGCTCAGTTGACCTGCCAGACAGCTACCCTTTTCGGGCAATAGCGTGCCTGTAGACATTTCCAGAAATGGTCGATCCTCAACACTGCCCGTGAACAGGATGAACCAGTCGTCTGACAATCGGTTGGCCAGTGACAGGAAATTTTCGATAGGCCAGTTCTTAGTGGGCCAGCGCGTCACAGGACTGAACACCGCAAGTTTTGAACCAGGTCCTGGGAGTCCATCCAATAGGTGGTCGACCGCAGTCTGTACCTGTGGTGCGACCTCGACTTCCATCTTGCCTGCCCCGAGTGGAATATTAGCCAGCTCAAGCACCCCTGCCATCTCTGTTATGGCATGCACCGCGGGCTGACTAAAACGCTCCGCGAACCACCAGCGACCTTTAACCAACCGTCTTCTGGCTCGTGCACCCCAAAGAAAAATCACCGTCTTCCAGCTGCCTTGAAGATCCAGCACCAGGTCGTACTCGTTCAGGCGTACGGCCCTGAGCGTCCGCATAAACTGTTGAAAGGTCCAACCCGGTCGCCTCCACCAATCACGTTTGACGCCATAGCGGTCAAAAATTATCAATTCGTCGATATTCGGGTTATGCGTCAAGAGTTCTTGAGCCGCTGTGGACGTCAATACAGTCAGGTGGGCGGACGGATGGGCTTCACGAATTGCACTCAGTACAGCTGTCGCATGCAGCACATCCCCCAGGGAGGTCTGTTTGATGACCAGAATTTTCAACGTGGTTCCAATTAAAAATAGCTCATTTCATACTTCGAAGCTGAAGTCAGTCGTAGGGTGACACGTCGTTATCAGGACGTGTCTTGAACCACTTGAACGTCCATAGCGCCTGTTCAGGCGCTGATCGGATCTCCGCTTCAAACAGCGAATTTACCGTTGCTGCGTCTGCCTGCTCATCGCCAAGCGGAAATCCCGACAGTGGCGGTTTGATATCGAACACGTAGTGACCGTTATCGAGCATACGGGTGAACACGGGCACCACCGCAGCATCGGTCAACTTTGCCAGCCAGCCGACGACCGGTACTGTCGCCGTAGGGATGCCAAAAAAAGGACTAAATAGAGAGTTAGCATCACCCAGATCTTCGTCGGGAATCAAATAAGCAATCCTACCGCCTCTTATGGCCTTGACCAGTCGACGAAGTCCTTGATCCCGCATCAAAATGATGGCATCGAATCGGCAACGACCTCGCCACAAACACCATGTCAGCAACGGATCATGCGCTCTTTTCATCATGGAAACGCCGCAGATCAACCGGGCAATTAGGGCACCCCCCATATCTATCCCGACCGTATGAGGTGTAATCAGCAACACCGGCCGACCGGCTTTTTCGAGGTCTTTGAGTATGTCCTTTCCAGTCACCGTGCACAGACTGTCTATTCTGGCGGTTGACCCCCACCACAACACGCCATAATCGATGAGCGCCCGCCCATAGAGCCGATAGTGTTGGCGGACCAGCCGTTGGTGCTGATCGACAGAAAGATCAGGGAAACACATCTGGACATTAATCTCTGCGATCTTTCGTCGCTTTTCGTTACTGCGGTAAAACATATCACCCAATGCACCACCAACCTTCAACACCAGACGTCGAGGAAGGATGATACAGACCGCCATCATGAGCATCACGAGCCAGTGGCCCCAGAATCTAGGTGCCAAAAAGGCCAATTCAAAACGTGGCTGGGTCACCGAATGGCTACTCGCCTGGATGGGTTTAGTCGCTGCTCCGCCGGCGCCCCTTACTGGCCGCAACGCGCATTCGCAACGCATTCAGTTTTATAAATCCTTCCGCATCGCGTTGCTGGTAGGCACCGCCATCGTCCTCAAATGTTGCAATTGTTTCATCGTACAGAGAATCTTCGGAGCGGCGACCCAGCACGGTAACGTTACCTTTGTACAGTTGCAGTCTGACCTGGCCATTGACGACCTGTTGTGACTGGTCAATCATTGTCTGCATCATCTCACGTTCCGGCGAAAACCAATAACCGTTGTAGACCAGCTTGGCATAGCGCGGCATTAATTCATCTTTAAGATGTGCAACCTCACGGTCCAGTGTTATCGACTCGATCGCGCGATGTGCCTTAAGCAAAATGGTGCCGCCAGGGGTTTCGTAACAACCCCGGGATTTCATCCCGACATAACGGTTCTCAACTAGATCCGCACGGCCTACCCCATGCCGGACACCAAGAGCATTAAGTCTTTCCATCATCGTAGCCGGCGTCAACTTCTCGCCACCGATTGCCACTGGATCACCGTGTTGAAATTCGACTTCAAATTTCTCAGGCTCATTGGGCGCATCCTGGAGCGAAACAGTCCACCGCCAGATGGTTTCGGCAGGCGTAACCCACGGATCTTCGAGTTCACCGCCCTCGTAGGAGATATGTAGAAGATTTGCGTCCATGGAGTGTGAGAAACGATCATCCACTGGCAGTCCGTGCTGGTGAGCGTAGGCGATCAGGCTGTCACGTGAACCTAGTTCCCATTCTCTCCACGGTGCGATAATTTTTATCTCAGGATTTAAGGCATAGGCATTCAACTCAAATCGGACCTGGTCGTTACCTTTGCCTGTCGCACCGTGCGAGATCGCATCTGCGCCTGTGGATTTGGCGATTTCAACCAACCACTTGGCAATCAATGGTCTGGCTATGGAGGTGCCGAGCAGGTATTCGCCCTCATAAACTGCATTGGCACGGAACATCGGGAAAACATATTCGCGGGCAAACTCTTCACGAACATCCTCAATATATATCTCCTTCACCCCGAGCCCCGCTGCTTTCTCGCGTGCGGGTTCGATTTCTTCCTGCTGTCCAAGGTCTGCGGTAAATGTCACCACTTCGCAGTCGTACTGATCCTGCAGCCACTTGAGGATAATTGAGGTATCAAGGCCACCAGAATAGGCAAGTACAATCTTTTTGATCTTGTCGCTGGTCACGGTTGATGGTCCTTAGTAAAACACTGGGGGGATAACACTGGCTAACCTACTGCTGATGTGACAATTATAACAGTGCGCTACCCACACACCGTCCGATGGCAGACAAAAGCCCCTGCTGACGGGGGCTTTTTGCAATCTGGCGATACGGAGCTGATCAGGTACTCACTGCTGAGTTCATCTGCTTTAATGCTCTTTTTTCGATCTGACGGATTCGTTCGGCCGATACACCGTACTGTTCAGCAAGAACCCCTAGTGTGGTCTTCTTCCCACTCTCGGCGAGCCAGCGCGATTGAATGATGTCGCGACTACGCTCGTCGAGAACAGCAAGCGCTGTATCAAGCTGCTGTTGCCTTACCCGTGCCTCGTCCGCTTTGAGCGTCAATGTTCCAGGATCTGCACTGTAGTCGACCAGAGTTTCGGAAGGTGCCCAGAATGAGTTTTCGTCGTCGGTGGTATCGACATCAAAGGCGACATCGGCACCGGTCATTCGGCTTTCCATTTCTCGCACTGTTGAGGTATCGACATTGAGATCCTCGGCCATGGCATCGATTTCATCCTGGTTCATCCAGCCCAGTCTGTTTCGACGTTTCCGCAAGTTAAAGAACAGTTTGCGCTGCGCTTTGGTTGTCGCAACTTTGACCATCCGCCAGTTACGAACCACATATTCATAGATTTCAGCCTTGATCCAGTGCACAGCAAAAGAAACCAGTCGCACGTCTCTGTTATGATCAAAACGTTTCACAGCCTTCATCAGTCCAACGTTACCTTCCTGAATCAGATCGGCAAGCGGCAGACCATAGCCGGTAAACCCTCGGGCAATCGAGGCGACATAACGAAGATGCGAAAACACCAGCAGGCGTGCCGCTTCAAGATCCTCTCCCTCGCTGTAACGTCGAGCTAGATCTTTCTCTTCTTGTTCTGAAAGCATGGGGGCTTCGTTGATGGCCTGCAGGTAGCGTGACAATCCCTGGGCAGGTCCAACATCCAATGCAATGGGTAGTGTCTGGGTCATAGCGACTCCACGTTTATAAGATGCGGGTATTTTAGCACTCTTCAATACAGAGTGCTAATAAACTTTTTATCAGCCAAATTTACTATTATATTTGTTTTTCAATTAGATAGAGCCACTTACTCAGATGACTAGTCACCTAGCTAGGCACCCGGGTTTACCCGTCTTCAGCAATCAGTGCGGTCACAAACGCTTCAGCATCAAACGGCCGCAAATCTTTAACCGACTCACCGACACCGACAAAGTGAATCGGCAACTGGAATTTTTGCGCCAGCGCCACCAGTACCCCGCCCCGGGCAGTGCCATCGAGTTTGGTCACACACAATCCAGTGACCCCGACCGACGCTGCAAAAGCCCCAACCTGTGCCAATGCGTTCTGACCGGTTGCGGCGTCGACGACCAGCAGAGTTTCGTGTGGGGCACTGTCATCTAGGCGTTGGATTACCCGATTCATCTTCTGTAACTGTTCCATCAGTTCAGTATTAACGTGCTGCCGACCCGCAGAGTCAATGATCAGAACATCGACAGAACGGGCCTGCGCGGAACTCAAGGCGTCGTGAGCAACTGCCGCTGCATCGGCGCCACGCTGCTGAGCGATAACTGGTACAGAAAGCCTCTGACCCCAGACCTGCAACTGTTCTATAGCTGCTGCTCGATAAGTATCACAGGCACCCAGCATGACTTTGAGACCCTGCTGGGTGAGCCAATAAGCGAGTTTGGCTGCGGTTGTTGTCTTACCGACTCCGTTTACTCCGACCATAACCACTACCCATGGTCCAGCCGAGACTGCAGGCAGATCAAGTGGCTGAACCGAGGGTTGCAAGATCTCCAGTAACTGCATTTTAAGTGCCGAATTTAATTGTTCTTTCGTCTCAATGCGCGTGGAAACAGCCTGGCTTCGTAGGGCCGCTACGATTTGAGTACTGGCCTCAACTCCCAGATCCGCCAGGATGAGTTGATCCAGCAGGTCATCAAACGCTGCCTCATCGAGCCCTGCTGATCCAGATCGGAACAGTCCTGAGAGATTCGCAGCAAGCGATTCCCGTGTCTTTTTGAGACGGGAAAAAAGTCCCTTGGTTTCATCTGGTTCAGCCATCAGCGCTCCGCAATACATAACATTGATCATCGACCCCTGTTCTATATCGTATCATTGAGCACTGTCGCTGACTCGAGTTCACCATGCCCCGGACCAAGAACGCCCCCTTCCAACGTAACCGTGGACGCCTGAGGATCATCGGTGGCCAATGGAAGCGGCATACGTTGCATTTCAACGGCGGCGCAGACCTTCGTCCAACTCCAGACGCTATTCGCGAAAAACTTTTTAACTGGCTTGCCCCCGTCATAGAAGGTGCTTACTGTTTGGATTTGTTCTGTGGCAGTGGTGCGCTGGGGTTCGAAGCAGCCTCCAGGGGTGCAGCACAGGTCGTGTTGGTCGACAACAATCGGCAATGCTGCGAGGAAATCAACAAAAACTGTGTGCGGCTGGGGGCACAGCAAATCAGAGTGCATTGTGAAGACGCATTGGAATGGCTGGCAAGGAGTAACCAGGCATTCGATATTGTCTTTCTGGACCCGCCCTACAACAGCGACCTAGCTCGTCGCTCAATCGCGCGCCTGCAGGCTCACCAACTGGCACCAGGTACGATGGTGTATGTCGAGACCGAGCGCCGCCTGAAACTGACCTATCCCGAACATTGGGAGGAACTGCGCAGTGGCTATGCCGGTCAAGTCAGCTGTCGCCTGTTTCAGATCACATTTAGCGATCAATCCGACCGTTTGATCTGACGATACCGATGTACTGGGCGCTTTTTACTAAACCTCATGACAGTGAGTGCTGGAACATCAAGCGACGGCGCGATCACCGTAGCGTACATCAGTCTCAAAATCGTGGATATTCTCCCGCCTAAACAGCCGTTCCGCCATGGGTGCGAAAAACGCAAGTGATTCAGAGTCGTAGTCAGGATCAAAACAGTTCTGATCATACAATTCACAGAATCGAATAGCGTCATCGTACCACTGATGATCGCGGTAGCGATCCCGGGCATTCCGATTACCCCCCAGATGGTGTGCAAAGTAATACATCTGGAATAGACCGTGATGCTTGACGATCCAGTAAGTCTTCTCCGACACGAAGGGACGCAGTACTGCCGCCGCTAATTCGCTGTGAGAAAACGGCGCAACCATGTCACCAATGTCATGAACCAGAGCAGCAACCACAACTTCTTCAGACTCGCCTGCACGATGTGCCCGGGTCGCTGACTGTAGGCAGTGCTCGAGTCGACTGACCTTGTAACCAGAAATCGAGTCATCCAGCCGCCCCAGGTATTCGAGTATTCTGTGCGCCAGAGAGTCAGTAAATTCTGCCTCATACCGGTCCAGCAACTCGTATTCCGCACGTGTACCCTGCGCCATACTGGTAAAATTAACTGTTTCCATTATTTCTCCCAAGTGTTCGCTGGCAAGAAGATTAGATTTATAATTACGAACTTACCCTAATCGGCATCAGAACACCAGAATCTATGGCCTCTAGAGCACTGTATCCGGGCACCTTCGATCCCATCACCAACGGACATATCGACCTTGCTGAACGCGCCAGTCGGATGTTCGAGCATGTGGTTGTCGCGATCGCTGCCAGCACAGCGAAAACTCCCTTGTTTTCCGTCGAGGAGCGTCTCCAACTGACCCAGAAAGTCCTCTCACATATCGACAACGTGAGCGTGTCCAGCTTTTCAGGACTGTTGGTTAATTGTGCGACTAAACACAACACATCGGTGGTGCTGCGAGGACTACGCGCAGTCTCGGATTTTGAATACGAATTTCAACTTGCAGCCATGAACCGAAGACTCGACAGCAACGTGGAAACCGTATTCCTAACGCCTTCGGAGCAATTCACCTTTGTATCGGCATCCCTGGTGAAGGAGATCGCCTCAATGGGCGGTGACGTGAGTCAGTTCCTCGATCCAGCCGTCAACGAGGCACTGGCCCGCAAATTAGCAGAGAAAGATCCCGCCTGACCAATGCTCAATCGGTGTCTTGTGTACGTTTTGTATTGAGATATTTCTTATGGCACTGATAATCACAGATGAATGCATCAATTGCGATGTTTGCGAGCCTGAGTGCCCCAATGACGCCATCTACCAGGGCGAAGAAATTTACGAAATCGAACCGCATCACTGTACCGAGTGTGTTGGACACTTTGCGGTTCCACAGTGCGTCGAGGTCTGTCCCGTCGAGTGTATTATTGTCGATCCGGAACGGACTGAAAGTAAGGAACTCCTTCTGGCTCGGTATCACACGCTGATGGCACATAAGGGTACGGCAAACGGCTGAGTCCTCGTCAGTCTGTCGGTAGCACAATGTCCAGAGCACGCCAGAGATACCAAGTTGCAACCGACCGGTAGGGGCGCCATCGTCGGCCTGCTCTTTCCAGCTTGTCCGGATCCGGAAGGATTTGAAATCCTCTGAGCTGCTGGTAGCCCTTGCGCACACCCAGATCCCCGACGGGCAATACATCAGGTCGACCCAGATAAAATATCAGCAGCATCTGTACCGTCCACGGCCCGATCCCCCGGACCTGCGTCAGACGCTCAATGATCGCCTGGTCGGCCATTCGCTGCAGTTGACGAGTTGTAGGTAGCTCCCGCGCGCGGGCTCTAGCGGCCAGATCTCTTAACGCCAGGCATTTGGAACGCGACAACCCGGCACTTCGAAGTCTGTTATCCGGCATTTTCAGCAACCGCTCCGGATCGATGCGACGATTCGGAAACAACGCTAACAAACGTGCGTGAATCGTCGTCGCCGCCTTGCCGCTCAACTGCTGATAGACAATACTCCGGATCAGATACTCGAAAACCGAACGATTTCGCTTAACCGGTAACTCTAACGTTCCTACCCGCTGAATCAGACGGCCCATGCCCCGGTCAACATGGCACAGATGTGCGACGGCAGCCTGGGGGTCAAACTCGTAAGTGTTCGCCATCAAAATTATCTAATTTGATCCGGCCGATCGACCGACGGGACTGATGATCCCAGATGTCTATTTCATCGTTGGCCTGTTTGAATTCCAGAAGATCGATCCTGTCAAATCGATTACAGAGTTTCGCTTTAAGTGCCATATTGACGTACTGATGACCCACAATCAGTACGTTGCCGATCTGCTGGCTCAGCCAAGTGACAACGGGCTGCAAGCGGCAGGCGACATCAGTGATACTCTCGCCACCGGGTGCAGGTACGCGCATCATGGTCGATCGCCATTGATCATAATTTTCATTTCCCAGCAAGTCCCGAACATCTTTTTCCTTGCACCCTTCATAATCCCCCATGTCGAGTTCGATCAGAGCTAAATTAGCCTGCGCGATTACACGACTCCCTTGAAGCAGTACTTTCGCTGTCTCAACGGCACGAACCAGTGGCGATGCCATTGCGGCACTGAAGCGAACACCCTGCTCCGCAAGCTTGTCCCTGAGTTTTTCAGCCTGTCGATATCCAGTTTTGTTCAGCGGCACGTCCGTTATCGATTGCCACTTCTCCAGAAGATTCCAATCGGTCTGACCGTGCCTTGCAATATAGATCGGCATCAGTTCAGCATAAGGTATTGCACGGACTCACGTAAACAGGACTGGCCGAACAACAAACAACGGGGACTGTCCAGCCAGCAACGCAACTCGCCCGGGCTGGGTACCATAACGAGTGGCATTTGTCGGCCAGACCGCAATCCAACTCACGGAATGGGTGATCGATTCATAGTTCGTGTTAATTAACAAATTTTCTTTCTAAAGATATAATTTTAAAAAGAATTGAACTTTGCAGATGTCCTGTAGGTTGACCTGCTTTATTGGTCCGCCGCGCCCTCCGTGATGGGTTTTCGGTGCCTCCAACGCCCAACACGGTCAACCCGTGCCTTCTGACCATGCGCCAGGCAGACGGCCACGTTAGCCATTAAAATGACACCCCCGATCCTCAACGAGACATCAGTGCCTGTATGTCCCGTTATCAACTCAGGCGCTCATCATGAATCGTCCGAATCAACGAATTCTGTTTCTATTTCCCGGCCAGGGTTCCCAGTACCTGGGAATGGGCCAGGACCTTTATCAGGCATACGACTGTGTACGTCAGACCTACCATGAAGCATCAGATATCCTCGGCTATGACATGGCGGCATTGTCCTTCGAAGACCCACAACAACACATCCACCTCACCCGCTATACGCAACCGGCACTCCTGACTCACTCTGTTGCCTGCCTGCGGGTATTCCAGGAACTCCTGGCCAGCCCGATTTCTGCCGAAGCGTCCGCCGGACACAGTTTGGGTGAATACACCGCACTGGTTGCTGCCGGGGCGCTGGAATTCAAAACCGCGCTAGACCTTGTCCACCACCGCGGTACGCTGATGGGAAACCATGGCGCTGGGGAAATGGAGGCACTTCCGCTTAGACTCGAAGAGGCTGAGTTGCTGGCAGAAAAACACTTGTGCAGCATCGCGGCCTGTAATCTACCTGACCAAACCGTTGTGGGTGGCCTTTCCGAAGATCTGGATAAACTGGTCGACGAACTGACTGAACAATTTCCCAACAAACGCAGTTCCCGACTCAAGACGGAAGGGGCATTTCACACATACTATATGGTTGAAGCTGCGCGTAGATTTCGACTCATCCTCGACAAAGCCCCATTGATATCACCTCAGATTCGTGTGCTCTCAAACTACACAGGTGGGTTTCATGATGACGATCCACACAGCATTAAATCACGCCTGTTCTGGCAGTTAACTAATCCTGTACGCTGGCACGAAAACCTGATCAACGCACTGGGCAGTGGCCTTAATACTTTTGTTGAGTTCGGTGGAGGTATTGGCAAAGGTGATACACCTGCCGACAAGAAACCCAATCTCGCAGCCATCATTAAAAAAGCCACAAGAAAAGCGGACGTGCCGCCGACTTACCATGCAGTAATCAATTGCGACACCCTACTGGAAACTGCCAGTCTTTTTCCGAGTAAGTAATTCGGCCTTGGCCGTAGAAAACTCGATCTCAATCCTGTAGCCAGCGTGCTAACGCGATCACACCCTGAACCAATCCTCATAAATAGAATAGTAGGGTCGATTTCACACGGTACGGTGTCGCATCAGTCGACGACGCCTGCGGTCGAGCCACAGCGTCGCTGCAAAAGCCAGCACAATGGCCGGTATCACCGCAAAGTTAATGGTTGCCCAACCAAAATGGTGGTGCAACAGCCCGGAACTTACCGCGGTCATTGCGACGGTACTAAATATGATCAAGTCATTAAAACCTTGTGTCTTTGCTTTTTCCGCTGGCCGATAGGCATCGGTAAGCAGTGTAGTACCACCGACAAACAGGAAGTTCCATCCAAGCCCCAAAGCGATCAGGGCTGCCGTGAAGTGAATCAAGCTCGAACCATTGAGATTGATCGTGACGCACACCGCTAACAGTAAAGTTCCCGTCACCATAATCCGGGTGACTCCAAAGTATCGAATCAGGTGCCCTGTAACAAAGGACGGCGCAAACATAGCCAGTATGTGCCACATAATCACCAAAGCCGAATCACCTAAAACATAACCAGAGCTTTTCATTTCTACCGGCGTCGCAACCATGATCAGATTCATCGAACCGTAAGCGACCGTTGCTCCAATGACCGCAACAAAGAACTCCGGTTGCCTGATAATTTGTAACAGTGGGCGGGTAGCTCCTGAACGTTCCTCTACCGTAGGCATAGGAAGCCGGGCGAAGAACAGCAGTAACATTGAGACAGCATACAGCGCGACAAGCATGGAATAGCTCCCAGCGTAAGGCACAGTGGTAACCATATCCCAAGTCCAGATCGCGATTCCAGGGCCGATAAATGCAGCCACGATCCCACCGGCCAAGACCCAGGATATTGCCCGGCTACGATATTCAGATGTCGCCACATCCGAAGCCGCAAACCGGTAGTATTGGCCGAAAGCATTGACGACACCAATCAACAGCGCGCCGACACAAAAATAGAAGAATCCCCCATCAATGACCCCCGTTGTGATCCCGGTGGTGACAATGATTGCCCCGATCAACCCAATCATCAGGCCGACATAAAAACCAGCCCGTCGGCCAATTCGTTTCATTAGCATCGACGCAGGGAAAGTCGCTATCAAAGTGCCCGTAAACATACAGGCCACCGGTAATGTCGCCCACTGGGGGTGGGGTGCCAAAACAGCGCCTACGAGTGATGCTGTCAGAATGATCAACGAACTCCCAGACATGGTCAGAGCCTGACAGCAGGCAAGAATCAGCACATTTGAGCGCATTAGATTTGTCGATTGATTCACGCAACAGCTCCTTAATTGTATGAGTAAACGTTATATTTCTTCTTAAAGCTGGCACAACGGCCAGAGCAGAGCAAAAGAAAACTAGGCTAAGATTGCGACCGGGAATTCTACATGTTACGACGGTACTTACCACCGACTTTAAACAAGGCATCAGTGATCTGACCAAGCGAACAGACACGGGCAGCGTGCATTAGTTCAGCAAAAACGTTTTGATCTTCAAGTACAGCACATTGTACGGCAGCAAGCGC
>Ga0310121_10002549_pt1 | contig 17175 bp, 13 predicted proteins | sample CB27_Tmax_986_MG_FD_203504 | JGI IMG/M metagenome (GOLD analysis project Ga0310121, IMG submission 203504) | Marine microbial communities from Western Arctic Ocean, Canada - CB27_Tmax_986 | ecosystem: Environmental > Aquatic > Marine > Oceanic | place: Canada: Western Arctic Ocean | collected...
GCGGCGGTTTTTAATTATCTTTTGCTGCGTCTGGCGCAAATCACGAGTCGAAAACGGATGCCTCTGGTTCACCCGAGTTCAGCTCTGATCGGCTGGGCTGCTTGAGCAGGGCTTTTTCAGGATCGACTATTCTAAATGAACAGCATCACGTCCGCCTTTCGAAAAAAGTTGGAGGAATCCAGCGGGCAGTCAAGCACGCCAAGCGTGAATCGCCCCCGGACCGCGCATGAGGTCGAGGTCATTCGTCACCTCCCACCCAGGCAGGTCGTTCCACTGCCCGGCCGGACCAATCACCGTTCTTTTCGCTTTAAGGTCCGTAGCACTTCGCGTGAACCCGCCGCCGGGCGATCGCGGGGCCGTCTGAATTTCGCGCTGGCCTCGTGCTGCGTGACGGGGCTGGTGATGGGGTATTGTCTGCCTCACCTGGGTCAGGGCTCCGCCGGAGCCAAAGGCGTCCAGCGGGAAGCCGCTCCCAATCTAGACGGACCGCTCGAGACGGATCCCCAACCGGTAGCTGGACCGTCGATGGCGGCGAACGACTCGCGGCGGATCGGGCCCGACATCCAAGAGGATCCATATTCACAAGCTCGGGCGGTCTTGGGTACGACCCAGCCCGATCCAACCGCGTCCCGCGAAGTCTCGCCAGGGCAGGCCTTGGCGGATCCCTCATTGCCGATCATCGAGGAAGTGCTGTATGAGGCCACGCCGCTGCCAGGCAGCGGCACGGAGACCTATCGACCCCGGTCGCGTCAAACGTCGCCCAACGGTTCAAGGATCATGCACCCCGTCTCCCCAAAGCGTGGCGCAACCGCCCCCGTCGGCGACGCGCCGGCGCGTCTGCGCGTGGAGGGCATCTTCTGGGACCGCGTGCGGCCGCTGGCGTTGATTAACGACAAAATCGTGGAAATCGGTTCGGAGATTGATGGGGCCAAGGTGGTTGCCATCAAGCCCACTTCGGTGACCCTCAATGAACACGGCCGGGAGCGGGTGATTCAGCCCTAGTGCCCGCGGCGCATCCCGGTCGCCTCATTCCCGCGGAGCAAGAATTGGGAAGCCATGAAACCATATGGGCCCCAACCCGGCATAGTACTGCTCGCCCTATTGGGCGTTTGCTGGTGGTCGGCCGGTGCCGGGGATGCCGCGGAAGTCGATTTTACGCAGCCCGCTTTCGTGAATCACAACCACAGATGGGACCTGGATGAGAACCTGCCCGAGATTCAGGCGGAGGACGGTAACGTCCGGCTGGTCACCGTCGGGTTTGGGACTTGGCTGGCGGTCTGGGATTCGAACTACTCGTTCGGAAACACCGTCGGCAACGATCATGACATAATCTGCGCGGCCTCAACGGATTCGGGCCGCAGTTGGACTCCGTCGCGGCCTGTAAACAATAACTCCGGCAGCGACCAGGGCTCGGATCGGTACCCGGACCTGGCCGCCGACGCCGCGGGAAGCTGGTTGGCCGTCTGGCAATCGATCACCACTGACGGTGCCCCCCTGTTCAAGGATTTCGACATACTGTTCGCGCGATCGTCGGATAACGGCGGGTCATGGTCCAACCCCGCGCCCCTCAACCCCAACCAGGGCAGTGAGGAGCACGATGACACTTTCCCGCAGGTGGCATCGACCGGCCCCGGGCGGTGGCTGGTCGTATGGGAGTCCGCGGACGATCTGGGCGGAACAATCGGCAACGATGACGATATTCTGTTCGCCCTCTCCGATGACAACGGCGTGAATTGGGACCCTGCTCAACCAATCAACAATAACGCAACGGGAGACGCCGGAGAGGACCTGTTTCCGGACATTGCCGGGGACGGGGGCCAGGTCTGGCTGGCCGTTTGGCAATCCAATGGGCCGGTGCTCGGCGAGACCGCGACGGAGTCAGGCAATCCCGACATCTTCATGGCACGCTCCGGGGATGACGGTCAGACCTAGTCGGAGGCGACGGCGCTCAATTCCAACGCCTCGGGCGTACGCAGCAGCGATCGCTTGCCGCGCGTCGCAACCAACGGGACGGGCCGCTGGATCGTTGTCTGGGAATCCGGCGCGACCTTCGACGATACGATCGGGGCGGACCGCGACGTGCTCTATGCCGTTTCGGATGATGACGGTGCCTCGGGGACGGAGGCTCGGGCACTCAATAAGAACGCCGCCACAGACGGCGAGCGACATGATTTCGCGCCGCGTATTCATTCGGACGCCAAGGGAAACTGGATCGTCGCCTGGCACAACGAGAGCTTTACCGGGGATGCGCTCGCGGGGGCGTTCGAGAAGGACGTCTTGATGGCGTGCTCCAGCGACGGCGGCGAGACCTGGAGCGACCCGGCGTTTCTGACCGATTCGATGACATCGGACACGGGCAACGATACGCTGGCGAGTCTGGCGTCGGACCCGGCCGGACGCTGGATGGTGGCCTGGCAATCGACCGAAAAGTTTGGTACCGATCCCGGAAACGACGACGATATCCTCGTCTCCAGATATCTCGCCGGCCTCGGTGAAACGGCGATCCGACTCTGGAACGTCTACGAGTAGTGCCCGTCTGGTCCCGCGCCTTCAACCGCCTCGCTGTTCTCAGTCTCAGTCTCAGTTTTTAAGTGGATTCGCCCGTCTTACGGCCGCCCCGGCGTCGGCGTCGCTTTTGGGTTCCCTCCGGGGGTGGCGCCGCTTCTCTTTGAGCGGGCCGCTTCTCCTCCTCGGGCAAGGGGGGTGGTGCGTGCAGCGTCTCCTGGTAGAAATCGTCCAACAGCATCGCGATGACGGCCAGTTCGTCGTCATTCTCGCCCAGACTGCGCGCCAGCGGGAGCATCCGCTGCATGCGCTCGACGTGGAGCCGATCGCGCGCGCGCAGCCGGGCCTCCAGTTGGGCGACGACGCGCTGGGAGACGATCGTTTCCACGTCCTCGTCGGTGGGCACCGGGCGGGGCTCGAACGCCACCTTGAACCGCTTGGCCAGGCGCAGCAACTGGGACTCTTCGACCGGAGAGACCAGGGATACGGCGATCCCGGCGGCCCCGGCGCGTCCGGTCCGGCCCGCGCGGTGAATATAGAGCTCGGCTTCCTCGGGGAGTTCGTAGATGTAAACGTGGGAGAGATTGGGGATATCGATTCCGCGCGCCGCAACGTCGGTGGCGACCAGCAGCCGCAGTTGCCCGCGCTTGATGCGGTCCATCACCTTCTCCCGGTCCGACTGGCGCAGTTCGGAGGTCAACTGGTCGGCGTCGTAGCCGAAACGCTGCAAGACGGTCGCCACGTAGTTGACCCGCTGCTTAGTGTTGCAGAAAATCAGCGCCGAGGCGGGGTTCTCGACCTCAATGATTCGCACCAGGCAGCGGTCTTTGTCCATCGGCGGCACGACGTAATAGAGGTGATCCATCTCGCTGACGTGGACGTTGTCGCGGCTGAGGCTCAAAAAGTCGGATGCGTTCAAGAACTCACGGGCCAACCGGCGCACGCTGTCGATAAACGTGGCCGAGAACATTGAGCCCTGACGGTTCCGGGGCAGGTAGGACTGAATCTGCTTCATGTCCGGATAGAAACCCATCGACAGCATGCGGTCGGCCTCGTCAAAGACCAGGTAGCGCAGGCGGTTGAGTTTCAAGGAACCCCGCAACAGGTGATCGAGAATGCGGCCGGGCGTCCCGACCACTAGTTGCGCCCCATCGCGGAAACCATCGAGCTGCGCACCGTAGGCCACCCCGCCATAAACGGCCAGCGTGTGGAGGCCGGAGCTTTTACCTAGGATCTCGGCCTCGCGCGCGACCTGGACCGCCAGCTCGCGGGTCGGCACCAGGACCAGGGCCTGGCAAAAGGCGGCGTCCGGGTCGATCTGCTCGAGGATCGGCAGGATGAAGGCACCGGTCTTGCCGCTGCCGGTACGGGCCTGGACCATCATGTCGCGTCCGGCCAGCAGGTAGGGGATGGCGCTTGACTGGACCGGCGTCAGTTCGGGCCAGCCCACTGCGGCGACCGCCTCGCGCATCATCGGCGTTAAGTCGGCCAGCTTGAGGGGTGGCAGGGGGTTTTCGGGCTCCAATATATGTTCGCGCGGCGAGGTCTCCTCGCTGGATGGGGTCGGCGATTCCTCTTGCGGAGTTTCGCGCGAATCACTTGGATCGGACTGAGCCATGTTTGGATTATACTTTCTGAGTGCGAGGATGACCAGGAACCAACTCGAAGGGGGCCGGACCCGGATTGTTTCGCTGATCGTACCACTAATAAAGTGAAAAGGCGAACCCGGTTCGGCGACTATTTGAGACCGATCGATTCGCCGTTGATTCTCCGGGCTGATTTGGTCTAACCTAACCTTATCATCCCCTTCATCCGTTGTCGCCGGTTTCCCGAGTTGGTCGGAGGTGGATGATGCTTTCGGAGTGTATCGATGAATCGTCCCGCCTCGCGCCAGAAACCCCCGGGAAACGCGCCCGCGCCCGATCGCGCAAGCCTGCTGCGCATGTATGCGACGATGCGCCTGATTCGCACGTTCGAGGATCGGGTGCATCGGTTGGTCTCGGAGGGCAAAATTGTCGGGGCGGCGCATCTGTCGGCGGGGGAAGAAGCGGTCGCGGTGGGAGTCATGTCGGCGTTACGGCCCGATGACATGATCGGTTCCACGCATCGTCCCCACGGCCATTGCATCGCCAAGGGGATGGATCTGAAGGGGATCGTGGCCGAACTGCTGGGCCGCGCGACCGGGGTATGCAAAGGCAAAGGCGGGTCGATGCATCTGGCCGACCCCGGCGTCGGCATGTTGGGGAGCGCCCCGATCGTGGGCGCGGGCATTCCGATCATGACCGGGGCCGCTTTGTCGGCGAAATACCGCGCCAGCGGCCAGGTCGCCGTCTGCTTTTTCGGCGACGGGGCGACGAACCAAGGGACGTTTCACGAAGCGCTGAACTTGGCTGCGGTTCTGGAGCTGCCCTGCATCTACGTTTGCGAGAACAACCTCTACGCGGACACCACGTCGATTGATTTCGCGATGAGGGTCGAGAACGTCGCGGACCGGGCGGCGGCGTATGGCATCCCCGCGACCATCGTCGACGGCCAGAACGTCGTCGAGGTTTACCGCGCGGCCAAGGCGATCGTCGAGCGCGCCCGCGCCCAAGGGACGCCCCACCTGCTGGAGGCCAAGACGTATCGCTATTACGGTCATTACGAAGGCGACAACCAAAAGTATCGCACGAAGGAAGAGATCGAGACCTATCGCCGGCGCGATCCGCTCAAGATTTTCGCCGAGGAGATTGCGCCCGCGGCGGGCATCGGCGAGGGCGACCTTCAAGCGGCGGACACGCGCGCCCTCGAGCAATTCGATGAGGCCCTGCAATTCGCCGAGGCCTCGCCTTATCCCGACCTCGGCGAGTGCCTGAGCGACGTTTTCGTCCAGCAATGAGGGAGTGTAGGCCTGCATCATGACCGACCGAACCATCACCTACCGACAGGCGATCAACGAGGCCCTGGGCGAGGAGATGGAACGCGACGGGACCGTGTTCCTGATCGGCCAGGACATCGCGGGCGCGCCGCAAACCGATGACCCCCAACGCGCCGATGCCTGGGGCGGGGCGTTTGGGGTGACCAAGGGTCTGCTGGGCCGATTCGGCCGCAAGCGCGTGATCGACACGCCGATCAGCGAGTCGGCGATCATCGGCGCGGCGATCGGCGCGGCCGCCACCGGCCTGCGCCCGGTGCCCGAACTGATGTACGTCGACTTCATCGGCGTGTGCCTGGACCAGGTCGGCAATCAGGCCGCCAAGATGCGCTACATGACGGGCGGGCAAGTCAAGGCACCGCTGACGATCCGCACGATGATGGGCGCGGGCCTCGCCGTCGCCGGCCAACATTCCAACGTGCTCTATTCGATTTTCGCGCATTACCCGGGCCTCAAATGCGTGGCGCCCTCAACGCCCGCCGACGCCAAGGGCCTGCTCAAGGCCTCGGTTCGCGACGACGATCCGGTCGTCTTTTTCGAACACAAGAACCTGTACAACGATAAAGGACCGGTGCCCGAGGGCGAGCATCTGGTTGCGCTGGGAAAGGGCAGAGTCGTGCGCGAGGGCGGCGACGCGACGGTCGTGGCAATCTCGCAAATGGTGAAAGTCGCCGTCGCAGCGGCCGACATGCTGAGCCAGGCAGGGATCGAAATCGAGATCATCGACCCGCGCACGCTCGTTCCGCTCGACGAAGACCTGATTCTGGAATCGGTCCGCAAGACGGGCCGGTTCATCGTCGTGGACGAGGACCACCCGGTCTGCTCGATGGCCGGCGATCTGGTCGCGCGAGTCTGCGAGAGGGCCTTCGACGCCCTAAAATCACCACCCCGAACAATCACCCCGCCGCACGTCACCGTGCCGTTTTCGCCACCGCTGGAAAAGGCGTACCTACCCTCGGCGGACAGAGTGGCCTCGGTCATCGGGGATCTCGTTCGCGCACCCGCCCGGGAAGCTTGATCGCCTGTTGGGGTCCACGGCATGAATCGCAAGTGGGCGAAAGACAACAACGTACGGATCGCGGTCGAAGGCGCCAAGCTGAACCTTCGCTCTGAAATGTGCGCTGTCTTGCTCGGGGACGTAGCGGCGTTGTTCTCCATCCTGAGCACTCCAGCCCATGCTGATGGTCAGCTCATTAGGGAAGGTGATTTATCTAGACGGAGGGGGCGAAAAAACTCGGCTACTCGCTTGCTCATTAGTATCGTCTTCAGAGGACCAAGTCGAGTTCGTCGATGAGTGGATCGATCTTCGGTGTTGTCTGCGCGGGCAGGGGTCCGGAAGCCCGTGTCGATCGTGCGCGAGTCGGCATGCTGTCGTGTTTTGGGTCGGTCGGTGGAAATGTTTCGGGCCCAGGTTCGTTTTGGCGTTGCCTGGCCGATTCAGGCCATGATGGAGAATCCCGAAAAGGGCCAATTCGCGGTTTCGGACGGGGTATCCATCCGGTCGGCGTTATCCATGAAAAAAGCTCTTGAATTTGTACACTGGCTGGACCAACAATCAGTCAAGCATGTGACAAATGCGCTCCACTTTGTCGAGTTGGAAATCTTGATTGGCTGGAAGGAAGGGACGTGGACCGAAACCACTCGTACTCGACCTCGCGAACCATTCTCTCGATCGAGGATCGGTGGATTCGTGGATATGATTCTTGAGGTGCGGCCCCTCTAGATGAGGCAAGTTTTAGCGATTATACTGGCCCTGATTCCGATCACGGCGGTCAGCATGGTTTCGGGCGGTGAGTTAAGAACAAAGGCGTCAAGAATCGTTTGGGCGCCTATACCCCGGCGCCGAGTGTGCGCGCCGGGAAAAGGAGCATATCATAAGCAAAAGACCCGCGGCTTTCACCCTCATCGAACTTCTGATCGTCGTGGCCATCATCGCCATTCTGGCGGCGATCGCGGTGCCGAACTTCCTGGAAGCCCAGATGCGAGCCAAGGTGGGCCGAATCAAGTCCGACTTGCGAACGGTGGCGGTGGGGATCCAGAGCTACCAGGTCGATCACAACCAACCCCCGCCCTCCAACTATACCAGCGGGCTGGGATTCGCCCATTGGTGGGTTTGGCTGAAGATGGGCAACGTGGAGGGTGGCGCCGGTATGTTCTTAACAACTCCCATCGCTTACCTGACAACGCTTCCACTGGACATCTTCAATCCGTCGCTCAACGGCGCCCGCGACAACGGCATGGTTCCGGTCGATTTTATTGGTTTTAACTACTTCTACTTTGGGAAGGAAGAAGACGGCAAGCATCTCGTGAGCTGTTGCCACGGCTTTCATCCGGCCAACGATCCGGTCGCCAGCGAACTCTACGGCGACCGGATCTATCACTGGTCGATCTTCAGCCCCGGCCCCGACTTGGCGTGGTACCTCAGCAACAAGTCGATGATTTACGACCCCACCAACGGGACCGTCAGCGCGGGCGACATCGGGTACTTTGACGCAATCGGATTGTTCGGCGGATAGGCGGACGCGATGGGGGAGTAAGGACGTGACCGTCCACCACTGCCAGAAGGCGATGCGGATCGCCGCCACGCGCGCCAAATGATCGAACTTGTGATGGCCCGGCCGGGGGTGTAGAAGGGGGTGAACGGTCATGTGGAGACGGCGTTCGATATGCGGTCGGGTAACGCGGTTCTTCGGCGTGGTTTAATCGTAATGATGGAATCGCACGCGAGTGCGCACCCAAGATTAAGGAGTCCTTCATGAAGGCTTTCGCGTTGTCACTCATTGCTCTATCGGCCGCGCTGGGCGTCCCGGTTTTCGCGGCGGGCGGGACGTTTTACGAAGACCAGGCACCCGACACGGTGGACTTGACCGACCTGGCCGAGCGGGCGTGGGAGCCGTTGATGCGGTGGGCGGAGGACCGGGAGCTTTATCCTCGGGGTTCGGCCTCGCCGTTGGCGCCCAACCGCGGGGTGCTCGGGCCGAAGTACATGGAAGCGTTGCCGATGATCCGCGTGATGACCGGGACCGACCGCGACATCGCGCGCGAGCAGGCGATGTTGGCGGGGTATGATGAGGAGACCGGCGAGGACGGATTGTTTTACACGCCGCCGCTGGACCAGATGACCGAACCGTGGGCGTCGGTCTATGGCCAGGGACGGATGATGTTGGCGTGGATGGCGTATTACCATCTCACCAAAGACGAGAAATATCTGGACAGGATCGCGAAGATGGCCGAACGCATGCGGGAGATCGCGATCGTCAAAGATGACTACGCCTACTATCCGACCGAGTTGATCGAGAACGCTTACTTCGTCTTTTCGATTCGCAAGTCGGGATGGAAACGGACCGACGAACCACGGGCCATTCACAAGTTGCGCGAGGACCAGCCGTTGGACATGGGCAATCGCGAAGGCCACCAGTTCGACTCCAAGATGGGCATCCCGGCCTATATCGGCGGCGCCTTGCGCGGGTTTCCGCGCTGGTACGTGATGTCAAAAGACGCCGGAACATTGGAGCTTTCGGAGAAACTCGTGCGGTTCCTCGTCAAGCCGGAGATGTGGCAGGCGTTTGGCCGGCCGGCCGAATTCGGCGGCGCGCCGCGGGCGCATTACAGCGGTCATCTCCACGCGCATACGATCGCGTTGCGCGGGATTCTCGACCATGCCCAGGTCGTCAACGACCGGTCGCTGATGGATTTCGTCAAGTCCGGCTACGAGTGGACCCGGGAATTCGGCATCGCGGAGATCGGCTGGGTTCCCGAATGGACCAACAACAACTTCTGCGAAGGCTGCCAGATCGCGGACGTGGTGGCCTTGGCGATTCATCTTTCGGACCTGGGCGTGGGGGACTATTGGGAGGACGTCGACCGCACCGTGCGCAACCAGTTGATCGAAAGCCAGCAGGTATGCGACTTGCCCGACGTCAATGGGAAATGGGCGGCGGCCGCGACGCCGACGATGATGCTGGATCGCGACGGATCCAGTTGTTGTACGCCCAACTGCGCCCAAGCCGTCTATTACGCGTGGGAGAGCATCATCCGTTTCAACGCCGGCCGCGCCACCGTGAACCTGTTGCTCAACCGCGCCTCGCCGTGGATGGACGTGCATAGCTACCTGCCGTACGAGGGCAAAGTCGTCCTCAAGAACAAACAGGCCGAGCACGTCGCCGTGCGGATTCCGTTGTGGGTCGACAAGGGGGCGGTCCGCTGCCGCGTCGGCGAAACCTCGGTGGACCCCGCCTGGCTTGGGAATTACCTGCTCATCGACGCGCTGGAAAAGGACTCGATCGTGACCGTCGAGTTCCCGATGGTCGAACGAACGATGAAGGTCCCACCGCTCACGGGAACGCATGACGGCGGGGCCGGCCCGGTGCACGGGATCGAGTATACGATCCACTTCAAGGGCAACACGGTGATCGACATCGGCCCGCGCTTCGATGGCTGGAACAAAGGCAAGGGACCCAAATCGATCGTGCAGACTTATCAGCGCGACCATTACCGGTCCGACCAGGCACCGATGAAAACTAAACGGCAATACGTCTCGGACGTCCTGATCCCCTGGCAACCCGAATAAAGACTCCCGATAAAGAATCCCGCATGATCCGCCCCGGACCGATCACCGTCCTCCTAGCGTGTCTCGCGTGGGCCATCGCGGCGACGCCGGCGGTCTGTTCGGACGTTGCCGTTCGGAACGGCGGCTTTGAAGAGCTTGGGCCCGATGGGTTTCCCGTCGGATGGCATTTCACCAAGGCCACCGAACCGATCCACGAGGAAGGCGGCAACGTCAAGGTGGAGGTGGCCGAAGGGATGGCCCACGGCGGGGATCGATGTGTTATGCTGACCGGCGACTTCTCGTCGTTTCCCTGTTTTCTTGATCAAGACCTGACCCCCGAGGGGAAAGGCCCGTTGCCGCCGCGAGGGACCATTTCGTTCTGGTATCGCATCCTGGAAGGGACGGTGCAGCGTCCGGCCGTGACGTGCATGGCCGTGAATCCGGAACATCGCGACTATCCGGGGGGATTCTTTGTGCCGCTCAGTTTTGCCTCCGATGGCGCCTGGCATTACGCGGAAATGGGATATGATCTCAGTCATGGAAAGACGTGGTCGCCGGTCGACGGACAGTACTATCAGAATGACTCGGCCACCGTACGAATCTATCTGATGAGTTTCGAGAGTTTTTATCCGGCCCGGACGAAATTTTTGGTCGATGATGTCCAGTTTCATCCGCAAGACCCTGTCTACTTTGCGCCCCGCTTGTTCCATGTCGTGGAAACGGGTGATCCGATGCGGTTTGAGGCCCGTCTGTATACGAGAAACATGGCTCTGCGCCCGGCCACCGGTAAATTCGAGATCCAACTGCCCTCTCACCTCCAGGCGGAGGGAAGTCCCGTCAAGACGCTCGAATTGCCCGCCGGCCACTCCAGGGGCCTTCACAGCTCCGACACGACCGGCGCCGGCATGATCAAGTGGATCGTAAGCGGCGCGCGCTCCGCGGGTGACCGGATTGCCGTCAAATGGATTGGGGAACCGGCCGAAAAGAGTTGGACCTGGAGTAGAGAACTCAAACCGGCGCTGGAATTTGAAGAGGCCCATTTTTCCAGGGGCTTGATCGGAACCGGCGACCGGGCACTGGTGGAAGTCACCATTAAGAACAAGGGACATGCGCCTTTTTCGGGAAATCTGGATGTCGGATTGATTCCTTCCTCGAACCTCGAAACCCTCTCGTCCCCGAAACCGAGCGAGGACCTTCAGATCGCACCAGGGGAGTCCGTTCGCTTGAATTGGATGGTCAGTCCTTCGAAGCCCGGCAGGGCCGCGGCGAAGATCCAACTCGGCGCCGAAGGGATTGAGTCACGTCTGACGCAGGTTGAAACGTGGGTGGACGACTCCGCTTTCGGTCTGAAGCCCGGCCCACATCCGGAGGAATGGGGCGAGTTGGCGCTTGTTCGTTCGGGCCCACTGATTCTCTCGCTGGGGTCGAGAGAGGCGACGTTGACCTCGCCCGAACAGCTCGCTGAAGTGTGGCGAGGTGAATTGGAAAGAGATTACGGACCATTCGGCGTCTACTTTTTTGATGGGCATTCGGTCACCCATCTTGCCTCCGCGCCATATCTGGGCAAGGTCATCTATCTCATTAATGGAAACGAAGTCGAGAAGACGATTCGGTACGAGCCGGCGGAAGAGATCAACCAAGATTCCGCGCGCCTCGCATCCGAATGGACCGACGAGCAAGGCGCTCGCTGGCGTTCGAGCGTGCTGTTGAGGTCACTTGAGGACCATCCGGGAGAATTAGAGGTTACCAGTACGCTTCAGGTCGATACGCCCAGGAAGTTGTCCCTTTTCCAGGGGCCCCATCTGTTGGTCGGTGACGGGTCATCGGGGCTCGAAAAGGATTCGGCGCAGCGCCCCGGGATCGATTGGTTGATCGGCGAGGAGAAATCTTCGGACCAGTCCAACATCGTCGGGTTGCGCGACCAACGGGTGCCACATCCCAACAAGCTTACGGTTCCGGTCATGGGTTTTGTCGTGGACCGCAAAATGGTGGGGTTGACGTGGGATCCGCTGCAGAAATGGGATGGGCGATACGACAGGCCGTCGGCTCTGTTTGACTCCCCAAACCGGACCCATGGACAGGCGAATCATCTGGCCGGGTTGTTCCTTCCCTCCATTCCGGATTGGGTCGAGCAGTACAAACTCAAAGCCACAACGCCCTATCCGCTTGAGCCAGGCAAAGAGATCCGGCTACAGTTCTCGATCTTCGCCGCGGACAACGCTTCCGATCTATCCCCCGTGCTCTATTGGCACGAGAGGCACGGTACACCCGAACCGCCCGCGCTGGACCGAACCTATGAGCAGGAGCTGGCCCTCTGCGAGACCGGCAAGGCGCCGGAAATGAATGTTGAGTCCGCGATTCGCTTCTCTTTGGAGAAGGCTGAGCTGGCCTTGGCAAAACAAGCCGATCACGGCTGGTGGCCTTGGAGTTATTCCGGCGCTCTGGTCACCAACATGCTCAACTGGACCCACTCCGAGAACATCGACGATTTCGGCATGCCGGGCGATACGTCCATCGGGGCTTACTCTCCGGACTGGCAGAATCGTTACGACAACCTGGAGCTTTTCCGCGCGGCGCGATTCACCGGTGATCCCAGACTGGTCGAGCGGGCCGTCAAGGCCCTACGGAAAGCCGAATCGTTCCGCCGCCCCGAAGGCGCCCAACCTTGGGAATTGCCGTTGCATACGGCCGATATCCTGGCCGCCCGTTACGGCGTCGATGCCTTCCTCGAGGGATACTTGATTACGGGCAACGAAGAGTGGCTCGAGAAATCGCGGTATTGGGCCCGGGCGGGGCTTCCGTTTATTTACGTCTGGGAGGCCGAGGATCAGCCCAAGATGAAATACGCCGCCATCGCGGTATACGGAGGAAGTTTTACCGATTACCTCCTGCTCGGACAGGGGATCACATGGTGCGCCATGGATTATGCGGAGTCCCTCATTCATCTGGCCGCTTATGACCCCGAAGGCCCATGGAAAACCATCGCCCTGGGGATCATCCACAATGTCACCCTGCAACATGAAATGGAGGGCGAGAAGAAGGGGATGTGGCCCGACTGGCGCGACCTGACCAAGAATCGTGTTCTGGCCAATGTGTGGTACAAGAGTCCCCGCGTCGGAGAGATGATTCTAAAGTGGCAAGGGAAAGATCCGCTTCCAAGAACGAAGGTGATTCCCGCCGCTGAAAACGAACTGCGTGTCACGGCCGACGGCAAACTCCTCGCCGCAAACTATGCGGATGGGCTATTGCGCATCGAGCTGGAGCCGGTGGACCAGCCCGTCGTTCGCCTGGCGATCGCCGGCGTTGAACCCTTCGACAAGGCCGCGTGGACGGCGTCCGCGCCGGCCGCGATCACCGACGTTTCTTATCTGGAGCGATATGCCGTGGGTTTCGCGCGGATTCAACGCGGCGACGCCCGACACATCGTGCTCGAGGCGCGTGTGAGGCCGGTTGATTAAAACCCAACCGGTCCCCGATGGCATAATCAGGAGCCGTTCACATTGGATAGACTCAAAGTTCTCTACATGAAATTCCCGCCGCTGATCGACCATTGGCACGAGGACGTATTCGCGGCGGTCGGTTCCAAACACGAGATCGTCATGTACGACGCGGCCCGGACCCTCGCCGAGCAGTTCGAGGGCGTGGACGTCGTGGTGGACCAGGGCGGCCTCCAGGGCACGCGCGAAATGTTCGACCTCGCCGCGCGGGCCGGGGCGCGGCTCTGGCAGGTTCAGGGAACCGGTCTGGACGCCGTGGACGTGGATGCCGTCTTGGGCAAGGGCCTGACCTTGTCCCACACCCCCGGTCACCTGAGCGCCGTCGCGCTGGCCGAACATGCGCTGATGTTGATGCTGATGCTCTTAAAGAACTACAAGCCATCTGAAGAGCAGGTCGGCAAGCGACAGGGTTACGGATTCATGAACGAAGACTTGAAAGGCAAAACGCTCGGCCTGGTCGGTTTCGGCGCCAGCGCCCGTCAGCTGGCCAAACGCGCCTGGGCGATGGAAATGCGCCTAATGGCAATCGATCTCCAACCCTTATCCCGCGAGACGGCCCAAGCATATCACCTCGACTTCATGGGAGGCCCCGAACATTTCGACCAGATCATTCAACAGGCCGACGTCGTGTCGTTGCACGTGCCCCTGACCGACCAGACACGCCGGATGATCGACGGGCGGGTCCTGCGCGCCATGAAAAAAGAGGCCATTCTCATCAACGTCGCCCGCGGCGAGCTGATCGACGAACAGGCCCTGGTCGAAGCCCTGCGCGAACAAACGATTCACGGCGCCGGTCTGGATGTTTGCACCGCCGAGCCGATCGATCCCGATCATCCGTTGCTCAAGCTCGGCAACGTCGTCTACACGCCCCACCTCGCAGGCAGCACCACCGACACCTCGCGCCAGAGGGCCAAGGAGATCGCCGAGAACATCGACCGCGTCGCCCAAGGCGTGGACCCGCTCTACCAGGTATCAGGCAAGGGGGTCTGAGAATGAAAAGACCGGATCCAAGGCATCGCAGCCGCATCATGCTCGATGGACCCGACCGCGCCGGTGCCCGGGCGTTCTTCAAGGCGCTCGGCTACACCGACCGGGACCTGAAACGGCCGCTGGTCGGCGTCGCCCACTGCTGGATGGAAGCCAATCCCTGCAACGGCAACCACCGCCACTTGGCCCAGAAGGTCAAGGAGGGGGTCCGGGCGGCCGGAGGTCTCCCCTTCGAAATCAATACGATCACGTTGACCGATGCCGTCTCCCAGGGAATTGAAGCCATGAAGACATCGCTGGTCAGCCGCGAGGTCATCGCCGACTCAATCGAACTGGTCTGCCTGGGTCACATGTTCGACGCGCTGGTCACGATCACCGGTTGCGATAAAACGATCCCCGCCGCCGTGATGGCCCACCTGCGCCTGAATCTTCCCGGCCTCATGCTCTACGGAGGGTCGATCGCGGCCGGCGAATATGAAGGGTGCAAGCTGACCATCCAGGATGTCTTCGAGGCCGTCGGCGCCTATCACACGCGACAGATCGACGCGAGGACGCTCCACGGCATCGAATCGCACGCCTGCCCCGGCGTCGGCGCCTGTGGCGGTCAGTTCACGGCCAACACCATGTCGACCGCGGCCGAGATGCTGGGAATCTCTCCCATGGGAGCCAACGACGTCCCGGCGATCGATCCCGCGAAAGACCAGGTGGCCTTGGATTGCGGCACGCGGGTGATGAAACTGTTAAGGAAAGGCATCGTTCCTCGCCAGATCATCACGCGCAAGGCCCTGCTCAACGCGATCTCCGGGGTCATGGCGACCGGAGGGTCCACCAACGCCGCAATCCACCTGATCGCCATCGCGCGCGAAGCCGGGGTTCGCCTGTCTCTCAAGGACTTCGACCGCATCTCCCGCAAGACACCGGTCCTGGCCGACCTCAAACCCTCGGGCCGCTACACCGCGCCGGAGATGCACGAGGCGGGCGGCATGGCGTTGGTCGCCCGTTATCTCTTGCAAGCGGGGCTGCTCTATCCCGACGAGCTGACCGTGAGCGGTCGGCGGATCGGCGCCGAAGCGAAGAAAGGCCGCGCCCGGCGCGGACAAGATGTGATTCGGCCGCCCGGCGATCCCGTGAAGAAATCGGGCGGGATGGTGATCTTAACCGGCAATCTGGCCCCCGAGGGATGCGTGATGAAACTGCCCGCCGCGCCGATCGCGACTCATCGCGGTCGCGCCAGAATATTCAACCGTGAAGAGGACGCCTTCGACGCCGTCAACTCCGGAAGCATCAACGTCGGCGACGTGATCGTGATCCGCTACGAAGGCCCCAAGGGCGGGCCCGGAATGCGCGAAATGCTTTCGGTCACATCGGCCATCCAAGGTCGTGGGCTGGGGGATCGAGTCGCTCTGATCACCGACGGCCGCTTCTCGGGCGCAACTCGCGGCTTCGTCGTCGGACACATCTCGCCCGAGGCGGCCAACGGCGGGCCCCTGGCCGTTATCCGCGGCGGCGATCGAATTGTACTGGATGTCCGCAACAGGTTGATCCAGGTCGAGTTGAGCGACCGTGAAATTCAACGGCGGCTCGCGCGATGGAAACCACCCAAGCCCGCCTACACGAGCGGCGTCTTGGCGAAATACGCTCGAAGCGTTTCCTCGGCCTCCGATGGAGCGACGACGCATTGATTGGCATCGACCGCGCCACGGATTTCAGTGCGCTTGCGTGACAGATCCATCGCGGGATTTTAAAGCGCGGAGGGGTGCGTGAAACAACTCTACGTCTTCATCGTATCATTCGTTGCGGCGGTTGGCGGCTTTCTGTTCGGGTTCGACCTCTCGATTATTTCGGGCGCGTCCCTGATCATGGAAAAGCAGTTCGAACTCGATCCGGCGCCGTTGGTGAGATTATTCCCAGCAACACCCGTTGAACGGCCCTGGTCTTAAAGAGGTCAAGCCCAATCGGAGCATGCCGTAAGTTCAATCATTTCAAGAAACGCGAGCTTTCGGGAGGGACAGGTCCTTGGGTCTGGCCCAAACTGACCCATATCAGGCAGTCGGGGTCCCGTGGCATATTCAATGGAACCAGGCCATGAGGGTTATTTTACGATGGCAATTTTTTCTATTGACTGAGGGCGGGGTTGTCGATTAGACTAATTATCGCTTTCCATTCGTTTTAGCTTCCCTCCAGCCAAATCGATTGGCAAAAGTCAAATTGAGACCCAAGGAGGAATTGCGCGGTTACGTGCGGGTTCCTTGGGCAGAAACTCGAACGGAGAATCGTATGAACATTTACGTGGGAAATCTTTCCTACAACACGACCGAAGGCGACCTGCGTGGCGCCTTTGAAAGCCACGGAGAAGTTGTCTCTGCCGCAGTGATTTCGGACAGAGACTCGGGCCGCTCCAAAGGATTTGGCTTCATTGAGATGGCCGACAGTCAACAAGCCAAGTCAGCGATCAGCGCCCTGGATGGAAGCGATCTCGATGGGCGACAAATCAAGGTGAACGAGGCTCGTCCAAAAGCCGAACGCTCTGGTGGAGGTGGAGGTGGAGGTGGAGGCCAGCGAGACCGCTGGTAACCGCCTGTCCGTGTGAGCCAAACGCTCACGATAAGAAGCTGAAATAGAGAATGCGGGTCAGAATCGCGGAGGGTGATTCAGGCCCGTTTTCTCAACTCAAACTTCTTGCTCTCTGTCTTTTCAATTTCTGTCCTTCCCGAAAACTCGCA
>Ga0310121_10002551_pt1 | contig 17165 bp, 13 predicted proteins | sample CB27_Tmax_986_MG_FD_203504 | JGI IMG/M metagenome (GOLD analysis project Ga0310121, IMG submission 203504) | Marine microbial communities from Western Arctic Ocean, Canada - CB27_Tmax_986 | ecosystem: Environmental > Aquatic > Marine > Oceanic | place: Canada: Western Arctic Ocean | collected...
CACCCATGCCACCCATGCCACCCATGCCACCCATGCCACCCATGCCAGATTGAGCATGTGCGCTTTCGATTGGGAAAGCCCCTTGCAGGGCGATCGCCGAAAGAGAAATCGTAATTACCGTTAACCAAAGCTTGATGTATGTAGAGATCATAATTTCCGATTTTCTCCTTCTGCGTCCCTATCAATTTGGAATTTTCAGCGGACGTTGATAATCCCTGCCCATGTACTAACCCTCACCCACAAACCAACGTTCAACAGGCCTATTGGTTGACACTAATTCGACGGAAATGGTCAGTGATACTGAGCTGAAGAGAGATCAACCTGCAGACACGCCTCGCACTCGGTTACGAGGAACTCAAGCGTCAGATCTGCTTCAGAAAACGGCTTGGTTAGTCTGCGCAGGCTTCTACTGTCAGTCTCAAGCTAGAACTTTTCTGAATACCTCTATTGCTATTTCCATCTCTTCTCTGCTACCGAGTGAAATTCGGCAGTGTGTATTTTCCAATGGTGGAAAGTCTCGGCCAACGAGGACCTTGTTTTCAAAACAAGCTTCGCGGAACTCTCGTGCCGGGCGCCTGATGTTCACAAAGATGTGATTGGTGTTGGAATCTCCAACTTCGAAGCCCATTTCGCGCAGAGAACCGATGACTATGTCACGAATCTCGGCGTTCTCCTGTACTTCCCATGCAATGTGCTCTTTGTCTTCCAATGCTGTTAGTGCGGCTATGGCCCCTAGCATGTTTACATCACCCATACCCCAGGCACCGCGAATTCTGGCCAGAGTCTGTTCCTGACCCAGTGCATATCCGACGCGTAGACCGGGCATGCCATGCGCCTTGGAGAACGATCGTGTAACGAAAACGTTTTCGAACTCCAGCGCTAATGGCAGTGCTGTTTCAATCGCACCAGGTCTAGCGTAGTTGATGTAGGCCTCGTCGATGTGAATCATGGCGCCCGGTGCTTCCCGCATGACACGACGTACGAAACGCTCAACGGCATCAGGGCCATGTGCAGTTCCAGTGGGATTATTAGGATTGCAGAAATATAAAAGGCCTGCGCCCGGGGCTGCATCGGCCAGCGCGTCGAGATCGATACCTAATGAGTCATCGAGCGACAGCTCCTGCGTTGCTGCTCCGATTGTGAGAGCGGTGCTCAAACTGCTCGAATATGTGGGCATCGGTGTCACAAACTTCTTATCGGCGGAACAAAAGACCCTTACCGCGCCCTGCAACAATGGGGTGGAGCCAGTTGCCAGTTGCACGTTGTCGGTTGTCACGTTGTAGTAGTTGGCAATGCCTGCTCGCAGCTCATTGACATGGTCCGACGGATAACCGCGGCCGACTCGCTGAGTGACATGGGAATGCAGAGCCTCCATGGTTTTCGGACCAGGGCCGCGGGCACTCTCGTTTTGGTGGAGCTGAATCATGCCATTGTCATAAATGCCTGACTCCGAAGCAGCCCGGGTCTGAGCCCTAGCACCCCTGTTGACGAGGGATGCGCCCGCCAGTACGCCGGCAGCGGTGCCGAATGCGATTGTTCCTACAAACCCGCGACGTGTCGTATTCATAAGATCCTCCGATAACCCAATATGGCAGTCTCGTGCGACTCTGTGTGCTTATTGTGGCGGAGAGGGAGGGATTCGAACCCTCGAAGGGCTATTAACCCTTACTCCCTTAGCAGGGGAGCGCATTCGACCACTCTGCCACCTCTCCGATAACTTATAACCTTTTGTTTATTATAATTTTTATATGGCTTACAGTTACCACTCTAACCAAAGCGATAGGGCAGTAGTAGGGCATTTGCCTTTCATTTCTGCCATAAAAAACCCTATAAAGAGACAGTATAAAACATTCCATCCTTGCTCAAGGGGCAGGGCAGGATCGCCATACCTCATCCCCACCATATATAGGTGTGCTCGCACATTTTTAGGAAATCTGGTGTTAAGCACCATTGCCCTTATTCATCTGATTTTTTGGGTGTTATTGTTGATCTCCCCTATTAACTAGATCTGTACCCTTATTCATCATCTATATATTTCTTGAGATGTTCTTTATGAGAACTAGATGTTTTCCAAAATGCTTTCCTACTTGCTCTAAACAGAAGATTTAGATAAGAACCTTCAACGTATGAAGACGCTAGTGCAACAAATTGCACCTGGGATTAATACCATGAAACGAAGAGATTTTTTAAAAAGAGCCACAGTAGCCTCCAGTACGATAGGTATCTCTAGTCTGACTGTCCCAGCGGTGGCGCAAGCTCGACGCGAACTGACTATCATCACAGACGGTAGCCCAACCGGAGGACAGGAAACTAGTCTTTTCACTGGTGAACCAACGACCCGTCTTTTTCATTGGATTGAGAGAGCTACTAAGGGCGAAATCATCTTCCGCTTCTACAAAAGCGAAGACGATATACCTGAGGATGCCGAGTTCGAAATCGCTATGACCGGCCAAGCAGATGGCTATTACGCTGGAGAGTACCACTGGAACGCTCACCACATACTGTACCGACTCTTCGGTGGCAGCATGCCCATGGGATTGAGCATGGAAGAATTCCTCGGCTGGTTCTATCACGGTGAGGGAGAGGCCATGTGGAACGAACTTGGAGCACAGTTCAATATCAAGCCGTTTATGAGTGATACCGTCGGCACCCAAGTCACAGGCTGGTTCACCGAAGAGGTTCGCTCGCTTGAGGACTTAGAAGGGAAAAATATGCATATGCCCGCCGTAATGGGATACATCATGGAACGGCTTGGTGCTAACGTCGGCGATTATGAGACCTCGGTTATCATGGCTGGGTTACGCGATGGCAGCATGTATGCAGTAGAACGTTCAGGGCCAGCAAACGATATAGGTGCTGGCTTCCATGAATACGCAAAATATCTATATGCATCCGTACTTCACGAACCGCACAGCTTCAGTGCGCTCGGCTTCAACTTAGAAACCTGGAACAGTTTTACTGCAGATCAACAGAGAATCATCCGAGAAATCTCGATGGCGCACCACAGCTACGCACTAGCCGAGTCAACAGCCCGAAACGCTGCCGCCATGCGTACACTCCAAACAGAACATGGCGTGCGAATAATGCAATTCCCCGAAGACGTTATGATCCGTATGTGCGAATTATGCGGAGACTTCGTGCGTGAGATGGCAGCGACAGATGACTTTTCTAAGAGAGTCGTCGACTCCTACGTCGCCTATCGTGACGTAGCACTCGATTGGTCAGAAGCTACAACTGGGAAATTCGTCGAAACCCGCCGATTGCCGTTCCAGTACTATCCATAATCGTTGGAGTATGGGACGGATTCCGTTTGAATATCCACTACGAAGGTTATTGGAAAAATGGTCTATTACAATCGAAAGGCACTTGAATAGGCGACCTACCCAATGGACAAGGCACCCTTACCAGAACAGACGACTCCGTTCAGGAAGGAATATGGCAGGATGGTGAATTTCAATTCGCAGTGAGAATTCTTGAAGTAGCGTGCTGATTATTGATCCCTTTCAGACTAAGATTGGCTATGGAAACAAGACCGACGCCCACTAACCTCTGCCAGTTCGAGTGGCGCTTTTCTCTCCTTATGGTGTGCCTTTTTCCGCTCCCCTTAGGGTTCACTCACCACTCGCCCAATGTCCATTTCGAGCGAAGCGAGACTGTTGAGATTGAAGGAGAATTGACGGAAATCTATTGGCGCAATCCTCATGTCCAGCTCACAGTGGAGACGGTCGACGAGCGGGGTGCGAAGAAAACCTGGGAAGCCGAGTACTTAGCGCCCAGCTATCTTTCTCGCCAAGGAATAACGGCAGATCTTCTTAACGAGGGAGATATTATTAAAATTGCTGGATATGTTGGCCGAACCAATAAGTCTGCGCTTTTCTCAAAAAATATTCTGTTAGCCAATGGACAGGAGATATTCGACTTTCAGTGGTCGGAACCGCGTTGGACGAATGATACGGTTGGAATCACGTTTGGTGAGTATCAAGAGGAGAAGTTACAGGATGCTTCTGAGGTTTCGAGCGGCCTGTTTCGCGTTTGGAGCACGGATGTCTCTTCGATCAAACGAGAGGGAAGATTTTGGAAGGACGATTATCCGTTGACCGCACAGGCGCGAGCGGATCAGGCGAACTGGGATCGGATTGGAGAGAACCCCTACATGCGTTGCGAGAATGGCATGCCCGCAATCATGGACCAGTTTTTTCCCACGGAGTTTGTCTTAGGAACTAACGAGATTCTTATCTATCTGGAAGAGCAGGATGTCGTGCGCACTATTTATATGACAAAGGTTCCCGAACCCACGGAGAGCAGCACATATGGTCATTCGGTGGGCCATTGGGAGGATGACACCCTGGTTGTTACGACAACTCATATCAACTGGCCATGGTTCGACCAGAGAGGAATCCCGCAGACTGAGAATGTTCATATAGTGGAGCGATTTACCCCAACCCCTGATGGTCAATTGCTTGACTACGCAGCCACGGTAACGGATCCAGCTATCTTTACTGAGTCCGTAGTGCTTGAGAGATATTGGATCTGGGTTCCGGGAGAATCGGTAGAGTCCTACAACTGTACCGTGACTCAAGAAACCTACTAAACGGGTTCTTGGCCTTTTTGAAATCACTACTAAATAGTAGTGTCCAGTACCGCTACTCCCGTTTTCCTTCAGAACTACTGTGGCACGAATCGTCTCGTTGCTTCCAGGTCACAATTAAATGGGAGCATCTCCATATGTGGGGAGTAGATTAGTTCCCTGGCATGGGTGAGTGGCTCCGCAATGTATTCGGGATCTTCGAGAAGGAAGGTAGCTATGATTCGAGTGCCGTTTCCGGTTAACTGATATCTTTCTACGACATGTTTTTGGGCTCCCGAAGGGACGCCGGTTTGGTAAGGTGAGCGATTATCTGCAAAGTTTCTAGTATCTACGACTAGAATGTCCCCTTCCCACGACCCGATTGAGTGACCCTGGTTAGTGCGCTCACCGTTTTGAGGATGTCCCCGTCCGTCCATATAAACTGTTCGCTCCTCATCAAAAAGTTCACTTCGAATTACGATGATTTCTTCGTCTTCATTAAATTCAATCCCAATCGGGTAGAAACCACTGGAGACTAATCCGGCAGGTGTCGGTCGCCAAGTACACGTTGAATCAGGATTCTCATCGGAAAGAGCATTGAATTGAGTTTCGGCAGTTCTCCCTTTTTCGGTTAATTCAAGCTGAGATATAAAAAAACCGTCAAAGCCGCCAGGATAGCTAGTGAGTTTCGAGTTATCTGCTATCCATATTCCCTCTAAGGTAGAGGTACTAGCAGTGACCTCTAGAGCACTGGCCGCTTGGAGCTCGTCACCGAAGGATGTTAGTGGTAGAGGGAGTCCGCCTTCCTTTTCAACCGATACCAATATCGCATAGGGGCGTCCGTCCTGTGCAGGATTTCCCTGAACCACGACGCGATCGCCGCTTGATAACGTCATTTCCGTCCAGCCTCTACGCGTTCGAAGATTTGTTGAATCTGTTTGTAATGTCCACTCAACTGTCCCACCGCCCGGCTCGGCAATCTCAACGGTGAAATAGACATGGGGATTTCGCCAGTTGAACTGAGTGACCGTACCTTCGAAGGTCACCACAGAATCCATGTCCATGCCAGCATCGCTATGGTGGGATGAAACGGGCGAAGTCAGACCGAAGAGTACAGCTAAAGCGACCACATATCTCATGATTAATCTCTTTTGTTGCTGCCCGTGCACTCAAAGACAAAGAGCTCTGTTTCAACGCGGGAGGGGCCCTGTCCTGCGCAGGATTCGCCGGAGCGATCGGAAGCGTAGACAAGACCACGGTGGTCAAGATCCACGTCGGCGAGTTGGGTCAGCACACAGGGATAGCGATGAGCCTCATTGGTGCTGCATCCGCCCCCCCCGTAACTTTAGTGAGCCTCCGATAAACGCGAACTCATAAACAGCATCTCTCGAAATTTCTCCTAGACAAACTAACTCTAGCATAGGAGTGCCGTGTTGCCCCGAAAGATAATTATGAACAGGAATATAGTCATCCTCGATCAATGGGCATCAAAAACAGCCTGATAGGTAACGACTTTAGCTTGAATTGCATCCACTTCAGCGTCAGTAGGATTGTTACGATCCTCTGGTAAAGGCAGGCTTCCAAACTTCATCAGACAGGCCATAAGAAGAAGGCGCGCCTTCGGTGCTGCCAGATTCCCACCCTCGATAAAAAGATCGTTAGCATTAGTTGGCGTAAATCCCTCGTTATGCCCCCGGCCCACGCGCACAACAGGCATACCTGTAAGTGCTGCACGTCTAAGCGCTGCGAGAGTTGGTTCATCAGCGCCCCCATAAGGCGCTTGCCCCTCAAGCACGAAACCCGAAAGAGGAGAATCCGTGAGATTCTTTTCAATCCGTCCCAGCACTTCCACCACCATCTCAGGATCATCGGAGAAATCGTCCGGAAGATACCGAAGGTGCTTCATGAGAGTTACCTTCGGAATAGCGGATTCGAGAAGCTCACCCTGGTCGCTCTTTATACCAACCTTGATCTCCCCCTCATGGCTGACACCCGTCACGTGGTTGGGGAGCATCGTCAAGTTCACCTCCGAGGTATGAGTATGTCTTTTGGTTGGTAGGAATGATAAGGCTATCGGGCGGATGCTCCCGATGATGCCTCCGTGGCCACCGGTTGCAAGGTACCCGCCCGGCCGATCATCACCCTTCGTCACGTCGCGTGCGGTGAAGATTTGCTCCTCCTGGATCATTACGGCGCCGATACGATCCTCCCCGTTAGAATCCTGCCACACGTCCGATAGAATGTAGTCGACAGAATCCACAATATTGCGATCGCCATCGTTGCTGAGCATTCCATGGGTTCGCTGAGAAGCATTACCAACAATGGGAATGTTGCTATCAATTAGCAGCCCGAGCCAATAAGTCGTCTCCTCTATAGTTGGACTACCTTCGAGCCAAATGGCTCCCGCGTATTCCTCTGTTGTGAGCGCTTTCTGCACCGCGTTAGTTAAACGCGCTAGTGTGAGCATAGTTGGCGCTTCTGATAACGGTAAGTAGGTAAAAAAGTCGCGACCCCAAACCTCCTCTGGAATATCGCCGTCACCGACATCAGTACGTTCTTCCGCAGAAAGCCCCTTTCTGTAACCGCCCGATGGGGCAGGCCGATAAAAATCGAAATTTGCTTTGGAACTGAGAAGATTATTTTCCCCTCCCACACCAATGCCGAGCCGATCAATCTCTTCGAAAATACGAGAAGCATCCGGGTAGAAGGGCACGCGACAACTTTCTTTGGAAACGTCTGCACCGCTCACGCAATGACCATCCCAAGCCCTACCGTCAGCCTGACGAGCCATATAGGGTAAAGAATAAAGACCATCCTCCGGACTCAGCAGAACCTCGTAAACGGGAACGTCGTCGGACCCGCGGCGTTCGTTTTGAAAAACTCTCGTCTCAGGATCAACGTATCCATCAGGCGGCGAGTAGAGTTCTTTCATATCCCCTTCCAATGGATGCGCACTAAAAGCCTCTAAGTAAACCGTTACAGGCGCTGCCAGTCGCTGGGGCCGAACCGCATCAAACAATATTGGAGTCCCGTCCGAGTTGGTTAGAAGGGGTAATCCGTACTTGCCCCGAGCATTGTTGCTAGTTACAAGGGGCTCGCTGTTCTGAATCGTGGCGGTCGGTCCAGAAAAGACAGCAATCTTGGGCCTCTGCGCTAAGGCAGGCAGCGCAGCACAAGAAATAAACAAAACTAGTAACAAACGTATTGGGAAATTAATGGACAACATCTATCTTCCTCCAGGCGAACAGCGCCGTGTGCAAAGTTATTCTTAGTTTTTCTTACAGAAGAAACCAGATAAGATAATTCTACAACTGTCATATCTCTTGGGGGAATTTTTGGGAAATTTATTTTTCTTTTAAAATTGAGGATGGTCCTGTCCTCCGGTCCCCGTTGAGGTACCTTTGAGACCGTCCGGAATTGGCTAGAGAGAGGAGAAGATGAGATTCATTCTTGTGCTGGTAGCGTTCTCGTGCCTACCCATTGCAGTGGCCGCTCATCATTCGCGGGCGGAGTTTTCGGATCGCGAGTTAGAGCTTGAGGGCGAGCTCATTGAGGTTGCTTGGCGCAATCCGCATCCACTCTTCAACATCAGGAGTATCGGCGACAACGGTGAAGAGCAGGTGTGGAGACTCGAGGCCTATGGCAACGCGCTCACGCTCCAGCGCACGGGCGTCTCGGGAGAGATGTTCGTGCCTGGCAGTCAGGTCAGAGTCTTCGGTCGGGTATCGGACCGACGAGATCGGGTCATGCTCACGAGCCACATCCAGTTGCACGATGGAACGGAAGCGGTGCTCGAGTACGAGGCTGGGCCGCACTGGTCGGAGAACGCCGTTGGTGGACGAGATTCCTGGGTCATCGACGAAGCCGTCTTGCGGCGAGCAGCCGACGAGAACAGAGGTATCTTCCGCGTCTGGAGTATTCCCCGACGAGGACTGGAGAGGGAGCACTTTCCGTACAACGCAGCGGCGTTGGCCGCGCGGGCGGAGTGGGATCCTCTCGATAACTTCTTAAGACGGTGCGAATCTCGCGGGATGCCGAGCATCATGAGGAGCTCGCAGCCTATGGAGTTCGTCGAGGACGGAGATACCATTCTCATACGGATGCAGTTTTTCAACGTCGTTCGCACCGTTCACATGCGCGATGTGGATGATGCCGAGGACCAAGCTGCGTCGAAGTTCGGTTATTCTGCCGGGCGCTGGGAGGACGACAATACGCTCGTCATCGAGACGACGCGTATTAACTGGCCATACGTCGACTTGGGGGGAGCACCGCTGAGCGAAGATGCCCGCATCCTCGAACGTCTGACCCTCAGTGACGATCAGAGCCGGTTGGACTACCACATGACTATAATAGATCCGACCTACTTGACGGAACCCGCCACGCTGGATCGCTACTGGCTCGCTTTAGGACTTGAGGTGCAACACTACGAGTGCGTGGTTGAGTAAAGCATCTGAGAGGATTCAGGGAAACCAGTGAGGTTGAGCAGATGAAACAGTCATCTAAATCACTCCTAAACCTTCGCCTACTTGGGCAGTGCGTACTATTAGGTTTTTTCCTGGCACCTGTCATGGCTGTCGGACAAGTTCTTGATTTTGGGAATGACTCAAGCCAGTGGGCGCTAGATGGGGAGTGTGACGACCCACGCTTCCAAGGATCTGGTATGGCCACAACGCTGCTGGATCAAGATCGTTTGAGCGATGCTACCGACTGTCGGCTGCTCTTCAATCAAGGGCACATAACTCTTCGTGGCGGCGATGCCAACACCTTTGAGACAAGCTCTGGGACTGGTTTTTTTGTGAGCCCTAATGGGCATATCCTCACTAACCATCATGTCATTGATGACTGCCGGGCAGTCCAGATCAATACCAATGGCGAACGCCATAGTGTCTCCATCATTGCAGAAGATCGTGTTAATGATCTGGCCTTGCTTAAATCAGAATTAAACCCTTCGGCCATTTTCCCAATTAGCCGAGAAACGCCTGTCCTTTTGCAAGATATCTACGTTGCCGGGTACCCATTCGGGGATGAGATAAGCACCTCTGTTAAGGTTACTGCTGGCATAGTGAGTTCTTTGAGCGGCATCGAAAACAATGAGGCCAATATTCAGATAGATGCTGCACTGCAACCTGGTAATAGTGGTGGCCCGATTATTGACGAGTTCGGGAACGCTATCGGAATAGCCGTAGAAAAACTAAACTACGAGTACATTATGGAACGCTACGACGCCATCCCAGAGAACACTAACTTTGGCATCAAAGCGTCGGTAGCAGCGAATCTATTGGATGCAAATAACGTCCTCGCTATCCAACCCAACTACGATCCTCTATCTAAAGAGGCGCTCGGTGAACGCATCACTGATGGGACTGTGTACGTATCCTGCTTGGGCTGACCGCCTCTTACATTAGGATCTGTTGCAACTCAAAAACCTACACTATTTAGAGGCATGCAGAAGACCAACCTAACTCCCCCCGTACATTATTTAATGCTCAAACAGCTTTTAGTTGCTGCTTTATCAATTATGTTACTGGGTTGTGCTTCGCAAGTTGTAAATAGCTCTCGAGGTTCAGTTATTGTCCAGGACAACCCTCTATCGAGAAGCGAATCGGATGACCTCGCTGTTGCTGAATGCCAAAAATACGGCAGAAGTGCGGTTCTAACAAGCAGACCCGAGAGCACGATGCGTTCGTATTATCAGTGTGTTGACTAATTCTTTGTTTGTGAGCACAAACCATTTCAGATTTTGTTCGCTTGGAAGTGTTGGAAAGGGCAGAGAAGCTGTGTTTGAGAACAGCGGAGAAAATTTCCCTTTAAGGCCTGAAAAAAGCTAAAGGGAATCGCCGTCGTCAAGGGAAACTCGGCCCGAAGGCCGCCTCGAGGCGTCTTGTCGACCGACTAGTGGTCGGCACCCACAGCTCGTGGGCCTTCCGTCTCTTCGTCAGCTTGCTCGCGCTTGATGCGCTCGAATATCTCTTCGCGATGCACAGCAATCTCTTTCGGAGCATTCACCCCTAGGCGAACCTGATTGCCCTTCACTCCGAGAACGGTGACGGTTACATCGTCTCCAATGACAACCGTTTCACCCACCCGCCGGGTTAAGATCAACATAGCCAAACTCCTTTTCGGTTCTGCTACTGATCGCCTCGCTGCACTCTCCTAGATGAGACATCGGTAGCCGCCCTTCCGTCTGTGAGGCATTCCGTGGCTGGGTTCCTCCCGTCCGCCAGACTCTCAGACGTCCGTGGCTAGGTCGGTCTTATTCTTTCAAGTTCTTTGACCGACCCCCTACGCGCGGACCGAGGACTCATCCTACCGTCCGGCAGCTGTATGTTAATGCATTTTACCCCCCCGGGGCCTCCGGCATTAGAGAGGGTCTAAGAGGTTCAATCTAATGAGGCCTCGACTTGGCCCGAAACCAGGGCCAGAGCCTCATCCAGCTTGTCCGGCCGGGTTCCGCCAGCCTGGGCAAAATCAGCCCTACCGCCGCCTCGACCACCGACGCACTCGGCGACCGGGCCTATAAGCTGACCCGCCTTCAGAGAGGCCGTCAGATCTTTGGAGACCCCGGCCACCAGGCGCACCTTGTCTCCTTCCACCGCACCGAGCACAACGACCCCGGACCCGAGCTGATCCCTGAGCTTGTCGGCCGCGTCTCTCAAAGACCTAGAATCGGCCCCGTCGATGCGCGCCGCGAGAACCTTGACGCCGTTCACCTCCACCGCCTCGGACAGGAGATCACGGGATCGGCCGCTCGCGAGTTCTCCTTTTAGCGCCTGCACTTCTCGCTCGAGGCCTCGATTTCGCTCGACGAGTTGTGCCACCTTTTCCGTGACATCCTCGCGAGCACCTTTCACTAGACCTGCGACGTCCCTAATGAGGGTTTCGCTCGCGTCGATCCATGCGAGTGCGCCAACGCCAGTTACCGCCTCTATCCGTCTCACACCGGAGGCGATTCCCCCTTCCGAGGTGATCTTCAGAAGCCCAATGTCGCCCGCGCGGGCCACGTGCGTTCCGCCGCAGAGCTCGGTGGAAAAATCTCCTATCCGTAGCACGCGAACCTCTTCCGCGTACTTGTCGCCAAAAAATGCAACCGCACCGCCGGCGATAGCTTCCTTGTAGGGCATCTCTTTCGTCTCGGCAACGGTGTTGAGACGGATCTGTTGGTTTACCAGATTCTCGATCTGATGAAGCTCCTCATTGGAAAGCGCTTCATGGTGTGAGAAGTCGAAGCGCAACCGATCGGGTGCGACCAACGAACCTTTTTGCTGTACATGTTCGCCCAGCACACTGCGCAGCGCTGCGTGCAACAAGTGCGTCGCAGAGTGATTGAGCACGATGGCTGCGCGTCGTTTAGCGTCGACGTGGGTCTGAAGGGTCACGCCGACTTCGATCCGCCCCTTCTCAACCTCGCCTACGTGTCCGTGTGCGTCACCAAACTTGATGGTGTCCTCAACGCAAAACGCAACCCCATCGGTTCGCAGCACACCCCTATCGCCAACTTGACCACCGCTCTCAGCGTAGAAAGGCGTCTTATCGAGCACCACTGCGCCCGCGGTACCCGGCTCCAGGACGTCCACAAGCTTACCGTCCGAAAACAACGCCACTACCTCCCCGGAGGCTTCCAATGTCTCGTAACCCAGGAACTCGGATTTCTCCTCCAGGGCGGGGGCCGCAGACCCATAGGCACCGAACCCGCTTTGCTCGCGGGCACGCTTACGCTGCGCCCCCATGTGCTCTTCGAAACCTGCTTCGTCGATACCGAGATTTCGTTCCCGCGCAAAGTCGGCGGTGAGATCCTTGGGGAATCCGTAGGTGTCATAGAGCTTGAACACGGTTTCCCCTGGAATTATCCCGCCCTTCGCAAGCCCAGAGATGGACGACTCCAGAATCCCCATGCCCTGAGAGAGCGTCTCTGCGAATCGCTCCTCTTCCTGCAGCAAAACGCGCTCGAGATGCTCGCGTTGTACGCCCAGCTCAGGATAGGCGGCTCCCATCTGCGACTCCAGAGAGCCAACCAGCTTGTAAAAGAACGGCTCCTTCATGCCGAGCTTGTGGCCATGGCGAATGGCGCGACGAACGATACGCCGCAACACGTAGCTTCGCCCCTCTCGACCGGGAACGACGCCGTCAGTAACCAGAAAAGCGCACGCGCGAATATGGTCCGCGATCACTCGCAGGGACTTGCTATCCGGGTCCGAGGCCTTCGTTACCTCCATCGCGTCCTGGATGAGGTGCTTGAACAGGTCGATCTCGTAATTCGAGTGCACGCCCTGCATCACCGCTGCGGTCCGTTCGAGTCCCATGCCGGTATCCACAGACGGACGCGGCAAAGGCACGAGCTCGCCCGCTTCGTTACGATCGAACTGCATGAAAACTAGATTCCAGAGCTCGACGTAACGATCACCGTCCCCATCCGGCGACCCGGGTGGTCCGCCTGCGACCTCCGGGCCGTGGTCGTAAAAGATCTCGCTGCACGGGCCGCAGGGTCCCGTGTCACCCATGGCCCAGAAGTTGTCCTTCTCGCCCATGCGCCCGAAGCGCTCAGGATCTATTCCGACATCTTTCAACCAAATATCCGCAGCCTCATCGTCGTCTTCGAATACCGTGCACCAGAGCCGCTCGGGCGGCAGCTCCAGAACCTCGGTAACGAAGTCCCACGCATACTGAATCGCCTCGCGTTTAAAGTAGTCTCCGAAGCTAAAGTTCCCCAGCATCTCAAAGAACGTGTGATGACGAGCCGTATAGCCAACGTTCTCTAAATCGTTGTGTTTTCCGCCAGCGCGTACGCATCGCTGGGAGGTGACGGCGCGGGGGATGCTGCGCCTTTCACTGCCCAAGAAAACGTCCTTGAATTGCACCATGCCCGCATTCGTGAACAGGAGAGTGGGATCGTTGCCGGGCACAAGCGGAGAGCTCGGGACCACCTCGTGTTCCCGATCGGCAAAAAAGTCCAGGAAAGCCTGGCGGAGTTCGCTGGTCGTCGGATTCATACCTGGCTGGGGACGCTAATCGGAATCAGACCCAAGATCCAGTGCCGCGTGGATCTGTCCGCCTTCAAATCCTCGATTCTGCAGGAATCGCGCCTGTCGGGCGCGTTCGGCGAAGCCATCCGGTGAGCCCAACCCGAAGCGCTTCCTGCGGGCCGCGACTGCTAGCGCGGCCCAATCGTAATGGGTGTCCTGTAACCCGGTCTGGATAAGAAGCTCGTCAATCCCACGTTTGATGAGCTCCGCTCGAATGCGTGAAGGGCCTTGACCACGACCGACGCGGCTGCGGACGAAGCTCTCGACGAATCGGGATTCCTCCAACAGACGCTCGTCCTGCAGCTCATTCAGTACCGCTTCGACGGTCTCCCTCGAGTAAGATCTCGAGATGAGCTTTCGCGCCAGCTCGAGACGGCTGTGCTCGCGGCGCGCGAGCAGGCCCAATGCCCGGTTGCGACAGTCCGCCCGCTGCTCCGACGAAGATTCCTGAGTCTCCTCAGGCTTGTTTGAGCGCGGCACCCTCCTCCGCCTCGTCCAAGGGGACTTCCACTGGGCCGGTGGCCAACAGCTGAGCCCGGAGCTGAGCTTCGATCTGCGCGGCCGTCTCGGGATGCTCGATCAGATAGTCGCGAACGTTCTCTTTTCCCTGGCCGATACGATCGCCCTGGTAGCTGTACCAGGAACCGGACTTTTCGACGATGTTCGCCTCGGCGCCCATGTCGATGAGCTCGCCCTCGCGCGAGATACCATGGCCATAAAGAATCTCGAACTCCGCCATCCTGAATGGTGGCGCCACCTTGTTCTTGACTACCTTCACCCGAGTCTGATTACCAAGCACCTCATCGCCCTTCTTAATGGCGCCAATGCGGCGAATGTCGAGGCGGACCGAGGAGTAGAACTTGAGCGCGTTACCCCCCGTGGTCGTTTCCGGGCTGCCGAACATGACGCCAATCTTGTAACGAATCTGGTTGATGAAAATCACCATGCAGTTCGAGCGTTTGATGTTGGCAGTGAGCTTGCGCAGCGCTTGCGACATAAGGCGTGCCTGCAAGCCTACGTGGGTGTCACCCATCTCACCTTCGATTTCTGCCCTCGGCGTGAGCGCGGCCACCGAATCGATCACGATGACATCCAGGGCACCGGAACGAACGAGCATGTCGGTAATTTCCAGTGCCTGCTCGCCGGTGTCAGGCTGGGAAATCAGGAGCTCCTCGACGTTGACGCCGAGCTTTCCTGCGTAGATGGGATCCAGCGCATGCTCCGCATCCACAAAGGCCGCCATCCCACCCAACTTCTGGGCCTCCGCAATCACCTGGAGTGTGAGCGTAGTCTTGCCGGACGCCTCCGGTCCGTAAATCTCTACCACCCGTCCTTTCGGAAGGCCCCCGATACCCAACGCAACATCGAGTCCAAGGGAACCCGTAGAGATCACCTCAAACTCTCGTGATGCAATAGCATCTCCCAAGCGCATGACCGAGCCCTTACCAAACTGCTTTTCTATCTGTCCCAGTGCAGCTGCTAACGCCTTCTTACGGTTGTCGTCCATGTGAATTTTCTCGTTGAGGGGTCGTTGACGGAGTGGATTCGCTACTCCCGATTATTTCATAGTTTCGACTCCGGTAGGAGTCGATAATCTTTTGGCTGAGTGAGCAATAAGAACGCTCCCCCCTGGCTTCAACGTGGCGGAAATTCGGCACTCAAAACGACTCATTGAACCTGTTTGAAGGGCCACACATGTAGCGTGTCGTAAACCGGGTGCCGGCCACCGGGCTTCGACTCCACAAGCGCTAGCTCCGAAACCAGCCAACTGACAGGCAAGACACCGTCGTCAACGCCTCTCGCCTTTCGGGCCATGGTGATATGCGGCTGATAAGGCCTTCGCTCACGCTCGAACCCTACCTCCACCAGGCGGCCCCAAAGGTTCGCCTCCAGCGCAACCAGCGCTCTGGGTACCCGCCTCGGCGACACCCACAGTGCGCGGGAGCCTTGCCAGAAACCCAACCGGTCGAAAATGAGCTCGAAGTGCGGTGACACGAGCGGTGGCACTCGACGGGCACGCTCCAGAAGCACCTTCGTCACGGGCCCGAGAAAAGCCAGGGTAACGTGCAAATTGTCCGGTGGCGTTGCCCGCCCCCCGCTGCGGCGAACCACCGAACCGGTTGCGCGCACTAGCGCACGCCGTGTCTGCCCATCCGGCCAAAGTGCAAAAAAGATCCGCCGCCGCGCCTCCTTCTCAGGCATCTTCGGCCACGATCGCCAATAAGCCCTCCAGCGCACGCTCCACGCTCTGCCGGCGAACGAATTCTCGGTTGCCAGCGAAACGGCGGCACTCGATGCGAATCGTCTGTCGCCCACTCCACGCGAACCAGACTGTCCCCACCGGTTTATCCTCAGTCCCGCCGTCCGGCCCGGCGATACCACTGACGGCAACCGCGTACTCGGCACCGGAGCGCTCGAGCGCCTTCTGCGCCATCGCAGCCACGACGGGCTCGCTTACCGCCCCGTGCTCGCTCAACGTCTCCATCGGCACGTCGAGCTCACCCCGTTTGGCCTCGTCGGCGTAGGTGACAAAACCCCAACCGAACCAAGAAGAGCTGCCTGGAACATCGGTAAGCACCTTGCTGATCCAACCGCCGGTGCACGACTCGGCGCACGCCACCTTGGCCCCGCTACCGAGCAGCGCATCGCCCAGTTTTTGCGCGAGGTCCTCGAGTTCCTGATCGGTTGGTGTCATGACGCAGTCCTCAGCACCCAATCGTAGATTTCGAGATATCGTTGGGTCATTCGGTCGACAGAAAACTCAGCCTCAGCACGCATCCTCCCGGCGACGCCAAAGCGCGCCCTGAGCTCGGCGTCAGAAAGCATGCGCGCCACCGCAGCCGACAGCCCCTGCTGATCATCAGGGTCGAACGTGAGCCCATGGAGTCCGTCCTCTATGATGTCGCTGAGGCCGCCCGCAGTGGAGGAGACCACCGGGACACCCGAACTCATCGCCTCCAGCACCGCAACACCGAGCCCCTCGCGCTCGGCTGGGTGAACGACCAAGTCGAGCCCCGGCAGGAGATCGGGCAAATCAGCTCTGAACCCCACGAGCTTCACACGGGTGGCCAGATTGAGATGCGCCAATCGGCGCAGGAGCGATTTCTTCAAGGGACCACGGCCAAAGCATAGTACGTGAGCGTCGGGGTACCGGGATAGAAGCTCGGGAAGGCATTCAAAAAAAAGTGCGTGCCCCTTGCGCGGAATGAGCTGTGCGATGACTCCGATAACGAGCGCTCGGTCCGGGAAGTGAAACGTCTCTAGCAACCGTTCACGAGCCGGCGCGGGGAGAAAAAGCTGTGAGTCGACGGCGCTCGGCACCGTAAAGACCCGAGAAGACTCCAAGCCCACATGCCCAAGCAGCTCTTTCTCAATGGCGGAGGAAATCACTACCACGGCCTGGTAGGGCCGGTATTTAAGTCGTGCCCATGCGGCTAGTTCCCGGTTGTCCACGCGCCGTGTCAGAACCGCCGGCACACCGAAGGCCCGAGCACTCCAACCACCGACCGTATCCGCCCCCCGCCGGGAATGCACATGCAGGATAGTGGGCGAGTGCCTCTCGAGCACGGTTCTCAGCC